>Ga0179593_1694971_pt1 | contig 10804 bp, 7 predicted proteins | sample CZODoug2_1_08_16_FD_185931 | JGI IMG/M metagenome (GOLD analysis project Ga0179593, IMG submission 185931) | Vadose zone soil fungal communities from Angelo Coast Range Reserve, California, USA - CZODoug2_1_08_16fungal (PacBio error correction) | ecosystem: Environmental > Terrestrial > Soil >... | reverse complement strand
AGAAAGGGCAAAGCGGTCGTTCTTAGGCCCCGCATCCCGAAGTATAAGTACCACAGCGCGGATTATCACGGTGGACCTTTCCGATGTACGCCCTGCGTTGGCGGTGTGCAGCGTGATAACGAACATTTCACTACCCCCTTAAGAGAGGACTCGACGTTCGCGCGTTTTGTGTATAGAATGGATATGAGAGTCGGCGTTTACGGTGCCTTGGAATTTGCTGCTCTTATTCCCCGACAAGGCCTGGCGAGACCGACGCCATTGAGTTGCTTGCCGCCTCTGACGACTCCTTGTTGCACGTCGGCAACTTGCGCCCTGTTTTCGGCGCGATCTACTGCGTCGCTGACTGATCCCCGATACAGCGGTCGCCAAAGAGGACCTTTCCTACTCTGACCGTTGCCTCTGGCTTTTCCGGCCGGTGCAACGGCGTCAAAGAAACGAAGATAGGCCCTGCAAGGCAGATAGCCCCAACTGCCTTCTTTCTCGCTAGCTGTCTTGAACGCTTTCCCGGTGTCCACAGCCCCCTCTCCCGGACGTTTTTCCCGACTTTCGAGCAACTCACTGCTCGCTAGAGGCACGCGCTCCAGAAGAACTACCCCCTTTTCGGGTACCCTCTTTCTCCCCTTGATCTTCAGACCCACCGTATAGAGAACTTTTATTTTTTAATAAAGCGTTCGAGTAAAAACGTTCTGGGGGATTGGAGAAACGCTCGTTTGATAGGGATTCGAGAACCCCTTTTTATTCAGTTTTTTTTTATCTCCGGTCGCCGTGGCCCATGGTCCCTTTCCTACTGGAAATATAGACGTAGTGAGTCGAGCCGGCCGGGAAGGAAGGTCTTCTCTTTTCCTTCTTGCTTTTCGAGGAAATTTACGATAAATGGGTCGGAGGGGGTTTTGAACGCGGAACATTTCGATAGTTATCGCCTTATGAGATGAAGGTTTTCTAGCAGCCCTCTTCGCCCCGTACCTTCCCCGGGAATCCGACAGAGGCCCCTTTAACTTTTAAATTACCTTCCACTCCGACGGTGGTCTTAGCCACGATTCAAGAAGAGGAGTATTTGTCCTGATTGCCCCTTTCCTTTTAGAAGATCGTGGAGTTTTCCCCTCATACTTTTTCACATGAAGCACTGCACCGAGGGAAAAGGTGTGAGTCCTTTGAGGAACTCCCTCAACCCCCCGAAAGGCGCAACAAAAAACCCCTTTGGACTAGCGCCCCTTCCGCTGCCGGATAGTTTCCCAAAGAGCTTTACTCTTCCTGACTTTCCCATTTTTTCATGCCATAGAGATCCCTTTTTAAATATTTCTGAGGAAGCAGGGGGCCCTCTATGGACCCCGCAGAAAGTCTTTCATCAGGAAAACGGACCCGTCGGGCCCCCCCCCCCCCCCCCCCCCCCCCCCCCCCCCCCCCCCCCCCCCACCCCCCCCCCCCCCCCCCCCTCCGCTCCTCTATGGGGGGTCCCTTCTCGATCGGCTGATCTCTCGGATGACCGGCTTACCGGCCCTGGGCTTCCGTCCACCCAAGCACGCTAACCTGTCCTCTGCGCCCCGACAAGGGTCCCCCTCGTCCAGAAGGTTCTAGGGCTCGATTAATCAGAACACTCTTCTCTCCCTTTCTTTTGGGTCACTTCCTCCTGATTTCCCGGAGGTTTCCTTCCACGACGAATCCCGTGGACGACGTCCCCCCTGAGTTCACGGGTGCCCGCCCCAGCCCTTCCCGGACTATTTTATGCGATGATCCAGAGCCGATTTCAAGACGGTTCGTTGTCGGTTCGAAGATAGCGCACCCGGCTTTTTTTTCCGGTCCCCAGATCAGATGAGCGGTTCGACCCTGTCCCCCCTTCCCCTCAGACTTTCAGCGTTCGTTCTCGCAGCCTGGTCCAGATATGACGACTCTTTTTTCAAGTCCCACTTTTCTGGCGACCAAGAACAATTCTTATGCGGGTGTCCGCCTTCGATATTGGAGATAGAAAGTGGCCGAGACGGCCTCCGTAATGGTGCCCCCCCTCCCCAGGACACCCCTTCAGACTGTCTGGGATTCCGGCGGGACTTCGGTCCCGACATTGTCCAACCGGCCAGCAGGGCCGGATAATAAAGTGCAGAGTAGAATTTCCCCCCTGGATTTTTTTGCTCCGGCCGCCGCGCGACATCCCCAGGCCAAGGGCTGCTCATGCGGTGTAAGAACCCCCCTTCGGCGATCTCCGTCTAGAGTCCGTCTCTTCCCTTCCCTTGTTACTTTTTTTTTTTTTTTGCTAGGACTCCAGGCCGTTTCTTCTGCTCGCGCTATCGGCCACCGCAGCGGACGGTTCTTTTCCTTCTTTCGACTCCCCGGCCTTTGCGAGAAGTTTCTTCCCCTCAGAAGCCCTTTTGCCGCCTCTTCGGGCGTCTGTCCCCCAGTGAGGCCGAGGACTCTTGCGGTTGGACCGGTCCTGAAATGAAAGGAGAGTTTTGTCCCGATCCACTTCCCTCCCCCCCCGGTGTCCTGCACCCTTCCGAATTCTTTTCGCGGCCAAGAGCTCGCCAAGATCGCTTGTCCCCGATGACTTGTAGGGGAAAAAGACGCCCCTTCAGATGGATTCCCCTCATTTTTTTCAGATGTTATGTATGCGAAGCACGCTGAACGGGTCCTTCCCGAAGGTCCTAGCCGGGCGGATGATATCGTTTGATCTGGGGAGGGCCGGTCAGGAGGCAGTAGAGTTTGCACCCCCCCCCCCCCCCCCCCCCCTGCAGAATTTTCTTGATATGATTCGGATCTGTCAGCCTTTTTTCGCAGATGCACGTCTTTGACGCGGCACGATCTTGTAGGAAACCCGTGCCCCGATCTTTTGAACTCGCCACTGCCCGTGATCGTGATTTCTGAAATCCGAGATGCGATCGGGAGGATGCCCTTCCTCAGCAAGAGGCGCTTCGGAAGAGTAGTACTTTTTCTTTTTGTTTTTTTTTCTTTTTCCTAAGCTCCTTTTGTCAGATGGGCTTGACGCCCTGAATCTCGATGCCGAAGGTCACGAGTCGATAATGGCCCAAGGAACGAGCCCCCCATACGATAGAAGTAGAAGACTTCTTGCCAGCTTTCTAGGCTTTCTTTTTTTATAGGTAGTCCTTCGAACTCATAAGAATCTTTTTGACCACCGGGATAGTTTCAGCTGAAATTCGGTAGGAAAGAGATTTTTCCCTGAAAGAGAGAGTAGTACTACCTTCTCGTTTAACCCCTCTTGAAGTCTCATTTTTCCGCATCAGTTGAAAGGTCCTTTGTGTGGGGGGGCCGGCCGAACCGGAAGAAAACCCGGTGTGAACCTCGGGAAAGAGGACATTTAATCCCCCCCTTGTTTGACGATGCGCCGTCACCAAGACGAGAGTGCTGGTCCAGCTGTCTTCCAAGGACCAAGGAGGAGTTTTTGAAGTATTTATTTAAGTCCGGTTTCGTGAACTGGGAGTCCTTCTTTTGCTGAGAGCGGAATTGAGAAGTAAGAAAGCCCGGGATGAGGACCTCTCGTTAATACCCCCCCACTTAAACCCTGATTTCTCACATGCATCTACCACGTAAATAAGAGACGGAGTCCCTTGAAACGGAACAGGTCTCTCCTGAAGTCTTCCCTAGGTTTCACTCCTAAAGTTCCTCATCCCTTACTCTCTGATAAACCCCCTCCTTCCTCATCTGATTAGTCTCGCCCTGAGAACACTTCGCGTTCTCACAATAACAACACAAAGGGCGGAAAGAACCCCCACTCTTGTCTTACCACCCCCTTTTCTGATAGGTGGGTTTCTTCCTCCTATCAGCAGGAGCCCTTTTCTACTAATAGTTTCTTCTGAGGTGCTTAGCGTGCTACTTTGAGATAAGTGGACGTTCTCCTATTCCGTCTCTTTCTCGGGAAGTTCCTTCCCCGACCATTACACGAGACTATCACGAACCCAGGTGGCGGACTGCCGCCTGGTTAGAGAGACTGCTTTGACTCATCTTTTGCTATTTCTTTTCTGGTGACGGGTCGGAATGAAGCCCCCTTCAAGGTGGCAACCTAGGTAAGACGAGATTTCCTCTGTGACGTCCTTCTTCTTTGATCTCCTTTCCTGGATCTCGAAAAGGAGCAGTTGACGATTGAAAAGACAGTAAAGAAGGGATACCCCTTTTTTCTTCTCCCCCCCCTTCCTCAGACTACTAGATCGCGTTTTAGTCGTAGTCGAAGATGGCATTTAGGCTTGTTGATATACTTCTCTGCCCTGTTTTCCGTAAAGGAAATCTAAGACCCGGGGGACCAAAATAGCTTGTTCCCCGGTCTCGGCTTCGGGGTAGTTTGCAAAGTGCAGATGGATACCCTCGCGAACCCCCATCCAATTTTTCTACGATCATCCTGCGCTGTTCCACCCGTTCGTAAACTCTAGGGAAGTGCCCCCCGTCCGAGGGGTCCCTTTCTTCCATTCCTCTTTGTTAGAGAGATTTCACCTGCCCCAGCGGAGATTTGTACTGCAGAATTCCCTCCCTCCCATCCGTCTTAGTGAACCATCGCTAATGGTAGAGGCCTCTGGTTGAACGACCATTGTTGATTGTGAGAGCGGCGCCCTTTTCGTGCTTCCCATTGACTTCAAGATCGGACGGTAAAGTTTAGAATTTTAAAGAGAGGGTCCGGGCTTCTTCTTTTGAATTTTTCTCTCCCATTGACGGTGCATGGGTCTATATGGGGTGAGAAAACCTTCCAGCCCACCTCTTCCTTCCCATAACACCTATCTTGGGCCGCGCCCCGGTGTAGAACCGACGGGAGGGTTTTCCAAGTAGGGATCGCTTTTTTTTCAAGCGGTTTCACATAAGTAGATCTACCTCCAATTTTGATAAAGATATCCCGTTTCTGCAACTCCCCCGTCGTCGCGCTTTCCGAGAAGTTTGACACCCCGTGAGGGCCTTTCCTCTCCCCCCGGAAAATAAAGATCTCCCCTAAACTTCCTTCGGCCGTAATCACCTGCAGTTAGGGATAGTCTGCCGAGCTTCCTTCTTCTGAGACCTCCCTTTCCCCCGCACCTTCACGGCTTTCGCAAACTCCCGGCTCGCTCGGAACTGCGATCACCGCACCTTCTCCCCTCGTAGGCGTGGATGAGAGTGCGACCAACTTTGAAGCATTCCTCAAACTCCGCAAACTTTTCATCTTTTTTGGTTTTCCGAGTCCCCCGTGGGCGGGGATTGGAGAAGCTCTTCTTCTCGGGCTTCTCCCCCAGGATAGGAGTAGGATGTATCTCGAGTTTCCAGTGCCCTCATTTTTCCCCCCTATCGTCATGGTTTTGCGTCGTCGCGTGCCTGGGTTCCTGGGACTCTTCGAGCTGCTTCTCGTGGGAAGAGGAATGTGGTCGGTTCGGATTAGTAATCTTCTTTACGCCCTTTTTTCTGGCGACTTCTGCAAGTCAGTCGCGCCCAAAGCTGCGACCACGGACACTTGGGAGAAAAGAAGCGAGTCCCACGTTTAAATTCCCCCCCTCCCGGTGGCCCCCTCAACCAAGAGCTTTTTTTCCGGAGACTTTTCCCAACATAGTAGTACGTCCAAACGGGGTTTTTTTGGATGAAATGACCTGACCCCCCCCCCCGAGGGCCCCCTTTTCTCGAACCGGTGCGGCCCAGACCCCCCACCAGCCCGAGGAACAAGATGAACAGAAAAATTTTTTAATTAGAAGGAACCCCTGGAGTCGGTCCTCCCCGCGGGTCTCCAGCGGCTTCTCCCAAATCCCCGTTCCGAAAGAAGTCGCAGCTTCATCGAGAGCCGTGGGTTGTACCCAAAAGTCATGTTGCTCCCTTTTCCCCTTTACCTTATTCATAGGAAACCCTACCCTTGGCGACGAGATCTCTATTGAGTGGCTTCACACACCGGGATTCCCACCCCCGTGCCGTAGCGGACTCTTGTGCATTTGACCCCGATACTTTCAAGTAACGTCTCTACGGACGGAAACGTCAGATTTCGACACGACGACGACGCGTAAGGACTTGGAATAGTCCTTTTCTTTTTTTTCTTATCGATTTCTCTTAGTGGGAATCTTTTCCTCTGATCGTGGGGGTCCTTGCGGCACTCGACGCCCCCCCCCTGTAGCCTCATTGTTTTCGACCATTCGAAACCTCCTTCGTTGCACGAATTTCCCTCCTCGATTGTACGGGATCGAGGCCCTAAATCAGTCGCGTTTTTCCCCGTACGATTCTTGCCCCCTCCAAAAGATTTCCTCCACGGTTACTCCCCCCCCTGTTCGGCAGACGTCAGCGGTATGTTCGCCCTTCAGACTGGATAAACCCCCCTATGAAGAAGACGGCTAAATAGTAGTTTTTTTTTAAGACCTCTTCTTTTGTGGACACTTTTTTGGAGACGAGTGGAATCACGGGACGAGGCGGATTAGTGGTGATGATGCGAGAACCCCGTTCTTCAGGTTACTCCGTTCCTTCCCGTACCCCCCCGGCAAGAAGTTCGCATATAACGGGTGCCTGAGCGACAAACCCTTCTTTTTGCTCTTAGGCCTTTTTAGCAATACCTTCCCCCTCGTTAGGCTCCCTCTTTACCCTAAGGAAACTGTCTTCTGCGCATTCGGTGGAAGGAGCACATCCCCTTTTTTCCCTCTTTTATTTTTTCTGACCTTGAGCGGATCCGCTCTCGGCCACCCTCAATCTTTTTCCGGGTCATTTCAGCAGACCGCTTGGACTGAATCTGAAGGAGAAGAAGTGGACTCTACCCCTTTGGTTTAGATGTTTCCGATCTCGAGTCTGTAGGTTTAACCTAACTGAAAGTCCCTTATGAGCCGTCTAGAAGTCGGCGCCGTTTTCTCTCCTGCCCAGAACTTGGAAGTTCCCCCTCGATCACGCGCCGGACCCCCTATACGAGAATTTAGGGAACCAGAGAGGCCCACGGCGAGGGAGTAAGGGCCCCATGATGTGCCGAAAATGTAGGCCTCCTTGTAGTTCCCCGTCGGAGCTCCGGTGAGTCTCTGGGGCTGGAACGCCGACAGGCCCCGGTTTTCATTGCTTTTTCCCCCCCAGCTTTCTCTTGATAGGTCGGTCAGCAGCGCCCTTTTTTCTGAAAGTCTGACGCCGGCGATTGCTGGAGGCCCGTGCTCCTTTTTTTCGTCCACTGTTTCACCGATGACCCTCCCCCCTGCCCACTAGCGCTTTCCCTCCGCAGAATCCATAACTCCGCGATAGGTTTATGGCAGGTTCGCTGAGGAGAAAGTAGGATCCTTTCGCTTCCCCCGGTTCTTTTTAGTTTTCCTGCCGGACGTGACTCTGGAAGATCTTTCTTCCTGTATTCCCCGAGGAGATCAGGCGTCTCGGAAGGAAACAAGCCATCCTTCGCGACGTTATTTTAAAGGAGTTTCCTCTTTCGGACTACACTTCGACCCCCCCTCCTTTTCTCAGAAGGTTATATTGTAATTGGACCATAATATGCTTGCAACCATATGCTCACCGCGCCTTGACTAGTCTAAGCCTTTTTCCGACATCGCTTAAGGTTCCGTCAAGTCAACATTAGCGTCCCGGTTTCGGTCAATCTGTTTTCTGGGACCCTTCCCAAGACCTGTTGTCCCATCTTTTCATGCTTCAGCGTTTTTATGAGGTAACCCTCCCCCCCCGACCCAGTTTGCGTACAGGACGACCTCTTTGACGCTAAAAATCCCCCCCCCCTTTGTTTCCCCCCTTTTTTTCAAGCACCCCCTGGAGGAGTTCTTTTTAAAGTAATAAGTTATCGGGATAATTTCTTTTTTTCTCCTGGAGAGAGCCCTTTGCCTTTTCCTCTTAGAACTTAATCCAGGGCTCTTACCTATCTAGGTCCTCCAACACCCCCCTCAGCCCCCCCCTATAGCTCCCCCCCATAAAGTGTCCCCCCGGCCACTTCCCGTGCCCTACTCACAGAATTTTCCTTGTCCAGTAGGGACCCTGCGCCAGGGTAAATGGCCCCAGCACGTCCGGTTTTTTTCCACAGCCCGCTCGAAGAACGACTCCTGAAAATCCCCTTGGGTCCCGAACCCCCTGCTTCCCAATCCTTGCTTCTACCAGTTGAGATCTTTTTGGGCGCGTCTCGCTCAGGGGCGCACGCGCGCGTTTTTTTTCTGGTGGTTTTGATGGCGTGCTGAGCTTTTTTCAGTTGCCCGGCGTTTCTTGATCCGGCTTCCTTTCCCAGAAACTCCCTCTCTCTTCTAGGAAGCCCTAACCTCAGGGAGGACCCCCGGCGACTGGGCGAAGCTTCGGTTGCAGAGATTTTTTTCTTTCTTGTCTATCTTCAAGTGGGGGCCATTTTTCAAACGTCTTTCCCTTTTTTACGAAGGGCCTCTTTCGGCCCTGCTTGAGAGGTTCCAGGGAGCGACTTTAGATATCCTTGGGAGCTTTTTCCACTCCCTCTCCCTCCGGTATAAAATCCTTTTTTCTTTCTATCCCAAGGTCTCGACGAGCCTCGATGTAGTCGTCGCTGCCCGCTCCTCGATTTTTTTGGATGCCCTCCCCTGCAGCCCCTCCGGAAAGGGTCCTTTTTTTCCAGAACTCCGTAGCTTCCCCCTGCAAGTTCCCCGTACCTTCCTCTCTTCCGGAGGGTATAATGTGCTCGGATCACGAGTTCTGAAAGAGAGCAAAAAGCACCCGGGTTCCTTTTTATTTTCATACTTTGTAGTTCACTCTTCTTCTCCCCGTATACTTTGATGGAGAGGAGGTTCTCTATTCCCCTCCAGGAGTCCCCTATCTCCTTCCCCCTCCTAATTTTTTTTGGTTCTCTAGATGACCCTCCCCTCTGGAGGGTGATGTACTCGCGACCGATCGCGAAATACGCAAGTCCACGTTGCCGCTAAAGCGTCTGGTCTGACGGGACGCTTTGTTCCTCCCGTTTGTTGATCGTGCAGGCCCTCGTGATCTAGAACATTGCCCCCCTTCGGACGCTCCCCTGAAACCGACTGGTTTTATCTCCTAGGGCTTCTTGAGGTCCGTTTCCGGCCGCCCTTGCCAGCGTCTCAGCTCCCCCCCAAGGCTTTTTTCCAGCGCCTTCCCCTTTTCCTTGAAATAGAGTTTTTTCTTGGGCGCGCCGTTGTCGAAGACGACCCGTTTTCTAACCGGTGCTTCCCTTTTTTCCCTTGATCCTCCCTTTTATCGGTCCAAGCGTGCGAAAGTGATTAACGCTCTCCTTTTTTCGCGCGGCAATTCTGACAGGGTTTGACCCCTTTGCGTGGTTCCTTTTCCCCTTCCTTGAACCCTCGGCGCAAAAGAAGCTCCGATTTTTTTTTTTCAACAGAAAGCAGGGCGTTTTTTCCACCTGTGCGTCTCGGCTCGCTCGTAGGCGGCTTCAGGGACGCCGTCCCACCCCCCTTTCAGCGACTTTTTTTTTTTCCCGGAAATCCCTATGACTCTTAACCCTGCAGACTCCCCCGACTTGGCGACCGCGGCGTCTCTTTGACTTTCAACTGGTCGCCTTTTTTTCAAGGCATTTTTTTTTTTTTTTTTCTGTGAGGCCCCGTTGGCTGGGCTTGGAGACCGTTTTTCCTTTCTCGGGCCCTTCGGATGTTTTTTGTAATTGGGCAATTTCCCTTTTTGCAGACCCCCCCTTCACTGGACCCTTTCCTAGACTTTAGTGATAGAGAAGTGAATTTCCGGAATTGGAATAGTCCGTGGTTTTTTTTCCTTCTTGGCCTTCTTTTGGTTTTTTTACGTTCCGCGCTCGTTATGTCCCCTGTGCTTCTGCCTTCGTCCCTTTCCCATTTTTTTTTTGCTGCCCCCCCCCCCGGGAGACCCTCCCTCCTTTCTCCAGTGAGTCCGTACTGAAACTCCCGGAGACTGGGTGTTTCTTTTATCTCCTTTTTTCAGGAGAATTCCCCCCCCACCCTTTTTTTCTTTCTGAATACCCCCCCCCGGCGTCGGGGTGCGATCACTTCTGAACTTTTGTTTTAAAGGTGTCTTTTTGGATTCCTCAACAACCCGGAAAGATTCGGGAAACAGATGTCCCCATCCATGTAAAGACTTCTGTCCTGTCTTCGCTGCTCCCTGAGTGACTCCCCTCTGAGCTTCATAGCCCTGTGTACCCTCTACACCTTCTCTCTCTGTTGCGATGGCCTACCTTTGCCTGTCTCTCTTTCTCCTTAACCATCTGAGGACTCTATCTCTTTCTTGTCCCGAAGTCCCCTCAGGATACTCCCCCCTTTTCGACGTCCTAAAGTTTTCGGTTTTTCCCCCCAAGCGCCCCTTCGCTAGCAGCCCCTACACAGTCCGAAGAGTCACGACTGGCTCCTCACTCGGTGCTCTTATATGCGGTCGCTTAGTCGGGTCTCCCCCATTCTTCTTTCCTTTGCGGGGCAGCGTCCACGCTTCCACAGTGGACTACTCTCCCCTGATTTCTGTTGCCGTCCGCAGGGCCGGCCCGTTTTTTCGAGGACTGACTCTTCTCATCTCAACGGCGCGTGGGGAGGTTCTGCAAGATAGACCTCCGCGGTTGCACAATCCCTAGTTGCCCGAGGTTCCCTTTTTTTCTTCACGAACTTCCCTTTGATTTTGTCCCTCCGGATTTTCAATCTTCTAGATCGTTTTGAACCCCTCCCCCTATGTTTTGATTCCCCCCCCCCTTTCCCATCTAGTCTCGGGTCCTTTTCCCTCTTTCGACTCCGGTTTCCCTTCTTGTTTGTTTTCCCTCCCTACCAAACGGCGCGCCGAATGGCTTATTGACGGGCCATCCTTTACGTTACCCACGGCTTTGGCCTCATTGGGAAGATCCTTAAGAGGCCCCCCCAAGGGATTCGCTTTTCTTCTCCAGGTAAAATTTCTCTCCCCCTTCGACGACCCTTCTCTCCACATCGAGGATCCCCCTTTTTTCCTTATCAAGACCTAACTT
>Ga0179593_1675462_pt1 | contig 10804 bp, 8 predicted proteins | sample CZODoug2_1_08_16_FD_185931 | JGI IMG/M metagenome (GOLD analysis project Ga0179593, IMG submission 185931) | Vadose zone soil fungal communities from Angelo Coast Range Reserve, California, USA - CZODoug2_1_08_16fungal (PacBio error correction) | ecosystem: Environmental > Terrestrial > Soil >... | reverse complement strand
ATTCCTCCTCTTACATGATAAGAATAACGTCGAGCAAACTGAACACTGCGATTCCTCCTCGCAGCTTTTTTTCACACTTTTCGTGTCCCCTGCTCACTCTTACTCTTGCTATCCTGACCTTCTTCGTGTCTCAACGTTCTGTGAGTGTAGAAGAACTGAAGAGCCGATCCAGGCGTCCAGTCTGTTTCAGACCCCCAGATGAGGTTTGGGAAAAATGCACTTCGTTTTTTTCTCTTTTATCGCTCCACTTCCAGACGTAGTTGGCCCTCTAGCTAGAAGAAGTGATTAATTTACAAATTGTCTGTTGAAGGGAAAATAGAGTTTTCTATTTTTTATTCCCCTTCTGGTTGTTTCGACGTCTATCCAGTAATTTAAGGATGGGCTTTCTCCGCGCCGATGGCAGTTCCTCTCGTACTATACCTAGTGTAGGCATTCTGTGCCTAGTCGCTATCTCTTTCCTCTCTCGTCACCTTCCCGCACACGCAGCTCTTCTCCTTCCCCTCCGGATGCCTATATGCGCGTTGTGCTCTCCCACCAATTTGATCTCTGCTTGAGACTCTCGTCTGTACCAGAGTAAGGGGCGATTGATGGGAGTCAAGCGTCTAGGGGCGTTTCCCCGCTTGGCTCACGGAGTTTTTCCCTGGGTTATCGCGGGTTATTGGCCGCAGTTGCGGCCCGTTTCAAAACTAACACTACCCAGCCTTTTTGAGCACAGATAATTTTCTTGTTAACCCCTTTCCTTTTCGCGCACTCTTTTAGATCTCTAATCCGCCCAGCACCAACTCATCGAGACGCTACCATCCTCCCCACAATTCCTTCCAATACCCGGAATGCCATCTTCTAGTACTTCTAACTCTTCCGCGTCAGGGTAATATTAATTTTCAGATCGAAAGGCCCCACCCCAGCAAGACATGCCGAGACCGGTTCTTTCGCTCCATCCAAGTTTAACCTCCTTTTCGTCAAGTCTGATCGAACCGCTTCGCCACCATATTCGAACATCAGACGTACCTTTTAATAAAAGCGTTCCGCTCCCCGGCGTCCACCCTGTCGATATTTGGAGCCGCCCGCAGAGGCAGGGTGCCACCTGACCCCTCTCGCGCCAGGCCACTCACTTTTTTTCGCCGCGACCTCTCCTAACAAGTCTAGAAGTCAGGGCAGCAGCCCTGCCGTCCCGTCACAAATCAACCGGCGAGCCCCCTCGGAGCCCCGCGCGCCTCTTCCCCTCCTTGTTCCCGTCGACCGTGGGCGGGTGCAACACACACCTTTTTTACTTTTGCTGGGCCAGCAGCCTTTGGATCGCTGCAGCGGTCTGTGGTTATACCCCGATCGAGTGCCTTGTCTCCTCATTTCTCACTCTGAGCCCTTAAGGTCTGCGCCAGAGTAGACGCGTACCTGAAAGTGTCTCCCTTCAGAATCTCGGCCTCTTTTCTCCCGATCACCATCAATCGAATCAAGCAACCATCGGCCCAGATACCAACCCTTTATGCTCCTGGCTAACCCCCCTGCCATCTTTCCTCGACCTAGTGGTCCCGTTCCAATTTCTCCATGCTCGCGGCTATCAGGTTTCTAAAGTAGGAAATTAGGGACCCATTCGCTCTTGCATCTGTTTCCTTCTTTCATTGAGGTTCTCCCACTCGCTTGCTGCAACAACACTGCTAGGAACCTCCAATGCCTCCTAGTCACCATAAGCGTACCCTTCGATCGGCAAAAAAAACACGGAAATGGCCGGCGTCATCGTGCGCTAGCGCAGGTTATATTGCCATTTTGGTCCTGGCAAAGTTGTCAGCTTCTTTTCCGTCCGGATCCTCTCGTGCCGATGTCACTGGCTATCACCCGGCCTCGGCGGTGAGAAGGATTTGTAATCGGCGAGCTCTGATCTACAGCGACCCTCATTCACTCCCCTAAACCGCTCATAGAGTTCCGGCAGCCTTTTCTCTGCGGACCCCTTCCCCATCCCCTTCCCTTCTTCGATGCCGCCGCTTGAGGCATTATGTCCTGAAAAAGCCTCCGGCGGGAACGCAGATGGCTGCGAGCAATACAAACTCATTTCCTCCCGGCTTCCGTCTCGCCTAACCGAGGAACTTTTTTCCGCGCACATTCATCTCAGACAAGTGGATGCATCTGATCAGATTTTTTAGAGGGGATAGAAAAAAACCAGCGAGCATTCCAATGTTGGACGCTTACACCTGGGGGTCGTTCTTCCGCCTTCCACTTCTAGCTCCGTAGTCCAGTGAGAAGCACATTTTTCTCTGGACGCAGTTCTCTACTTATTGTACTCAATTTTATCCTGTGTTGTTTTTTTTCCGAGATCTCTACTCCCTTCTTCCGTAGCAAGTTTGCTTCCTTCCTTTCTCATTCGATCTTCTTGGCCCTGGCCGTTTTAAAGAACCCTGTGCCAATCCCCACACGGATTTGCTCGGCCTTTTTTTTTTCCCTATCCCTGCACGTTGCCTATTCCTAAAGGCCCAATCCCTGTCGCTATGGAGATTTTCTGCGTTAAGAACGGTTTGCGCTCTTCACTTTTTAACTGAGTTTACGTCTCCCTTTGGTTTCCCCCTTCTGGAGGCCCGTTCCATTTTTTTTTCTGCGTAATGCCGTCGGGGAGGGATCTGTTGGCCTTGTGGTATGGTTCCTGCCGAATCTTGTACTCTTCATTATGTGCGTTATTTTGACTTATTTTGATTTCCCCTCTTCGCCGATGATACCTGTAATACTCGAACCGAGCCGATAGAAAAGGGGAGGAGTTATCTAAAACTATTTGAAGTGATCCCTTCCAAAGTTTCTCCTCCTTGAGTGCTGCGCTGCGCATGAGCCCTGATTCTCTTCCCCTTTCCGTTTTTGCGTATGCGCCCCGTCCCTTTTTAGGTTATTTAGTGCCGGGAATTTGATGTTTCCATCGAAGGCCAGAGTAGAGGAAAACCGCACTCTTATAGAGTCTAGTGGTCTTCCGACTTTCCTCCTTTCTCAATACATCTTCGGAGATTGACGAATCATCGACATAGGAAATTCGGCCGCCCATTACGTTCGTCGGATCAGGAAACTGTCTGACTTGCCGATTTTTTTGTTATTTTTTCTGCCACGAGTTGTTGAGGCCCTTTCTCTGGTGCTCCCGGTCCTTCATCTGCCGCGCTCGTCAGATCAAGAGTCTATGGCGAAAGATACAAATTTTTGCGCAGAGATCCCCGTCCGAGGACCTACGGCTCGTTATGTTTCCCCTCCCGTGAACCTATGAGCGAGACCCCGGACCTTTTTCCTTTTCCGAAGCCACCTTGTGTTTCGTGAAAACTGTTTTGTGACCCAAAGGATGCGGAAGGCGCGGCTTTTGGATCGATAGTTCTTAATTGGTGTCCCCCCTGTACGTAGTGGCGCGAAGCAGACTGATTTCCCTACTGAGTCGTTTAGCCAACTACGTGCTGCTGCGCGCGTCCTCTTCGTGCCCCCGTATCTCTTTCCGGCGGCTTCATTTCCATATCGACAGGTTGTCGATGAATGGGATCCTAAGGGTTTGATTTTGCCCAAAGGTTACTTTGTTATGTTAGCATGATTTTGCCCCCTCCGAGGTTTTCCTTCTCCGGGCTCTTTCTTACTTTCTCTTCAATGTTGGAAATAATACAGGGTTTTCTTTGTAGTGTGCATGCGATCTATCACTTATTCCTTTCTCGGTCGCGTTCTTGTTTACCCTCCCGCTCCCTATCTTCCTCGGAGATTCGCTGGATTTATGGGCGAGACGAGGCTGGCTTGATCCTGGATCAGTGCTAAGAACTCTTTCTTTCCCTTCACTGTTAACATATTAGCGGGTCGGCGACACATAGGCGAGGTTGGGTCTTGGTATCGACTGCCCCAACACTCCCCCTTTCCGCCCCATTTCTGACGTTTTGCTCCCTCCCCTGCGATAGCACCCAGAGCCTCCACGCAGCTGTGACTTGCAAAGAAAGACGTTTCAAGTCCTCTGTTACTCCCCGCTCGCTCACACCTCCTCTCTTGGGATGGCCTTATAGCACACCGACTTCCTTCTTTCCTTTCGTCAATCGCAGGGCCGGTGGGGGGGGGAACGTCGACGCCGAGGAGCCTCCCTCCCCGTCCTCCGACGGCTACTCTTTCTCCGCTTCCCCCCCTCTATTCGGCGGACGCCCTCCCTGTTAGAGATTCGCAGAGTCGGCTCCCTACCTACCCCTTTTCGCTTTCCCCCACCACCTCCCGTCATTCACCCGTGCCCACCAAGTTGTATATTCCCGAACGGCCTCTTGAGTCAACGAATATGCCTCTCGATCCTAAATCTTGGTGCAGGTCAATCATCTCTTCGACATGTTTGGTCCCATCTTGGACGCCTGACTCTGCCGCGCGTCCGTTCTACATTACATCGAGATGTTGCGCACTCAGTTAGGACCTCGCTCACGCGGATCAAGATATCGTGATCAGCTCCTTTTTACACCCTTATCCATTTTTTCCCTTTGCCTCCCGACGTTATGGAATTGGTTCGACTAATAGAAAGGATATCTATATGTTCATTACCATCTGTTGTTGTTGAGTACAATCGTTCTATATTTCGAAAGCTCTTCCCCTAACTTTCAGGCCCCCCTTTTCCCTCCTTCAGCAAGCAGCTTATCTTCGTAGGGCTTCACGTTTAAGAGAGACGACAGTTTGTGCCTAATTCTGTGCGATCGATGAGACCTGCCTTTGCATCCGCTTCTATTTTCCCTCCTCAAGAGCCCCCTCCGTCTATTCTCACCCTTCACAGAGAGTGTGGGTTTTAATGAACCCCTTACGTATGGTCTAGTCGTTCTGGAAGTTACACATCTTTTTGGCACTTGCTTCCTTCCCTTCCCCTCTTTTTTTCCCGTCTTCGTCTTTTTTTCTCTTAGGCGTCCTTTTCTTGGGACTAGGTTGAGGGCAGCACCGAGCTCTTATTCTCCGCTTAACCTATCCCATTTCGCGGCGGATGTGCCCCCTTTCCTCTCGCTCATTCTCGGTCGGCAAACGAAACGCCCCCCGGAGCCTCTGAGAACTACCACTCGCTCTGGCTCTTCGCTTTTGTTTTTTCATTCCATACAGCACCAGGTAGTAGATTTCTGAGCGTGATCTCCCCAGTCTTCTTTCTTGTTTCTTGTTGAGTCCCCTATCCAAGAGGCCTTTCTGGCGTATACTGTGCAAAAGCTTCTGGTTTAGGCGGTTTGTTCCCCTCGGCCAGTTCCCACCTCTTTCCCGCGCCTACCCGTCTTCTTAGGTCCAGACCCTCCCCCCCGGTCCACTACTATAGGTTCAAACCTAGAGGCAGAGCGCAATGTCTGATCTCAGACCATCATCATCCCCCTCTAAGCTCCCTCTGCCCCTGCAATCGCCCCATCCTCCTCTGGAAGCATAAGGAGTTGTGTAGACCAGACAGGCCGCCCGCGCCTGACTATCCTTTTCAAGATCGAACATTCACCCCCCGACAGAGCATATGCGTACAGGTTTTTTTATTCACCACCATGACATTAAAGATTCGACTTCTTCTTTCGCTCCCCTGGTTCCACCTGATTCCGAACAATTCCCTTGAACGCGTCGGCTTGCCCCTGAGATCGAAAAAAATTTAGATGCCGGTGAAGCCAACCCTTCTGACGGTTTACTTTTGCTCCCTCAAGTTGTCTTGAGAAGAGCCCCCTCCCCGTCTAGGACGTCAGGACGCACCGCGCCTTAAGCGAACATTAATACCCTCGGACCGATCCTGCTTCTCCGCTCGCCTTTGCTCCACCCTTTCCCAATCCTGTCGTCCCTTTTCTTTGCCCCCATCTCTTTGTTCTTTGAGGAAAGAGCGGTAATGGATTAGAGCTCTTTATTTCGGTTGATAAACTCGCCGCTCTTCGCGCTTCCATTTCATTCTCCAGACTTTTTGAATGTCAGCGGTTGCGAGCTTCAGGTGGAATGGCTTACATCGACCTTGCGCTCTTTGCCTTTCTATTACCTAGTCCCGCAATCTAATCAATTCTCCCCCTTTCCTTATTTAAGTTAAAGACTTTTTCATGAGGAGAACACCCGTTAAGCTTACTGTGGCCGATTCCTTTCGTCCAACTGCTCGCGGCATATAGACCTTCGTGTCATTTTTCCCCATAGTTTCAATATGACTCCTAGGTTAGGTTTGAATTGAGGTCGCACGTCGATTTCTTAACAACGCTCGGAACCTCACCCTCCTTTCCCCTATTCCCCCCCCCTTACGAGAGTTCCCAACCGTAATGGCTTCCCATCTTGACTCAGAGCCGCGACCGTTTTCCTGGGGTTCAAAGTCTCCTACCTTTTCAGTCAGGCGGATCAGCCCCTCTTCCTCTTTCCTTCTTTCGTTTTCAATACGTTACTTTGGCAGGTTTCTCTGAGACCTTTCTCTATACTTTTTATCTAAGCGAAGTCCGCCCTCACCATAATCCCAATCCTAGCTTGTGTCATCTTCTTCTCTCTTCCTCCCAGACCACATTCCCTTCGCTGCCCTCCATTCTTGGAACCTTAAGCCCAGGCCCGGACGGCCCCTCTCACAGGACTGCAGTTTCGCAGTATTCCCAAAACCCCACTTGTCTCCCGGCCGAGAGTCCTAAACTCCGTTAAGTTTCATCTCTCGCTATCCCTACAATTGGGATGTTGCTTTTATCGACTGGTGAGGGGTCTTCCTCACACAAAACATGCTAGAGCAAGGTTCTCTTTCTCTATCAATGTGTTTGCTCTCCCGGTTCCCTCAATGACACGAGATAGACTGGAAAGATAGCGACTCCTTCCAAAATATCTTCCGCTCCGGTGCTCTTTTTTCCTCTTCTTCTCCTATACTAATTTTGTTTGAGGATTTATCCCGGATCAGACAGTGGAGCTCCCTATCTTGCTGCCTTTCTTGATGACCTTTTCGATTTCTTTTTACATATAAGCCCCCCCTTGACTTTTATAGTACCCCCAAATGTGTGAGCTGAGGAGGCTTTTTTTGGCTAGATCCCCGTTTTCCGAAACCGACTATCAGAAAGACTAAAAATGTCTATGGAGATTATTTCTGTCTCCCTCTATTTGATGTGCGGCTCTACGTCGGTTAGTACCTTTAGTTGTATAAAGTCTTTTGCCTCTGTCATTTTTTGCTGCCCGTCCCTTTTGTTTCTCCTTTCTCTTCCTCGCTTAGGGATAGAAGAAGTTCATTGTTTTTCTTTGATGGTAACAGAAGCTGCCGAATGCTTCAACTTCTATTGAGTCCTCTCTTTCTTTCTTTTCCGTTCCTCGTCTTTGAGTCTCCCTTTCTCTCGTCCTTATTACTAATACCGCGCAAGCGATTTGCACGTGAGTGAGCAGGCAATAGGAAAGCTTTCCGTGATACGGTCAATTCCCTTCAGTGATGACACTTCGCCCCCTTCATCTCTGCATGCGAGGGACTTCTCCGTGCCGCTTCCTTCCCTTTTTTGCCGACCGTCGTTTGTATGGATCGATAGTTGGAAATGAGTTGAGTTTCCTATATTTTTCCTGCCTATTCTTCTTGTCACGCCCACTTTCACCACTCCTCACTAGATCAAGTCTGCTCGTGTTTTCATACACTTTTTAGTCTACCCATGCAATTTCCGCCGGCCATTCTAACTTCTAATCTAACACTAAGTGTCGATGACGGCGGGTTTTCATTCGTCAACAATCCCCCCCGGACGATCTGGCATCTGCCCCTTCTTGCTTGTTCCCCCTCTTTTCGGCTGCCGTCATCTTCCCCGCGCCGCTCAGCAGTTATAAAACATTCACGCGATCGCGACATTCAAGTATTCTTTCTCGAGAATTCCCACTTTAGGTTCTTCTCTGGTTCTCTCACCCCGGACAAGCTTATCCTCTCCATGACCGCTTTCTAATGCCCACCTGAGGTTGTGACCGTGCACCGGTCGAAAGATGGAGGATGTTCCTCTTTTATCGTCGCTTGTCCTCTTATCGGGCTAGTCTTCTAGTCCTTTTTGGTTTAATCTCGCGGAGGGACGCTCGACTGTGTGACGGCGTTAGACCACGACTCGCTGCCCTTTGCGATCGCTAGTGAAAACGTCTCCTTCCCCCTCCTGCTTCACGGCCTTCCGACCTGTTCTATGACTGCCGAACCCCGTTGAGCAAGGGTCCAGTTATGTTCAATCCAGGGTGCCCGCGGCATCTTCGATCATGCGCCTTCTACTTTCCCCAATGTTTAGCGAAATCTCCTTTTCGGGGCGTGTGTGTTTATGCCCCCATTATATTAACTTCGCTTCCTTTGTCTTCTCCCCTTCTGATATGACTTTTCTCTTTCTTGCCCTTATCTTGTGGGCGCGATCTATTTTGGGCGACTTCGAATGATGCTTAGCAGCCATTGTCTCTCCAAACCTGTCCCCCCCTGTATTAAACTATGCTATTATTGTGCGACCTGGTTATCGATGAGAGTCTGCATCGCTTCTCCAATTACGCCGCTACTCCGGGCGCCTCTCTTGTCTACGGATCCAGCGCCCGCAGGACGTTTCCCCATCAGTGACGTCAATCTATGGTAGAAGAACGTGTCACGGCATGATTCCTTGGTTGGATATAGTCCCATACTCCATCTTCCCTTCTCCGGGTCATCATCCCCTTTTCTGCCTGTGTCCTGTCCCTTCTGATCGTGCAGAGCTCTCTATTTCAATTGCAAGCTCCCTCTCTAGTATTGCGCTTCAGCTTCCCTTCCGTTTTCCCCCGCAATGCGAAGTCCAGAATACCGTCGAACCTCAGAAAAAAACTCTTCATTTGGACCCAACCCATCGAGTTCGTCATGGCACCCAAAGCTTCCACCCCCGATTGTCCTCCTCTCTACGATTTCGAGTTCTTTTTTTCACGAGTTCCTGGATATTTGAATCAGCAAAATGCGAGTGTAACTGTCCACCATCTCTATGGTTTTCCCAGATGGACTCCTTGAGCAGTATGACGCGTTTTCCCCCATGCCTCACCTTTTTGCGCACAGCTCCTCTTCAGACTAGCGTATCCCCTAGAAACTTTCCGCTGCGCGGGCATGTTCAACGGTTTTTGTCTCGCGTTAGCTCCTAGCTGAATATAGACGTATTCCCCTTCAATCCCTCCTACTTTTGGTTGTATATTCTTATCCGTTCTCTTAGTTTTCCAGTCATGTCTTCCAACCTGAGCTCGACAACCAGTTCACGTTTACGCAACCTTGCACCTCTCATCTGTGATCCCGCTTCCCCGTTCGTCCGGGTGGGCTCAAACACTGTCTTCGATCTTCTGTCCCCTGTGACGCTACGTCATAGTTTCTGAACATGTTCCCCCTCCTCCTTGTGGCCCCCAATCTCTCTTTGTCTCTCCGCTCTGACTTGGGCTTGAGCGCCCCTCGTGCTTACCTCTAATTTTTTTTCTTCCAAATCTTGGATTTGCATCTTGTTCTGTTGATTCCCTCTGTCTTTTGGGGTTTTCTAAGCCTTGTTTAGGGACGACAGGCGCCCTCCTCCTGAGGGTCTCCCGAAATCCTGCGATGCTTTACTACGGCGGGATGTGCCAGTAGCTAGTGTTTTTGTCATCCCTCCCCCTGCCTGCCGCGATGACTGAAGGGGGATTTATTTTGAGGTTTTCTATCACCCCAGCTAGAGTCTTTCGCGATTTTCTCCGTAGTTCCTTCTCCTCGTGATGGTCGACGGGAGGCTGTTCCCTACTCCGAGGTGTAAGCCGGTCGAGACGGGCGTATTTTACTCCCTTCTCCTACATAACCGGCTCCCCAAGATGTTCTCCCCCACCTCATAGGTAAAAGCGGTCTGCGCACCCTTTAAGCCTTCCGCCCGAAAAGCCTCCCCTCAGAGCAGATCGACCTCGCCCCGGCCCGCTTATCTGGCCTTTTAACGGACATAATTATAAAGTTCTAAATTGTCTCAAACATCGCGACGGTTTTTAGCAAATTCTGGAATTTCGATCTCGATTTAGAGTCCTTCTTCAATCGCTAAACATCGCGTGACTACCCCGAACGGATAAAACTAGCCTTTAGATATTTGTACAAAGAATTAATCAAGTTAGTCTTCAGTTTGAGATTTGTCGCTCAAGAAGGTATAATTAACCCGTACTGACTCGCTAAAACAATGCGTAACCTCCTCTTAACTCTCTCTCCCCTGACTTATTTAGGCTTTGAAATGTCTCCTACAGCCTTTGCTTCTTTAGGCCATCTTTCTTGATCTGTTGAGTTAGGGTTTTGGACGCCATCCCTCCCTTACCACTCCCTTACCCTTTGCGCCTAGGTTTGAGGACTTCCGCCAGCGCGTGATGCTCTAGCACGAGCAAAGCCTCCCATCTTCCAGCCAACAATTGTTCATACGATCCGTTGATTTGCTGTCTTTCCACCACGTCCGTCCACTGTCGCTCCTTGGGTCCATAACCGAATTAGAGGCTACTCGGACTGGAAAACTTCCCCCCTAGCCCCCCTTACATCTTGTTTGAACTGTTCACGAGTGCTGCCACAAAGAACCCCATCCGCTATTTCACCCCATTACGCTCCTTTCCCGCAATAGCATTGCGGCGTCGGCCATGCCCTCTTTCCTCTCTCTTTTTCAAAGCATCGGATACGGCTTTGAAGTAGTTATCACTCTTACTGTGCTCGTCTCTCATTTCTTCTCTGATTGGATCTTTGATCTCCGAAGTCTCAGTAAAAATTGGAAGTCGGAAGTAAACTCCCAATTTCAAAATACTCTCTATCCCTCTTCTGCGGAATCGCGACGCCGAACAATGGGAAGATTTTTCCAATGATCTCTAGCACAAGACGCGGTCCTTCTTATCTCCTCAACGATCTTTACTATTGCAAATCTCTCCAATCAGCACTTTGTTTCCTTCCTACGTGAGGGCCAAA
>Ga0179593_1669222_pt1 | contig 10804 bp, 18 predicted proteins | sample CZODoug2_1_08_16_FD_185931 | JGI IMG/M metagenome (GOLD analysis project Ga0179593, IMG submission 185931) | Vadose zone soil fungal communities from Angelo Coast Range Reserve, California, USA - CZODoug2_1_08_16fungal (PacBio error correction) | ecosystem: Environmental > Terrestrial > Soil >... | reverse complement strand
GCAAGCCGGTTGTTGCAGGTGGCCCTTTTCCCCCTTTCCTTTTTGGGAATGAATTAATCTTTGCCTCCCCCGTCACCGATGTTAGAAGTTCTCCTGTTTTGCCGTCGACCTTTTTTTTTGCCCTCAAGGTTTCCTCTTCTATCTTTTATCCGGGACCCCGTACCCCCTCTCCCTCTGCGTAAAGAATGTTTTTTTTTCCTTTCTTAGCCCTTTTTCTGCGCCTTCTTTTCACGCGAGAGGTACAAGGATCTCACACCCCTCCCCCTCTTCGCCCTTCACTTTATCAGAGAATGGTTAGATGTTTTTTCCCTCTTGAAGGAGGTTTAACCCTTCCGTCCAACCTTCATTGAAGTTCGATGCTCCGTCAAGTTTTTTCTCCTCCCCAAGTTTCCTTCATAGTCTGAGGTAAATGAGTTCATTCCAGGTGGATGTGTCTTCCCCTTAAGACCCCCCTCTTTCCTTTCCTTTTCTGGTTTTTTGAACCTAGTCAGATATATGACTCCCCCTGTTGCTTCCCCTCCTGTTTCTTTCTGCTGTGCTGCCTAACGGTGTCCTTCTAGTTTTCCTCCTTCTCCTTTCCCAGCTTTCTGTATATCTCCTCCCTGCCTCCCCAGCATTCCTCAAGCCACACCTTCCAAAATACTATACAATCACTTCCTTTCCCGGCACCCCTTTTCCTCCCAACCTTTGGATGATGTAAAGTGCGGAATTTTTTACCCCAGAAGTTCCTTTCCCTTCCCCAGAGCCCTAACCCTCCTCTTCACCTTCTTCGTGCTGATTGAACTTTTTTCCCATTCAACACCTTTTCTTCCTTAGTTATGGTGTTAGAAAGTACCATCTTGTTTTGTCTGCCAGAACTTCACCCTTCCCTTGAGCGGAGAATATGACTTTTTTTTTTTTTTTCTAGCCTTTTTGTAAGAGGCGTTCTTGAACCTCCCCCCCTGGGTACACATACCCTCCTCCTTTCCCTCCGGACGGTGTCCCCAAGCGTGACCCACTTCTAAACAAGTCCGAGAGATCCTCTCGATGTTTTCTACACCCCCTTTCTTTCGATATCCATTGGAACTGGCATTTCCCCCTCCTTCGCGAAACGCTCTTTTTTCTTCCAGTCAGCCCGGGATAAGGACATACCTCCCTCCCCAATCCTTTTCCTTCCTTCTTTCTTTTTTCTTTACTCCGAGTTAGGGTCATCAACCTCCCCTTCTCCCTGACTTTTATTACTGCTCTGGTCCTTGTCGTTCCTTTCTCTCATTTTCAAAAAAAAAGGGTGTCCTTTTGTTAGTCAAGAAGATTCTGAAGCTTTCTCCCCCTCTTGGTCCTCCTAGTAAGTGAAGACCTTTCCCCCTCAGATTTTCCCCGTCTCTTTATAGTTTGTGTGCCTATGTCTGTGGCAGATTTTTGAATGCTCCTTCTTTCCTTAGAAAAAATTTCTTTTTTTTCTGGTACCTTGTCTTACTTAACCTTTTGGCCCTCCCTTTTTCCCCTTTCCGGACCTGGAGCGTCTTTTCCCGATACACCATTCGGTTTCCTCGATAAATATTCGCGGACTTCTTCCTTTCTTGTGCTTCTCACTCTTCCCACCCCTCCACACTTCCCCACCAACTAAAAAAAGACATGACCATCTCTCTCTCCTCCTCCGTGTTGTTGTTTCCCTTCCTTCTGGTGTTCGTTGTTTTTTTTTTGCTGTTAGTTCTGTTTGAATGGACTTTCCCTCCCTCTAATCCTAAAGGACGCAGCCTCTTTTTTTCAGATTTTCTTGTGTTTTCGGGAGCCCGGCCAGTTACTCGCTCTTTCCCCCGGCAAACGCGGTGTATTCCCCCCGTAGAACAAGGTGACCCCCTCCCCCAAAGAGGTCTTACCTTTTCCCTTTCACTTCTTCTTAAAAGGCACAACAGCATCGGCACACCAACTCCCCTTTTCAGTCTTTAGCCTTCCTCCTTTCTTCACTGACGAATGTCCTAGTTTTTCAAACAGGCTACACGAAGCCTCGTCTGGAATACTTTCTCCCCTACCCCCCCACTTCTCCCCAGTTTTTTTTTATATTTCTGAAAGAAACAAGGCCCCCATTTCCCTTCTAATGGCTTCCCTACCATTAGGTTGATGAACCTGCCCAGTCTCCTTTACGGCAGCAGTCCGCATGGCCTCTCCACGAATTTCTTCCTTTTGCGGATGCGGTTGAAGGAGAAGGCACCTGCACCCCCTTTTCTCCTTCCTTTCACGCTCCGACCGTTGTCCCATCCCAGACCCAGAGGAAGAGCTCCCTCCTAACCCCTTTCCCCCTTCGCAGCTTTGGCTGCTAGCTGGTATGTGACTTTTTTTTTTCCGTCACTGTAGGCTTCCCCCCCAAAAAAAAAACGTTTTTGGGGCCTCTAAAGTCGATTTCTCTCTGGGTGAAGTCTGTCCCCCCCCATCCCTTGGTACGTACCAGACGAAGAAATTTTTGTTCACCCCTCCCCCCTTTAATGGCCGTTTTTCCTTTCCCCCCCTCCAGCAGCCGCAGATTTGGCCCCGCTTTTTCCTTGCTCTGTGGTTGCTTCTTTGGTGGTCCCCACCTTTCTGCCTTATTGGAAGAGAAGGGTGCCGGTCCCGCAAATTTCCCTCTTTGGATTGGTTGCTTTCCATTATTTTCCACGAAGACTTATGAGCCGTTTGACTTTTTGCTTTTTGACCTCTCGCCACTGAAGACGAACTGCGACAACTTCCCCCTCATCCCAGCAGGCTTCCTCTTGAACCCTTCAAGGTTCATATATTCGGACTCTCCCCCCAACCTCCCCTCCCCCTTCCCTTTTCTGTCCCAATCCAAAGGGTCTGACTTGTTTTTTCCCTGGAACATCCTCCGGAAACTCTTGCCCCCTCACTATAAACTTCAGAATTTATTTCTTTGGTGTTTTACCTCGAAATTCAATTTTCTCTTTTTCCTTTTTCCTCCTGGACGATTCCCCCCTTCTAACAATTCTTCTTCTCCCCCCAAGAACTGATGAGAGACCTTTTTTTTTTTTCAAGGACTCCCCTTTTTTCCCCTTTTTCCGGACTTCATAACCTTAATCCTAGAAGAACCAGACATCCTTTTTTTTCTATTACGGGTTTCCACATTTCCCCCCAAAGTTGTAAACAGTTTCTCCCCTTCAACCTATGAAAATTCTCCCCTTTACTGAGCTCCATATTTCCTCTTTTGATCTCTGCTCTAGTCTCTTTGAATCTGCATGGAAAAGGGCCCACTTCTCTCTCTATTTTCCGGTTGGGAACTGTTGTTTTTTTTAGAGATGCCCAAGAGTTGCCTTTCTCATAAGGGGAAAATTTTCCCTCCTCGTATCGAGTTCCTACTTCATATTTGCCGCGACTCCCCCCCTTTGGGCGCTAAGTAAACCCTTTCCTCTGTTTCCAGTACGTTGGTACTCCTGTGGATTATGTTACCCCCCTTTTTTTTTTTTTTCTATCCAAAAAAGTAATCCTCCTTGAGTAAAGAATGTTCTTTTCCCTTTGCGATTAGTCTCAGTGGTTAGAGCCCCCCCCCCCCCCCCCCCCCGCGATCCTTTTCCCTGATCGACAACATGTGAAAAACCACTATCTTCCTTTGATAACGTGTCTCAATTTTAGTCAGTTTTCTTCCGCGTAAGGCGTAAACCTTCTCCCCTCTACCCTTGAAGTACTATTTTCCCAGAGAATCCGCCCCCCAGAAAGTATTCATGAAGTTTACCTATTTCCTTCATTGTTTTCGTCCCATCCCTAACCTTTGGATGTTAAAGAAGTCTGGATGTTTCCCCTTTTTTTTCCTTCTTGTAACTCCTTTTTTAACCCGGTCTTCATCCCACCTTCTTGTAATGGAACTGTGAGTCAGTCGTCTCCTCTTCTTGTTTATCCCTTGTAAAAGCCCTTCGCCTCTTCCCCGGGCCAATTTTCTTCCCCCTCCATTTTTCATTCCAAGCCACCACAACCAACCAAATACTCCTTCTTGCGGCCTCCCCCCTTTTTTAAGTTATAGAGTAGCCGTACCTTTTTTCTCCTTTTCCAACCAGACTTTACTCCCTGAGCCACAATCTCCTCAGCGAGAGGGAAATCTGGAGGATTTGACATGACCCGTTCCCTTCGTTCCCCGTAAAAGTCTTTACGATGATGAGAGGTTCCTACCCCCCTTTCGTGTTCCTTTCACCACAGCCGCAATAAACCACGTTCTCGGATTTCGATTTTTTTCCTACCCCCTTGCAGTCACAAACGCTTTTCAGCCATGACAGGTTCCGTTACCGAGTCCTTATCTTAAGCCGTTGGTCTGGGATATGTTCTCCACCCCTTCCTTCTTCCCCCCGTTCAGATTCCTTTCTTTTGGTGCCTTCCGTCTCCCGCTGCAGTCCGGTATTTTTCTAAGACTCCTATTTTCCCTGACGGCCCATGATGAGTATTACTATTCCCCCCCTTCTTTCCCTTCCCCCCTAAAGTAATGAAATTAGCCAGAGTATCTGTCCCTTGAGGCCAGACGCGGATTTGTACTTCTTTGGTTTTTTTCCGCACCTCCATTCTGAATCTTGTTGCCGCGTACGCCTGTTGACAGCCCCTCTCCCCTTCGTCCTTGAAGGACATTGGTCCCTTTCTGGCTACAGACCCCTCATTTCTAGTTTGTTCCCTCTGGCTTTTTTATTGCCATAGGAAATGATGCGGACGTCGCCCCTTCCCTTTTTCCTTTTAGGGTGCGTGTTCACTGTGCCCCTGTTTACTTAATTTTGGTCCTCCCAGTTTGCGTTCTTACATTCTTTCCTGGCTAGGACTTTTTTCAGATCTTCGATAAACTATTCGCTATGCTTGTACTGTCCTTTTTTCCTCAATCATCTGCACACAGACAAAAAACTAACCCACCGCATGACCATTTCTTCCCCTGTTTTTTTTGAGAGCTTTTTTTTGTTGGTTTTTGTCTTCTTTTCCTTCCCTGTTTGCATGGATGGAGAGGAACTTCCGCCAGTACCCCTCTCACTCCTCGACCGGTAAGGTGTAGCGTGTCTAGCCCGGTCCCCCTTCCTTCCGTAAGACCCCTTGCAGACCCAAAAGTTTTCCCTAAGAACAAGTTGGACCAAGTGACCATTAGTAGACATTTTTCTCCCCTCTCCCTTCCCTATCTAAAAAAATTCCCCCCCCTCGTCCCCCCCCCCCCTTCTTGAAGTCTGTAGCGTGCACTGAATGTATCAAGCGTCTTCTCTGCGTATTACTCCCTAAAACCTAAAAGTACAAAGCGTCAAAGCGATTGCCCCTTCTCCCCCCCCCATCAGTGACACACTTTTCCCTTTCGCGTCTGGCTCACGTACCAGAGCCTTCCCAGATTTCAAGTGTCCTGGCATCAAATTTCGGTTGATTCCCGCCTCTTTTTGGACAGACCTTCCTGGCCGTGAACCTGTTCGCGTCTTCAAAGAATCCCCTTCCTTGAGAGGTCACTGTGGATCCAGGTGGAAGGAACCTGCCCATTCATCTGTTTTCTGAACTTTTCCTCCCCGACGGGGTTAAGACCCTCTCTGAGAGGACTTTTCCCAAAACGTTAAGCTTGTTGTCTCCCTGCACCCGTCTTTTCGTATTGTGGAATGCCCTTTGCTCACTGTAACGTTTTCCAGGCTCTCTAAGTTCCTCCTTTTCCCCTCCGAGGCGGTGAAGTCTGGAAGGAGTCCCTTTTCCCCTGTTCTCACGATCCCTTGTTGAGAAGTGCCAAGCCTTTTTGATGTGCAGGGTAAGCTGTAATCCTCCCAGGCTGGTTTTGATTCTGATCTGTGGTTCCTTTCCCAAGACTTTACCTTGGTCCAAAATTTCGACAAAGTAAGCGGTCTCTTGAAGAAGTTCCTTTGTTTATATACTTTATTGAGAGTAGTGGAGTGGTTTTGCCCCTCGTACACCTTCTCAAGACTTGCCTCTTTCCTTGCGGATAGATTGAGGTACTTGCTTTCAAAACTAAGAAGACTTAGCCCCCTCCCCCGGTTTCCCTTTTTATGAACATGGTGCAGATTCCGTGTTCCAGGTTTTTTCATATCCTGTCCCAACCCCCATGAACCTTCCCCTCCCCCTCTTCTCCCCCGAGGGTCTGAAGGAAGTTGTGACCACTTAACACGGCCACATGAAGGAAACCTCCTTTTTTCAAACCACCTACTTTCATTCCGGTTCCTGTGATGGAACCCCCCCCCTCCACTCCGAACTTCAATTTTTGGCCTGAAGGGTTCGATGGAAGCCGTCGGAACACATCCCCTTAATCACTTTTGAAGAAATGATGATCTTTGTTTCTGTTGGGCCCTTCCCCTTCCTTTGACTCTCGCGTGTGCAGGTGTGAATTTCTAACCAGAGCTACTCAAAAAGACCTTCTTACCTTTTTCGTCCTTTAGGGTTCCAAGCGGATCACGCCCCCCTTTTAACAGACCCTTTAAACTATGACCCCCTTTCCCCGGACCAAACAGATGAGCACCCCCTCGGTTCTTATTCGGTCCAATGCCCTTTGACTTAAGGTATAGTGGGCGATGTTTTTTCCTTTTCCCCCAAGTTTCAGATGTCCACACCCCCCCCCCCCCCGATTTTTCCATAATCCCTTCCCGGTTTTTTTGGGAGAGAGATGCCACCTTTTTCCCTTCTTCGCTCCTTTTTTTCCAAGAAGCGCCACCCCTCGAGGCGAATGACTACATCTTTTCGACAGATGATTTCTCCAAGTTCGACAATATGGTTTGCCTCCCCCCCCCCCGCCGTTTTTTCTCACGTGGCTTCTGTGACCCTTGAGTGCGGCCCCCTGTGAAAATCCTCCCATCTGCTGAATTTGGCTGATTAAGGCCCTTTTCCTTTTCTCATCAACCTCCTCTTTTGTCAAGTCCTGGATCGCCCCCAATGAACCCCCCCTAATAATTTCTTAAACTTGTGTCTCCTTGTGAATCTGTGCGGAGTCAGCGTAACCCTCCTCCCCCTGACAACTTGAAGTTCGCTCCTTTTCCTCCTTGCCTGCCACCAGGAAAGAAAGATTTCTTGTTCCAGTTTATAGTTCGTGTTTAAATGATCTTCATGGTTTTTACGTTCACAAGTGAATTAATACCCCCCTCTTTCCCTTTTGCTGCTCTGTTTTTTTCTCTTCTCAGAGAATATGACCCTTGAAAACTGTGGGATGAAATCGCCTTATGGGCCTGCTACCTTAAGTTCTTACAGTGGGGATATATCCGTTCTCCCCCTCCCTTCAGCTGCTCTCCTTCCTCGGAGCAGACAAGTTCCCATAATTCCAATTCCCCCCTAAAAGCCTCTCATTACTTTCTTTTTCCCCCCCTTCCAATGCCTCTCTTCGCAAAAGTAATCGCTTTGCTTCCCTTTTCGAATTGTTTGGCCCCTCCGGCAAGGCTGGCCCCCAGTCTGCACGAATCGACTCCCTTTTTCCAATCTTCTTTTCCTTGATGTATTTGCACTGGACCTTCCATTCAAACGTACTTTTCTCTTCGACTGATTGAGCGGCCCCCCTCGTGATCAAACCACCCAGCCGAAAATTTACCCACCTGTGAGCGTCTCACTTTGGTGAGCATTTTGTCAAGCGCCTACCGTGAAAGTTCCCCCCAAGGGCCTTCCAGAGCGTGACCAGAAGGTTGCCTTCATACATCCCTTCACCACCCGCTCTGGGTCTTTTCTGATGTTCTCACCACGGGAGGACCTTCCAAGCATGCCCTGTCCCCAAGAATCGCAGCCTGAATCCTTTTTCCTCCTCAGACCCCCCTCCTCTATGAGTGCACATATCCCCCCCCTCATTTCACGGCCCCTAGGACTCTCCGCTGTCTTTTCGTACCTCTAGACGTGCACTTGAACTGCGCCTTTCCTTTTTGCCTGCTCTTTTCCCTCTAAGTGTCAAACACAACCTTTTTGTCATGATGTTGTGTTCGCGCAGTTATTCCCCTTCTCTTGGAATGCCGTTGTTACGCCTGTTGAAATCTTCCTTTTCTGTCAGACCTTGTCTCCTTTTGCTACAAGACTCAGAGCATTAGTAGTGTTTTTTCCCGATGCTTTTTTTTGGGTAGCTGCTTTCACTTTCGTACTGTTCACAAGCTACTCCTAATTTCGTGTGGTCTTGTCACATTTCCTCCTCCCTCGTTTGAGTTTTACTTTTCCCCTTGGAAGGGTCCTAGACACTGCCCCTTTCATACCGCGACTGCTTCCGGTCTGTTTTTCCTTCCCTTAATCATGCACCCGCAGACAAAAAAACAACAACGTAACCCCCTTCCATCTCTATCTTTTCTACTCCTTGGAGAGATGGTCATGCTGTTGTCTTTTTTTTGGTTTTAGTTTTCATGATTGAGAGGAACATTCCTTCCTTTTCCCGTCTTCCGCGAATATTTTGTACGCTCTTCCTCCTCGAGTGTATAGCCCAGGCCACCGGATTCTTCCGTAAGAACTTCAAAAAAGAGTTCCAGGAAGTAAGAACCCGGCAACCCCCCCCCCACAAACGAAATTAGTCTTTTCCCCCTTTTCATCCCGTTCCTTTTTTCTCGCTAAAAAACCTCTGCCACCAGCCAGAGCACTTAAATGACTCGATGGATCTTGTATTCCGAATGTACCCAGGTCTTCCACTGCGAATGGCCCCCCTTCCTTTTCCCAACCGCTTTCCCCGATTCAGAAGCTTCTTCTCCCTGCCGACCTAGGTGTGAAAATCTCTCGCGTCTGTCCTTTTTCCCCCTGAGCAGTTCCCCCCTTTCAAGTTCAAGAAGTCCGGGCTAGGTCTGTGTTGTCTGAACTCAAAGACGTCAGGCCTCCCTAGTGAATTGATTGGTTCCTGTTTTCTTCAACCGAATCCTGTTCTGTCTGTCTTTCCCCTTCCCGGATGCAGGCCTTTCTTGACTTTCCCGGGACCTGGGCTATCATGAACCGCCCTTCCGCAATTTTTCCCCTCCAAAACAGAGCGTCCCGTTTACTTGGTGCGAAAATTTGCTTGTTTCCTTACGTTTCTTGGCGCCGGGCCGTATTGTGACGGCCTTTTTCCCGCCCCTTTCGTACAAAATTCTCTAAGGTCCTTTAACGTGTTACTTTTTTTTCCTTTCACGACTCGGTACGTCGAAACTGTTTTTTTCTTTCCCTTGAGTAAGGTTCCCTTCCTTTCCGGTCAGGGCACCTCTCCCCCCGTAAGCAGCCTTTTGTCGAGTACGTGTCTCTTTGGTGCGTTAAAGCCCCTTTAAACGTCTGGTGTCCCCCAATTCCCCCTTTACGAGCTACGGCTATTACTGAAGAGAAGGGATGACGGTTTTCCATAATTTCTTTCTCTTATTTTTTCCTTAGATGGAGCAAGGCACATGTGCGCCGTTTCGTCCTCCGAAGGAGTGGTCCCCTGAGAGGAAAACGTCCCGTGCGACAACTGCCCCTCAAGCCCATGAACATGAAGTTCTCTTTTTTAAGGTCATCTCCTCACTTACCAAAATGTCCCCACCCTCTCCATCCAGAACGATCTTTCTTTCTTAAGCACTGGACACAGGGGCCCCTTCCATTTGTCAACACGAACTATACACCTTTTATTTCTTTTTTTTCCTTAATTCAAGCCTCCTTAACTTCCCCTCTTTTCGAGTGGCCTTCTGGAAGCCTTCCCACCTCCATTAAACATGCTCTTCCCCCCCTTTTCAGAAATGATGTCTTCCTCCCCTTTGGGAGATCAAGGACCTTCCTTGGCCCTCTTTCGAGTGGCCCTTAACACTGATTCCTCCCCAATTACATTCACGCAGACTGTATTTTCTCCTTGTCTCCCGAACCCCTTTAACAGAAGCACGGGATTCCCCCTATGACCAAGGAGAAGGCACCCTTACTGAGTCCCTGCGCGCGCGCTTTTTTCCTCGGAAGTAATTAGACTCTCGATCGTTTCTTCCCAATTTGCCACTAGATGTCCCACGGCGTTGGCCCTCTCTCTTTTCCTCCTCAATAAGGGTTATGACAAACGCGGGTGTCCCTCCCTTTTCAATGTCCCAGCAGCGCCACGATCTATGTTTCCCTTTTCGAGAATAACTCTCCCGCTTTCGCTAAGGAATTGTTGGCCCGTCGCGTCATATTTGACCTCCCGTTGGATTCTGTTAACCCTCTCGGGATCGTCCCATCAGCATGGAAAAGATGTCTTTTTTGCGATTAGCTCAAGTTTCTCTAAAATCTGATTCCCCTTTCCCGCCCCCATGAACAAACTAAGTATCTCTTTTTCCCCCCCCTGAGAATGGTTTCTCTTTTCAGTGATTTGCAAGCGCTTCTTCAACCCTTAAGTGCCCTCCGTGTAAGTTCCCCCTTTTATCCCGGAAGCCCTGCCCCATGAAAGAAACTTTTTTAGTGTTTTCAATTGCGTTCTGGTTGGTGTTAATTGTACAATTTCCCCCTCCCCTTTCTTTGTTCACTCCCTTTGGTGAAGTATTCGTCCCCCATATGACCATCGCCCAATAGCCTTCTGTTCTTTTGATGGTCTACGGGTGTTAATTTTTCTGTTTTCTTTACCAGCCATTCGCCCCCCCAGGCGCACGGCGAAGCAACCCCATTCAAAGCAAACCCTCCTTTCCAATTTCTTAGTCCTTCACTGCCCGGCCCTCCCAAACTAGACGTATTCCCCTTCGAAGTGTGGTCTCTGAAGGCTTGCCACCTTCCCTTTTTACAATCTTGACGCAGATTCCTCTTCGTTGCTGCTTTCCCTCATTGACACGGCCATCCCCCCTTTTTTTTTCCTTTCTCAAAATTCTTCGACCTTACTGTCCAGACTTCCACAGCCGCATAAACCCTTTCGTCGCCTTTCCTTAGATTTTCTGGCCTACTTCGTTGCCCGCCAAACCCTGTCAAACAATACGCCAAGAGCCCCCGGTTTTCAGAA
>Ga0179593_1616535_pt1 | contig 10804 bp, 13 predicted proteins | sample CZODoug2_1_08_16_FD_185931 | JGI IMG/M metagenome (GOLD analysis project Ga0179593, IMG submission 185931) | Vadose zone soil fungal communities from Angelo Coast Range Reserve, California, USA - CZODoug2_1_08_16fungal (PacBio error correction) | ecosystem: Environmental > Terrestrial > Soil >... | reverse complement strand
GAACATGTGACTCTTCTTTGCAGAGTCCCCTTTTAGCGACTTCCCCTTCCATACGCATAGCGCCGCCCACTTTCCCTCTTCGGGGTTAACCATCCGCGGCTGAAGAGCCCCTTCCCATAAGGCAAGTCGAAATCGACTTCCCCCCTCTCCCGAGAGTCATTTCCCAGGAGTTTTATCTCTTTCCTTTGCCCATGGGCATAGCGCTTCCCTTCCTCGTTGATAGATGAATAGTCACCGTACTTCCTTCCTTAGGAGGGGTAAGGCGATTACCTTCCCTCGCGATTTTACCACAGATGAATCCCCTTTCACTCCCCCGAGGCTTGCATATGGAACTTCTGAGACATGTTCCAATGTTGTTTGGTGATTTTTTTCCCCTTCCCCCCTGGGTCGCGCGTTTTTTTCAACCTACCTTTCTCCGTGATGATTCTTCCCCCTGCACGTTGACATTTCGAGCGCCTATCTGCGAGGAAGCGCGGCCCCCTCTTTTTCCATTATAAGCATCCCTGCCCCTTTCCCGCAGGCACCTTTCCTCAATGCGGATTTCCCCCTCCCGCGGAGAACGCGTTTCAGCGCCTGCCTCGCGCTTTTTACTAACGCGCGCGGAAAACTTAGAGCACGACCCATGTTTTTCCCATTGACTCTCCCTCTTAAGGGCCCCCCGTTGTCACATGACACGACCCTCTTCGGACGCGACGATGACGCACATGCGCGCTTCCTTCCTGGCACCCTTTCCTCCTGAACGGTTTTTTTTTTTCTTGGCGCGCGAAGTAAGCCCTGGTAGGACGAGGGTTTCCTCGACACCCCTAGACCTCCCCCTTAGAGCGGCTTCATCCCCCTCTGGCTATCAGATTCGCAGGCTGAAGTTTCTGTATGTCGGGACCCTTTTCCTGCGAGTGGCCTATGAGAGTCCTCCACCGTCGCGACACCCCCCCCCCATCTTCAGAGGAATTGGCATCGCTGTCGCTGCCCTTTTCTGTCAGCGGTCGCCATTTTAAAAAAATCCTGGGCGCCTCCGATGAGCATTACGGCCGCACATCGGTTCCCCCCCCGCGCTCGAACTTGTCGACTCTCCTTCGTCGTGAGCGTGTTTCCGGCGAACGGGTCGTTCGTAAAAGCGATGGTTCCTCTTCCTGCCCCGCCGAGGAGTTTTCCCGGAGATCCTTTGTTATCCGTCCCAACGACACCCCACCACCTCTCCCCCGAGGTCTTTTGTCGCTTGAAATCGGCATCTTCCTTTCTAGGCGAGAGCTATGTAGCCTGTTGTACCTTTTTTGACACGACCGCCGTCTCCTCCAGGCGTCGCTTTCGTCTCTCTGACGGAAGACTTTTACACTTTTAAGTGGAGCATCATCGATGTTTTTAAACCCTAACAGGCGTGTTCCAACTCCTTAGCGCAATCTGTTTACGGGTCTTTTCTCCCTGATTTCGGGTTGAGGTCACTACCTAGAAGACGACCATGAGCCGAGGTCTCCCCCCCCTTCCTCAATGGCGCGCCCCTTGTCGCGGGCTAAATATTCGGCTGTTGTTGAGTTCTTAGTAAGAAGACTCAGTTGTTTGGCTCGCTTCCCCAAGACCCTGTCCCCAGATTCAGACGAGGTATACAAGAGGAGAGGAGGCCTTTGGGAGTTTGGTGTCTGGAGGGATCCTTTATTTCGAGGTGTGGAGAATCCCCCCTCTTCAGAAGATCCTTCTCCCCATAAGCTATACCGGCTCCGGTTTTTATTTTCCCCCTCCTTTTAAAGCGATTTCTTTTTTTCAGTAGCATGAGCGGCCCCCCCCTTTTCAGTCTTAATTCCTTTTCTCTGGAATGAGAAAGTTGGCGATTTCGTTTAGTTTCCATTTAGCCGCCGCCTCCCGAAGCATTTCGTCCGCTTTCTCCTTTCTCGAATGATTGTCCCGGATGGCAACAATGATACCCCGTGTCTTGGGGGTTTTTTTTTCCTCACGACCCTCCGCCCGAAAGCTTGTAACTCTCGGCGCCTCTTCGAAAGAGAGGTTGGACTTATTTTGAGAGATCGAACTCCCTCCCCATGCCCCGTCGAAAGATACCCCTCTTCATAGTTGTGAGAGGCGCGGGTTTTCAGCGATGCATTTTCTTTCATCGCGCGGCCCCAATTTTTTTTCCTTGAAGTCATCCTCCCTCCTTACCCTCTTCATTGCGCCCACGCCCCGATGCCCCCTCCCTTTTCGCGACGGCTTGCTGCTTTCGCTATGAATAAGCTCGGCAAGTCTATTTCTTCCCCTCCCCCCCGCAACTGTCCGGCCTTAACGATGATCGCTGCTGCATGGTTTCTTCTAGTTTTTCTGCATTCGATGGTGGTTTTTCCGAGATTCCCGCGGTGCCCCCCTTTTATGACTCGCCGCGCTTCCAACTTTTCCCTTTCCTCCCCTTGTTGCGCATTCAGCAGTTCTTCCACTTAAGGTCGGCGAGCGATATGAGTGTAATGGTGACGCCCCCTGACTTATGAGTATGGTGCTTTTTTTGATGGGTTCTGCTAATCGAGATCCCTCTATTACGAGTCCGTCCCGAGGGATAGCCTGCTTTGGAAGGAGCTTCTCCAGAGTTTCTTCAGAGGTTTTTTACTTCTCCCCTTGCGCGCGTTACGTGTGCACTGAACCGAGGTGGCTCCTTAAGACCTCTCTTCGTCCCTTTTTCTATAGTCGCGCTCGACCCCCCGTGAGAGGTTCCGATCGCCCCTCGATCTTTTTCGGACTCTCCGGTCCCCGTATTTGATTTGGTTCCCCCCCCTTTTGTTCATCTGCGACCAAGCAAGCCTCTTCGCCGTTTTTCACGTCGGACTTGTGTTTACCCCTCTCCTCCCGTAGACTGGTGAACGACGACCCTTCCTCCCGGTCGACTGCTTAGCACGCTGGGGATCTTTTTTGCGTATGCCCATGGGTGCCCCCTCTCCGCTGCTACCCGAATGCGGCCGAATTTTTTCCCTGGCTCTCGTCCCCTTCCCTTTATGTAGAGTTCGACGTGCCTCTTGGGAACCTGATGGCATTCTCTGATGTGCACCGTCTTTTTTTCCCCCAGGGGAGGAGCTATGCGTCGCCCCCCCCCTTCCCATGGTGAACAGAACTCGCTTCGACCCGAACTCTTTCATGCATGTGCAGTCTTATGTCGCCGACCCCTCCTTTCCCCCCTCCCTCCGTGTTGTGCACCTAGGAAAGGACCCTTCTTGACTTTTAAGCGGCCGATAAGTTCGTCCTCCCGGCGGAAGTCTGTCCCTGCAGACGGTCATCCGCATACCGAGTTTTTTATTCCCCCCCTCCTTACACGCGGCGATAGAAGCTGCAATGCCTTCGGCGTTTCCTGGAAATTTCTCCCTCTTTTCCCTTTTTCGCCGAACTCCCAGTCGGTAGCCTCGGATGCGATACCCCATGGGCATTCGTCTCTCTCTTTCTGAAATCGTTAAGCGTTTCCCTCTGTTGAGCCTTCAAAGCCTCCCTTTCCCCCCCCCCCTCTTTATCGGGACCTTTCCCCCCTCTTGGACAAGAGCCACGCCTTCTCTCTTGTCCTCTTTTCTTGAGCCGATGTTGACCCTTTTCTTTCATCAAAATACGTCTTCCCGTCCCCCCCCTCTTTTCAAAAAAGTCGCGTCTCTTGACAACCTTACGTTGACATGTTTAGCTCTGAGCCTGTCCTAGTCCTTCCTTGTACTTGCTGCCAATAAAGCTTCCACGTAACCCTCTCCTCCGGGCGCAAATGCGTCTTCCTCCTTTTATCCGCGGGAGTCAAACCCTCGCCTCTCTGCTTCTATCCCCTCGCGACTTCACTCTTTTACATACATAGTCCTATCCTCCAATAGTTTCTTTTCCTTTCACATTCCGCCGACGTCATTTTTTACCATGACACGCCCCGCTCTGCTCGACGACTTTCGCTTCCTTCTTCGCAACGGCCAATTTTCTCATGTCAAGGTTTTTTTGATGGGCCGCTCTTTTTTCTCCCCGGTGTGGTCGGCCCGGTGGCACCCTACACCACCATCTTCCTCGTCACGTATTTCTTTTTTTTCCGCTGCATCAGGCGCCTCGATTCGCATTTCCCTGCCGGCCATTGTACTGTCTGGTCTCATGCGATGGCCGAGCTGATCAGCAACCCCCCCTTCCTTAAAACAAACGTCTTGGTCCCTGAATCTTGCCGATTGTGTGCCTTCTTTTTTTTCAGAGCGATTCATCCCCCTCATGGACCCCCCCTGAGGGCTCTCTCTTAATTCCGCTCCTTTGCCTAGAGGAAACCCGCCCTGTCCTTATTTAGCCAGGGCTTTTTTCGTGAGCTCGAGTTTCCCTTCTCCTTGCATCGTAACACGCTTCTATCCTCAGCGAGGCTTTACGCTCCGCTTTCGCCGTTTTTCTGCGGACACACGACCCCCGAGAAACTCCCCCTCTGATTGAAATAGGCGGCAACCTTGCGCATCGTTTTCGCCTAGTGAGAGAGATGAGATCTGTTTGTCCGTTCCTCGCTTTTTGAATGACGAAGCCTAGCCCTCTTCGTCGAGGACGTTCGCGATCCTCCGTTCGAGCCTCTCTTACGGGACTAATGTCGACTTTCAACCCACCCCCATAGCGGTCAAGGCGTGTTGACCACCGCGGGCTCTCCCCCCCCCCACCCTTCTTCAGAGTCGAGATAATGTTTTCTTTCCTCCTTCTCGTTTCATCCACTTTCCGACTCTACCCTCCCAAGCACGCGTCCGTTCTACCTCCAATGCCTTTTCTGGATACTAGGCGGTCTGCTCCTTTCTTTTCCTTTTTGATATCTCTCTTTTTTTTTTTGAGTCTCTCCCCCCTTCGAACGCTCAGCCGCCTTTTCTCCCTCGACTAAAGACTTTAGAGAAATGGAGTTGGCCTTTTTTACTTTTTTCCCTGTAGGGCGCTCTTTTCTTCCCTCGAAAACCGTATCCCTTTCAGCTTATACAGATGTTCCCTTTTCCTTTTTTTTAGTAAGCAGACGGTTAACTGGGGTTCTCCTTTTTTGAGGCGAACTTCAGTAGTCGAGGCTTCTTCTGAATTATCGCGAAGTAATAGGCCCCTTCTCTCTTCGTAGGAATTTCAAGCCGAATGAGACGCTTCTCACTTGAGAATAGGCGCACTCGGCCTTCCCCCTCCAATGCTACGCGGTTGTTGTAGTTCTCCTTGGGGGCTTGGTTTTTCGCCAAAAGACCCCTCTTACCTCCTAAGCTTCCACTCTGCGCGATCCCCCCCCTCGGTGACTATGATTTTAGTTCCCCGTGAACACTCCTACCTCTCCATGGTCCCCGCCCCCCAGTTTTCGAGGCTTTTTTTTTTCCCCTCTCTCTATGAAAACGAGCGTCATTCCCTCGCCGGCGCCCTACTTTTACATGCCGTTCTTTTCGACGATTCCCTTCAGTCGTATTGAGACAACCCGCCAGGTTCGATGATTTCAAGAGATTGTTTCACGGTTTTCTTTCTTTGACGAAGCTTTGCCCATTCCTTTCCCTCAAAGAAAAGATACGACCTGGGTCCGTCCTGGCGATCAGATGACCTTTGCCCTCTATTTCCTCTAGAGATGCAGGGAATTCGGTTTTCGTTTTAGTTACTAGGTCTTCCGACACCCATAGTAGACTGCCCCTCTCGCACAACCAAAACCCTTGCGACGCATTGTCCTTTTAAGCATCCCAGGTCCCCTTTTCCCCTCGTCGGCAGGACGTCGGTTTCGGGGTACTGTGATCTCTGCATTAATGCGTCGGGGTCCCCCCCTTCCACAGATGGGTTTTGCTCTCCGTTCCTCCGCGATGGTTTTTCCGTTACTTTTTCTGATAGCCGCTTTGGCTTTGGCCTTGCGCGAGTTTCTTTTCCTTTTTGCTCACTTCTTGGACAACCCCATGCGCCTTCTGCGCGCGTTTTTTTCAGACACGAGTGTTCTCCTACAGCCGCTTGCCGGATTGCGGCAATATGTAGCCCTCCCCTTTTTTTTCCCGTGTCCGGTGACCCTATAAGAACTCCGCGACCTTTTTTGTCGGGACTCGGGATCCCTTTGGCGCCCGTATTTGCCATCCAATGTGGGTTCAAACATCGTTTTTTCATGCAGACAAGCCCCTTCCGTCCGTGCTCCGGTAACGGTGCTTCGTGGTTCCCGTATTTTGTGAATCGACTGACCTTTTTCCGCCCCCCGGCTCGACTTCCCGAGTACTCACGGCACGAGGGTCTACTTTCGCGATGCCCATGGGGGCCTTTTTTTCTCCCTTTTCTCGCTAACACGCGACGCTCGGCATCGCCCTTCCGTGCCGATGTTTCTCTTTCAACGACGACTGTCATGCGCGCTATCTCCCGCGTGTCATTTTCGCGGTTCCGATACCAAGGGGCTCTCTCGGCCTGTGCCGCAACCTTTTTTCGAAACTGATCGGCCGCTTCCCCTTTCCTCTTTTCCCTTTGTGCAGGTGATGTCGCAAGACCCTCTTTTTACTTCCTCCTCCTTTTTTTCGATAGTCGGCGACATAGACATGGCACATGTCTTCTGGTAAGCTGCGAGCAGAAAGCTTGCAGTTCTTTTTTTTCCCTCCGGAGACATCCGACATAGCTCCTTTCACTGCCCTGGCCGGGGTTCACAGCACGCGTCTAGACGCTTGCCAATGCCCACCCTTTCCCCATAGGACGTGATCGTCTTCTTCTCCGATCGTCATGCCTTTTTCACTGAGTGTATCTCGTTCCCCCATGGGAATAAGCTTTCTATCCCCCCTCGTGATAGGATGTACTTATTCTTTCGTTGAGAAGGCGGCGTCAGCCGCATACTCGAACGGCGTTCCCCCCTCCGCACGACCTGCGGCTTGCCTTTTTTTTTTTTTTAGTCTGCTCTTCCCCTGGCTGAGACCGATGTTTTTTTTTTTATTTTTGGTCATCCTTTCACCGGTCAGCTCCCTCGGAACACGTCGCGAGTGCTTCTGTTGAACCCGTCAAGTCATGTTCGTGCGACGTATATTTTCCCCTCTCGGCAGCGCGGTAGTAATGCTTTTCCCTAGGGTCTGAAAATTCCCCCTTTCGGAACCAGGCGCCCTTGCTCCCGAGTGAGCCGCGCGGAGACTTTCTCGCTCCTCGAATGCCCAAAGAGGACTCAATCTCGAGGAATAGTACTACCCATCTCAGGAACGTAATGAGCCCTCTGTTGACCCTTTCTTTTACGCATGAAGTCATTTCCCCCCCCTCCGCTAACTCTACTTTTCCCTCTCCTCCCTGAAGTTCCTTTCGGCAACGGACAAGCGGCGCCTTCTTTTTTTTTGGGCGCGCGGTTGTGTGGTCGGCCGAGGTTTCTCACACCATCGAAGGCCTTCCCTTTTTTTTTTTCCTGCGGATTAATCCTTCTGAAGCAGGCGTCCCCCTCTTTCTCCTTTATGTGCGGATATGTCTGTCGCGTCTCCTTTGAGCTGATTCCCTTTTTCCTCCCCCCGTCGCGAACAACCTATTGGATCGAATCTGGGCCTCTTTTCCCCTCGTACTTGTGCTGCGCGATAGGTAATTTTCCACCCCGGCGGAGCGAGCAGCAGTGCCTCCGATGCCTTGGACCCAACGCGGGAAACCCCCCCTCAAAAGGTTAGACTACTGCTTCTTTCCGCGTGTTCACGGCGGAAGTCGCCCTGTCATCGTCTTTGATCGCACTCTTCCAGATGCCGCTTTCGACATATCCGTCGTGTAGAAGGCGTCCCCAGGCCCTCCCCCCCCTCGCCCTCCCCCCCCTGTTCGATGAACTCGGAGGCCCCCTCTCCCTTGGCCGATTTCGGCGGCCCGATGATGAATGCTCGGCGAAATCAGACGTCTCTTTTTCCCCTCGACGGGTAGACGTAGACGCCTCACTGATCGCCTCATGTCGACTTTCCCCCCCCACCATATTTTTTTTTTTGTTGCTGACTAAACGCCTTCGCGCCATCGTTTTTAGACTGGATCTGCAGCCGAAGTTTTTTTTCGTCGTTTCCCCACGACCTCGACCCTCCCTCTCCAACTCAGAAAATGGCGCGCATCTTTTTTCGGGACCCTTTTCTTTTTTTTCTGGAGTGGTATTCTCTCTTTCCTCTCTTTGTGTTTTTTGGAACTCCCCCCTCCCTAACGCTAAGCAGCGACCTCCCAGATGTCCTGGCCGTGATCCCTGCGTGGATTTTCTGAGTTTAGATGCGTGGCTTCAAAAACCGAGATTGCGGCAGATCAGTAGAGCGACTTACCATTGCTCCCTCGGTTTATTCATTTTTGGCGTTCCCGCGATGGTGGCTTCCTTCTGGCGCAATTTCTTTAACTTCTTACAGTCGAGTCTGCGACGCGTAAACGATGGTCGGCATTCAGAATAGGTCCGCGCTATACATTCCGTTGGCACTCTTTCGCATAGGCGCCCTTTCTGGTGCACGCTTTCACCGAGTGTAGTTCTAGTTGGGTTAGTCCTTGTCGCCGACAAGACATCTGCTTGAAAGCGGCCTCCTTTTAATCCTCGGCGGTTTCCTACCTAGCCTGGTGAAGATTTTCGGCCCCTTCGACGGACGCGAAACCTGACTTTATTCTCCTTCGACCAGTTTAGAGCGTCCTTTTCCTCTATGACTCCAACAATGCTCATCTTCCTTTCCCTCCGCATTTTTTTCCAATTCCCTCTCGTGACAATTCGTCCCTGGCGCAATCGGCCCCCTTGCCAATGAATCGACGATTTCCTTTCCTTTTTTTGTTTTCTTCTTCCTCAGCTCGGCAACGCGTCCTTCTTATCAGAAAGACCCCCTTACTGGAATCGATGCGTGCCTGCGCCCGCGGATGAACTTTTCTCTTTGCCGAGGCCTTCGATTTTTTTTTCCCCCTCGCCGACCACACCGGTCTCGCATGAATTCGCTCCCCAAAACCGTGCATTTGCACTTTGCTGCCGCCTCTCCAGCCTTCAACTTCAGGTCGTCTTTTTTTTCGTTCTAGTAGCGTTTTTTCGACCCTGACTCTCTTGGGCCTAAACCGTTTTTTTCTGACGTTCCGCGTCTCGATGTAGTACGAGTCCGGAGTTTGAGCAGCGCTTTTTTTTTTTTTTTCATTTTTTCCTTCTTTTTTCTGCATTGCCGCCATGTTGCTTCTTTACGTGTGCCCTTTCCGACTTTTCTCTCCACGTTACGACGCTGTCCGGGACATCGGGCAATATCTTCTTGCTCTTCAACAGGTGAAACCCTATCCCGTCCCGCCGTTGTGTTCTCCTTCTCCGGGCGAACTCCCCCTTTTCTTACCAGCATCAGCCCATGGGTCAACATCGGGCGCACCCCTTGCCGAACAGCCTTGCTTCTTTTCCTGTCCCGATCGCGAGGCAGCTTTGTGAATAGATTCCCCCGGCTACTTGAACACGATACGATTTCAGCTCTTCCCCTTCTCCTTCGAAGCAGCCCTTGGCCAATGGGGATCATCCGCGGCAAAGATTTCGACATTGACCGTGAATCACAGTCGAGTTCGACGTGCCGCTTTTTTTTCCCCTCTGATGGCTTCTATCTCCTTTCTTTGTTCCCCTCGTGTGTACAGATGAAAGGCGGGCGATATTTTCTCCTTTCCTTCCGGGAAAGACATTTCTCGGCCGCTTTACGAATGTAGTGCAGGGATATGTAGCCCCTTCTTTTTCCCTTCCCCTCCAAGTGTGTTTTCCACTAGACCTGCAACATGTATCATCGTAGTCTTGCCTTCTCAGTTTCGCCCTTCTTTCCTTTCCCCTTCCGACGGAGGGACCTCTTCATCGGAAACCGCGGCGTCCCATCGATAGAAGCGCGCAATGCCCTTTCTTTTTCTTCCTTCTTGCGATCCTTCTTCGCCTTTCGGAAAAGGAGTGTAGCCTTCTCTTTCCCCAAGGGAATCCTTTACTCGCTTAATCCCGGGTTACGTCGAGACGTTTCGTTTTCCCCCCTTTTATTCACCAGCTCCCTTTGAACCCCCCCTCTGCCCTCCGACCAGAGAAAGAACTTTCTTTCTTTTTCGGTCAGATGGCTGGGCTGTCCCCTTTCTGGTCCCACATGTTGCTGATGATGGTCATCCATTTCGCTCGTGTCTGCAGGCGTCAAAGTCGCGAGTTTCTCTCAGGGAACCGTAACGTTTTATTTTTCTTTTCTCCGTATGAACGCGGTCTTACTTGTTTACCCACTCGACTCCACTAGGGTCTGGACCCTCCCATTTCTTCCCAGGGCGCAATGCGTCTCTGAGGAGTCCCCTCGCTCCTCTTCACCAAAGCGGCTATCCCCTAGCGGACTTTTTCCCACTCGCTCTCCTACCTCCCCCAGTTTTCCTGTTTACATAAGAATGAAAGTAGGGTCGATCCCCCCTCGCCGACGACCTTCCTTCCCTACCTCCTAGGTGAGTCTTAGGATGCGGACCACGTCCCCCCGGCGAATCCCTTTTTTCGCGGTGAACGTTCTGTTCCCGTCCCGGTGTGGTGCGGCCTTTTTTGGTTCTTTCACCCCCCCCTTAATGCATCGGAACGCTAGAGCTCTCCCCCCTTCCTCCTCCGCTAATCGATTTCTTTTCCCTTTTTTCATTGTCTGTCGGGACTCCTTTGGCCTACTGATTAATGTGCCACTCCACCCTCAGGCATTGGCATCGATCTGTGCCGTGCGTTTTTTCTTTTCCCTCCTTTTTTGGAGACGGAATGGAAAAACCCTGAGGGCGGCCAGCGAGATTGTCTGATTCGTTTTTTTTTTCCCCCCCTAAGTTTTCAAAAATGGGTCGGCCCCTTCGTCTTGCGCGTGTTTTTTTCCTTCTTTGAGTTTAGGCCAGGGCATCTTTTCCCGCGATGGAGCCCTCCCGATTCCTTTTACATCTGCCGCTTTCGCCTGTTTGTGACACAGGTCCTCCCCAAAAGAGA
>Ga0179593_1428268_pt1 | contig 10804 bp, 11 predicted proteins | sample CZODoug2_1_08_16_FD_185931 | JGI IMG/M metagenome (GOLD analysis project Ga0179593, IMG submission 185931) | Vadose zone soil fungal communities from Angelo Coast Range Reserve, California, USA - CZODoug2_1_08_16fungal (PacBio error correction) | ecosystem: Environmental > Terrestrial > Soil >... | reverse complement strand
CCCGATGAGGGGGGGGGGGGCTTCGGAGTTCAACTGGCGTCGGTCTGGACAGCGTCCAATGCCCCGGGTTCGCATATTCTAAAGAGTCATTCCGTTGTTCCCGGTTCGCCGACCATCCAGCTACGCCCCCACAAACTTTCCCTCACGGAAGCGAGAGAATCGCCATTTTTTCAGAAGTAATAGATCTCTGCCACCGCGCCCGTCCCTCCCTTGACGGGCTCCTCGGGATTAGTTATTTCTGCTTTGGTACCCTTAGGTTAAACATCATGACAAATTCAATGCATCCTTTTTGGCCCCCTCACCGCCACGGACTGGGGCGAGTCGATCCTCCAGCTCCAGAGCAGGTCCCTTTTTCATTCCGGGCCGTGGGCCATATGCAGCTCTTTGTGTTTCATGGCTATGGCATAAGCGCAGCATTGTCGAAAAACACGGCACGCTTCCCCCCCTCCGTTCCCCTACCGTTCACTGTCCAGAAAACCCCAACCGCACCCCGGGTTGACCAGGCTGACCGCTTCCGACAAGTATTTCCCGAAGCTGCATTCCCCCTCCTTTCTTGACACCCACACTGGTACGGACCTTCCATTCTTGCTCGCCCTTCCTCACCTGTTTTCATTTTTTTCGCGATGCGCAGCACACGGTCCCCTCTTCCTCCCCGATGGCTTACAACCCCTTCCCCTTCGCCCACTACACGCGGGAATTACTACACCCAGTTTCACCGGACTACTGAAGGTTTTCCCCTGACCTTCGCTGTACCGCCAGTTCATTCGCCGAAACGATTCCCAGAGCAACCCTGCGCAGGCCCCCACTAACACCCATTTTCGTACCCCTTTCCCATAGAACTAAAGTCGGCGCACCCAGACAGCTCGCCAATTGGCCAACATGCCCATTAGCGAGTCTTTCCCAATCAATCCTCCGTCGCCCGGGGCATGGCGGCCAGTCCAACCCCCATCTCATCGTAAACAACTTCCAGTTCGTCCCCGCGCTGTGTTTCGACACGATTTGCCTTTCCTGGCTGCCCCTCCAGAGATGGTTAATCTCAAATCAAACCGCGGTATGCTGTCCCAAAGCCATCCCTCGATTTGAGATCTCGTCCTGGCTTACTGGGACGGCGATTCGCGTCAGTCCTTTTTTAATACCTTCCCATTATTTGCCTCTGGATTTTCCCCCGGTACCCTTCCACCCGTCCATTGTCGTCCCCCGACCCCCACGGAAATTCCGTACCCCCCGCCGAGGGTACGCGCCATCTATCGATGATCGTCTCGCCTTTAATTTCCTTTCCCCCTGTTCGGATCTTTCCCGTCGACCTCTTCGCCTCAAAGTCCTTTTCCTCGCTCCACGGCCTGGTTCTCCCCCCAGCCTAAAAGTGGTTCCACAATAGAGCGCCCCCTACTGTTTTGTTTTGCCAACGCACGCATCCGCACAAATGTCTTTTCTTCCTCCCTCCTTTTTGTTGTTTGATCTATCCTTTTTTGGCTTGATTTAACCACACCTTTGAGGCCGCGTGAAACCGCGATGGAGACTGTTCGCGGTGGCGAACCAGGGATGACTCCCTTATTCCCGGTTCCTTCCGATATTCTTCCCCTTCGAGCGCCAGTTGGCCCGCTTGACAAATTCCGCTTAAGGATCTCAAGGCGCGCTTTGGATCGTTCGTTTGGTACATTATTTCCCCTTTTGGGTTGTTTTGGACAAACCCCCTGGTATGGTAAGCGGGGTGACCAATTTCCGAGCAGGAAGTATTCCAAACGCTCGCCGTAACTTTCGCCCTCGTCCAGCTTGCGACGGGTCCTTAGATTTTTTTCCCTTGGGCTTGCTGCTTCTCCCCGCCGCGTTGGGTTACGATTTTTTACATCTTTTTTGGGCCAATAGGTAACGGTCCCCCCTTGCGGCCTAACCCGCTTTTTTATTTCTGCGATGGAGACGTTTTACGCTGCTTTTTTTTCTTTTGGTTCAGGTAGGATCAGGGGTGCGCGGGCTTTTTGCGTCTTTCACGTTTTTGACAGCTCCGGGCCGGCATTTGCCACGCGGCCGCTCCTTGCCCTCTTTAGGTGTCGGGTATTCGTGTGCACTGTATCGCTTTTGTCTTCTTCTTGTATTTATAGTTGCCATGAATTTCCTTTTTGACGAAGGGTCTATTAGCTCGCGTTCCCGCGACGGCTTCTTCTTACACCCTTCCGTTTGTCGTTGCCTTCCTGGCGATTTTCTTTCCCCCCCGCGTGTAGTTCGGCCGGTTGTTGTACCTCCCCATCTTGCGCGTTTTGAGTCTTGCTTTTTTTTGTCGCATTCACTGAGGTATTTTCCTCGTCCCTGTGCGAGTAAGGTTCCAACTGTTTGCGACCCCTTTTCCTTCAGGTTCTTTTTTTTTCGTCTCTGTCATCCGCGATTGACGCTTTCCCCGTACCGGCTTGGCGCGCCTTTTTTTTTTTCGCCCTCTGGAGTGCTTGTGTGGCGATTTTGCGGTGTTTTTGACGTGAATGCTCCATTGCCATACGCACCAAGAGGATGTTTTGGGTCAGTTCTCGACTTACCTTTTTCTTTTAATTCTTGGCTGCGGTGAGTCGATGCATGCCAAAAGAACCCTGGCACCTTCTTGATGGCATGAATTCTTTCCTTCTTTCCCAATCCTTCCCCTTTCTATCCCCGCGCTTCTCGGGACTCCGCTTTTTGCTGCTAAAATCTATTCCCTGATCCACAAAGCTGCTCATTTGCCAGATTTCGGGTGTTTCGGACGGTCTTTTTTTCTCTTATGGTGCCCCGGTGCGTTCCCGTTGCCTCCACATTTCCCAAGCTGTCCGCCGTGAGAGGCCATTTTGTTGAACCGTTGCCACTTCCAGTGGCCTCCGTGAGTTTGATGCGGATGTGCCGGTGGCAAAAAACTGCGCACGAGCGGTGATGCCTTTGCTGGCCTCGCTTTTTTCCCTTCGGACTTTTGGTGACAGTTCACTGTCTTTCACGCTCTTTGGAAATGCTGTCTCCACTTGGCTTAGGTTGAGGAGTTTTTGATGAAGTGACCGTGCTGTGGCTTCTGAGTTACCCCAGTGCCCCTTTCCCTTCCTCTTTAGTGGTGAAGGGTCATCTCCGTCTCCAGGAGAACGATTACGTCCAGTAGCATTCCTTTTTGCCACGTTCTTTGTTTGCTTCGCCCTTACCGAATTTGGATCGCTGTTTCCCCATCAGTCGGCGAGCTTTGTCCCGTTGTCCGTTTAGGAATTTGCCCCACCCGGTTCTTGCAAGCCATACCGCCAAACCCGTATTTCGTAACGATTTTTAAGTTAAACCTTCCCTCCCGTGAAACATTCTTCCGGCTGTCACTTTTCTTTTTTGCCAAACTCCCCCTCCTTTTGGGTTTACCGCGCTCGTTTGCTGGTCGGCGAGCATCCAACACTGTTGTTGCCCGAAGTTTGATTGACCAAAAGTTTGTCCCGTCCGAAGCAAGGGAGTCATTGCGCACACCTTCGTTTTGTTTTGATCCCCCCCCCCCTGCTATCAGTTTCTGTTAGTATAATGAGCCTCTCACCCGGGCCCCCCTCGTTAAGAAAGAAGGTCTGACCGTTGGAGAAACTGGCGACCACCCCTTAAGTTGGTTGACTACCTTTTTAAATCCCTTCCCCGGCGCCAGTGCCCTCCCCAATAGGAGCTCCTTTTCGGTACGATGAGACGTATGTTTCATGTTCCCAAGTCAGTCTTCCCTAGATTTCCGTCGCCTCTTTTTGAGAAAAAGCCCATTACTGTTTTTTTTCCCCCCCTTTCCCCTGCGGCTTCTTCTCTTCTCCTCTACTTGTTTGTTGTCTTTTAGCTTTTCGATTAACCAGACTTTAACGGATGGACGATGAGTTTTCGTCTACAAGCTCCTTCCTCCAAGGTCCAAGTTCGGATCAATTCCGTCCTCCATTTTTTTAACTACTAACCAATTAGATAGGACCCGGCTCACTGTTGGAAATCCAATCCCTCTCGCATTTGTCCCTGCGGGTCTTCTTGGTACTCAGCTTTACCCCTTGAAGCCCCACCCCCCACCTCTGCGATCCTTTCCAGGTTTTTCTCCTTCATGGTCCTGGAAGTTCTTTTTTCGCTTCCGTCATTCACCATATGATTCGCGCCTCTATAATCCTGGGACTTTTGTTTGATCCTCCTGGCAGCCTCCGTTCCTGGTGTGCCATGATTTTTCCCCTTCTTGTCGACGGCGGACCATGTTTAAAATTTATGGAAACGGACTGAGGCCGAACCAGCCCCCTCCGCTCACCGTCGGCCGGCTGTAATCCCCCACGTCGTTTGACGAGCGTTTTCACGAAATACAAGGTCACGACTAGCATTTTTCGGGTCGGAAAATTAATCTGCCTTTTTCCCGATCCGCTTTTGTTTCCTGATTCTTTTTTGGGCCCAAACCTGACACAGTTAATCACTCAACAACGGTCGCTAGGACCCTTTCTTACCTCTGCCTCACCGTACCCTGAATTTCCGGACCCCCTTAACCCCCCAGTGTAACCACAAAGATTTTAACTCTGCATCGGCCCGTCGGATGGAGCGGTCAATTGGACGCCCTCCACCACTACCCGGACCCCTCTCTGCGAAAGGCACTTTGCCCTCCCTGATCCAGAAGGCTCCGATCTCAAAATGCGCCCCCCCGTCACCCCAAGCCAGACCGACGGGGCTCATCACTTTTAAGGACTTCCCTTCCCTGACAAGTACGTCACGTCTCGCGCCACACCCTTTAGCATTAACTTTTCTTCTGCCAGTCGCATACCCCGGATGAAGGCCACTGCGATGAGAGTGGCGACTTGAGGTTCAAACCTGTCGACTTCCTTCCAGCCATTCTTTTGTCTTTTAACTGATTCAAGCGGAATTCCGCGACTGTGGTTTCGTCCCGGAAGCAAAACCTACCGGAACACACGGACGATGGCCTCCTCCGAAAAAAGAATCCTCGTTATTGTTTCCGTAACTTCGATATAGATCACGCCAGCCGCCAGCGGACAGTCCAGTCTTCCCCCGTTTTTCCTGCTCTGTCAGATTGACCGAGTTTTCGCACATTTACCCCCCCCCCATTCGAGAATCCCCTTTTATTTGGAACCTCTCTAACACCGCTCCCACGCGGCAAACAAGGAAATTTCCGATTTTTCCCCCCCCCCCGAAGCAGTTCCCGGTCATGCAGCCAGTACCCAACCATTTCCCCTCTGTTGACTGTCTCGCTGGTCCTCATTCTGCGGCGCGAGCCAACCGACGCCCAGTTGCAACCTCCCCCACCCCTTATTCCCTCCCCCTGCGTCCCCCCCCACTACTGAAATCTTTGTTCCAATATTTCATCGCGTCCGACCGTTCTGAAGGCACGCCAAAACACAAAGCTTTTCAAACAATGTCTCGCTTGCAAACTGCCCCGCGCCCCGCCCTATGCTTGGTGGTTAAACCCACACCTGCACCAGCAAGGCTCCGGCCAGATTGTTTTTTCTACAACGTCCTTCCGTCACTACACGCACTCCTCCACATTCCATCAACGACTCCCCTCATTATCCGAACCCCACGCCCCGATTGTCAGCTCTATCTGACATGTTCAACGCTTTAACTTGGTCCCGTCCCAAAGACTACGACCAACACCCTTTTTTTTTCCGGCCAATAAAGTCGCCTCTACAGCTATGCCGACCTTGGTTTCCCTCCGACTTTGTCGCATATCCAGCGCTTCTCCCCCCGTCCTCCGGCATTGCCCGAAAACTCCCCACTCGGCTTCCCCGTCTCTTCGCAAGCGTTTTTTGAGTGTGGTTTCAAGCCTTAACTAACTTTTTTTTCTCCCTCCCGCAGTATGTTTCCATCTGTCCAATTCACAGGTGATCAAGCTCCACCGAAGAGGCGCACAGAAACGATTTCCTTTCCGCGCCTTCCGGCGAAGTCGTTTTTATACTTCCTACAGGCTTCCTTGATCACCACCATCCCTTAAGGCCCTTATTGTCTTTTAACCACACTTTCAACCTGTCACGACCGGAAACGTTTCTATATTTCTTTCCTATTCGTTTGCGACCTTTCCATCAGTCCAACTGGGCGCGCCCGTGGTGCAGAATCTCGAGAATCACAATCCGTTCTCTGATCCGCACCGCGCCATGGTTCTCACCCTTCCACGAGCGTTTTCTCTTTTTGTGTTTCCCCTCGGCGGGACCCTAAAGTTGGTTGCCCCCCCCAAGCCCGCGCCCATGCCTTTTTTTCTTCTCTCTTTCTCCTGTTTTTGTTTGCGCGACATTTTTCGTGGCGAGTGTTTTTGTTTTTTTCCAACCAACTTTCTGTGTCCGTGCTCTTGGAAACAATGCGAGCCGTTTGTCGCGTCGCGCCAGGCGCTGCCGAACCGTGGATTTGTGATGCTCCGAGTTATCCGAAAAGGACCATTAGTCTTTTTGGAACGGAAGGGTTTCTGAATCGTCCAAGGTCTCTGGATTCCCCGGTTGGGTTACCTTACTTTTCTTGTGGTTAACTAAAAATCTTTTTCTTGAATGGTCGTGAAAATCCTGGATATTAAAAAGACCTTCGCGTAACTTCGCCTAGCGCCGTCGCCGCCTTGAAGATGCCGGGGCTTCGTTTGCTTCTTTCCTCCCCATCGGGATTTTACCAGATTTTACCCTTTTTCTGCCCCCTTATTAGCAAAACTTTTACGATGGACTCCGGGTCTTGCGAACTGGAGCCCCTTGTCCTCGTTTTTCCCTTTTCTGTGTTTCTCCCCTCCCATCTTTCTCTGCGAAGCGCTTGGTAATTGCTGCCCGCTGGCGAGGTTTCTGGCAACTTCCCCCCGAGGTAGCTGTTTTTTTTAGGGGGAGCCGGCGACTTAGATGGCAAGTTTTAGAGACTTTTTTTTCCTTCTGCGCTTATTTCTTCACCGTTTTTTTTGTATCTTGGCTCGGTGTTGTTCGATTTTTTTCCCATCTAGTTTGTGCTAGTCTTGTTCCACTGGCGTGAAGGCCGTTTACAGCAAATCTGCGGGGAGTTTTTGTTTCCTGAATTAGCGGCCTCTCATTTGCGAGGTCGTCCGCCTTGCAGGCTTATAAACTTAAGACTTCTGAATGCTTCTAATTCCTTCCGTAGATCGGACTTTTGGTCGACACGTGTCCGGCCGTCTGTGTTTTTTTTTTCGTACCTTTCCTTGTTGGGCGATTTGCTTCCTTTGTTTTCGACATGCTGCGCTGATGCCGCTCATCGTGATCTTGATGGAGGTTTCAACCTGCCATGACCGGACCTGTATGTGACTGTAGAATCGCTGTTTTTTCCCAACCTTTTTCTTTGTTTTGCTAGATGTCAAAAAATTTCAACCCCCTGCGCCCCTCCTTTTTTTCCCATTCCTCTTCTTAAACCTCTTGGCCAAGGTGGAAATACAGAGCCGTTCCGTCAGTTGACCGCGGGAGTCTGCTCTCTCATCTACTACCACAATGCCCTTCGATTCTGATCCATTTCCCGGTTTTCAACGGTGTTTTATTTGCCGTAGATGATGGTTCCCCTCCATTTCTCCCTTGACCGTGCTGTTCCTGACTTCAGCTTTTCCCCCTTGTTGGACATTCGTCTGAGTCCCCGCTCCTCTCTGAATATTGCGCCCCCTGCCGATGGGATGCTACTTTTCTGGCGGCCTTCACGTCCTTTCCGTACGTTCCTGGTCTTTACTTTCCCACTTGCTGCTCTTCGGTTTTTGAGCTGGCGTCGGTGGGTGGAGGTGCTGTCGTTCGTGATGCGTGGCTTCCTGCCAACCCGTCCTTTCTGTACCCTCCCTTCTTGGTGGTCACGGTCTTGCGCCCCCTACCGTCACCCTTGGTCCGACGAGCGTCATTTCCGTCCGTAGCCTTCGTGGTTTGCGTGAGGGGCTCTTCTGCCGCATGGGACTTCTCTTCCAGGTGCCCGTCGCGTCTTCTTGCACCCTTTCGGAACGTCCATTTCCCCTTTCGGCCCCAATAGTACCTTCGCCCCCAACCTGATCGTACTGACGGCTAGTAATCACGGTCCCCAGTAAAAATTTAAGCGAATTTTTCTTCATTTCCCACCCCCTTACCCTACTATCCGGCTGGTAGTGGCTGAGTGCTGCCGGCGAGCTTTTCAGTGTTCGTCTGCCTCCCTCCTTTATTGTTCCCCTTCTTTCCCTTCCGGGAACACTTTTTCCCCCTTTACAACAAAGTGGTTTTCTCTTATTTCTGCTCCCCTCTAGACGGCGCGCCTGGAGACGGGCTCTTCGGAACTGCCCAGAAATGCCCCCGTTTTCATTCCGTCGTCTTAGATCTTTTTTTTTTTTTCCCTTCTTCCATTCCACTACTAGCGCTGCGATGCCCCATATCTGCGATCTGTCTTCTTCTTCCCACGCGGTCCTCTCCGTCTTGGTCTCCTGCGGTTTTTGCTTTTTTCGTTTTCAAATTGCGTTAATTACCTGAGCCGTAGATTTCAGGGTCGCGCCTCGGGGATTTTTCCCAGCTAGACCATCCGGTTCCCTTCGGGGTTAATCTCTATTTCTCTCCCGTTTTTTTGTAGATCTCTTCCCCCGCCCTTTCTTGTTTTTGCCCCGACTTGTTTCCTGGCGACCCGGAATTCGTTGATAACGCCGAACCCATCGTGCACTCTCGCCGTCGTTTCCCCTTAATCCCGGGATCGCTGTTGTCCCTCGTCGTAGGCTACGCTTTTTCCCATTCTTTTTTTCAGGCCACCAAAACCGCGCCGACCATCAGGTTTCGCTTTTCTAAGGACTTCGCCACCAACGTTTTTTCTTCGCCTTTTCTCAAATGCCCCCCCCGTTTCTCCAGGTCGGATCTACATCGACGTGCTCGCAATTGGTGTCAGCTAACCGCCCGATGGTTCGCCGCCCCCCTCTTATGGACCCCACAGTTTCCAATCCACTCGGCGCAACCCGCTTATTGGCCGCCGACTTCCCTCCCTCACTCTCCCCCCGCCCACATCCCTTCCGTCATCCCAAGTTATGATTTCCTAAGGCACGTCCTTAATTTTACTTTGAGTCTGCCACTTTTCCTAGCCGTTCCTTGATTTTTGGCGTTCGCTCACTATTCTTTGCCCCTAAGTTGCCCTTTAAGTCAACCCCGCCTAAGCCGCCTTCCCCTCCCTCCCCCCCCAAAATTCGGCACTGAAGCCCCCTCTCCCTTTTTTTGCCAAATAATGCACGGACGCAATCGCCTTATATGGTTCGGTGCTCGAATGACGCCGACCCCCCCCTCTTTTTCCACAACCCCCTCCTTTCTTTTTCCTGACCTGCACTGGCCAGGGGTCCGTGCGCACGATGCCCACCTTCTCCTCCCACCCCCCGAAACCCGCCAACTTTTACCTCCAGAGCAGCCGTTTCCCTAGCGTTTTTTTCAGGACATTTACTCGTTATACTTCTACGACGGTTCGGACAGTAAGTTTTTTTCGGCGCACCTTCAAATTCTCCCGGGAACCAATGTGATGTTGTGCTGGGGTTAAAATTTGATTTTGTACTCCTGCCCTTCGTGTCCTTGATTCACGGGAATTCGGCTTGCACCCTCCCCTCGCACCCTCCAAACTCCTTATGCTCCCCGAACCATTGATCCGAAGAATCTTTTAACTCGGGCCTTTTTGTATATAAGTAAAGCGATCACTGCAGGGCCCGGAGTCCCTTCTGCGTTATTTCGCTTTGGACCCGCTTTGACTTCCTCCTCAGACAATTTTTCGCGAATTGACCTTTTCCTTGTTGAAAACAGCCTCTCTCGCTCCGTTCCCCGCCAGACAGTTCCATGGACGCCTGCGTCATGGGAACAGATCGAGCTTTTGCTATGGGGCGCAGCATGGTCTGTCCAACCCCTTACTCCGCACCTCCCCCACCCCAAGACCTACCAGCTCAGAATTTTTTTACAAAAAAAAAAAACCACCCAAACAGACGGGCGCCAAGATTGTCCTGACCCCCTTTTCGACAGATTCCACCTTCACAGTATTTTCTCCCCTCTTCATGCCCCTTCGGTTCCCCCTTCCAAGTTGGACTTACCTGCCACGTTAACAGCCTGCTCCGCAGCCACGATATCTCCTTTCTTTTGATGTCCAACGCACACAGTCACGTCCCCCCGCTGACTTTGTGCTGCCCCAAACTTCGCTTTGCCCAACTCCGGAAACTATTCACCCCTGAATACCTGACGCCCCAGACCTCGCTGTAACGCAGTTACTCGCTGTTCCAAGCTGGAACCTCTGCGCCGCCAAAGTCCTCCACAGTTATCGATTTCTTCCCCCCCTCCCCGAGACTCCCCAAGAAGGACATGCATGGGCTTTCCGCCGGGAACGTTATCCATACCCCGAGCTCCCATTCCTCTTCCATGCGAACGCCCTCCATGCACCGTCGTCCCACTAAAGTTCCCTCCGTAACGGTTAGTCGTCATCGAACCCCCGTTATTAACAACTGCTCTCCCGCAGCTGGGTTCTCCCCTCCCCACCCCCACGAGGGCTGGAAGGACTCAGAACTCCTTTTCCCCTCTACCTGGCTATCTTGAGGGCCAAGGCCCGGCTGACGTGCAGCGAAAGTTACGGCGACCGTTTTACCCTCACTATCGAATCGACCCCCTTTCCCCTCTCCCGGTCCGACTTTTAGTTCCCCCCCCCCCCCCCCTCAAGACCTTCCCGGTACCAAACTCCAGTCGACGGTCCTCCACGCGCCTATCTCGGGTCCTGATCGTCAGTGACCTTCCAATTCGAGTTCCAAAAGATTTTCCAGTTGTGAAGTTTCATATTATGGAGCTACCAGTCCGGTTCCCCCGTTCTAATCGATACTCGCCTGTTCGCCACCTCCCTACCGTTCTGCGCGGCGTGGAAATAGTCGGGTTCCCTAAAAGTTTTGTTGCCCCCAAGCGCC
>Ga0179593_1392170_pt1 | contig 10804 bp, 10 predicted proteins | sample CZODoug2_1_08_16_FD_185931 | JGI IMG/M metagenome (GOLD analysis project Ga0179593, IMG submission 185931) | Vadose zone soil fungal communities from Angelo Coast Range Reserve, California, USA - CZODoug2_1_08_16fungal (PacBio error correction) | ecosystem: Environmental > Terrestrial > Soil >... | reverse complement strand
TTCACCAACTTTTTTTTGAGCTTCACGTCGACCCTTCCCCCGACCTGGAGCGCCCTCGCCACAACCTTTACTGTCAAATGCACCCCTTCATCTTTCTGCCACCCCAATATCCCCTTTTTTACTTGTATCTATGCCCGATCCGATCCAACCTAGGATTTGCAGAATGGCTGCTCCGACCACCTCAAGAGGTTTTTCAGGTAATCCGGGTTTCGTGTGCACCTCCTCGGTTCTCTAAGTGTTCTCACCCACCACTTTTCCCTACCTACGCCGTTTTTTGTCCCTGGGGTCTGGAACAAACCGCAAAAGGCTTTCAATATTGCTCATCTGCATAACCTAACCGTTCCTGTCGATTTCCAACCCTTCGTTTCGTTTTTTTCTCGCTCTGCGACTGAGTTCCCCATGTCGCCAAAAGCCCCGTTCTGCATTTGCCCCCCTTTATCCCAAATCGGACCCTTTCTTTTATTTAGAGATACATTGACAAGGTCATTCTTTTATTATCTAGCCTATTGATGCAGTGGCGACACTTCCCCTAGAAGGCTTAGACACCAAATTCGAGCTTTTTGCCTCCCTAAGACCTCGCTCTTCCTTTCTTAGAAGAGATCAACTTAGTGTTTTTACGGCGAGGTTTTACCTTTCTTTTCTTTGATTCGATTTACATTTACCCCTACCTGCACCGACGTTTCAGCGGTTTTTGAACAGTATTGTCTTTCTTTTCAGAATTTCCTCCTCCCCCGAAACCTTTCCCGTACAGCTACGCATCGTTTCCTTCCCACTGTTATGAACTTTTTCTGTCCGACTAATCACGCCCCCCTCTAGTTCTCTCCTTCCCCCGGCTTCGTTGTCAATCTATGCCCCAGCTTCCACCCTCACGATCGGAGAACTCCACACACATGTTGCACAAACCTTGCTTTTTCGCGATGTTGTCCTTTTCTCTGATCTGAATGGCTATTATTTGAAGATGGCTTTTTTTTCTGAAACTTTCATTGTCTAGTTGAGTGGGAGCCCCAATATTGTGATTGTCTCCCCCCACTCCGACTTACCATTGATTTCAACAGTATTCCTTTTTTCACCTGTTTCAATTCCTCGTTCTACTCCCTTTTCCATCATTATTCCGTATTTGTTTACCCCCATTGATTTGACGAGTCTCCCTTGATTGGGGTGATGTAGGGGAAACTCCCAATTTCCCATATTCCGACTATTCTATTCGAACTTCTTTTTGGCTATTAATCTGTTGCGATCCACTCCCCCACCCTTTCGATGGTTTTTCCCCCCTTTTTTTCCCAACCCCAGCGGTCTCATGTATGTTACCCTACAGCCTTTTTCTGTGTCTCGCTATGGCTCCTATTCCCCCACCCTTTCCCCTATTATTTCCCACCATATTTTTCTGATTTCCCCCTTTCTCTCTCCTTTCTTTCGCTGTTGTTGTCTGCCCTATTTAGTCCCCCCTTCGCTTTTTTGTCCCTCGATTTTTATCTTTCCCCCGTTGCAAGGTATTCCCCTTCAGCTGTGTTGTATTTATAATATACGTTTTTCTTTTCCCCCTTCCTTCTCTGAGCTTTTTGTTTTTTCCCTTACACCTTACCCGAAGAGTGCAAATCATTCTGAGCTCCCACCGCCTTCCCCCCTCCCCCAACGCCAGCCCTTAAATCCACAATTCCAAATGCCCACGACAGCTTCCACCCCTCCAAGGTTAGTTTTTTTACGACCTCCCCCCAACCCCTCCCTAAATCTGCTGATCCCTATGCCATCTCTTCCCCTTTCCTGTTTTTTTCGACAAGGAGGGACGCCGCCCTCTCAACGGGGCCCGGCGTACAAAGTCATGGCACCCTTCCCCCCCACGCCAACATGACACACCCTCCCCGACCGCCTGACGGCCCCACATACCACACACGCAGAGTGGAAGGGCCCGGTTGTATGACGACGCCCCCTTTTGTCCCTCCCCAATAGCCAGCTTTCCTGCTTACCTCTGCATCCCTCTACATAGTCCCTCTGGACACGGTACGGTGGCACTAAATTCTGAATTTGTCTTAGTTAATTTCTCCATTTTTGCTGGGTTGAACTCTTTTCCCCGGGTGCACCCCTTTAACACCAATAATATGCTCCCCGTTATCTCCCTTCTTACCCCCCCCCTTTGACTTCCCTTCCCCCCTCCCCCAGGGGATAATATCTGGTATTCGAACTTTTCATTTATCCTTTTTTTTTGTACCTGTCAAAATCTCTCTTGTCCCCGTTTTGTTTTTGTGCTCGTAGCTGGGAAACCAAACCCACCTCCCTAATTTTTTTCCCTCCCCTTCTCCTCCCAGTTCTGGAATCTGCTTTTGACACTGACGTCAAACTGGTACCCCTAATATGTATACCCCCTCTCTTCCGCCACTTATTTCTTTTCCATGCTTCCCTGAAGAGGTTCCCACCCCAATCTCATCTCAACCTAACTTGTATTATTAAATAACTCTGAACATACAGTACCTTTTCACCTTTACATTGAGTCCTCTGGCTTCTTTGGTATGGTCGCCTGAATATTTCCCCTCTCCGTTCTGTTCCTTTCCTTTTTCTCCCCACTTCTTGGTGTACCATGTAATACCGATGTTTGTTTTTTTTAGTTGGTGGCGTGCTTGTTTTTTGGCTTTTGGCGTTTTCCTTTGGCATTGCTTTTGTAAAAACCGTTAGGGCGTCGTCGGCCTATTACCCTTGGTTCACCAGGCTTCTTGTCCATTTTTCTCCTCCGCTTTCGGTTGTGCTGTTGTCGTTTTTTTCCCCTACTCCCCGCTGTGTCGTTGGCGGCTTGGGTGATGGCCTTGATTGGTCTCCGGCGGGGTTGGTCTTGCTGGCGTTTGGAGTCCTTTTTCTTTGGAAGGAGGAGCCTTCTGGCTTTGTAAGGGACCTCCGATAACCCCTTCAATTTTGTCCCAGGGGGGTCAACGTTATTCCTACAACCATCTAGGATGTCACACCTTCTTGTCGCCCCACTCAACCTCTTTTCTCAAATCTGTGGGGATTTGCCTCCCCACTTTCACACACAAAGCTTCCCCGGCCTCAGAGAGCTCCATTGCTCCTCTCATCTGTCAGTATTTTTCCTCCTTTGAAACTGTGGATTGGAATATTCTTTTTCCTCTCTCGGACACCTCCCCCTCCATTGGGTAACCCGGCCTGGGGTATATTTCCCCTTCCTTTTGTTCAAATCGGTGTTACTCCGTTGATCACTTTTTAGGTGGTGCTGACTGAAAATTTCTCAGTCCGCAAAGTAACCTGTCGGAGTCGCCTCGTTTAGGAATATGGGATTTGTGAGTTCCCTACCTTCACTTCAATTCAACGCACCTTCCTCTCCCTTAAAACGCATTTTTTTTGGTAACCCCAGCGTTCCTAAGCACCTAGTTCTCCACGTGATGACGAGGTGCCCCCATGTGTTGCTTTCACATTCGACCCCTGTGCCATCCCGTCACGGTGCATTGATCGCTTCGCTCACCCACTTCTCTCATAACCCCGCCTTCCCGTCACCCCAAGAACTACCCTCTTACATACCACGCCTGCCTTCCACACCTGACTCGAATGGTTCGCCTCCAAGCACTTGGTGCAGGTGGTGTGGTTTCACTTGTCTTTCTCGGATCGTTTGGACTTTTGAGCTGACACTTTTCCTACATTTTTGCTGCGCCCTTGTTTTCTTCGCAGGCGGTAGTTCCCTCTATCCCAACCTGACTTCAACCCCCTTCCGTGGTCCGATTCACGCCGCGCGAGGACGAGAGCAGGCGAAGCGTCGAGTACGGGTGACATTGGACGCCGACCTTCCCCCTGTCTCTGCTCTTGTCGTCCTCTTCTATCCGTCAAGTGGCACCCATGACCTTCAGGAAGCATTTCCCTGAAGCCATCCCCTTCTTTCCAACCGTTTCCTCCGCCGGACGGCTGACTGTAGTTATATTGATTTCATTCGCACCCCGTGGAGAGTCCGGAGTTGGACTAGAGCCTCCCCTTTTGGCTCCCGTCGCCTGTCCCAGCGAACGGAGGGTTTGCCCGCAGAGCTCGTAAAGGGGGAAAAGAGAAACGGGATGCAGACCAGAAAGAGAAGAAGCAGGAACGGCGGAGAGAAACACCACAGAGGGAAAAATCGAAAATCAGCACACGCGTTATGTTGCGAAAACAAAGGAAGCAACTCATTTCGACGGAGAGATCCTGAGGGACGTTTGACGGGTGAGATCGGGAGAGGAGAGAGAAATGAAAAAGAAGCTAATCGCAGCGTCGGAGAAGACCAGAAAAGGGAGCAAGAGGCCGCCTCGAAGATCCCACGGGCGCTTCCGAGCAGACTCAGAAGCAGGGATCGAAATAGACGGGAGAGAAAGAAGGAGTATACCCCCCCGTGGGACTCAATGCAGCAGGATTCAGTAACGAGGCCTTTTTAGCGCTGATTGCGCGAGAACGCTCTACAGTAGAGTATTCGCCTGCATCAGTGTATTTTCTTGACACACTCCTGTGAACGAATGTGCGCAAGTTTCAATGGTTTGGATTCAATCCTCCCCTTAAAGCCGAAAGTACTTTTCACAGCATTCACGTCCTCCCGTAAGTCTTCCGAGGAAGAGATAGTCGGAAGCCTTCCCTTTTTCCCTAATGTCGTCACCAATGTACCCCTAATTAACACGTATCGTCGCACTGCGCCTGAAGGAATGAACCCCTACTCGCACTTTTCTTAACCCGGAAATGGGGTGCCCCTATTTCTTCTTTTCCTTTTTTCCTCCAATCAGCAAAATGCGAGCAGTCTCCCCCACCCCCAAACTTTTATTTAAGATATATACAGCCTCACACGAAAAGACTCGATTTGTCCGACTCCAGTCTGGGACCTTGGGGGTCTGACGTTGATGCTCTTATTTCTGAGCTCATCCCTTGTTGCTGGTAGGGAGGGAATGTCTGTGTTCAATACCTTACTCCTTCTTCGTAACATTAATGCGACATTGATTTTACGGGTGTTGCTATGACTGAATCCACGCCCGAGCCCAATGGAAGCCCTTCGACACGACCAAACATCGCACCGCATTATTTTCTCCAAAGGAAATAGCTGTTGCAGCCACCACGAATGCCTGACTTTCCTAGTGGGAGGGCGGCAATGTTTGCTGTATTTGTCAGCCGCGACTTATAGCAGTCTATGTCTCCTTTTTCTTTCTCTGTGCAGATCGATCCGAAAAAGTAAAGTGCCTTGGCAGTCCCCAAAGAAAGACAAAGGCGCTTTATGATTTCTGGTGACCCCCCCCCTCCCTTTTTTCTAACGCAGGCGGAGAGAGGAATACTTCGCAAAATGAAGCGATAATATGGTTCGTGGTCCCCAAGAAGAGACGAACGGGACTAGAACGACGAACTTTTCGCTCCCGGCAACTACAGGAGCGGTTCTCCTCCCTTGGTACTTCCCTTTTAACTCCGTCGTTGGGTGTGTCGAAATCCGCGAAGATCACCCCCCCCTTATTCTGATCACCCTCTTCCTTCCTCTCTTGTCCTTTCCGCCGACCAGACCCCCCCTTTTCCATCGACCTTCCACACACCCTCTTTTGATGTGCACCACACACGACACCTGTGGTCCCTGTCTGCCTACACGGAATCGCTCGCAAGTGTATGAAGCGATAAAGACTTCTCAGGCTAGAGAATGGCGTGATCAGACCAATTCCGACGTGGCAGTGCGCCTTCTTTGGTTCGCAACACTTCTATCGAAGTGTTGCCAGTCAGCCAGGTCCACCTCCTTTTTTCCCCAGCAGCTGTACCGAGAATTGCCCGTGTTTTACACACCCAGCAACTGCCCGTCAGATTGCTCCGGTGTATTTAATTCCTCCCCTTTTTTGTCACTGTTATTTCTTTTGGTGCTTCAGACCTTTTTTCTCACAATCAATGAGACACATTCGTTGACGCGCTGCTTCCTTCACCTTTTTTTGGGCCTTTCTTTCAAGTTTTTTTTTTGTTTTGCTCCCTTTTTGCCTCGGTGCCTTTTTAAACTCTTTTGCGTCCCCACACAGCCCATCTTCCCTTTTTACAACGATTTGCCAGTATGTTTGCATTTCTTGCCGTCGACATATGCCTTTCCTGCTTTTTTTTCTCTCTGGTCCCAGATCTCTCCACCCCCCCCGCGTCGCCGCGTTTACACTGAGAGACGCTGGTGCCCCCCCATTCTTTCCCCAAACCAGCCTTCTTGAGAAGTGCGCTATGTCTCGTTTCAGAACCAACTCGACTTAACTCTAGACGGGATATGTGTATAATCCCAGCGCTTCTGCTTGCGTTATACTCGTTCCTTAGAGGCTTTTCGCATTCCATCTTCCTGGCTTTTCTCCCCACAAATGGTGGCTGTCCAGCACTACGTCACACCCCTCCCCCTTATGGACTTTAGCCGCTGCTCAATCGGCTCCTGCCCTAGTTGGTCACTCTGTCTCGACTTCTCCCCAACCATTTTCCGCCGGCCCGACGTTAGACAGTGGTTTTACAAGTTTCCTGGCTGCTCCCTACATTTCTCCGACACGCCCCGAAGACTGATCTCGTTCCCTCGTTCTCTGCCCCTCTCCCATTCAATTCAGTTGGAGAGCTTTCCAATCTAGTCCCCCCCTTTATCTCGCAACCCTTTTCCCCTTTTTTTAACCTTTTTCCTCATTTTTCACATTCCCAAAGCTGATCTGTACGACAAGTTTACCCCCCCCCACCCCTGGACCAAACTTTGCGTCGTCCTTCCCAAAACCTTAATCTGGGTGAGTCTCTTTGTTCCTCCGGCTTAGGGTCTGGGCCGTTCGAGTTTTTTTTAACTGGTGCTTCTTTGGGTAGGAGGCTTGACCACTCTTGTGATTAACGTTGTCTTCACTCCCCAATTGCTGGAACAGGGAGAGGGGGAGTCAACTGGTTCCCCATGGCGATTGCTACCCCATTACCCGATAATTCTCTTTTGTTTTTTTTAAAAACATTTTTGATTTTGCCCGACTTCGAAGCGAGTCCTTAAGGGGGGTTCGTAATTGGAACCCACATTTCTCCACTTCCGTCCGTCCTCATGCGAAGTTGCGATTCCTCTCTCTGCGCTCACAAATCCCCGTGCGAGTCCAACCACTATTGCCCAAGTAGTTCGCATCTTGTCTCCACCGGCCGGCACTTTTTTCTGTTGCCTCTGTGTGACATCCCCTTCCCCCTCACATGTTCAACCCTATATTTCCTACCCTTGACGTTCCCAGATTTCAGACTCCCTATCTCTCTTCCGTTCCTTTTTTTGCTATGATCTTTTTCTTATGATCCCCACCCCTTTTTTTTAGTCCTTTAGTTCTCTTGGATCCCCTTGCCCGTGGGGGACCCCAGCTTTGCGTAGTGTAAGAATATACCTTTGGCGACCCATTACTATCTGATTTGCTAGTTTTTTCCTAAAACTCTCAAGCAGAGGCATCCAAAGCAGGCAGAATCCTCCAACGACATCTACCCCCACCAACACAAATGCGGCACCTCCCACGCCAATTCCCCACTGCAAATATCTAAAAGCACAATCACAAGGGAGTATGGGTGACGTCCCCTCCCCCCTCCCCAACGCTCTGTCTGATAAAATGCCAGCGACCACAGTCCCAAAGATTGTGGTCCCCCAAAAGCCCCCTGAGCAGGCAGACTACGACATCCCCCTCGGTGTGACCTGTGGTTAAGAACAGAAAATGACCCCCCCCCTGTCAACCTCACCGACAACCCCTCCCCTACGACCTCCTCAATGACTGGGAACTAACACCCCCACACACATCCTCCTGGTCCCTTTCATTTGTGTTTACGACCGCCCACCTGAAGGGGATACCCATGACCCAGCAATCCCCCCTTTCCCTCTTTTACTTATGGACCGCTTTTCCCACCCATCCATATGCCAGATTGACTAAGGTACGTGTATCCTGATTGTCCCTTTTTTCCATTTGTACTTTTAATCATACCATTTAGGTTAGATATCTTGCTCTTTCATCTTCAATGGTGTATTACACCTGTTTTTGCACACCCAACTAATATTTCCCTCTTCACTATACCCATTAGTTGTTACCAATGTGACTCATTTTCACCTCCCACTGTCATCCCTCCGGTAGTAGACCTACCATTTTTTCTTTATTTATTGTGCTGAACACCCTTCTCCTCTTGTCTATTTTTTCGTTGTGTTGTTGAGAGATCTTTTTCCCAATTTCAACAGCACCCCCCATAACATCCAATTTCTCCTCCCCCCTGATCTTTTTGAATCCCCTTGTTCTGGGACCCGGAGGCCCACTGGTACAAACCCCCCCGTGGTATACCCCAAGACTAAGAACTCTCTTTTTGTTGCCCTTTTTTTCCCCCATTCAGAGGTTTCACCCCCCGTCTGTTTCCGAAACTATCAAATTGTATCTTCAATTCCCCTAGCCACACGTCCCCTCCCCTTTAGTCAGCCTTTAGTCTCTGGGTATATTTTTCTTATTGTGGGTATTGTTCATATGTCCTACGCTTTCAAGGGAGGTGACCCTTTGGCTTGCTAGTTTATTGGTATCCCCTCTGTTGGATGTCCAGTAACCCCTGGCCCCTCAAGTTCTCTGTTGTTTTTGGTTATTGTACTTCATTTGGAGTTTCTGCATTTTCTTTGGTTTGGTGTGCCGTATTTTTTTTGAATTGACTTTCTCCTTTCGTCAACGGACCCGTTGTCTGTCTTTCTCCTTCTGAATTATACAGGCTTTCACCCGTATCCCCTTTTACTTTGACTGATGGATTGCTATTCAGCCGGGTATGACTTGTTTTCTTCAACCAGCCTCTTCCCCGTTCTTTTTGGCGTGGGACGTTTAAGCTGTAGTTTCTTCCTCCTGGCTTGCTTTGGAGTTCCGCTGGCTTTTGTATTTGCGTGTGGTCTGGCTTGTTCAGCGGTTTGTTATTGCCTCCTGTTCTGCGTTTTCCTCCTCTTGCTGGCGTTTTTCATTTTTCCACCCCTCGACCCCATCCCCCAAGCACCAATGGTCGCGAGATGCTGGAAGTTGGGTGGATCCAACCGGATATTCGATAAATACCCCCACATCTGAGTCCTCCCGTGCAATGTTTCCCAAATTCTAAACCTTCTGTGACTCCCACTCTACTTTGTGGGGTGCTACATCTGAACCTAGTTGCCCTTCGCACAAACCCACCTGACGGATTCCTTTCCCGAGCTCGGTGTAGCACTTTTCAAATGAAACGTATTAGGAACTTTCTCTTGTTCACCATTGATTTGTACGCTTGGTCCCCCAAGAGAGAGGTCAAATCAATAGCCCGTTGACCGGACCTGTGTACTTGTATCCCATATTCGAACCTCCTTGTTTTGTACACTCTGGTTTTGTGCCCGGTTGACATTTTTGTTCGTTTCTCTAACCCTCTCCTGCTGTTAACCCCCCTCAAAGTTTCGGCTAGGCGAGTCTTTGAAGAGGGGAAGGGTTGCGTTACTAGTTTCCCCCCCCACTCACCCTCACAACCCCAGGAAAGTACGGCCTGACAACCGACTGCGTCCCAAAATATGGGGTGGTAAACCCCCCATACCAGGCCTGTTTCAGCTGGCCCCCCCCAAACTGGGTCTCCACGACCTTCTAAGAGGGGCTGTTTCTTTCTCAAACTCCTAACTGTGGTCATCTAAGTCACATTTTTGCATTGCCTTCGCTTTCGATAAAACAATCCTGTTCATCCAAGAACCTACGCCCCCCTTCCATTTCAACCTCCCTACCTATTCCAACCCTACTCATTCCGCCTATACACCCTCGTCCATCCCCCTCGTAAGTTTTTCGCCTCCCTCACAGTTGTTTGTGAAGTCTTTGTGTTGAATGTCCTTTCCTCTCGGATTTCGTTTTTTGGGACCTTCTGGCTGATTCTTGACACCCTGTGCATACATTTTGGATGCCGCTACATATTCTTTTTTGAGTCTCAAGGATGGATTAGGCATGATCTTCACACAGGAATTACCCAACTGGGCATGTGTCAGACTTAAACGATTCTTTCGCTTAGCTTCTGCGATTTAGTTTTAAGTGTCTGATGTCTTCGTCAGCCTTCCCTCCTACATTTTATAAAACACATGAGCATTTGTTAGTGTTTCCTCCTCTTTTTTTGTAATTTTTTTTTTAATACTTCCACAATACGAGACGTATCCAATTTACCCCCCTTCCTTCTCCCGATTTTTAGATTCTTTCTCCCTTTACCTCATTTCTTATATTGTTATTTGTTGGCCAAACCTCTCATTTTTTTTGTTTGCATTATCCGTTTTTTTTTTTTTTCCTACCAGTCCCCCCTTTTGTTTTCCCCCCCGCAACCCGTGGATAAGGCGTATAATCGCACAAGCAGAGAAGTGTGAAGGTATCTCATACTTTCTGTTCTACCCCTCGTTCAGAGATTTTGATTTTTAAACAGAGTGACCCAGTGTTCCCCTCTCATCTTATGTGCATTTTTCTCAATCACTTCCAACACGTAGCCCGTTCCGTAAGCCACCTTCCTCACCCAGAAACGTCAGCCTAGCCCCCCTAGAAAGAGTAAGTTGTATTCTCGCATATGCCTGAAGACTCGGGTGATCTAAGGTATTGAGTCTGCATAGATCTTGAAATATGATCTATTGTTTGGTGTCGCCCCCCCCATGTTTCCAGTACCCTTGTCTCATCCTTCTTGTAAGTTCGCCCCCTTTTGTCCTGTCTGTTGGACCCTTCTTCGAACCTGCTCTTATCCGGTTTGCTCAACCCCGGAATTCCTGCACCTCTTTTCTTTCTGGTCGGGTCTCATTGACCACTGCGCCTCCTGCTACCTTTTTCTGATGGATCCTTTCTCTTTCCCTATCAGTGCTCTACCATGTCCAAGGTCTATCTTTTTTCCCCTCCCC
>Ga0179593_1384969_pt1 | contig 10804 bp, 13 predicted proteins | sample CZODoug2_1_08_16_FD_185931 | JGI IMG/M metagenome (GOLD analysis project Ga0179593, IMG submission 185931) | Vadose zone soil fungal communities from Angelo Coast Range Reserve, California, USA - CZODoug2_1_08_16fungal (PacBio error correction) | ecosystem: Environmental > Terrestrial > Soil >... | reverse complement strand
CCCAAAGGTGCGCCGCTCCGTGTCGGAGAGGCCACCGGTCAGGGACTCAAAGGCCGTCTAGGTTCGCCCACCTTGCTTCTGGGAGTTTTCCCCCCCCCCGCCCCCGAATCCCTTTTGACTCACCACCGGATTTCCGTCGTTTCCCACCCTCCATCTCTTTTTTCCCCTTGGACCTCTAGATCTTTATGTTTTTGACTAATTGGGGTTTTGTCAGCTTCCCCCTGACTCGTTCCTTTATTGTACATGATTCGACGACCGGGGATGAACGGCCCTTCTTTTCTCTCTTTACAACCAAACTAGTCAGTTATAGGTTTTGGCAGGTCACCGTGGTGTGCAAGGAGTTGTCAGTCCCTCTCTCGAGTCTCGGCAAAAACATCCCCCCCTATCCCCTTCTTCTTAGCCACATAGAAAACTTCCTCCAGAGTCACTCAGACCATGACAGGGGAAAAACGTTAGCGATGAGAAAGAGAGTCTTTCCCTTGTCGGGGTATCGTAGACAAAATGCACCTGTTGGTTCCCTTTCCTTCATCAGCCCACGTGGTCATTTTAAACACCCCCAGATGACTCCACACTTCGTTATGTCCTGATAGTCTGTTCGTTGTGGGTATTGACACCTCCATCATCTATCTCTGCTCATTTTCCCGTACAGTCTTGGCGAGTTATTCCGTGTTTTCCGGGGTGGGTACTCCGATTGTGATGTCGAGGCTTCTTCCCATGTAAGCCCTCTAAATCAGTCTCCACCCGTTTTATATCAAAAAATTTCCTTCTTTAGCGCGTCTCCCGGTTTTCTAGGTAGCACGGGCTTTCGTGATAGTCCCTGAGAAGCCGGACTAACCCGCTTTGTGTGTTTTCTTTTCTTTTCGCCAGAACCTGCACCAGATGCCACCATATGCTGGCTTGCCTCCTCGGACCCCTCCATTGCCCCCGGTCCTTCTTCGGTGTTCGTTGATCCTTTAGGGCACCCCCCATTTTAGTATGTACATTTTCTCATTTCCTACTGAAGCCCTAAGCATTTTAGTTTAATTTCCTGTTCACGTCGTCCTCCCAACCGTTTTGGTCAGCTTACATCCCCGGTTCACATTGTTTCCTCCAAAAAACATCTAGACCTGCAGTCGAGGATTATTCGGGTGACGCCTCAAGGGAACCCCCCCACCCAGGTTATTTCCGAATTGATTCCCCCTGTCTCCGACTTTCCAGGAGCGTATTTTGTTTCACATTAATAATACGACCACCGAGAGGTCTTTTTAGGTTCTTCTAGTCAAAAATTCACCCTCCCGTCTGAACAGGGGTTTTTTCCCCCCCCCCCAATTAGTGAATTTAACTGAACTAGCCTTGAACCACCTCCTCCAAAACAATTTCCCACCCACATCTGCTGTCCCGGAGTAACTTTCCTTTCTCCCGTCCATGATGGCTCTGCAGTCTACTTAAAGATCTTTGCTACTGACAACGGTCTGGTTCCCCATATTGTAGAGACTTTATAAATCCCCTTCAACCAGAATGCTTAGGAGATTATAATCGTTTTCCTTTTCACTTCGTCGAGACGTTTTGTCTTAGTAGATGCCCCACTTTTTTTTTTATTTTTATTTGCTTGGCATGATGGCCCCCCTTCTGTCTGTGGGTGTATGTCTTTTCTTGCGTCCTTTCCTTTTTCAATATTAATAAGGCAACCGTCGGTAGCTAACCTTCCCCCCCCCTCCTACCATTCTATTTACTCCCATTCATGAAGGTTTTCTTAAACCTAGAAACCAGTCTCTTCGTTCGCTAAGCCGCGCGGGCTCCTTCGTTCGTCGCACCACCCCAGCCTGCCTCGAATGCAGTGGCGCTGACTCGCCCCCCCATTTTTTAGCTTCGGCGTCCCGGCTCCCTCCTCATCCATTTTCAAAGGCCCTCGTCCTCTCTGTTGGAGTGCCGAGGAGGCTCTCCCGCCGCCATCATGTAATTAGAGCTCCCAGGCGCTGACCTCTTTATACTCTATGGCAGGGGGTGACGTTGACTTCTCTTTTCCCCTCCTTTTGTTTGTTCTGTCAGTTCTCCCATCCCCGGACAGGCGTCCTTCGCTTTCTTTTCCTTCAACATGCTGGCCTCTTTGCCCTGAAAGAATATTTCTCTCCCTCCAACAGTCCTTAATCAGCTGGATTTTTTTGCAAGGAAGGGCCTTAGGCGCGACTTCTGACACGGGTTGCGCAGGATCTCCCCTCCTCCTTACATGTTCACCCCTCATGCGTACGACTGGGCCTCTTCCCCTATTTCTCTTTTTCCCCCTTCGGTTTTCAGACAAACTATGAAGTCGTCCTATTCTGTTGAGAGGCGTGGTTTTTTTAGTCCCCTTACCGAAGTTAAATTTACGGATTTTCAACATGAGTGACATCCCCTCCCGCCCCTTTACCCAAATCCCTGTCCCCGCTCCTGCCCCAACCCCCTCTCCCCGTGCAGGCCACCTCAAAGATTTCCTCAGGAGACAAGTTTCCTTAGCTTATCAACAAGATGTCGTCTTTTTCCTTCTAACATACTTGTCCTTTTCTTGAGTTTTGTGGGGATTATGCCGCCCTCTATTTCTTTTCACGCAATGACATGTGCAACCTTTCCTACTGATCGTTCGTCCGACGCGGACCCGCAAGGGTTCGTAATTTGTTAAGGCTCTGGACGCCTCCTTGCCTTTTCCTTCGTTTTATTTCTTTTGGGTTCCCCTTTTCAGGCTATGCTTCTGTTGGGTACGGGTCTGTCCTCTGCTTTCCTACGACCATCCTACGCCCTTCCCACCCTGACCCCTTCTTTATCTCGTACCTGTAGCATCCACTGAATGCCGGGAGGCTAAAGGCTCATCCTTTTCGGACCATCCTGTTTGTCTTTCTTTCGTTTTGTCCCCCTTCTAAGATTGAAGACGCTCTTTCCCGCTCGATGTATGTTTGTTACTGTCCTGACCAATTTTCCGAGGCCAAGGCTTTGTTTACCTTCGAGCGACCAAGCCTGTGTTTGTTTTCTGCCGTCCTGCCCCCTGAAACTGTTTTGCTTCCCGCCTTTCTAGGTTCCCTTCCCCTCAGACAAAGGTTCCTCCAGCTTCCCCCCGAACACTAGCTGCCTTCGCCTATTCTCGTGCGATGCCCCTGTTCACAAAGCCCATTTTCCTGGGCTCCGTATCTCTAACTTTCTTCGGCCACTCCTTGCCAAACAATCAGCTTTCCTTTTTCCCACTGCAAGATTTTCGCTAGGCCCCCCCTACCCATGTAACCCCCCCCTTTCTTAAACTGGTTAATACGCCCCTAAAAATCCTCTTTCTCTATTGGGATGGTTTTTGCCCTCCCACGGCCACGGTGCTGGGGCTTTATTCTGGTGAATGATCGTACCCTCACCCCGCTTCCGTTCAACCGTCTAAGAAGACAGCCCCTCCCCTCTTTCCTAGAACATGACTTCAGCGGCGATGAGACCGCTCCACCGCCGCGATATCACTCAAACTCAAGGATCGGCGAAGGAAGAAGTTCGGTTTACGAGGAATTTTTTTTTGAGTGGCCTTTTTGTGAAATTTCCTTTCTTGAAACCTTTTCTTCACTTTAACCTCCATTGGCCCCACCCACGGTTTTTGTCCGCCCTGCTTTCCATGGACTGTCAAAGTCGCATGTAGAATGCTACTGTTTACGTTTTTTCTTTTTGCTTGCCTCGCGCGGGTGCGTGCATTAACGACGGTTTAGATTTCCGGGGTTGTGTCCCTCCGTCCGGCGTAGGGATCCCCCGCCTTTCCATGTTTTTTACTAACTGCGACCCGCTCCCCTCTTTGTGTCCACGAAAACGTCATTAAGGTAGCCCCTATTCCACACTTTTCTCCCTCCCCCCCGGCTTCGCCGGTCCATTTCCAAATTCGTTTTTCTACAGCTCCCCCTCTCCGTTCAAATAGGACAAGCTCCTGACATGAGTGTTCTTCTTTTTGCTGATCCCTTTCGACGAGTTGCAACGCTTCGCTTTTGAACCGCAACGATGCTTTTTAACGGCCAATCTTCGCTCTCTTTTTCCCCTTTTTATTAAAGTTCTTCCCCTGCTGACCCTTCCAATCTGGTCCCCCCCCCACCCAATATTTTCTCCCTCCTCTTTGTTGGTTTTTCTCGAGCTTGAAAAGTTCTCTCTCACTGGTTTGTTCCGGAAGTTGGACCTACACAAGTCCCCCCCCTTGCCTTCTTTCGTCTCACTGAATGAAAGACCTATGGGGCGCGTTTTGCGGTCCACTGACATGTTAAGACTCTTTCAGGCGCCACTTCAACTCAGTTTGCCGACTTGGTCCCTTTCTCCTCTGATTTCCTGACGACTTTCACTTTCTCGCAGTCCTCTTTTGACTCTTTTTTTTTAAGGTATTCAAAAGAAAGTGTTTGAGAAAGCGTCCCGGTGATTCAACACCCTTCCTTTTCTCGGAGGGGTAGCATTTTTGCTCAACAAAACCTCTTCGTGTGAAGTGTAGTATAGATCTGACTTCCACCCCCCGGATCGTCCCCTCCCCCTCTCACGTTCCCCTCCTCCACCACTCGTTCTGTCAGGCAAACGAAATTTCACTAAACCGACGATACTTCTTGGGTCATATTTCCGTCATCATTGTCAGTCCAAAGGTTTTTTCCCTTTCGCATCCCCAGTTTTCCCCCCCCTTATTCATTCCAAGAAACATCAATGCGTGAGCCGCTCCTAGTTAGTATCTCTCTAGTCGTTTAGTTTTCTCTATGCTTGCCCCTGACCATCTCTCTTCCTTTTTCCGAGCGTCACTCAATGGGCTCTGTGTCCGGTGTTTACGTTTGTGGGCGCTCAGTTCCTGCTCGTAACGAAATGCCGCACACGGCCGCGTAACCCTTTCCCCCGGCTTTCCCTTTGACTCCATCATCTCTTCGTTCTCTCGTGGGAGTGATGACCGGTTTTACGGCAAGGTAGTCGTTTGAATTGACGGCCCGTACGTGGGTCCTCTGGATGTCCATTTTGCCTTCCCCGAGAAGTGCATAGTCCCCCCCTGCTTCAACAAACCGTCTGCTTTGCCAGTGTCATAGCCTTCTCCCTCTTCCCCTCGGTTTGTTCCGGTCTTGATTTTTATCACCTTCGTATTTGAATGCCCTCCTCCCATTCCTTCCAAGGAGAAGACATTTTTTTCGTTTTTTTTTTTTGGTCTGTCCTGCACATACCGGGCTTTTTCTAGTTTCCCTCCACTTTGCCTCTTGCACATTTCTTTTTTCCTTAACCCCCCCCATATCCCCGTCAAGTCGAGGAGCATTCTTCCCATCTTAATGAGGATCAGAACCCTACAATTTTATAGGCCGCCCCCCCCCTTTAGTACCGCATCTCAGGCGAGGTTTACCTGGTCTTTCGACATCTCCTAGCCGCCTAACGAGATGGTTATTTTTTATGTTTTTTATTGAGTTAAACCTTGACAATGGGTCTTCCGCCAGGGCGTCCCATCTCTTTGTAGTGTCATTTCAGTATTTTTCTTTGACTCTTTTTTCCCCAGACTACCCCATGGCCCCACTCTTCCCCCGGCGTTTCAAGATTCCGTCTCCTCCCTCTTTGTGAAGGGGCCGAAGACCTTTGCATATTTCTCCCCTGGTCTTGGGGTATAAATATGTCCTCTTTTTCTTTCCCCATGACTTAACCAAACATTTTGATTTAGACTTAAAAGCGACTGCTCCCTTCTTCATAGTCTTTTCTTTAGAAGGGTGCACTCTGCCATCCCTTCTTTTTCCTTTTCAAACTATGGTGCAATGCTGAGGTGGGTTTGGGTTGACTGTTGGATTGTTTGCTTTACTCATGGTTTTCCCTTCCTTCTACAGGTTGGATATTCTGTGGCACCTCCCCCCCCACTACTTTCTCACACTAATATTAATGACTCCTTCCCCCGTGTTTTCTTAAAATCAGGTCCTTTTGACCCCCACTCCTTCTCTCGTAGTGAATTTTTCCTGTTCTAGATTCGATTGTCCCAATGTTATAATGCAACCCCTTCTGTATGTCGGCGCCAGCGACGCGACTGATTTCCTTTCCCCGGCCAGCACGAGAGGTGTCCTCCCTGTTGTCTTTCTTAGCCAGTTCGGATTGCCCTGGCCGTGTAAAGCTTGCGTTCCCGGCTTTCATTCCTCTCCCATACTGTTTGTCGGGTAAGTGTTGATTCCTTTTCCTTTTTTCTTTTCATGACTAAGTTGTTTGTGCTTTTAGTAGAATTCCGGTCTGTATCCTTCGACCTGCGATCTATTTGGCGTTTTTGCGCTCCGCAGCTTTCTACCTCAAATACCCCGGGTTTTCCCTCTCCTCTGTATTTGCCCTCCTGTTGGGCCAGCCGACCTCCCATTTCAAATTGGAGTTCCGCTTTGCATTCCTAAGATTCCTCCCTCCCCCCCATGATAGCTGAGGTCCTTCCTGCCCTCGACCTTTTGCTGTTCTCAAGGAGCTTCCTGTGCCCCCCTTATGACTTTTCCTATTATTGGAGTCTTTTGTTCTGTTCTATAAAGAAGTTTTCCCTTATTCATTCCTTTTTCAACCATTAGTGACCACCAGTAGCCCAAACAACCGCCTCCGCCAACCCGATTCCTCCTTCCCCCCTAATAATGGTCAGCGAGCCAAAAGGGTCGCCTCCTCTCCTCTTCCTAAATCTCCCCCCCCCTCGCGTCGGTCTATACATGCCATAAGCATTTGCTTTTCTCCCTTTTCTGGACTTATGAAAGAAGAGTCTCTTCTTTTTTGGTATCCTCCCAGGACCTGAGCATTACCTTGCAATCAGCGGCCCTTCCAGCAAGGGGCTTCGCCGGTCCGATGACGCCGGGCCCATTTTCTTTTTTTTAGTCTTTTTCACCGCTGTCCGACTGACTGAAATGCCCACAAAAGATTGACCCTTTTTCTTTCTTTTTTAATCGGTTTGACTCATCACTACGCCTGTTACCACCGACCGTCTCGTCTGGCGTTACCGGATCCCTGCCCGCCAACGCCTCTCCGCTCTTCGCTCTCGTCCTCAGGCGGATCGTCAGAAAATCCTGTTGTTAGCGGCTAGGTTGAGCAGTTTTTCTTCTTTTTCTTGACAAGTCCCTTCCTCGGGATTCGTCTTATTGTTGTGTTTCATTATTTTTTTGCCGTCCCCTGCCCAGGCTTTTTAAATACGCCCTCCGTACCCCCCGTTTCAGTGATTGGTATTTTCCTCTCCCGTTGACAATGCCAGTAAACCTCCAATTCTTGATGCGTTATTTCCCCACCCCAACTTCATCCCCCTACGAGGTGATTTTCTTCCCCCCCTCCGGCCTTAAACGTCCCCATTCTTGCTGTACTCGAGGCGGTCCAGCGTCCCCCTCCCTCCCCCTTGTTTCCCCGATTTCTTTCCTAGCTTTTTTAGGGCCTTCTCCTGACTGTTAACCCCATTTGAAGGTCACTCACTTTTGAACTCTCGGCGAGATCACTCAAGCCCACTCCCTTGCATGTTTCCTACTGCCCAGTCCCTTCCCCTTTTTTTGACTTTGGTTGCAAGCTTAGAAGCTGTTTCCTGGGCGTTTGGCGGATTCAGAGTGGAATCCCTGCTTCGTTAAAACGTCATCACCCCCCTCCTTCCCCCCGACAATGAACCTCGAGATGTCTTTTGTGTCTATTCTCTCCCTCGAGCGCGGCTTCTACCCTCACGAACTAAGGGACTAGGATCTCCCCTCCTTCTGGTTGGAGAGACTTCCGCTTGTTTTGTCCCTTACCATTTTTCGTTCCAGATATACTGGGCACCCCCCTGGGGTTTCCCTGATTTCACAGGACAGTACCTTTCGTTTATTCTCAGACTTGTCCTTCACCATCCCTGTTTCTTCCTTCCGCTTGCAGTGGTCGCCTGCTTCCAACCTATGGCTCCGGTGTGATTTATTCTTTTCGATCAAGGAGACAGATCCCGCTTCCCCCAGCCCTCGTGGGGATGATTTTTACACTTTCGAGGAAGCCCACGGTTTTTTTCCCACGCTCCCACCGCCCTCTTCTCCCCCGGTCGTGATCCCTCCCCCCACCTTTAACACGCTTGTGACTATTTACCCCTTCGTACCCGACTAGAGCGTTACTCGGCCACCCCGTAGCCGACTGAGTTTTATGGCTTTCTCCCGCTCTCAACTTTAGTTGATACCACGTCTCTTTCGCTTTGTGTAAACGCACCCCAGCACTCCCGCTGGCTCCTTCGAGTTTTCTCCTCTCCCTTGATGGCCCGGGTTGCTTTCCCCTTTCGTCCTACTCCCAGTCCAAAAGACTTGCACTCTCTCTCTTATAAAGTGTTTTTGTTCTCTTGACCCTCTGAGCGATTTTACTGTCTTTAGTCCTTTCCTGGAAGACACCTTGGTCCCCACTTTCTCTTTTCGTCGGCTGACGCCGGTCCCCCCCACAGTACCCTCATTTTCTCAACGATTCGAGGCGTCGCAGTGCCCCCCCCCCCCCCCCCCCCCCCCCCCCCCCCCCCCCCCCCCCCCCCCCCCCCCCCCCCCCCCCCCCTTCAACCCCGTCGAGTCCTTTGGAAGATGTAAAGGTCTCGTCTCTTCTCCGTCCTTTCTAAGTTCCGTTATTTGAGACCGCTTTTCGTTGGTTCCATTTTCTCTAGAAAAGGACTGAGCCCTCTTCTTTTCTGACCACCCCCACCCCCGCCTTCTCGGATTTGGTAGAAATCCCCCCCCAACCGACTGTGCAATTCGTTGATCGACTGATTCTTCCCTTCCCCACCACTAATTCCCCCTCTCTTCCTCTCGGTTCCCGTCACCCCTCAAGAAACCCTTCCCGTGAGGACCTCTTCCGCCCCCGCCTGAGCTTGGGCTATGCCTTTCCTCTTCAGAAAAGCGTGGTGTTCCAACTTCGTGTTGCCCCCCTACCTTTCCACCGCCAAGTCACCCTTCTCCCTCTCCCCCCCCTTCTTAGCAGATTCCTTTTCGGTTGTCTGAGCGGGCCTTCCTGGCCTATCTCATGAGACTTTCCTTGCGCCCCTGTCACTGTAGGTGGCTCGTTGGCAACAACCCTGTATCCTATCGGCGCATTCTCCCCCCCTTACGAGAGAAAACCTTCTCACCGTTGTATTTTGACAATTCCTCCCTGAGTTTCGTCGCTACTGTTATCTACCCCGGTCTTCATTGGCTTTTTGAGTTTTTTTCCTCACAGGAAATCCTTCGTGCGTACGATTGTTATTGGTTACTTGTGCCTTCCAGCATTTTTTTACTAATCATGACAACAAACTCCTTCTGTCTGTCCTGTAAGTTGGCACGTCCTCTCATCTGAACTTTCTTTCAAGGTGCTGGACTTTCCGGGACTCCAAAAGTATTGGTGCTGATCCCTATAAGTCCCTTCCCCCTTTCGCTCAAGGTTGAGTTCGTCCCCTGTCCCCGTGTTAAGTCCCCCCCAATCCCAGGGCGTGTCGGTTCCGTCTACAGCCTTTTTTTTCCCCTCCTGCCCCCTGAGGGACTCCCCCCCCCCCTCATCCTCCAGTTTTCTGAGCCTCGTCAGCCGCTCCCAGAACCTCCCCTCCACAACCAGGTTTCTCTTTGATTCGGAAGTCCCTTGAGCTATTCGGGGCGCAGCTTGTCGTTCAAATACTCGTACGAACGCGAGTTCTTTTTTAGGTATGATTCTCGTCAACTCTTTTGACATACCCCTTTCAACAGCGCCCCTCTTTTTTTTTGATTTCCTTCTTCCCTCGTCTGTTGCACCCTACCTCCCCAGGCCAATAGCTTAACGTCGTCTCTTTTCTTCGCTCCCAGGCTGGCCGTGACTCGACCCTGCCCGCTTTTCAGCAATATGCCTTTGAGTCTCCCTATTTTCTCTTCTAAAATCCTCCGTCTCACATCAAATGAAACAATTGTATTTAGTTCGATTCCCCTCCGACTCCTGCTTTTGAAGCTTTTTCCGTAGAGTACTTCTTTTTCTTCCTTCATGAACATTTTCTTTTTTCTATTCCTGGTTGAGCCCACGGGGGGGTGAGGGAGTGGGGTTTAGCTGTTTTTTGGGGCTTGTGTTCTGTCCTCATGGTTTTACCCATTACTTTCCGAGTGTCGTCCAAAACTCCCTAGCCCATAAGATTAACTAGAGACTTTTTTTTCTGGCCACCAGGACGTCCTTACCCCCCTATGACCCTGTACTCGGTAATCATAGCTCTAGTCCGTTCGACCCTTAGGCTCGCAGGCCCTTTTCCGCCCCCCCATTTTTCAATTTATTTTCGCGGCGAGAGCTCCGGCACTTATTCTTCAACTGAAAACTAGTATCCCTGTTTTGGCGTCTCCCCGCACCTTGCGGATCGCCCCTCGTTCCCTCTGTACTTACGATGCGCCGTGTCTTCAATACCTCGCATGTGTTGTTTCTCATCTATTTCCTCACTGTTTTTTTTTGATAGGAATCACAATGCCTTCAACTATCGTCTCTCTCAGCAGTTCGGCCACCTGCTGTCTGAGGTTTTTTTCGCTCCCTAGCGTCTACTTCCCTCCCCGTGGACATCCTCTCCGTTTCTTTTCCTTGCAGGCTTTGCGGGCTTCGCCACCCCCCCCCCCCCCCCCCCTTCGTCCTTCCGCCCCATTCATGACACAATTTGCAGAGAAGATTGCACTACTCATGCTTTTGGGTCGCGTCTCCATCAGGCCATCGAAGCCATGTTTTGCTTTTTTCTCTCGGGTCCCGACCCCATCAGCACCCTCTTAATCCTGGGGCCGGGCGTTTGGTCTCTCTACCTCAGGTTCAACCTATAATTCTCCCACCACTAGTGACAGCCCCCATCCACCTACCACGCACCCAACCCAATGCCCGGTGCCACCCATTCCTTCCCAACAAGCCCTAATGGTCAGCGAGTAAGACACCTTCTCCTCTCTCTTCGCAC
>Ga0179593_1349303_pt1 | contig 10804 bp, 9 predicted proteins | sample CZODoug2_1_08_16_FD_185931 | JGI IMG/M metagenome (GOLD analysis project Ga0179593, IMG submission 185931) | Vadose zone soil fungal communities from Angelo Coast Range Reserve, California, USA - CZODoug2_1_08_16fungal (PacBio error correction) | ecosystem: Environmental > Terrestrial > Soil >... | reverse complement strand
TTTTGTGGTTTTTGTTTTTTTTTTATTCTGTAATTTTTTTGCCTTAAGAAGCTGCCATCATTCGGCCGTGGCTTCTTGCGCGCGCTTTTTTTGACTCCGCCTTTCGCCAGGGGGGATCTGCCGCTCAGGGAGGGTCGGTGACGGTCGGAAGGTGCCCGCCGCCCGCCTCTCTGTTCGCCGATATTTCGTGCGATGAGACGGGAGCCGTTAATCCCCCCCCCGGGAAATTGAGTTTTTTGCGTTCAAGTTGAAGAAGGATCGAAGCGAGCCGGAGGAATGCCCCAATCTTGGCATGACAGAGGTTTAGGTCTCCAGCTGGCCGAGAGACTTTGGTGAGTCATCTTGAGGAGATACGGAGATAAGAAACCCACCCCCCCCCCCCCCCCCCCCCCCCCCCCCCTCTGCCTTTACCCACCTCTATACTACTTTGCGTACGATGGTTTTCAACTGATCGTACGGACGTGAGGCCCCCCGCCGGCCCCCGGAGCCCAGCGGACCTCACCCTGTCAGGCTGACGAGACCGCTTCTACGAACGAACACCTCTCTGGTAGAAAGGAAACCTGCGGGGCTGCCCAGGAGGCTTTTTCCAGGCCCAGTCCGTGATCCCAGCCTCCGGGGTCGGCCCGGACGAAGTACCGGGCGTAGCTCCCTTGTTCCACGCACCGGGGCTGGCGGCCAGGTAGGTCGGGCACCGCCCCGGTTTTGAGGCAGCCGCCAAGCCGATCAGCGCCGTTCCACCGTGGAGGGCCCCTGAAGCAGCTCCCGTCGCTCCTTGGCATCCAGGACAAGCCTCCTCCTCTAAGGTCCCAGGCGAGTCCTCGACCCCCTGACGCAGACGGACCCAGCTTAGCCGTTAACCAGTCGCTGGTTTGTCCTTTGTCCCCTAGTCAGAATTTCTCGAAAGGGGCTTGTAAATCCAAGTGAAGCATACATGGGCGCCCAGACGAACCCCCCCCGCCCCCGCCCCCGCCCATGGCGGGGGGGAGGAAGGTTCCCCTCTCGCAGACTGCAGAAGGGTATGCCTTTCGCAGCACGCGCCGGGCTTTCCCGTTTCCCACGAAGCCGAGAGAAAGAGAAGAGCCTTTCCCAGTCGTAAGAATTTGGCTTTACGGCCCCTCCCCCATTTTTGTTGTTTTTTTCAGATAACCTTCCGGTTCAAGTCATTGCCCACTTCCTGAGTGCCTGTAAGGCCACCCCACTCTGGGCCAACGCGTGCTCTGAGTTGCGCCGATCCCCACCCAGAAGACGCCTTACAGACCCGGTAGAAGGGCCCCTGACGGCTCTTCCGCTGCATAATCGAGATGGAACGCAGTTATCCGCGTGACCTCCCTAGGGGCTCGGACGACGCTACCGCCCACTTTTCCACACAGAGGTATAGAGGGGGCCGGCAACGCTGTTCTGAGTTCCCTCATGCCATGGAAGGTAGGCGACCGGCCCCTCTCCGGTCTTGCGAGAGCTCGTGTGCCCGTTTTCCCTTTTTTCTGTTGGTGTGGCACAGTCTCCCAGATTACCATGAGTGGTTTCCGGCTCCCCTGTGTGGCGCAGGCACAAGAAGCGGCTCCCCCTTACGGTCTGTCCGATTCTCGACATGTGAGATGGAAGTGTCCCTCCGTCCTTTACATCGGAGCAGGCTCGTACCGCCCCAGTCGTCTTCCCTAGCGCGAGCAACCAGTTCTTCTGCCGTCTGAGCAGACCCGATCTACTACGTGTTGTGTTGAGAGATGCCGACACGGATGCGCCTCTTCCTCGATTTCGAAGACGGTACGTGACGAGGCCGAAGCCTGGCGGCCCGCGGCCTGCTCTGAGTGCCCTGCGGGGTGGAGAACCATCCGCCGTTCCCCACCGGAGCAATTCAACCATAGAAGTCAGCCTGGAGAAGTCCCCGCCTAACTCTTTCCTTTCGTCGGAAAATGTGTCACTGCCGCAAACCTCCCTTACCAAGAAGTAACGGGTCGTTCTCCCTGGTCGGGACACGTTTCTTTTTCAAGAGAGGTCTGACCCATGCCAGCCCTGGCGCCCCTTTCCGGGTCGAAGCCAACTCGCAGTGACTCTTAGACTAATCATTGCCCTGAACCGCGCTGAAAGCGGCTGACGGGGGTGTCTGGTCATTACGTCTCCGAGAGGATCGAACTGCCCTCGTCATCCCCCCTTCCTCTATTACGACCTAGTTCCTAGTCCTCGCTCGCCCTGCTCCCTTTTCGGGCGGATTTTCTTTTTGTTCGACCGTACAGGGCCCTCTTTGGATCCGCCGCCTCAGCCCCCCTCCGGTTTTTTCTAAGGCACACCCACTGAACTTCCTTGTCCACGAGTTGAGTTTTCTTCTATATCCCCAAACTTCTGGTGGCGTCCCCCTCCGAAACCCGAACCCCTGAGGATTATTCGAAGGCCTCTAGAGAGGTCGACGCCATGTTCCTTTGTGCCTCAGACGGGGAGCTTTTTCGGATTTTCTTGAATTTTTTTCACAGGTTCGGTTAGTGTCTGGTTCCTTTTTTAATCGACTACGTACTCATAGTGCATTGCCTTTTCCCTGAAATTGTTCGGTTCGGCCGGGGAAACCCCCGCCAATTTGCTTCCCCCGGCCCCCATGCCAGGGACCCAGCGGCCAGGTTAATATTTCCTTGCGCCTGGGCTCCTGGATTGCTCATTTCCCTTTAAAGTAAGGAGGTTTTTCTGTGGTCCCTCCCCACAAATTCCCGTATTGATAACTTCCAGGTAAGTTATGAAACTTCAGTGGGCCCCAGGGGTTTGACTTATCGTATCCGGGTCCGGGGCTTCTTTTTTCCCCTTCACGGGATTCTGCCGGGAATAGCCCGGGTTCAGCGGTGATCGTGTCCCTCTCGGCGTTCTCCTGGTCAAAGTTTTTCATTGCCGTCTGGCCGACGGGGATTTGGTCCCTTGGACCTAGAAAGGCCAAGGGGCATCTCCCCTCTGGTTTGGAAGGCTCGTTTGGGTCTTTCCCCTCTTTTGGGGTTATCGCAGGCTGCGCTCGTAAAAAGACTGGCCTCGTAGTAGTTCTTCCGTTTTTTCTTCCCAGTTTTTGTTTTCACACGATCTGCCTTTTCCTTTTTAGCAGACCCGTCTCCCTGCAGCTTTTTCGTTCAAGAAACTAGAAAGCTCTTCCCTATCCCAACACCGTCTTCTAGCAAGCTCCCCATCCCTCCTTCGCTGGAACAAATCGAATTCCGCCGGGTTTTCTTCTGCCGTCCCGCAGTCGGCCAACAGGGGAATCCTCCCTTTCCTTTTATCCTTTTTCTCCCTCAGCACATCGGGAGACCAGAGGCTCGGGCGTGGCACCGGCCAAGTTCCAGTTCCCCCTCCTTGGACCACTGTGGAGCCGGCGATACGCCGCCCCTTTTTCAGTATTCTATCAGTCCGATGAAAAGTTCCTGAGGGTCTTATACATCCCCTTTAAAGGGAATGATCTTCATTTGACTCTAATCCGTTTGTTTTGTCTCTACTTTTATATTACAACATTTAAACCATCAGTCGGTTCAGGGACTTCTGGGCCGGACAAGTCGGACTCTTGGGCTAGGGGTTTCCCCCCGGGATAAAAGTGGTGGAAACAGAAGGGGAATCCGCCCCTTTTTTTTCCCGCCTGCTCCTCTTTTCGAGTCTTTCTCTCTTGCCCTTTCCCACCAGAAAAGTGTCGAGCCGTCAATTCCTTCCCGGTCCCCTTCAAGATCGGGTAGCCCCTTGACTTTCAAGCTTTCATGGAAGCAAAGAGGGAGGCTTTTTGGTGAAGAATGGCGAGAAGAGGTGTGGGAATTAATAGTTCCTTCCTCCCCTGTAGTGAGTGGTATCTTCCGAGCCGTCTTGTTCCTATAGGTGACCTCCTTGACCTACCCCACCCGGTAACCCTACCCTTCTATATCCGGAAGCAACTAGGCTGGTGACCCGTATTTTCCTTCACTACGATCAGCCTACCAGCCTGTTTATTCTTGACCCCTTTCCCCTTCTGAAAATAGATTAGCCTAGGAGAGTTTTCCACCTCACCCTTTAAACGAGTGGCCCCCTTCCCTTGCCTTTCATTGAAACCTGTAGAGTGCGTGCACGGGACGGCTTCGGTCTTCCAAGGTTTCCCCGGAACTGACACGTCCACGGACCGGGATTCAACCAAGAAGATCGAGGATAAACCCACCTTCTATTGAAAAACCTTTGGCCTCTGAAGGATTCTTATCGGGATAGAGTTGAGTCACACCGCGAGAAGGTGCGTCTCTACAGGACGCCTGAAACTGACGTCCGTGGATGACTCACTGTAGGTTTTGACAACTCTTCTTGGACACGTGGTTTTTTTGGCCTTTCCGGGAGGTTTTGTACAATTCTCAACGGTTCAGGTCGTTCAACTCCCCTAATTTATTCAGCATAATTAGTGCATACTCTTACCCCTTTCTGGGGAGTCCTTGGACTCCCGTAGAGCTTACTCCGGGGTGCAGCTAGCCCCCTCCTCCTTTCCTACATTTTACTATCACCCAAGAACTCAATTGGGTAGTAGACTCTTCGAGTCTTTTATAGGTCCCTCCCCTCAACTCTCCCCCCCTTGATTGAGGGTGGATTCGACCCGCGGACCACTGCCCCCTTTTTTTCTCATGGTTCTGATCAGGGCCATCTCCGTTTCTTCTCCTTCTTCCTCTTTTTTTTGGGGGGTGGCTGAACCACCCGTAGGCTGAGGTCTTTCCCCTCTCCCTTTGACCTCGGACGCTCTGACGGCTCACCGACCTTTCTTTCCCCTTCCCTCCCTTCCAGTTCGCCTGGCTAGGCCCCGATGGCCTTCTTCCTAGAGTTCCGACGGCATCTGCCTAGGAAGTCGAAGCGGCCGCGAGAGTTAGTCTTTTCCTCCTATAACGAACACGGAGCGGATCGGGCGGCCCCTGTCTGAGTTTCTCTTCGAGCAAGGAAGCCTCCTTTCGTTCCTCGGACAAGTTCCTTTTTATGGCCAGAAAGGCTCTTTTGCCGTGGCCCCCCTCCTTCCCCTTCCCCTGGCTTTTTTTTCAGGTTTGGCTTTCAAGTGACCCTTGAGTTGCGGACGTTCCGGGGAGCCGGTTTCCTTGAAATTTAGGACGGCGCGGCTTCTTCCCTCCCCTTCTCCCTCTGAGAGCCACGTCGAACTGGGATGTTTTTTTTCTCCCCCTTCTGCAGTTTCGCGGAACTGAGGCAGCTCGGCATTTCTGCCAATTTTTCGGCTCTCTTTTCCGTAGAATCGTCTTCTTGGATCATGCGGTCTCATATCCTTTCTCCATCCCCTTTTTTTTGTCTGAGAGTCTTTAGATGGTCTTTTCCGAGTTCCCCATCCTTTTCCTTCTAGGTCCTTTTTCTTGGGATCCTTCGTGCAAGAGGTCCTAGGAGGGAGACAACTCCTCCGTCTAACCGAGTTTCCTTTTCCTTTTATCCGACATCTCAGCCGTGACTGGACCGCGGGCTCCACCTTTTTAGGTGTTTTTGCTTAGGAGACCATGTTTGAACACTTTTCAAAAAATAATTGAGTAACAACTTTCTCGGTAAATACCCAGGTTATAAAGTCCTTTCGTTTTCCCGTTATAGGGAGTCCCAGTCCTTTCTCTTCTCCTACATTTTCCGACACATTTTTTTGATACTCCCAAAGAAGGACTTAAACCCATCCCCTTTGCCGAGGGTCAGGTTTTTTCGTTGACATCCCCTAGCCCTTCTTTCTTCCCCTTTGACCCCGGCGTTTTTTCAGTATTTCTCCCCTTATGACCCCCTATTTCCCCTCATTTCTTTCCTTTTTCTTTTCTTTTTTTCACGGAGGAGATTTTGGTTTTTCTGATCCTTGACGACTTCTCCCGGGGAAGTTGTCTGACTCCCTCCCCTTTCTTTTGGGCTTCCTCGGTTCCCCTCCCCCTGAAGGGGCCATCTGTTCAGATGTTATCGAATCAATAGAAAAAACGGTTTTTTCTAGAGCACACAAACCCCTCTCTTTCCTTATCTTCTCCTGGTTTCCTTTTTTTAGGAGGCCGACGTACATCGTGCTCCTTTTTTAACTTTGGGTTTACTTCAGGGAGGCAGTTTTTGATGCTTCGGGTTACCGTCTTCATTGCTCCCCCCCTCCCCTGCTTCCTCCCCCCTTCCAAGTCTGATGCCCCCCTTCTTTTAACTGATTTTCTCTACATTGACTCAGGGACGGACGGGGTACCCCCACTCAAATTGAGGCCCTTGGTTGATTTCCTTGAGGAACGTTTTTTATCTCCTTGCCTCCTCTTGGTTTTCTCTTTCACTTGGTAATGATTTCTTTTTCCTTTTTTTCTGGAATCTCAAGAAAGTAATGTTCCTTCCTTCTTTCTTTTACTTGGTTTCCACTAAGTTCCCTTTAGCCACCTTGCTTTCTCTTTTGAGTTTTGGACACATGATTTCTTGTCCTACCTTCGTCTTTAATGGGCAGAAGGCCCCCTCCTTGCAAGTCGAAGGGATCCTCAAGGTCGTGTAATGAAGGTTAAGTCTCCTTTTCTCCTTGGGGTCATCCTTTCTTTCACCTGAATGGGCCGTAGCCCAAATTCTTTTTTCCCTTTAGTCAAGGGTGTTTGTGTAGTGTTCTCCTTCTAGACCTAATTTTTTTCATGTAGGAAGATGTTTCTCCAGGGCTTGTCCCCCCTTTTTTTTCCAAAGCGCTTGCAGAAAGGCTTCGTTTTCTCCCCCGAAAGCCCAACTCGCCAGGTGAAATTGCACACCACCTTTACCTCAAATCCTTACGTCCAGTATCTTTTTTCCCGAAATTTTTCTTTCCCCTTCGACATAGATTCCTTCCTCATTAATCCCTACATGGCTCCTCCCCAGGTTACTTTTTTTCTATAACTATAAGGATAATCTTACCTTTTTCACCCAATATTAGGGCGCAAGTCCGGAGCGGCGGCGTTCCCGTAAATCCCAGGATTTTTTCAAATCTTTTTAATTAGAAGTTTCCCTTCCTCTCCCTTACTTATCCGGTTACGTCCTTGTCGCGCATTGAATGATAATAGGGAGTGAATTAAATTTCCTTCCCTAATATCCCTCCTTTCTTAACACTTTTGTTGATCGAGATGACTCCTTTTCTTGTACAATTCTCGAATGAATCCCTGGAGTTTTTTCAGGTCGACTTACCAGTCTTTTCCTTAGTTTTTTTTGAGATTTTTTCTACTTTTCTCCATAGGGGGGGGTCCCCAACAGCTTTTTTATGGAAGGTCAGGTTATTTCTCCCAATATCTTTTTTCGCCTCTTTGCCCTCTTGAGACTTCCATTCCTTTTCCTCAAATTTTGTCCCCCGTTAGTGCGTCCACTAGAGAAGAAGGCTTGAAGACAGATCGTCTTCAAAGGATTCCTTCCCCCCCTTCTTATGCTCTTTTATTGAGGTTCTTTGGTGACCTTTCTTGAATGTCAGATCTTGGTCCGCTCCCCCCTTCTATCAGGGGTCTCTTTTGGATGAAGCCTAGCCCCATATCCCCCCTTTTTCCGGAGCGCCGGCGACGGTGTCCTTTGCCTCACTTTTTGACGGCGACTCTGTTTCCTCAATTCTGTGTGAAGATCTTTTTTGATGGAAAATTCAACTTCCCCCCTACCCGCTCCCCCGTGTTTTGAGAAGGTGAACAATGCGTTCCCCCCGCTGTCTTTTGAGAAGGAAATCGGGGTAAATTAATTTTCTTAAACCACCCCTCCCCCTCATTTATTTCTCTTTTTGAATGCCCTTCCCCTTTTTAACTGTCCGAAGGAGATTCCCCTAGTCCTTTGCAGTTCATTCGGTCCCATTCTGAAATCCCCTCCCGTGATTCCCCTTCTCCCTCCCCTCTTTTTTTTTTTTCTAAATAAACCTTCCCCCCTGCGTTCACCCCGTTTTGGAAGACGTCAAGGCTTGCCGCATTCTTTATGTTGCGTTCCCCCCCTTTTTTCACTATCTTTCAGTTTCCTTCTCGCCTTAAAGCATCGGCTTGCTTTTTAGATCCTCTCCTCCCCTTTTCCTGTGTTTGATGTTGTCACGGCTTGCATGGCTGGGTTGGACATGAGCCCCCGGTCGTTAACGTCCGGAATTTTCCAGGTATCGTCCCGCTTCTTTTAGAAGTTCGCCGTCCCAGTCTGGGGGAGGTCCTTCCGACCGTAGTCGACCAGGGCTTTTTATCTGCAGACCCTCCCTCTGGCTTCCCCCCTTCTTTAAAGAACCAGAGTTTCTGAATCGTGAAGTCTTTGCTCGGCCCCCTTTCAGATGGCATTATAGGGATTGGAAAGGTGAGCTCGATCCCAGAACCCCAGACCATGTTAGAGGAGTCAGTTACCCTTTTCCTTTCCCCAACCCTCTTTATTCTTTTGGGTCCCTTTTCCCCCCAACCCTGGTAGGCTGAGGTTTCTTGGGATTCACAACTGCGCCGGGCCAGTTTTGCAGTACCCCCCCCCCCCCAACCCACCCACCCCCCCCCCCCCCCCACCCCCCCCCCCCCCCCCCCCCCCCCCCCCACCCACCCACCCCACAACATTTCCCCTTTTTCTCCCCCCCCCCCCCTCGGCCATACTTACAATGTCATTTTTCGAAGTTCTAGGCCTGCGATGTGTCCTTTTTTTCCCATCTTTGCCAGATCTGGGCCCATCTCTGCGAGATTTTATTCGTATGGGCACTATTTCTCGCGCTTTTTTGAATAGAGGACCCCCGAACTCTGAGAAGCACAGAGCTCATATCTCCCCCCTTACAAGAGGTGTTGGTACATTTCACCTTTTAGTTGATTCTTTCAAGGGGATGTTTTTTTTCCTTTCAGTCGACTTTCTTACTGGCCCCCGCAGCAGCCCGTCGTCCGTCCCCTTTCGATTCAAGTCTTCTTCACGTTATGGTCCCTTCCTCCCAGTGTGTTTTTGCTTTTTGCCGTTCTTCCCTATTCCCCCCTCTCCCCGAGGCGTGCCGGCGGCTCCATCTCTTATCCCTCATACTTGACCGGCGACATGAGGTTTTAGTTTCGATTGGATTTTTTTTGAACGTATTTACCCTCTGGCGGTCTCGAGTTCCTTGACCCCGCTTCCCTTCGTCTTTTACTAGGAGACGTAGTCGGACCTGATCTAGAAGGTCGCATTTTTATTTCAGTTGTTGTGTTCCTCTCGACTCAGGATTCTTCCCTCCATTTCTCCCTCTTTTCTCCTACTTGCTCGGAGAGGCCTGTCTTCTTTTTAAGCGGATGATTTAGCTGCCTTCTTTCCTTTTGCGGGATACCCTTTTTTTTTTTCCCCTGGCGTCCCCTAGTTAGAATAAGTGACTCCTTATTTCTCTAAGACTTTCGGAGACGAACTCTCTTATTGATGGTTCCCTTCCCCCCCTTTCCCCACGACGGAACCCCTCAACTTGATTTACCCCCCTTTTCCTCTTTTTAATCCCCCTTTTTATCTACCCGGCCTTTCCGTTCGGGCTGCCTCGTATAGGAATCCATTCCCTTTTTTTTCAGACCAATCTTTCATTTTTTTTAATAAATGACTGTGCCCTCCCCCCTCTCGCTGTCCTAGGGTTCCTTTTTGGTAATATAAACCCTTTTCCTAAGACTGATGCGTCTCTCTTCACTTTGAAAGAGGAATACTCAGACTGAATATAGAAAAGATTCATATAATAGAAACGGTTCCAGGTGTCCTTCCCTTTACGGCTTTCGCCCCCCCTCTGGTATTCCCTGAGGTTCCCCGAGTCCCCTCTCTCCTTTTGCTTTTTAGAAATAGCAGTGTGGTAGTAGATTCCCCTTTTGGGTTTGGTCCAGGAGGTCCTTTTTTCTCTCGAACCCCCCCCCCCCTGGTAGTGTAGCCCACACCCTCGACATCCCCCTAGGATATATTGCTGTTTTTCTGAGCTATTCCTAGGGGATTCTTCCTCATCCCTTTGAGCCCGCTTCTTGATGGTCCCTTTTCCCCTTTCTTCAGTTCCTTCTACTTTCTGGTGCCACCCCTACTTAATTCGTTATGTGGTTAGGAGATGCTTTCCTCGGAATATGGTACACACCCCTCCCCTTTCCCCTGCACTGTTTTCATGTAAGAGTCAAAAGAGAATGGGCTTCTACTGTGCTTCTTACTTTTATTTAGATCCCTTCAAGATAGTCTTTCCCGATCCCCCAGAAGACGGGTCCCTCGGTCACGGAGGACGAAGTGTTACATTTGGTGGTTTTTACGGGTATGTCTTTTTGCCAGAGGATGCTTGGGGAGTGATACTTCAGTAGATTCATGGGCCCCTGGGCCAGAAACTCCGATTTCTCTTTCCCCCCTGAGAAGCGTTTATGCTGTAAATGGTAATGTTCAGTGAACGCAGGGGATTTTTTCCATCCATTTTTTGGAACCCGCTTTCGGGGAATCATGCGGCAATCTACAACATTTCCCTATAGCCCAGTTGGGAGTGGCTATAAGGAGGTTCCTCGAGGAGCCTGAGGAAAAGCCTGAAGAGTGTTTCCTTTACGTCTTTTTCTCTTTCCATTCCGAAACCGTGTTCTTCCGTATCCCGATCTGCCTCCCTACTCGGAATGGACCGTCTTCGTCTTCCTCAGCACTGCACGGAGAGCCGAGCACTTCCACCACGTCCGGCACATCCCCCTTTATCAACCTCCTCCCTCTTATCCATGTTTCGCCTGCCTCCGCGGGTCGACTCGGAGGACCTACGCATTCGCACCTTTCCCAATAGGCTGTACGGGTGGCCCGTCTTGAGACTGCTCTCCGCCTATGCCCGATGGAGGCAGGCCTCAGCAAGTCCCTTCCCTGTGAGCCCCCCGTTAGTGCCCGAGACGAACGCGGACGGCTCCGGAACTAAGTGTCCCCGTCTCCCCCTCCCTCCCTGGCCGCATGTAGGCCCGTACCTTTGTACCGGCCCCAAGTTTCA
>Ga0179593_1330834_pt1 | contig 10804 bp, 13 predicted proteins | sample CZODoug2_1_08_16_FD_185931 | JGI IMG/M metagenome (GOLD analysis project Ga0179593, IMG submission 185931) | Vadose zone soil fungal communities from Angelo Coast Range Reserve, California, USA - CZODoug2_1_08_16fungal (PacBio error correction) | ecosystem: Environmental > Terrestrial > Soil >... | reverse complement strand
CTTGTTTTTTCCTCTACCCTTTTTTATTATCATATGAATTGCGCTTCCCTGTGCTTATACCCGCCCCCCCCCTTGTCTAAGGCCCCGGCCACGCCACACTATGGCCCTGATGTCTCCTTTTTTTGCTCCTTCTTCTTTTCTCCCCCAATTTCCCTCTTTTCCCCTCCAAATAGGTAATATTGGTCGTTATCCACTTTTTTTTTTTCCCCCCCGCGCCTTTGTCGATGTCCTGCTCCTTTTTTTCCTTTCATCCCAATTGCGCTCCATGATTGTTTTTTAACTCAGCCCCCCCACATCCCAGGCTTCCCCTGCTTTGTTTTGGGAACTTTTTTTGGGATGGGAATCGTACCTAAACATCGTTGGCAACTTATGTCTATGTCAAAGCCCCGTTGGGTTGCTTTTGTTTTTGTGGTTAGAAATGGTCGCGTCATTGGCCACTTACTCTGTGTACCGCCCCCTAGTCAGTGGCTTTCATCATATCTGTGCTATTATTCTCTTCTTTGTTATGACCCACTGTTGTCAATCCCTCTCTTCTTGCTCCATCCCCCCCCGAGGCATACATATATCCCAAGGTATTTCGTCTATTTACCCAAGCCCCCCTCTGTGTCCCGTGAGTTCCCCTGTCGGCGCACTCATGACACCCCCGCTGCCTCACCATCCACTTTCTTTCCAACGTCATTCGTAGGATAATCTTTCGTGTTTTTTCCTTAAGCCTCTTTTTTTAGACTTCCCATAATTTTACCCCCAAACCGGGGGAAATGGGGAAACTTTTGAGGGGTTTTTTACGTCGAGTGAAACAACTACGCTTACATATGTTTTTTTTTGGGGCCGCAGATAATCTCGTGCCTCCATCTTATCTTTTTTGATGTCCCCTGTTTTCTTCCCCTCTTCTTTCAGGGACTTAACCAATATGTTAGTGGCGTTCAAAAAGGTAGTGATCCCCTTTTCTTCATTTCCGTTTCCTGTCCCCCCCCCCCCCCTCGCTCATCTTTATCCTGTTTTGCCTTTTTTCTGGCCACAGCCCCCTGGAACCCCCCGCCTTTCGATAACCTGGCTCGTGGGAAGAACTTCTACAGAATTCTTCTCGTTGCATGGTCCTGCGAGTCATGCTGTTTTTTCTTGCGAGAGTTCTTCCCACCCATTTCCCGTCCGATAGACTCGTATCTAAGGGCTTCAATTAAACACAATGTACGCTCCTTTCGACTTCCTTGATGGGATTTGTCCCCGCCCGTTTTCTTCTTGATCTTTAAGTATTTCGTGCGACTTTTGCTCCACCAGTGAACCCTACTTCTGCAACATCCATGTTTCACTTCTTCCTTTTAACCCATAGTTTGTAGTAAACATACCCAACACACTCTCCTCTCCCCGATTTCCTTCCCCATGGTCTTGTTGCTTGCCCCTCTTGAACTCCGGTGGTTCTTACTTACTATGGAAATAAGAAAGGGCGCTTTGGGTCTCCTCCGTCGAGAGAGAATTGTTGGGGGAACCTGGTGCCCCCTGACCGATACCCCACATCCAGGGGTGCGCTTTCACTCGTGGCGATGACGGTATCCCCCCCGAAAGAGAAACGAGAGTCTATGATTGATACAGTTTTTTTATCGTAATTCGGGGAGGGATGAAATTCTGTCACGGCGGTGTGCCCGCTCACGGCTTGACTCCACGTCAGTTATCTTTCGGCTTTTTCGTCACTTTAGTCCCTTTTTCCCTTTTTATATTTCAAGCTCCTTCTCCGTGAACACGTGGCTTTGACAATCCGGTGGGTTCAGGGTTTGTCTTTTTCTTTTTTCTTCGGACCCTTGGCAACAATTGAGGGTTTCTCATAATGCTGGCCCCCCTTTTTTCCACCTCCCGGCGCCCCTAACCCGCCCGTCAGGGATTTATCTTTTTTTAATGCTAGGCGAGCGGAGGTGGCTGCATCTGGTCGTTACTAGAAGTATACGTTATTTCCATGCCCCCGCCGCCTCTTTCCTTCTCCCTCCCGTGCACCCCCAACCCACTGTCCCATAGCCAACGATGTTGATCTTCTTGTTTTTGTATAACGTTCCCTCCCCTTCCCCTCCCACCTAAAAACGTTTGCATTGTCTTCTATCTTTTTCCCTTGTTAATGCGACTCGACATGGTCGTCCTACCGCAGATGTGATTTCTGATATACACTTCAACGGTGATGAGCTGGTGTAGTTCCCTTGCCGTTTCATTGTCCGTTGTTACTGACCTCATCCCCTCCTTCTTTCCTTTCCCTTTTGTGTTGATTTGATGATCTTCCCAAAACTGAAAGTCATCAAGTGCATTCTCCCCCCCCCTTATCCACCCCCTTCCCTCTAACCCTTTTTCCTTTCCCCCTTTCTCCTTTAGAATGGCAGACTCCACATCTTCTTAAGGAGCATTCTCGACCCACTCCTCCTATACCTCTACTGCAGGTTTCGGTGCTGTCTTTATTTTGATGAGCCCCCTTCTGCATCTTCCCACCATGAGTAGGCCAAGCCACTCTTTACGACGCCCCCCGAAGGGCGTTGCGTGTTTATTTTGTTCACCCACCATGTCCCCGCGCTTCCCCCCCCCCCCCTCCCCTAGAGGTCGGCCCCCTGGACTAAAGCCTGACCGAGTCCTTCTCTCTACACGGCCAGATGACTATACTCCCACCTCCTGCTCTCCTCCTAACGCAACCTCTCCTCCGCCCCCCCTTTTTTCTCTTTTTGGGGGACTCGTGAGATAGCCCTCATATCAAACTTGAACCGTTTATCTATTGACACACAAACCCTCTGTTCCACAGATCCCACTTTACACCCCCCTCGCGCTCACTTTTCATGTTCTAGTACTCAGATCAACCCCACCAACCCCCCCCCCCCGTATCTAGGCCACACCAAAAACGATCTTTTGTAACTCCTTTCCTGCGGCTACACCCATCCCTTATATTTCCCTTACCCACCCCCCCTCCCCTTTCCAGACCCATACACACCCCCCTTCAGACCCCAAGTAATGTACTTTTATTGGTTCCCCACGTGCCTCTGTTCCCCACGGGACTTCTAACTCCCCCCACGAAATTCTCACCACACATACTTTCATTCCTAATCGTCGCTACCCTACGAGCGCTGTCCGTCTCCCCCACCCCCCTCCTCACACCTTCAACTACCAAGCCCTCCACTGACCCCCCCCCCCCCCCCCTGCTGCCCACCCCAATTGCCCAAACCCTCCGTAGGCCCCTTGGTCTTTCTCCTTTTTTTTGTTCATACCCTCCCCCCTCCCACTCTTTACCAAGGCCCCCACTTTGCCTTTCCCCCTTTTTTCCCCGCCCTCCTTATAGCCAATCCAGGTTATGTCACCGACTCCAATTTCTACCTCTTTTTCCCCTCCCAAAACCTCCGGTCCCCTCATTCAAACCCCCCTTCCCCAGTCGAGCCTAGCCAGTCTTAGCTGGCTTCTCTCCTCGACCATCCTCCCCCGCTCTCCCCCCTCTCCTTCCATAGACATACATCGTCGTCAAAGCTCACACTTCTCATCCAGTCCTTTGATCCCCCCCCCCATCCCCCCCCCACTATTGGGGTTTTTCCCCCCCCCCTCTTTACCCCCCTGTGTCCCTTCCACTCTGGCACTTGAAACACCGGGGGGCCCCTTGCTCACCCCGCTTTCTCCCCGAGTCCCATCTGGTCCATTTTTGAAAATTTTTTTTCCCCCTCCCCCGGCACGCCCCCACATTCCCTCACTTGTTGAATACTCCCCACCCTCACCCCCCCCGTTTTCATTATTCCTCATCCCCTAACATTCCCATTGGGACCATCCCTTGCATCTAAAGGAGCTCCCGAGATTTACGCCGCCACCCAGGCTTTCCTTAGTTTTTCCCCCTTGCCACACCCTCACCAAATCCCCCACCTTATCACCCGATGTTCTCGTAACATTTTTCATCCAGGGAGAAAAGAGTCCTACACCCCCCTTTTCCCTCTCTTCTTTTTTGACCTTTTTTTTATCCCTTTTTTAGCCCCCCCCTTGTCCACATGGTGAAGTTTCATCCGAAAGCCCCCTTTCTTCTTATTATCCAATCCGCTGACAACATCGAAAACCCCCCCGAGATTGACCTTTTCAGTCCCAAATACCTAGTGACTCACTGCCCCCGCCGTTCCTTTTTCATATTGGACAAGGTCACAACAAGTTTCCCCGCATTTCTATATACCCATTCCATTAGAAACCCCCCCTCCTCCAAAGTGATCCGTGCAAGAACCCCCCCCTTTCTGACCTAGCCCACAGGCACATATTCCCTGATCCCTCATCTTTTCCCCCATTCTGTCTGGATAACACCCTTCCTACCTCCTTACCCCCTCAATTCGTCCCATGCTCCCTTATTAGTGAGTGGGCCTTGGCTCTTTTTATGGTTTTGCCTTTTTTTCTGCCGTCAAACCCTAGCGGTGCTTTCACAAGCAGGGCTCTGAGCCTCAGCCCCCTCCCGCCCACCCCTCTGTCCATGGATTCCATCTCCTACTCATCATCCACCACATCCTTGACCCCATAATTGTTTTTGTATCCCTTTGTTCTTTCTCTAACCATTTTTTCCTCCCGGGCTTCTATGAAGAACTGGACTTCTGCCCTTCATATTCCCCCTAAATCACTGTACTCCCGCCCCACACCCATCTTACCCCCCTTCTTCTGCCCTTTTCCCTCCCTTTTGTTTTCCCCCGCCCTGACCCCCCCCCCCCCCTTTTTTTCCGCTTCCGGAACATAACATGCATTGCCGTACTCGACATGAATATCCCCCTTCACAATCTCCCTTCCAGCGCCATGAGTAAGGTTTGTTGATGTTTGCAGTAAAGTATGCCTTCCCTCCATTTTTTCCTTTTTCTTCTTTTTTCCAAACAACTCAAGCTACCCCTCGCCACCTTCTGTGTTTTTTTTTTTCTCCGTTTTTTTTTAGGGGCGTTTTTCTTTAGCTTTCTTTCATCTTCTCCACTTTACCCTCATTCCCCCCCACCACCAGACCCCTCACCGCTACCCGCCTTGCGTAGTACATTGCACACGTTTATTGGATCCTTTTCCGAGGTTGTACGAAGCGGTTACCCTTACAAGGAACTTGAGTCAGTTTGTCACTTAGGCAGTTACTACTCACTGGTTTTTTTTTAGTTGTACTCTTTCCCGGGATTAAGATGGGGTCGGCAAGGACGTATTCTGGGTGTCCCCATTGGTTTTATTTTTTTCCTCCAAGCGTCTTTTTCTTACTTCCCCCCCTTTCCCTCCCCTGTTATCACCCTGCGCTTGCTTGTCGTGCAAATCCTTAGGGGTCCATCTCTTGCTGATTTTTTCCTGATTTACATATGACTCCCCTTATGTTTATTTTTTCGTTCTTTACAAACTCCCCCCCCTTTCGTGCCTTTCTGGCGCTCCCCTCCTCAAGAACCACCCTTTCCACCGGCAATGAGAGAACAATTGTTGGATCAGCCTCACTACATGACGCCTCCGACCTTTCCCTAAAGCGGTTGAAGACTGTTTTGGACCCCCCTTTTTCTCTAGTATCCTCTTTTCAGATTCTTCCTTTGTTTTCGCCCCCTTGCAGCTACAAACTACTTCTACCTTTGCTGTGCTGTCACAGTCCTATTACTTCGGGGACCCCTCTGCTGTCCGTAATTCCTTGGAAATGTTTCTTTCCGCCTCCTTAGTCCTTCCTAATTTTTTCAACAAACTCTTTCTTAGTCTTTTACGTCAGACCCACCCACACGTTAACCTAAGGGTTTCGCTCGTTTTGCGCTATCTTTCAAAATTGTCGCTCCCAAGAGTCTCGTCATCTGCGCTGGGTTGGACGTCACCCGTTATTGACACCTTTTAGCATCGATCACCTTTTCTTCTGGGTGAAAGAAAAGTCCCCTCATGAGCTCCTGTGGTATTGAGTCTGACGCCAGGTGTTGGGAGTTGAGCTTGTATTTTTCCTCGCCCCCCAGTTGACCCCACCCCCCCCGTAGGCAACTGTGTCAATACATTGGAGGCACCATTTTTAGGCGATCTCCCCTTTTCCCGTCCCCAAAGTCTACCCGCCACGCTGCTGCTTGGGCACTTTGCGTTCCCGGTTGTGTTTTTCTTGATCATTTTTTTTATTGACTTCTCTGCGCCCCCCCCCCCTGTGTCCTATCAGGAGTACTCGCAAATTATGTAAGACCCGGACCATTCCCCCTTTTACACTGGCACATTTTGTTATACCTGTAACATACAACCCCCCGTACAGTCGTACACTCCCATTCTGCTACTATTCTTTCTCCTTGCACACCCCTTTTGACATTGACTTTCCCGTGAGTAATCACCCGGCTTCGTTTGTTACTACTAGGTCAGTTGCCCTTTTTGTTTTTTTCTCCGCGTTGTCTTTATGGTCCCTTCGTTGCCGATTTTATCAAGTTCCTTGGGATTTCATGATTTTTAATTCTTTCTCGCGCGTTTTTGATCGAAAGTTCCCCCTCCTTACCTTTTCCGTCTTTCTCGTTCTACCCCCTTTTCCCTGCCGATATGTCCCTTTAGCCCGCTGGACTGTGCTTTTGACAAGCTTGGGTAGGGGTTCTTTTTGACTGGACTCCTTCTTTTTCCTCGGCAGTTCCCCCCTCTTCTTGTAAAGAGGGTTCTCTTTCCTCTCAGGTTCCTTTGGTATGCTTATCCTTCGATCCGATCTCTTTTAATTCTCGACTGCTTAATTACTGCGAGCTCGCCCCTGCTTTCTGTTCGCGCTTCTCTCAAGCTGTCTTTACGGTCCTGAATCCTTTGCCTGCTAGTGCCCATTGCCCGCCGTCAATGTTCTTAGGTCCCAGCACAAAACCCCACCACCTGCCCCCGCTCTGTCCCCCCACACCTCTCCCGGTGTCCTATCACACCTTCCGACCATCCTCACTTTTCCCCCAACCCTGGGCATAAGTGCGCCTACCCTCTCCCCCCATACTACGCCCTTACCCGTACCCCTGTGCCTCTTAATCCTCTGTCGATCTGTCGTGGTAAATAATCCCCACTCTAATCCCAAAAAGGGTTTCTTCCTTTCTCTTTTTCTGGGAGTTCGATGCGTTCATTTCTTTTGCACGATAAGTATCTTCCCTTTTTTTACCCCTCCTTTTTTGTTTTGTATCTAGCCGCTTTCATCCTTTCCCCACTACTTACGCGCCTCCCTCTATTATCGCGGCCATTATTCGTTAATTTTCTTTTTTTTTTTTTTTACCTTCCATTTAATTAATTCTTATATTCCCCGTCTTTATTGAGTCCAGAAGTCGCCCCCGCATATTAGTCAGCCTGCACTCCTGTTCTTAGCATCCCCATTTCTCGCTTTGTCCCCTGAAAGTCACCCCAATCCCTTTACCTTTTATGTGGCTGGACCGTCTCCGAGACCCTACCTGCCACCCACCAAACCAGACCAGAGGCCAAGCTCTTTGTAGTTTGATGGCGTGCTGCTCGCTTTACGTCCTTTCCCTTTTTCCTGCCAAAGACAACATTTTCGGGTCAACGGCATGCTCACCCTGCATTTCTCCCCAAGCCATATTCTTTCTCCCCAACCTCCCCCGACTCGCCTCGTCCATTTAGCTCGCTTCCTATGATCGTGTATCTGTCTCGCTTCGAGACTCTCCAGCATTTCCATAAGAGCACTCCGACCCCGTGACTCCGCCCCCCCCCCCAGCTTTCTAGTACATCGAGTCCGATGTCCACACCCAGCTTCCAGTCTACAATCCCCAACTGCCCACCACGCTGCACAGCCCGTTTTCATCGTCGATTCTTGCCCTATCTTCCCAATTCTGGATAGCTTCATCCCATTGCGTTACTTTCTATAGTTTACATTCTGTTTTGGGCCCTTGGTTCCAGACGCACCCGGGACACGGACTATTTCAGTTATTCACCACCCCCCGCTAAATTAAAAATGGTTCCGACTTCGTCCTGTGCTCCAGATCTCTCCTGTTAATAGCATTAGACCCCCCCACCTCCCAGAGTGCCCAATCTATACGCCAACTTTACAATTTTGGTCTTTTTTCCGTATGGCTTTTTTGTCGAAAAGTGTCGATTTATTTTTCGAGCCCATACTTTCCCACTGCCTCCGATCCTCAACTGTATTCGGTTAGGTTTTTTAGGTGTTCTATTTACCCCGTGAAAGCGGGTTCACCTAGAAAGTCGAAATTCGGAACCTCCGGTGTGAACCCCCCCACGGGTTTCTCGTGGTTTTACTCCTGTCCAGAATCTCCCGTTTTCGCCCCCTGTTCGCTTGACTACCCCCAGCAGGATTCGACATGCACACACCCCTCCAACAATTTAGTCCCCCGGGACATTTCCCTTTACCCCCCCAATGCAGTGAATTCTATGGACCTGACTGTGTTTTGTGTTTCTCTTTTTTCTTTTATATTGCCCCCACTCTCGCCGGCCGTAAACCCAAGAGCTCTTCATCAACTTCCCCTTGATCATGGTATCCGCCCTATCTCTCAACTCTCTCGGAAAGTCTGTTTTTGTTATAACTCGTCTTCAGCCCCCGCACGCACGCTAATGATAGTTCTTCTACAGTTACTCTCCCCCCCCGCGACAGGCTTCCAACCTTTCTCCACGTGCAGGGTGCACCATTCCCTGTTTCCTTCCAAATTTACCAGCAAACCCCGAGAACCTTCTTTTTGTTTGTCTTCCGAGACCCTGTACAGGGCTGTATGAGAACCCTGTCCTCCGACAGTATTTATTATACAGTTGTGTTCATCAACGCCCCCCCCAGCGCAACATCGTATTTTTCTTTTTAAAACTCCCTTAATCCCGTGATCAAACCATTTTTTGACCATCGCATGCCTCCAACCCCCTCTGAGCAGCCCCCCCCACAACTCACCCCCACTCACATGTTTCCCCCCCCAACAGACACCCCCCCTGGGGACCCGCCACCCGTCTCTCTCCCCCTCACACCAAAGTTACCACCCCACCATGTTTCGAAAAATATTGTCACCCATTCCCCCCTTTCTTCCACCTTTTGCTCCCTCAGTCCATCTTTTTTTATCTCCCCCAGATCTCTCGATCAGTCGGTCGGTTTTTGACCAGCCCTTTCGTGTGGATACACCTTGTCCTCCAGCCATCGTAAGCTCTACGTCCCCCCCGTTTCGAAATAATCCGACCTGTCACCCCTTCATTTCCGTTAGTAGCCCTGTAGCTTCTAGGGACCCCCCCCCAAAATCCCGCAGTATAGCCACCCCCCCTTGACTCCACTCGTGGTTCCAATGACCACCCGGTCACCCCTCTTATTACCCCTTTCCTTCCCCATTCTGCAGAGCCTACTATTTGTACCCCTACATATTATCTATTTTTTTTCATTAATATCTTCACTGACTCCCTCCGCTCCCCGACCCGCGAGCCGAGCCGAGCAACACCAACACCCCCCCGGAAAACATCCACCCCCGCCCAGGTTTAATTCAGACCCAGCCCCTAGGACCGTAGCTAACCAGGTAGAACTTAGATTCCACAACCTTCTGGCTTCTGGATCCGCAATTTTACTTAAAGACGATTATTTTTTACTTTTCCCGCCACTTCCGCGTAAACCTCTCCCTTTGATCTGTGAGTTATTGTGGTGATGCTGGACGCCTTGTTGGATGCTTGGTATTTTTTTGGGGTGCCGCCCCCGCCCTCACCCTTCTACTTCTTTCACGCAGGGTATCGAATTGAACGTTTGACCCTAGAGGCAATCTTTCTTAGACTGTCTTTCCCTATCAATGACTAAAAATATTGAATGGGCTTGCTCATTTTAATTTCACCGCCCAATTTTTACCCGCACCGTTATTCTAGCCTGTCAAGTACGTCCGTCCCCCCCCCGCCCCCCCGCTTCATATTGTTTATTTTTGAGAACCTGTTATCTATGCCCACCATCTCTCCTTTTTCATCCTTTCAGCCGTGCCACCTTTTCTCTCGGTGTGTTTCTCATATTACCCCTTGCCGCCCCCCCCATCGAATTGGAACCCCAACCCACAGCATTATCCAAAGACTATATATATGCACACTTTGTTCCTTTCCATTCCCCTCGCACTCACTGCCCAGTTCTGTTCCTTCCCGCTCATGGTGAAGTAGGCTGGACCCCCCATTTCCCCCCTATTTTTTTTTCAACTGCCCAGCTTAACCCTTCTCCACGGCTTCTAGATTGTGTTTTTTCGGGCATCACCCCAATCTAGCCACTCCCCCCCATGCATTTAGCCCTTCTCACCCTGGTCCCTTAGAGACGCTTCCTGTAAGACGTTGCCTTTTCTTGGTTTCCAAGCGTCCCAGACCCCAGTGCGGGCTCCGTCTCGTCGTTAGGGAATATGGCTCTGTTGTTATTTTCTGGGTGACTACTGGTGAGTAATTGTCTCAGATAATTCCTTTACCCTGCCCCCTAGTTTTTGTCTCAGATGTATCCCCCCCTTCACTTCTCTTCATGTCGAGTTTAAAAACTAGCCTTCTTTTTCTTTTGTTTCCCTTTTCTGACAGCTTTAAATTTGCTCATCGTTAAAAACTACCCCCCCCCCCCTGTGAAATTCTTTTGCTTTGGCGCACGTTGACCCAACCCCCTCGGTTCCATCTTCGCTATTGGGTGAAAATTTGTGTGCTTAAACTCATTCCCATTTCTGTGTCTGAACTGTTCTCATGTGGGGTGAACATTAGTGCTACGCGGCCTGGGAGTTGGGACCCCAACCCCCCCCCCCCCCCCCGTCATTGAGCCTCACCCCCCGCTCGTTTACGCCAAGAAATCTTCTTCGTCCTTCGGTTTGATTTTGTCTGTCTTTCCACTTATTTAGAGGACTCTCCATAAAAACTCTTATTTTTCTTCGCTCCAAGTATGAACCCCCTTCTAATTAATTTGATTTTACCCCCCACC
>Ga0179593_1325249_pt1 | contig 10804 bp, 13 predicted proteins | sample CZODoug2_1_08_16_FD_185931 | JGI IMG/M metagenome (GOLD analysis project Ga0179593, IMG submission 185931) | Vadose zone soil fungal communities from Angelo Coast Range Reserve, California, USA - CZODoug2_1_08_16fungal (PacBio error correction) | ecosystem: Environmental > Terrestrial > Soil >... | reverse complement strand
CTTTTATCCCAGTAGATTTTTTGCCCCTAACCTTTTAGTTTCCTCCGTGTGTGTGCCGCGACCGGTAGCGCCGTGGCGTCGTTCCCCTCGCCGCGAAGCGATGTGACCCCTCTTCCGAGGTAGTTTCTTTGCGGCGGGCGCTTCTTCAGAGCGCGTCTTCTCTTGGCGTTCCCTTTTAGATTTCTATTTTTTTCTTCCTGCCCTAGCGGCTGGGCCCCTGTAAAGAGGACAGAACGGGTTTTCTTCCCGTCACTGACTCTTGAGGCGGCGCCTTCCCCCCCCGTCGAAAGCTAGGTAGGATCCTCTCCTAAGTGATCTGTCTCCATGATTTTTTTTTTCCGCTTCCCCATCTTTCGTCCGTTCCCACTGGGAAGCGACGACGTCCCTGTTGGTCTGACGTTTTGTCGACTTCGCCTCGCTCGACGCGGGCCAATGCAGCTCCCATTCTTCCCTTTGCTCGGGTTGTATTGTTCCGTGTCCATCATAGACGTTAGACCCTTACACTGTAGGCACCGGACGTTCCTTCTCCTCCTTTTGTTCGCCGCAGGCCCCTAGAGCATTCGTTCACGTCCAGTAATGTGCATTTTTTACTTTTTTCCGGGTGCCTGAGTGTTCTGTTTCGATCGCCGTAGTCGTTTCTCAGACTCAAGGTCGCCTCGTGCCGTTTTTTTTTTGCGCCCCTCTTTTCTTAATGGAGATCAACATCCTTGCCTTTCTTCCAGTATAATTTTTATCGTTATTCCGTCGAGCCGCAGGTCTCCCCCTTTTTTCCTCCGCACCCGTTACGTTTTTCCTCTTGAAGGTTGACCCACCCCCCCCCCCAAAGTTTTTTTTGAAAGATGTGGCTTTTAATGACTACAGGCCCCCTTCCCTTCTGCGATTTTCTTTAGCTTTTGTCCCCAGCCACGAAATACTCGCCCTTGTGCTTAACGATTACCTTGAGAATACGCCCTGCTTTCAAAGTATCCGTAGTTCCTTTTTTTACTGTGGAGTTTGATTCTTTTTGACTATTCCCGCTTTCTCCTCAAGATTTTTTTTCCTCCCCTATTTGGTTTAGATTTATCAGCTTTTTTGGAGCCTTTTAGGCTATTTCTCCCCCCGGTTCCCCTTATCCTTTTTAATGTCAAATTAGTAGTTAACAGTCCCTCTTCTCGTCGACCGTCCACTTTAATTCCCCTACTTCTGCGTCGCACCTAGGATGGATGAGGCACCCCCGTCTCCCTTTTTACCCTTGTCTATTGGCCCTTGCGTTTGTCGCTCTTGTCCTTAGAAGAGGAAAGAGACCCCCCTTTCCCCTTTGAGAGTATTCCGGTTAGCCATCCGTCTTCAGGAACGGCACTTGCCCCAAGACCCTCCTTTCTTTCAACGGTTCCAGATTCCCCCAATTTTTCCAGTTAACTCTCCTTGTAATTGCCATCCTCCGAGCTGTTATTCCTCTCCAGATGATCCTTTCTTGCCGAGTAGTTGTGCCCTTCGCGACCACTATCCCGTCGTGAGCTTTCCTTGCCTTGAGCACTGTGGTTGATCTTCTGCTACGCGGACCCACCATTTTTAGTGGCGTGCCCCCCCGGTGGACCTTTCTAGGTGGTTTTCCCCCCCCTAGAAAAGTTTCCCCCCTTGATTCCCGACATTTGCCGCTGCCGGCGCTCCGCTACGGATGCGCGAAGCCCTTCCCCGTCGTCGCTCCCCCAGAATTCTCGACTGGTTCTCCGATATTGATTCTGCCTCTTCCTGTTTTTTTCGTGACAGACGGCTTTCTTCCTCCTCCCCCTCCTCGTTGTTTTTGTCTCGCTCCCCTTCAAGTACGTTCCGAAGATTCCTTCTTCCTACTTCTCGAGTAAACCCGTCTGTTTTCGCCTTTGCGGTTTCTTTTATCGAGTTTCGTGGGAGTCGAGGTCAACCCGCTGCGAGTGCATTTCTTTAACATGTCGGAATCTCCTTTTTGGTGATAGCAACCCTTTCCCTTTACACCGTTTTAGGTCGCTCTTGTAAGACGCGATCCCTCCTCGAAGAAGTTTTTCCATGCCCTCCTATGTTTCGACTTTCCCCTTCTTCTTCGCGTGCGTAGTTTCTCCCTCCATGCCACCACCTTACGCCAAGGGAGGAATTTTCTCCTCTTTAGAAGAGAGGAGTTTCGGGAATGTCCCCCTTAAGGAGTGCAGGCCCCATTGTTCATGTTTTGGTTTTTTCTTAGTTTTTATTGTGGGTTTCAATTCGTTAGGGATTAGAGATGGTCTCCCCTTCTTAGTCGCCCCCGTTTTGTTTCCTCTGCTCGAAACCCCGCGCCGTGCAAATTAATTTCTTACCCCCAGGCCCGGAGGCTTTGTTTGAGGTGTGGATCCTTCTCTTGGCTGCGAACTTTTCCTGATTCTGTTTGACGGCGACGAGCGCAGTTGCTTTTCTGCCTTTCTTTTGACGGCCACCCCTCTCAGAGCCCATCTCTTTTGTTCTCCCGCCGTCGGACGCCGCCGGCCCCGGAGCTTTTTCCCTCCCCCAATATTTTACGGCGTTCGGATCTCTTTTTTCTTTGACGTACGATCACGCTCCAGTGCCTTCCTGCTGCCGTCGAGTTTTTTTGATATTTCTTTTTTTTTTTCCCCGTTACTTCTTGTACGCGGAGTTCTTTTCGTTTTTGGACGATCTCGCTTCTCCAGTGCGCCGGTTCTTCCCCGCGGTGCCGCAGTTCCACCCCCGTTTTCCACGGCTCGAGGGATATTTTTCCTGGTCCTGCCCGACCCGTTCCACATGCCCTCGGCTCGACTTCTCACTCCCGAAACGGGCTCCTCTTCTTCCCCCCATGCGGGGCGCTTAACCCTTTCTCCTCTTTTTTTGTGCCTCCCTTCAAGTAAGTTGATCTTGGGCCGTTCTTTACTCCGGCTTCATGCAAGACTCTTGTTCCTCCCTTTTTTCCCCTTCAGGTTAACGCCGAGTCTTTCTCCCTTTCTTGCGTTCACAAAAGAGATTTCGCTCAGGCCTTTGCCTCAGCCGTTTTTCTTTGATTGCCCCAGTACCGGCATTTCCCTTTCCAGGTTTTTCCTCTGGGCAGTTTTTGCCCCCTCCTTCTCGCGCGTGGGTTTCGTGACGATTCTAATGAACTTGCGCTTCGCTAGTCCTTGCGAGCGGCTCCCTGGCTCTCCCCGAACCGTACGGTCGCACGAACCTCCTATCGGTCTCCCGTTTTCCCGTTTTTTTTTCGTTAGGCGGTCCTTTCGTTCGATCCCGTAGTGCGCCCAATACATGTCGGGCAGATGTCGTGCTCGTTTTCCTGAATCGGCCTCTTCCCTCCCCGCATTTTGGACGCCACTCTCCTCTTCTCGGCCCGCGGACCCTTCTCCCCCGCTGCGAATAGGTACGCTTTTCCCCTGTTTTTTTTTTTTTTCCCGCTCTGCGGCCTTCTTTTTCTTTTCCGATGCGGCTGCAGAAAGGTGTCTGTTTCTTCTTTCTTTGGACAAATGTGCGTGTCAGAAGCCCCTTTTTCTCTCTTTTTCCCCCTTTTTGTTGTGGCTCTATTCTGTGTCGTCGTATTTTTTAGTTGTCCGCGTAAGCCGTGTGAGAGTCCGACTTGTCTCCTCCTCCTGTGTCATCCGCGACGCCGCGTTCTTTTCCACCCTACGTTTTTCCTTTTGTTCTGTCGCTTTGACGATTTTTTCTTACGCTTGTTTTTTCGTCTTGTTTTAGTTCATCTGTCGATCTGCGGAGGGCATCTCCGTTCGCTTTTTTTCACGTCACCTTGACACGAACTGGTGTCTTTTTTCAGGCCCCTCCCGATCGATTCTTCTGATGAAGCACTGCCCGCCCTTGTTCCTGTAGCGAAGTTCCTTCTTCTAGTATTCATAAGGATGCTTTCCCCCTTTCCGCGCGCTACGGCTGCTTCCTTCGAAGAGATCCTTGTTTTCTTACGCGTCTGTAGCCGAGCCCTTGATAGAACGAGGGCCTCCTCTCCCCTCTTACGTTTCGAAGCGGGGATCTGCTTTTCGGGTGCCAGCAGTTCCCCCTGACATTGCACGCGGCAGGCCCTTGTTCGATCGTGTGAGAAGCAGCGGCCTCTGCCGTCTCTCGAGGTAACCCGTCACTAGTGGTCGGGAAGGAGAGCCAGGATTCTTTTTTTTCGCGCGCCTTATCTATCTTTCCCCGAGCCGGGTTCAGTTATTCTGTTGTCTCAGTTCGCGCAAGATTTCGAATGTTTTCTCGCCCGCAGGTTGCCTTTTCCTCCGGGCCCGTTCGGATACCCTTGTTCCTGTCTCGTCCAGCGCTTTTCTTTGGTGACTCCGTCTTTTTCTTCCGCCCGTCCTCTCTCCGTGCCACCCACGTTTTTCCCTCTCCGTGAACACGCGTTTTTTCCTTTACCGGCTTTCCCTGTTCTGCTAGCGCTGCAAATCTTTCCCCCCGCCCCCTTTTTCTTCCACCGACGAAACGAGCACTCCCGGTTCTTGAAAGTAGCGTTCGTGCGCCGGAGCGATTTTTCTTTCTGTCTCTCGCCCGACGCCACGAGCATTCTCTTCCTTTCACATATTGGTTTTTGTTTTATCCCCGCTTTTCTTAGGTTGGTTTTTTGTGCCCCCCTCGAGGAAGAGGCATCGTTTCTTTCATTTTTTTAGAAAGCGCAGCGAGCCTGTCTTCCCTTCGGCGTACTTACGCATTTCCTTCACCCTTCCTTTTTCCACCGCGATTGAAGTTGCCTTTCTTAATTTCCCTTACTTTGGTTTTTTTGTTCTCCCCCCCCCCCCCCCCCCCCCCCCCCCCCCTGCTATCTGACATCAGCGTTTTCGCTCTCCCTGTTCTCCCCTATCGAACCGAATTCTGACCATTCACCCCCTTTAATGTTTTTTTAACCGTTGCTCGGCAATTGTTTCACCCGCAGTAACTTCCTGCCGCCGCCGTCCTTCTTAGACGATCTCGTTGACCATCTTTCCGCCCTTGGTCAGCGTAGTTTTGCCTGGGCTAGAACGCCCTCGCGCTAATTATACTTCCGTTGCATTTGAGGCATTTAGTCTTTGTTCTGATAGCGTCCACTCCCGGCGTCTTGATTCGGCGGACACACCGTTTTCACGTTTTTCCTTTTTTTTTTAGATTCAAGGTCCAATTCGTGCTTCACTTTCCCCTTTCCCCTAGAATTTTCCCCTCTCCGTGATGACCTAGAAGCACCATCACGCCTTTCTAATAACCGGTACCGGACCTTTCGAAAGTCATTTTTCCCGCCGACGCGCCTCAATCGGCGACTTCTCTCCTTTCTATATCTTTCTCCTTTTTTTTTGTTGAGGAAGTGATTCCACGCCGTGCGGTCACGCAGATGGAAGGGTGTTCTTCTCTAGTCCACCCGGCGGGTAGAGCCGTTCTTTTGCCTAGCCTCATTCGTTGTGGGCGTTTTTCATTCATGCTCCCCTCTGTGACTTCCTCTCCCCATTTGTCGGCACGGTCCCCTCTGGGACCGGTTACCCGCACCCCACTTCCTTTCAAGGTTAAACTTTGTTCTGCGCCCGCAACCAACCTCCCCCTAGATTGCCTGTGAACTTTTCGCGCGGAAGATGCTCGACTCCTCTGTAGCTCCGAGGCGATCTCCTCCCTTAAAACTTTCCCCTGGCCTCCCCCCTTTTCCGCTGGCCTTCGTTCGGCTCGTGCGCAAGCGCGGAGGTCTTCCCATTTTCCCCCACCTCCTGGTGCGTGACGTTCCCCCAATTGCATCGCCCCCAGGTTTGCTCAGTCGTCCTTTTGTGGCAAATTGCCTAGGTTCTAGATTTGAGGTGAAGACGCTTTCCCGATTCGCTTTCTCTTCTCCGACCACACGCTTTTCCCTTTACCGGGCCAGATCTACCTTTAAAAGGGCCCGGAAGTTTCTCTTTTTTTCCCACAGCCGTTCCCTGCCGGTTGTTGAAATTTGCCTTAATTTTCGTGCCGTTTGAATGTTCGATTTCTTCCCTTCTCGTGCGTTTCGCGTCTTCTCCGAAGTGGTGACCCGGACCCCCGATTTGCGATTTAGGCTCTTCTCTAACGCCCAGATTTGAAGGCGCCCCTCTCGGCGACACTTCCCGCACCAATATGACCTTCCCTTTTCTTTAGGATAGTGATCTTTTCTTGAGAGACCTTATAGCTCCAGTAGAAGTGTTCCCCCCCTGAGACGTTTTTAGGGCTGCGGGCTTCCCTGTGTTTTCGTTACCCATGCCCCCCCCCCTTTGGAGAGTCCGTTTATTTGCTTGGGGAATCGCCTTCTCTCCCCCCCTTCGCGCCTTGAGCATTAATCCCTTTTTTCGCTCGTTCAATTTTGCACCCTCGTAGAGGGTACAGGCGTCCCCCTCGTCCACCTTGTCTTTTACCTTCCGCGGTCTCGGACTCCCGACCGTCCCCCGAAACTGGGCTCTGATTGTAACCGGCACCCCGTTCTTGGCGCGAATTTCCCCTTCCTGCTCCCTCCGACTAATTCCGCTGCGAAAGGCGTTCTGACGTGACGGTACACGGAGAGCGCCCCTGAAATCTTTGAGCCCCCTAAGTTCCTCCCGTCTTGACTACGTTACCGTTGATGATATTCCCGACGTGTTCCTTGTTTTTTTGAACAACAGTTCATCCTCTACGTGAAGTGGCCCTCCCCGTTCGGTCTCGTTTCGGATGGAACCAAACGTACATTTTCCTCTAAGGTCTTTTTCCTTGCTTTTCTTCCTTCGTTGGCAACGTTTTCAGTTATATTTTCGTACAGACGCGTACCTACTGTCGCTCTTTTGCCCGTAGGCCTCTTTTAATTCTGGTTGGCGAGCGTCTCTTCGACGACGTACGTTCACCGACACTCTCCCGCTACGGCAGAGAAAGAAGCTTCTTTGTGGTTCCTTAGTCGCCTCGAGATCATCGTTTTCTTCCAGACCTATAACCGTTCTTCCCCTCTTCAGTGACTGATTCCATTTCGCTGGTCATTCCTCTATAGAACGTCTCCCGCCCACCAGATCGACGCTCGGCGCGATTTTCTTCCTGGCCCTTTTTTTCCCCTGACCCCCCTTTTTCATTTCCGTTTTTTTTTGTAACGTCTCTGGAGTAGGCTGAGTGCGTCTTCTTCCCCTTCAGTCCTTCTCTACAAACCGGGCTTGAGTTCCTTTCTTGCACGCCCTTTTTCTTCCTATTCCAAATCCATTTTTTTTGGATCGAGATACCAGTATTGTTCTTTCCGACACTTGTCGCGTTTCGCAGTTTGTGAGCGTAAGACAATTTCTCCGCCCGCATTTTTTTTACCTCTCTCCTCCAGAGATCGTGACCCCCCCGCAACTTTTTCAGGGTGCGGTATTTGAGACGGGATTGTTCGCTTTCCTACTGGACTTGAGAGCCTGCTTTAGATCTGGAGTTTCCTTTTTTAAGAGAGGATGCCCTTCTGCCTCCAGAGCTTTGTTTACTTTCACCATTGCTTTTCCATGGTAATTTAGGCCGAATACAGAAGATGATCTTCCCCCTCCGTCGGCCTCCCCGTAAACTTCTTTATGAGCGGATCGCTCACCCCCCCCCCCCCCCTTCTTATTTACAGTTAGACCTTCTGGCGGGCAGCGTTTCCCTCAAGCTCGGCCGCTCTTATTCCCCTTGAATTAGTCTACAGGTCGGTGTTCCCTCTTTTTTGTGACGCTCCCGCGCTAGACCCCTCTTGACAAGACTTTTCCCCCTGATCATGGGCCGCTTTTTCTGCCGGTACGGGTGCCAGAAGTCACCCGGGAGAACGGCTTTGCCAGGACGGTCTTGCCCTCTTCCCCTTTTTGGATTGCAAGATCCTTCTGTCCGCTTCGGCATGGTAACCGTCATCCGTGCAGTTGGAATGTGAAGTCTCTCGGAGGCTTTTTTTCGTCTCCTGTCGATCCGTGACGACGATACTTTTGGCTCAGGTGCCGTGGCTTCCTCGCGCACTTCTCATTGTTCTTCCCTTTCGTTTTCCTTTGTCCGTATTCCCCGGATCCCGGTATCCTGCGAGACCCGTGGTTCGACCATTTTCCTTCGTACCCGGTACGCCTCCCGGACTAGCGCGGTTGCCCACCATTTGTTCACTTACGGCCCACCACAGGTTCATGCTTCTTTGGCGGAATTTCTCAGAGCGAGGAACGCCCGAACTATCACGGTGAAGGAAAGCAGCCACGTCCGGCATCCGCTTCGCTCTTCCCAGGTTTTGTTTCTTTTTCCGGTCGCGCGGGGATCTACGGATTACTGCGGCGCCCGTCCCGATCGAAACGCCTTCCCCTTGACTATGTTTAAGTGATTTTCGCGTGGCGTCGGAATGAGGGCGGCTCGGTGCTCCAGATAGGCTCGTTCTTTTCCTTCCCACTTCGCGACCCGCTTCCAGCGAAGTGTCGTCAACTGACATTTCCTCTTCATCTTTACTTGCCCCTATTCGGGGTCCCACCCAAGCGACCCGGCCTCCCTTTGACTGATACTGTTCCCTTTCCGTTGGGCTCTGTGTTCGTCTAGCTTGAAACGCTACAAGCCCAGGTCGACGTTTTCCGGGTCGCCCCAGCTCAAGAACGTCAATTTGAAAAAGACGATTTTTTTTCGTCCTTGGCGCAACAGGTCGCTGAAATTTTGTTCCCCCTCCCCCCTCTGTTTTCTTGCCCGCGCCGAGAGTCGCCCCCGATCGAGACCCTTATTCCGACCTGGCCGGCGAAGAACTTTCTTTTGCCCTGCTTGACGTTTTCGCGATAAGGTTTGCCTAATTTGACCGGCCCTGCGAGCAGTTTTCCTCATATTCTGCTCGCTGACTTCGCTTCGCGGCTGATTGGAACCCGTTTTCCCTTTGCCCTTAAGTTCTTTTTTTCCGTACACCGGGGAAAATTTGGCAGAACTGTTGAAGAGCATCCGTCTAGCAGGATGCCTCTCCTAACCCGCCTCCCCCGCGATATCCCGACCGTTTATCCGATCCTGGTTGAGACCTCCTGAGCCGCTTCCCCCCCATTCGCTGACTTCAGGGATGCTTCTCTAGTCTCTTTTCCCCCATTCCCTAGTTTTTGTTTTTCCTCGCTACAAGGGCGCCCGGAGTAGGAACCGTTTTATGGGAAGGTCCCCCTTGCGGAGTATTACCCGCTGCTGTTTTCCGTTCCTGGCGTAGAGATTTTTTTTGTCTTTCATCCTTCGCGTTGCGCCTTTGACTCTTCCATGGGTCTCCCCCGCAGGCGGACCCGTTGCCCCCCCCTTTGTGCCTTAGAAACCCCCTTTCCTCGGTACGTTAAAATGTTTTACATCCTCCTTTTTCTTTTTTTCCGATTTAAGAGAGCAGAATGCCTGCCACGATGCAGAATATTTTCTCCGGCGAGCCGTCTGCTCCCTTCCAACTACCTTTTACAGACAATTTCCTGTCATAGTCCAGCTCTCGAAGATATGGGAGTTGCAATGTTTCCCCCGTCCGGCCCGTGCAGGAAAATTTCGAGCCCCCGAGTTGTCGGAAGTCGCGCATTCGTTCCACAGTGAAGTTAGGTCTATGTGGCTTAACCTTGAAGCCCGGTGGTGGTTTCCGATTTTTCGATTCTTTATAAGACCCCCTCGCGCCGCAACGTCCCCGGTTACAAGAGATCCAGTCCCCGGCGAAGGTCGCGTTGTTTAACCCTTGCCCAGAAGAGGGGGTCCGGGTTCGAAATGCGTACTTTAAGTAGGTTTTTTCTTTTTTGTGCCGAAATCTTCGCCGGAGAGTGAGACTCCCTGGTGGACAGGTTGCCCCGATGAAGATGAGTTGCTTCTCCAGTACGCCTCGAGGGGCCTTTCTCCCCCAAGCGCTTGTAACAACACTCCCCCTCCCCCCCCCCAATTCCTTCAATTTGCGATCTTCGGTCGTTTGCTGATCTCAAGTCGATCCCGTCTATTCTCCTGCGAGACTAGGAGTTCCTGCCGTTCTTTGATGCCGGGTTTTTCCGTTCTACCCCCGTTTCCTGGGTCGAGGGATCCTTGGCGTGGGCCGCTTCTTTTTTTTCTCTCGTTCCCCGTGGTCCGAACGGGTTGCCTTCGTTTTTTCCCCTGGGGCAACCGGTTTTTCTCGATTTTTGGCGTTTCACTTGGTCGTCATTTTCCAGTTGTCTAAATTCCTCCTTTTCTAGACATGTTTCGCTACGAACGGGTCTACCTGATGACTTCCCCCATTAGTTTGTTTCTTCCCCTTCGACACCGTTCGCTCTTTACCTGCCAATGACCGAGGACTCACCCACCTCTTCTTCTTCCTTCCTAGCAATACGGCTGAGTCCTCCCACCCGCCCAGCGCCTTCCATTTCCTCCCGTCTTCCAGGTTACTCGTTATTCGGGCTGCAGGTCTTCCTGCTCCAAAAAGAGATAGATGTCCCGTTTGTTCCGCCTGAAGAGTATCGTTTGCTTTCCACAAGTACTTTTTCATTGGCTCTCCATGATTTCTCTTTTTCTGACGCTTTTCACTTTGCCGATTTCCCGCCTTTGCTCGTCCGAAGCAATACTTACCTACCCCTCCCTGCGAGTCTGTATCGCGTCCCGTCCTTTTTTGGCTTCGCTATGACGTCGGTTCGTCCTCTAAGTTTCGTCGAGAGGTGCCTAAGCCGCCCCGTCGTTGCTATTCGGCCCCCGTCTATCACTCGATTTTGCTTTAGTGAACAGCCCTACCCGTTTAGGGCAGTTTACGTCCCCTCTTGCTCCTTTTGCGCATTCCTCGCGAGGAGAACACCCTCTTACCGCAACGACTCTCCCTCCCGCTCGGCGTCGGACAGCCCCAGTCTTTCCCTTCCCCCCTTCCTCCAGATAAGTGCGGGGTTCCTCTTATCCTTTCGGATTTTCTCTGCGGAGAGAAAGGAGTCTTCGACGCACAGGTCTTACATCCATGTGGGTGACCGACCCTTCTTTG
>Ga0179593_1678765_pt1 | contig 10805 bp, 8 predicted proteins | sample CZODoug2_1_08_16_FD_185931 | JGI IMG/M metagenome (GOLD analysis project Ga0179593, IMG submission 185931) | Vadose zone soil fungal communities from Angelo Coast Range Reserve, California, USA - CZODoug2_1_08_16fungal (PacBio error correction) | ecosystem: Environmental > Terrestrial > Soil >... | reverse complement strand
AATCACGTCTTCCTTTGTTTCGAAAGCGCCGCCATTGCTCATCGCCAAGAACAATTCCTTTCACTGTAACTACCCAAGCCAACTCCGATTCTCTTATACCTGTCTTTACTCGGCGAAGAGTCCCCGCGCTTGATTAGGGTCTCCTCCGCTGTCACAGCTTGCCGCGAATGTGATCGGACTCTTAGCGTTCCTATTCAACTCTCGGCGCGTGCGGCCCCGTCGTCGTCCAGTCCTCCGACCTTACTTTTTCCTTTCGTTTCCCCCTTAGTTTGTTGTGCTGCTCGACGGTTCTACGCCCAGCAGTCTACACCCCCCTCCACTCTCCCCTTCCTTTCGCGAAGGCTTGGCAAGAACATGAAACTTGAACTACAGGAGATTCTACGACCGTCGCCTTGCTGCTTTCCCCTTTAAGAACCTATCTCTCTGTCCCGCGAGCCTTCCCTTCTCTTCTTTCTTTTTCGCCCAAAGTGTCATCATGTATGAACCGGCTCGATCCAAGCTATTGCGATTTCTCTTAATACTTTTTCTGTACCTTCCCCCACCCAAACGAGTCGCCACATCTTAAGTTCTCCTCCGCCGCTGACCACAGTCTCCTTCCACTACGAATCCTATTGCCAACCACCACAGAATCGAGGCCGTTTCCTTCCGTCTGTTCTTCGTCTCGACTAGTGAGAAGCCAAAACAGTTTCCCCTTTCTCCGCCCTTTCTTTTTCCCCCGCCCAGAAAGGACACTGGAGAGACACGACACCTTTAGAACCCATCACGAACCTAAATTCGTTTTCCGTCCTGCCTCCCCGCCCACAACGTCTCCGCCCTGACCGTTGACCCTCCCCCTCCCTCTTTTCTGTTTTTTGCGTAAGAACTACTGGATGTTGATCCTCAGGTCAGTTTTCCACATCGTTGTTGGTTTCTTCCCCCCGGTTTTTTTTTTTGCAGCTCAGTCGTTGCCATTCAGAGAGGATCAACAAGTATCTTCAAGTTCTTCCCTTTCATCACGGTCAGGTCCTTCGACTTTAGTTGTGGCTGCGGATCTTCGTCTGTTCAAAGTCAACTGCCCTTCGCGTTTTCTTCGTCGATTCTTTATTCCGCTATGTTTGAATTGCTGACGAAGCGTTCGTAACTGTTAGTCTTTCTTTCCTTCTTGTCCCCGATCTCGATCGGAGCCTCTCAGTACTGAATGCCCTCTCTTCGCTACCGTCTCCCTGGTGAAATTGTTTTAACTTGATCCTCCACGCGGATTCGCGTACTCACGATGTGCAGGTGGCGAAGCGTTTTTTTTTTGACCTTGCCGATCTTCTGTATTCACAGTCTCTCCCGGCCCTTGATTCGAATCCTTGGTTGGTGGTCTTCTCCTCTCCTTTTAGCTCTTCTCCTCAGACCTCCCGGGCCCGCCTCCGGACAGAACATCGCTTCTTGAAATGTCTTTTCGGAACAGGCAATTTCTTTAATAACTTTATTCCCTCGGAGGCTGCTCTACAGTTCCTTTTTTCTTTACAGTGTTCTCCCTTTTATCATGGGTATACTTTTTTTTCTGAGTCCCCCCCCTCCCCCACCCTTCACTCCCCGGCAGAGGTGAGAGAGTTCCCAATCCTAAGTCGTCTCTTGTTCATGCCCGTCACGAGTCCTTATCTAGATCAAGTTCCTCGTCTTAGGTTCCTTCTCTTGGATAAGCTCCCAATGTCTCTAGTTTTTCCGCTGGATAGACCCCGCGGCGCTTCTCCCCTCTCCTAGTTTCTTCCTGCTATCTCGGCAGGCGTTCCAGATGATTCTTATCTCCCCCTGGATCTAGGCAAGTCCGTATCTTGAGCTGAATTCTTCTTTTATGTCTTGGCGGAGAAGGAATCGTTTAGCCGTTATGATTTCCCTTCTCTTTTTGATATACATAAAAGAGCGATAGAACGCCTTCCCTCTTCCCTGCCCCCGCTTGAGAATTCACGCAAAATCAAAACCCCCGGTTTCGATCCCTCCACTTGTATCGCATCCACCTTCCACCTCATCCACTTGATCTCCTCCGGCGACGCCTTCACCCGAGCGGCCTTTACTCCTTCGGCCGCACTTCCCTCCATTGAGCGCCGAGAGCCATTGATCCTCCCGAGAGGCAGATCCCTACTACATTCAACGTCTTCATCTCAAGGCTTCTTTTTTTATTTTTACTTCCATGTAAAGACGATCCTCGGACGGTAGTGAATATCCCTTTTCCTTTTCCCTTTGATTTGCGAGATCCCCTTTTTAACCTCCACTCAAAAGAGACCTATTTTCCCATGGACCCGCTCTAGTCTCCATTCCTATATCGAAGGTCGAATTGCGCCTTGCCTGTGCGAAACGCCTCTCCTCCTCCCCTTTCGTGTGAGCTCTTTTTGGGCCTCTTGAGCTCTACAACTTTCTCTTCTGTTTGAAAAGGAAACCCCATCCCCCTCTTTCCCATTTCCTCCTCTTTTTCGAATTACCAGGGGACGGTACCACCCACCCCCCGATCTGCTCCCCCGTTCCACCTCCCCTTCCGCAATTACGGACTCGGTGAACCTCCTGGCCACTCAATCCCCTACGTCAACAATATCTAGGGCGGCGAAACGCTTCTTCCAGCCCCTCCCTCTTTTTAGAATTTCCAACGACCCAAGCGTTGTGCTCCCTCTTGCGCACCGTTCACTCCGTGTTTCCATTGAAATCAACCTGAGAGACCTATCACCCAGTCACAACGATATCGTAAAGTATGCTGGAAACTCTCGTCCTCCGTCCCCTCCCACGAAGTCTGCAAACTCCCTGAAGGCGAGATCGCTGGTCCTTTCTCTAGGACTTCTCTTCTCCGGTCGCTATGATTTCGGTGGTGGTGGCCCTATATCTATTTACCCATCCCGTTTTGTTCTCTTCCCAGCCCTTCCATTTTCAATCAGAGCTCTGACCTGAGGATAAACCAGTAACCCGGATTCCTCATCCTCCCACACTTAGTAAGGTCCTGAGACTTCGTTGTGGAGGCTGAGTGAGTTTTTTTTTTTCGTACAATGCAGGACATTTGATTCGTTCTTTTCTCCCTCTGTGCGTCGTCATTCTCTTTCCTTGAGGACCTCGTAGTAAAGGTGGATTCATGTTTCTCACCCCAGGTTTCTTTAAGATATGCGGTGCGAAGTGTTCTATGGCATCGAGTTAGCCTTGCCCTATTTCCTTTTCCTCCCTATTAGTTCAATGGTCCCGCTTCTGTTACTTAGATCATTCCATTTGGCTATTGGAAGTCTCCCCCTTTTTGGAGGACCCCCCTTTGGATTCCAGCTTTTTTCCAAGCGCTCTTCTTATAGAAGTCGCTACTTTGTTCTTTACCTGATGGGGCCCCTTGTATAGAGCAAGAGCCTCCACCCTCCCCTCCATTCTTTTTCGAACGGAGGATCGGCGTCTCTCTTTTTTTCGTTCCCCCACTTGACGGCGAATTCGGAATCTCTTCCCCTTTTCCAGGTATCCTCTCCAGTTGTATGTTATTTGATTCCTTTGTTACTCTCTACCCTTCACCAGCGACCCCCCAGCTCGATTTTAGAGTCAAGACCCGTTTTGGACTTTTTCTTTTATCTCCTCTCTACCGCGATCATCCCCTCAGTGGATGTAGGCGATCTCCTACGATCGGGATCCTCCTATCCCAGTCTCATTCAAGGGGAGGTTCCTGCGGCCGCCCTTCCGAATACCTGCAGGTCGGATCGCTCCGCCTCTCTTCAATTTTCGAGAACGCTTGGTTAGCCATCTTTCTTCTCTTGCCTTGCTTTTATTCCCTTGCTTGGCCTCCTTTCCCCGTTCGAGCGCGATTTTTTTTTTTTTTCCTTCCCCATCTCCCACAAGGCGTCGATCCCACAATCCTCCATATGGATTTTTTTCCCCCAATACCCCCCCCATGCGACCGGCCCGATGTTTCCCGGCCCCGTGAAGAAATCAATTGCCTTGTTGACTCTCTTTTTTTCTCCCTTCGATTCGGACTTCGGGAACGCCGCCTTTCGATCCGCAAATGGCAACAGAACTCCCCTTTCCGTTTAAATTTTTCTCTTTAGCCCGAGCTTGAAGACTCTTTACTGGACATCCATTTACTTGCAGTCGTCGCTCATACAGCGTTCAAATACTCCTTCCTGCGTTTTCCTTTCTCCATTTTCCTGATGGGTTCTATGGATGCTAGACCTTCGTCTCATCCCCCCGTCACACACCCCCGCCGTTCCTCCTCTTGAGCCTGAGGCCTCGAAGTTCCTGAAAGATAGTTCTTCTTCTCCCCCTTAGTTCCTTGCCGCCCTCTATGTAAAGACCGATCTTCGTGCGGTACGAGGCTCGCCTCCCGGTTGCTTCTCTTTTGATCTTGCGATCCAACGTCTATAATCATTTTTTAACCAGTCAACCCCCTCTCGACGTCTACTCTCTCTCTCGCTGATGCTCATCCATAACCAGCAACGATAGGCACTCCCCCCAACGAGTCTGCCCCTCAAATTTTCGTGCCCCCAGTTACAGCGGCAAATACGAATCCTCCTTGCACATACTATAGAGGACGGCTCCTTTCGGTTTGTGCCAGTCCTGTGCGCCTACGCTTCAACTGCTGAACAAACTGCACTTTTTCTTCCCCCACTCGCGTTTTTCTCTAGTTTCAGAAAGTGGTAATCACCTTGACCCCTTACTCTAACTATAACCCATGCCTGACTACCTACGCTCACTCCCCCTCTTCTTTGTCAAGATACGACGCAGCTCCAATCAGTCCTCACCTCTCTCCTCTTCAAGAGAAGAGCGCTGGGATCCCCCCTGAAATTCCGTCTGGCCTGTTCTCTCTTATTGACTACGGTTGTGGGTTTTCTCTTCTTTTTCCTTCGTGTGCCGCCTTAGAACTTCCTTTCCCATTCAGAGAGACGATCTCCGTACAAGTCCCTTCCTCTTAACAATTTTCTCCCTTGTCCGGTAATCTCAGTGTCGGCTGTTGATGCGGGCCTGCAGTCTCTCTTTCCCGCTTCTTTCTTTGTCGCTTTTCTTCTGCTCAAGGGTTTTCCCTTTACCGGTTCTTTGTAAGGGTCTCATTTGCTGCGACCCTTCCTTTTTCGTTCTCTCCCCCCTCGAAGGGATCCGAAGAAGAAGATGACTTGCAGCCTTCTCTCTCATCTTTTGACATTGTACCCGTAGGATGTTAGAAGCGGTAATTGTGGCAGTCGATTCCGGTGGAGAATATTTGTAATTCTTTGATTCTACCGTCCCTGGTATCTTCCTTTCCCTCTGCAGAGATTCGCATTAAGTAGAGATTTTTTTTCCTCCCCTTCTTCTCTTTTCTTACAGCTTCCCGCCAGAAAGCATTTTTCTCCTCGACTCTTACATAACCTCTTCGTCTTTTCCCTTTTAACAGCACTTTCCCTTATACTTCGAGACCTTATTGCTTTCGGGTCCTAGATAAAGGTATTCTTTTTTGGTTCTCTTTGAGTATGCCCTCCCAGACTGCAATGAAATACAATCGCACCCGGATCTTTTCCCTCACTTCTTTAAGGTCGTATTGCCCCTGCCCCTGCCCTCGAAGGAAGCACTCTCTTCTTCTCTTTTCTTCCGAATCGCATTAAACAGTGTAGATGCAGCGAGGGCATCTCGCTCGTCTAGTCCCTGAATCCGCGGTAGGCTTCGCTCACCTCTCTTCAGTCTTTCAGAAGTGGATTGGAACTTCGCCAGGCGGTCCCATTTTGTTCCTGTTATTGCGAGAATTATAGATGGACTCTTCTTTTTGAATTTTAAATTTAGCTTCGTGATGATCTCTCTTCCTTTTTTTTTGTTAGAAGGCGGATGCAAACGTTCCCCCCTTCTAGACCCCGCGCGCATCTGGACGAATCAGCCCCCAACAAGTTTTGAGAAAGAAAGTCTCTTGATAAATCCCACAATTTCGAAAAATCTTCCTTCCCTGATGATCATTGCAGACTCGGCTCGATAGGAGTCAGCGCCTCCCGCATCCCGATTCTCTTTGCAGCGCCCCCCCCCCCATGTGATCGTCCCCTATGCTTTCAGTCCACCCCCCAACCTCTTTTTTTCTCTTCTAAAGGGCTGTTCGGCTTTCTCCTTTGCAGATTCTCAATTATGGGAAGGTCCGCCCTTCAAGCCGCTTTTCAGTGTGGACTGGTCTGCGAGATATTCCTTCCCATCATTATCCCCAAAGTATACACCTATCTGACCTTCGTCACCTCCAGTTTACGATTTATAGGAGATTTATAGACGTTCCGTGCATTTTTCCATCGAATATTCAAGAAGGAAGTTCTTCTCGATTCCAGATAGAGGACCGGATCGTTTGGCCTTCCTCTTTATACCTCTCATCATTCACCATATCAGATTTTCTCCTTTCTCATCTCTTGTCTCCTCTGCGTCGGATTTCCCCGGGTATCCAAGGAAAACTCCAAACCCCTCCTCCATGCATTTTCCAGTACTCTACTTTTCCCCTTTCCAGTTCTTCCCCTCCGAATTTCGTTTACAATGTCCGGATCTTCCAGGCGAGCTACGAGCTCCTCCTAATCTGCGGTCTTCTTATAGAGATCCAGCCTCCCCCCCTTCCTTCAACCATGCAGAACTTTCCCCTCACGAGTCTCAGGAAATCAATACTGCGAAGACCAGAAGTCCAGTACCCCTAAACCGCCCAATTTTCGGACTCACGCCTCCCGAGAAACCTCTTTTCCCCCCAGATCGCTTTACGTCACCTTTCCCGACTAGTATTTTGCATGAAGGACCTGAACTGAAGGGAGGTGATCCTCCTGTCGCTATTTCACTTTTCGGAGGCCTTTCTCCTCATAGGTTTCTCTCTAGAGATCAGACCAGCCACTTTTAAATGTGGTCACTCATGCTTGAGTACCCTATTATTCCCCCCCTCAATCTTTCCAGCGACCTGATTCGGGATTTTGAACGGTATTTTTCTTTGAGACTTTCTTGGCGCTTGCGTTTTTGGGTGTGGTGTGGGGGGGGTGGTGGGTGGTGGTTTGGCGGGGGGGTGTGGTTGGTGGTTCTTTTAGCTAGTCCAGCAACCGGTAATTTCTCTTTTGTCTTTAGTTGAGTGGGTTCTTTTCCATTTTTCTCTCGCCGTTGGCAACTTGTGAGAAGGTTGGCGCAACCTTGGCCTGCCGCACCTTTCTATTTTCGCGAAGACTTTGGTCCCCCCCCCTCGTTCGACGTCGAAATCCTGGTTTGCGTATTTCGTGTTCAGTCTGCCTCTTGCAGCTCGTTCTTCCTCGAGATGAAGGTGGATGACTCTGGTTATGCCCTCCTTTATTCGGGTCGCAGAGCTCTTTCTCTTCCCCCGGGTTATCCCTGTTCGGCTCTATTTTTCCTGGTTCTCATGTCGGGCACTTTTTCTCCCTTATCCAGCCTGCGCTAGAATACGGACACCACGAGATCGGCTTCATCCCTCTTCCTTGAGCTCTTTCTTGAATATACTCTCCCTTTCTGCGGTGAGGGCTACAAGGTATTCTGAGTCCGGTTTTTTCTTTGTTGCTCATTTTGCGGAGAGATCTAGTCCCCTTCCATATCCCCAGCGCACCTCAGAGCTCCTCCCGTTCTCTTTCTCTGTCTTGAACTGCTATCGCCTGCCGTTCGGAAAGAGCGCCGTCGCTCCAGTGGCGTGTCGATTTCCTTCTTCTTCCTCCGACTGTAGACGGCATCTAGGGAGGTCTGCGCTCTCCACTTCTCCCTAAATACCTCTCCCCGTAGGATAGTCGCCTGTCTGTATCTGTTAGTCCTCTCTGTTGTTCCCTTGATTGTACCCGCTTGTCTCGGCCTCTTTGTGACTCTGACACCAGATGGCGGCTTTTCTCCATTTTTCCCGCTCGCTCTTCCTTTTTCACAACCATATCTCTCCCTCATCCCTTTTTCTGAGATCATATCATCCCGAAGTCGACTCATCGAATTCACTTGAGCCAAGCGACCATCTGAGATCTCCCCTCCCACGTTCTCGGACTCCCCCCCGCTTGGCCAATCCAAGGCAGCAGCACCTCAAGAGATTCTCCGGCGAAGAGCCTTTCCGACGCGGTCTTTGTCGAGTTTTCTATCCCTAGCCCCTTCCCCTCCGTGACGCCTGTTCGCCCTTTTCGTCCCTATCGCATCAGACATAACCACCTGAGTCGACCCGGCTCTGGCGGTTTCCCTTTTGGTCTTCCCTTAGTAGACCTTCATGAGGAGGTCGTGCTCTCTCAATCCTTCTGGTCTTCTTTTGGTTTTTTCATATGTATGCGATCCGCTACGCCAGCCATACACTTCCCCAGATTTCCCTTATTGAGCGAACATTCATCCTTCACTGAATTGAGGGAAGATCTCGAAGTCCCGTCCCCTTGTTTTCTCACTTCATGTACCCCGAAGCCGATCTCAGTTCGGAGGCTTCGCGCCCTTTTTTCTTTGATATTGTGTTCCGATCCAACGTGATAATTCTTCCCGGAACATTCGAAGTCTGATACTAACTCTCCTTTTCTATTCAATAACCTTTCTGAAGGTCATATACCGCCACGATCCGCTCACACTAACACTTTCCTTAATTATGCGACGTCCTCGTGCAGTGACAGCGCCAACCTCCTAATCACTTTTGATACTGATTCTAAAGCGGCTGTCAGTCAGTTTTCTTAGGTCTCCTGTCTCCGACAGATAGTTACTCCTTGCCCCCTTGCATTCGCCCACGCCTGGCCCGATTTGCATCGTCTCTCACCCGAATTCTCCTCAGATCAAACCCATGAAAGAACCGCATGTTTTTTCTATCCCTCTCTCCTTCGCTCCGAAGGGTCTCCGACGGACCGTGCACACCTAATTCGACTCTCGTTTTGCGATGCCGGAATAAGTAACTGAAGGGACTTTTCCCTCTTCTGCACCTTTTTTCCTCTTCTCTGTTTTTCCCTTGTTTTTTGTCAGAGATTTAGCCTCCAGCCCCATGTGGCCATCCTATCTTTCTGATTTAAGTTATGAAAGACGGAAAAGCGAATATTCTCGGTGAGTTGCATTCACCCAACCCCCAACCCCACCCCAGGGCGTCCTTCGTTGTGGATGCGTGGCGTTCTGCTTCTCTCGCAGCTTCCTCGGAGTTTCTGTTCGTCAGAAGCTTGATCGTCGCTCCTTCTGCTCTCTCCAGTCTCTTTTCTCATTGCTTTGGAGCCCCCTTCCCCAGGGCGCATCTTACGATCTCGAGATCCTCATCAGACATCTATTTTTTCGATCATTTTTGAAATTGTAACGTAGTCGTAGTTGCCGCGTAAGAGCCCTGATGACCTTTTTTCCTCTTTTTTTATTGGCAGTTTCTTTTTGATCAGTACCCATGGTATTCCAGCCCTAGGGAAGAGTCTCCCCGCCTTCGTTTCGGTTCATACCCTATGGCCCCGTTGTAATACAGCTTGAGCAGCCCCGCCAGTCCCGCCGGTGCTTTGACCGGTACTTATACCTTTTAGGCCCACATGCCAGGGCGGCGACCTCGAGAATTTTTATTGCCTTCGTAGGCCTTTTCTCGTTTGAGAAGGTGTTGCTTGGCGTTCTCACGAACGATCTGCAGCCATATCCGCCTGCCAGCTTTTCCGAAAGTTTTTCCAGGAATGTCGTTGGTCATCGCCGACGACGCCCGAGCGACTCTCCAGTCTTGTCTATATTTCCAGCTCTGGCTATCCGATAACCATTCTCGTTTTAATTTCGACCGCGGCTTAAGCCTCCGCGCGGTAGGCTTCCCTCCGGCGATCTCCTTCTTCAGGATTTTTTTTCCCTGTATTTCCTCCCCGAGTGGAGGTAGTGCCCCGTGCCTCTTGTCCCCCCCATCTTGTCAGAAGGTAAAAGTTTCGTAGTCTCTTCTCTTCCTTGATCTCTCTCTTTTCTTTCTTTTTTTGAGACTTATATCAAGTTGGAGCGTGCCCCTTTCGGTTTCAGTCTCTAACCAGCGCCGCCATTGAGACCTCATCTCCCTCACCTAAATCCACAAGGAACGGTCCTCTTCCCACTCTTCTCCCAAGGCCACTCCCCTCTCGTAAGCTTTTAAAGTGACAGAGATCGACGAGGTCCTTGAGTATGGCGCAGAGAAGTCGCTGCGCAACCCTAGCGCCTTTCCTCTTCCCTTTCCTTGCACTCCTACAACCCAACGGGAGCCGACTCCCGCTTTTTTTGTCTAAACTGGACAGGCAAGACCTCTCCTGGCGGACGTTTCCTCATTTCGTGCTTTTCATTTTACTCCTCGAAGGAGCGGCAGCACTTTTACACCAGTCTCCCTCCCCAAGCTCCCCGAGAGACCTCCGCGACGGCAAGAATTATCAGGAGATTATCGACTTTTCCCTTCCCCTTATGTTCTCCCATCGCAGGCAGAGCGATTCCTGTCTTCAGTCTAGCCGCCAGGCTTTGGCGTTTGATCCCCCTCCCAAAGTTCTCCCTTATGAACCTGCCCCCATCTCGATGATACCGTCGAAGCCTCTGTAGGCGTCTCTTTTTCCGGCCACAGAACCAGATAGGTGCACTTAACGGAGTCGCCTCATTTCTCTTCTCCCCTTTAAAAGACTTCCCAATAAATCTATATCCAAGGGTCCAAAAAAGTGAGATTCGTCCGGCGTACTCGCTTTCTGATGCCCCTTTCCCAATAGTATCCGATTTCCCCCCAAACTCTTTGCGCCAAGACTGCTCCCCTTTCTTACGTAAATCGTCCGCAAGGAATTAGACCACGCCCCCCCCCTTCGACTCCCTTTTTTCCAAGAATCACATCCCAGTGACTGGAAACGATCTTTACGCCGCCAGAGCACTCCCGAAACCCTCCTACGTGCCCTTCCCCTCCTTATGAGCGTTCCGGTGTTTACCCGGACGGTTGCCCCCCAGCTTCGATTTGCTGGGTGGTTTTT
>Ga0179593_1475854_pt1 | contig 10805 bp, 13 predicted proteins | sample CZODoug2_1_08_16_FD_185931 | JGI IMG/M metagenome (GOLD analysis project Ga0179593, IMG submission 185931) | Vadose zone soil fungal communities from Angelo Coast Range Reserve, California, USA - CZODoug2_1_08_16fungal (PacBio error correction) | ecosystem: Environmental > Terrestrial > Soil >... | reverse complement strand
AAGGGGCTCTTCGTTCGACCTGCAGGTTTTCCTCAGGATGGCTTTTTGTGGGGGGAAGTCGACCCCGTGCCCCCATCATCCCCCCCCCAAGGCTTTCTTCAACCCCCACGAATGTGTTCCACTTTTTCCCCGCCTCAACGTCCGGCGGACACCTTTCCGTCGCAGCAAGCTCCCGAGCCCCTCCCTTCCCAAGGTCCAGTTCTTTCCGAAGACACATTTTTTGTTTGGCGCCAGTGAACTTTGTCTTTATAAAACCTCTTGGTGACCTTAGTTTTCGTCTTCTTTTGTTTGCTTGGACCGGCCAGTCATTTCCATTACGTGCATCCGTCCTGGGCGGCGTCTCCTCCAGCCTACTGGCCAGTCCTTGACCTTCATTTCCTACTTTTTACACATTTTGTCCCTACCTTTTCTTCTGGTGGCTGCCTTTTGACCCCAACAATCCACCCAATTCCATATCCGATCTCTTGCCCCTCGGCTTCCAACTCTCTCTGTTCATTCGTCTCGAAACACCTATACCGCAGTGCTTTTCTCCGGATTCGTTTGCACGCATCCGTCTCCCTGTCCTCCCGGAATGCTCTAGCGATTCGTGTTTCACAGTGGCATAAATTTCTTGGAGCTTCCGTATTCGACTGAACGCAGGCGTTAAAAAGAGGTTTTGGCCCGCTTAAGAACCCCTCTCAACTCGATGTCTCGTGGCAATCCACCCCGTATTCCCCTTATCATGACCTTCACAACAAATCCCACGTACCCCCTTGAAGACTTTTTCCGTCCAAGGTCCCTAAAGATCAGTCTCCCTAAGTTATTTCCCCACCCCCCGGTTCAACTTACCACCCCCTGCGGTTTTGCCGCATCCACATTAATTTCCGATCCGAGGTGCGCGGGGTTTCCGGACTTTTCTCCCATACAGCCATGCCAGGGTTTTCGATTTAGACCCAGGAGCCGACGAATTGTTCCCGATTGAGGGCGGACGAGCTTGATTTTTTCCGAAGTAACCACCACTTCCCCCACGTAGCCCCCCCCCCGTCAGTTCTTTGTCTTCGCTAATCTGGGTTTCACGATTCACATGGCGTTTTTTGAGTACCATCACCGGAAGCCTGCCACTGCATGAATCCAATAAACGCCTTCTCTCCTCCCCTTGTTTGGTCTGCCTTCTGATCGACACCTTCTCCTCGGAATTCCTTGATTGCGACAGGTCCCAATCTTCTAGACGAAGGAAGCTAAAAAAGTTAAGAGCCAGGGTCCCACCTAACTCCTCGCCTCCCGAGAAGTCGGTTCCCCCGCTGATTACATTCTCAGCCCAAGACTTTTTCCTCTCGGCGAGCAAGTCAGCAGCGGTGACGACAAGCCCCCTCTTCCCTTTCCCATCATAGACCACACCCCGCGAACAGCTGCAGGTTTTTCTTGCCAGCGCCTGAATTTCTTTTCGTCCTGGTCAAAACGTGACGCTTCGCAAAGGACGGCTTTGTTGACTTGGTTACAGACTGTCCGTGCCCTTCCTTCGCGATTTACAGGCAACCCGAGTGTTCGCGCTGAAGTCAGCCCCACCCGACCCGCGACGCCGTCGGCTCCGTCAAGGCTCCTAAGCGGACTTCCTTCGCCTTGCCCCTACCCGCTCCCGTGCGTTTGTTCTTTGCAGTACAGCTCGGCGATCTAGCCGGTTTTTCGCGTCGCCCGTGCTGTTTTCGTCCGGCCCCCCACAAAACACGGGAGGTTTCGGTTTTGTAATGGCGACATGCTCTTCGGAGTAGCCGCGGCTCTTCTTCCCCTTTGGCTGCAGCGTCCCCCAGTTTGGTTGACTGTCCTTAAGTCCCGTGGGACCCCCTGTTTAAGGGAGGCTTTCCCGGCCAGCATCTGAGTCGATCCCCAATCGTAGGCCGGGCTCCCTTCCGGACCAACGTATTTTCCTCCCTTGAGAATGCACTTTTGAAGTGTTCTTAAAATCAGGTATTTCTCATCCTTTGCGATTTTGTTTCCCGGGTTCCCGCGCGGGGTGGAATTTATAATCCTTATCGCGTGTCCCCCATTGGTGAGGCCGCCAATGTCCTTGCCCCCGCGGGCTCGTTGATGTTTGGCTTTTTTTTTTACCGTGCTTGTTTCATTCGCCCCCTTCTTTGCCGCCGGGGGTCTTCCACTTTCCCACCGTTTTTAGGGAATCTAACTTCATGGCTGTTCTTTCTGATTTCGGGGTGAGTTCTTTGGATCCGAACGGTTTTTTATCCCTCTTCTGCAGTTCAAGCGCACTGGGAAATTTTTCGGTTTCCCGGTGGTTTATCTGACTTTACTTCGATTGGAACGGTAATCTGGTGTAGGACTCTCATCCAATCCTTTGGCCTTCGCGCCTCTGACAAGAGGTCAGTCCTTACCGACACAGGGACCGCCCGCCTGCCCCCTTAGATGTCGGTCCAAAAGATTTTCAGCGGCCTTCTTTCCCCAGGATTGTTAAGTTCTCTTTTGGGGCCGCCAAGGGACCCTCTCAATTTTCCTTAAGAGGTTTACGTTGCGTTTTCGGTAGGGGTCGTGGTTAAATTCAGTCTTTATCCCCTGAGACGTCGTTTTGCATTTTTTTTCCTATGGCCCCTTTCTAGAATGTACGTCTGCTCGGGTTTCCCCCAGTTTTGTTTTTATTGGCACTCGGATTGCCTTAATAACCTACATGGTTTCTTTCGATTCGAGTACTCTTTCTCTATATCCCATTTTTCTCCCGCTTTCCTTCCCCTGAGCTCCCATTGGAGAAGGGAGTTCGGCAAGCTTTTTCCTTATGTTTCTGCTTTCTCCGAACTCCTTTTTCTTCCCAGTAGGGCAGTTCTTCTGATCCGCCTCCATTTATGTTTGTGTTCGTCTCTTTTCCCTCTGTCATGAATCGTGTGGAGAGCCTACGGTTTCGGGCCTTGCAAGACGCTTCCTCTTGGTTTTCTCAGGCTGGCGGATTTCTTTTCCCGCGCCTTGAATCCCGGACTTTTTCTGTACTTTTTCTTTACGACAAGTCTATCGAAAGGTGGGGATCAGAGGATGTTATCAATTTCAGTATTTTTTTCGTTTGCTATAAATTAGTACTTGGTCATCTACCACTTCTTTTCCCCCACTAGTGCTTTCCCTTTGGCGTGGCCTTCCTCTTGGCTGCTGGCTGCGTCTCCGATTTCTCGGATCTTCCCCCTGATGGATTCCCTGATATTTCTTGAGCTCTCTTTTGGATATTCTGCTTATTCTTGTTTGTATTGTCAGTTGAAACCCTCCTTAGGCCTTGGAACGTAACGTTCCAATTTCCTTAGCGTAACCATCCGTAAATTTTCCTTTTTTAGCCCTCTATCCCCCCTGTTGGGAGTGAAAGGTTCTCCATCTTTTGTCGCAAAACTTTTCGCCTCGGTACTTTCCAGATTTTGTATGTTCTAGGTTGTGTAAATCTTCTTTCTTTTTTCGTTCCGTTTCGTTTCCAGCTTAGTATTGACCCATGTCCGATATTTCAAGTCTTCCTGCACCCATCTTTGTGCCCGTCTCTGATGGACCGGCTTCTTTCGTGGTTGCTTATCCGGCATTTGATTTTTCTTTTTCAAACAGAGACTCAACCCGCCTTGCCGAATGTAGATTTTTTTTCTTTGTAGATCTGTGATTTTCCCGATCGCATACCTCCCCGCGATGTAGCTAGGAAATTTATTTCTAGATGATTCGGTATGATCTGACATGTAAGGAACCCGGGAAATTGGAATGAAACAGAAAATCGAAGTCTATATCCTAGAAGAATGAACACTAGAGGATGAAGTCAATTGAAAGACTTCCTGCAGGATCTCTCTTTCTTCATACCTTTGGCTCTCAATCCCTGGTACGACCCTATGGTAGGATCCTCCAGTGTGAGCTGTTCTTCTCCTTCCGCTCTGTTTTTGGCCTCATTTCTGGTCATCGCTTCCTTTGCGCTTTATTTACTTTCCCTTCCGAATCGTTCAGTAACTTCCGTACTTATTTCACGGCTGCGGACCCCCCTTTCCCTCAGTTCGCGTTCTCGAGAACCTCCCCCTTCGCTCTTTTTTTTTTGCCTCCACGATAGCCTGTTAGCCCCCCTTTTTCGCCATCACTTGTTTTTTTTTGCGCTCTTCTTCTCCTTGTCGGCCTACCTCTGGGAAGGGTCATCTTTATCCGACAAAAAACTCTCCCTCGGACAAAGATGCGGTTGACCACCTCCTCTTCCTCTCCAGTGTCGTCCCACACTGTTGCGGTATGCTTTTTTTCTTACCTCTTTTTCTTAAGCAGATATTACGTTCTCCGCTTCTCTTCGGCACGACAGGACTCCTGAGTCCCGTTAATTGCTACCTAAGATGCCTTCCTTCTTTCCTGTCTCCCCCCCCCTTTCTGCGCCGGCCTTCTTATCCAGTCCTTACTAGCGTACCTCCCTGAGTTTTTTTTCTCTTTGGCAACCAACTTTTTGCCTTCTTCCCTCCCCGCTTTTGTCTGCGCGCAATTCTGTTAATTATTAGAATTTTTCCCCCTTTTTAGTTTTTCAGCCTGTACTCTTTCACTTTTTCGTGTTTTTTTTTCCTGCCACGTCCCTTTCATCTGTCACGTCCTGCGCATACCAGCCTTGTTGTAGGCGATCCCCTGTTCCCTTCCTCTTTCCTCCGTTTGTTGCGCCACCCTTTTTTCTTGTGTCTATCTTCTGAATCCCTGTCCTTCTGCTTGGCCCGTTCCCGATTTTCATGGGCTTATTTTTTTTTTGCCGCCTTCCTTTCTTCTGGACAGATTTTATTTCCTTCTGTTAAACTTTCTCCCTTTATCCGAGCCGTTTTTCCTTGCTTGACACCCATCTTTTGACCACCAATCGTGCCCAGCTCCATTTTCTTTTTTTGAGCTCTCCTATCTTTTTCTGTTGACCCTTCCACCTCCTTTAATCCCGATGAGTTTTGTCTTAGATTTGAGTCGCCTGCTTCTATCATTTGCCTCTTTTTGCCCCTAAATAAGAGTAATTTTTTAACTTTTTCCCCCGTTGGCCTTTCTTGTCTTCTTTGCGTTTTCGCCTTTTTTTCCCCTCTTGCCTCTCCTCTTTTTCTGTTTTTTTGATTGGCTTCGACGCCGCATCCCTTCTCCTCCTTTTTCCCATCCCTCTGGCTCCTTAAGAATTTTGTTCGACCCCCTTTCTGCCTTTTTTTTCTCCATCTCTTCGAGACCTCCCTTCCTTCTCGCATCCCGGAATCCCTTACAACCCGTCTTCCTGTGGTGAATCTATCTCTCAATTACCCCCTTCTATATCCTTTTCAGTACTCTTTCTTTTTTTTCCTCTTCTCGAACTCTTCCGCCCCCTGATTCCACCAGGACGGATGGGAGATCCCCACCGATTTTTGGCTGGCTTAATCCCCATGCCTGGCTGTTAGGCTCCCTCCCCCCTTCTCCCTTCCTTTCCTTTTCCACCCCATTCGGAGAAATGTTGCTTTTAGGTTGAACAGCCCCTCGTCCTCTCACCCCTTACGTTTGGTTTTCCCGGTTTCTCTTATTCCCCTTTCCAGTTCCCCGCCACCCTCCCCCTCTTTTCTCCTCTAGCACTCTGCGGACCCTCCCTCGCTGTTCTTTGGTTCTACATCACCCTCCCACTTTCTTTTACACCCTGCCGGTCAGTTGCTTCTCCAAAGGTTTTTTTACCCGTTTCAGCACTCTTTTCTCGCTTCTTTTTTGGCCGGAACAATTTCGATTTGGGTTTCCACACCCTTTTTTACCTGCCTCCCCTCTCTTCTGTTACCATCTATTTGTTTCATATTCTCCCGACGCGTCTGTCTGACTCCTGGACTTTCATGTCCCGGCTTTCCCACCTTTCCTCTTTACCCCCCAGGTTCCTTCTTACTCCTGTCCTTTTTGCACCATCTGCTTTGGAACTCGATTTTTTTGTTTCCAAGTCCTTAATTTCTGGTTATTGTAGTCCTTCCCACACCTCGGTTTCATCTTCTCTGGTCGACTTTACTCCTTATTTCTCGTGAGTGTTTTTGTTTTGATTTCCCTTGAACCCATTCCCCCTCTCGTTCCCCTTTCTTGGACTCCTATCTCCCACGAGAGGTTTCTCCCATCCTTGATTAGTGTCTTTGACCTTGCCCCCAGGGGAACCCCTGGAGCTGAGAAGGCCGATGGTATTTTTTTCCTTTTAGGGCCTGCAATTCTCCGTCCGGCTTCTTTGAATACACAGAAGCGAAACGTCTCCTTTGGCGCCTGATCATTCCCTTTTTCTTCTCCTATCGATTATGGGAAACTCACCTGTTCCCATCCTTCAGTAGACGTCTTTTACCCCCAAAAGGTTAGACTCCGAATCAGCCCTCCCTTTCTATTTCTATCGTTCATTATACAGCATCGTGCCTTTTGAGATCTCCCCCTCCTAGGGGATCGCGCCCTGATCTTCGATATCCCACACCCTCTGGGCTAAAAGTAGATTCGTGTTAAGTTTCTATTAGGAAGGTTCAAAGAAGAACATTGTAATGCTATCAACGGAGAGCGAGGCTAGTTAAGTGGGAAGCGCTAATGTCAACTTCCCTCCCCCCATTCCCTTCTTCTTCTTTCATTTCTATCCCTATCCCATTGCTTTCCCCCCCCCCACCCCCTCTCTTCTTTCTCTTTTCCTTTACTTTTTTGATTTTCTCTTCCCTTTTCCCTCTTGTTAGTTTCTTCTCCCACCTCTTTTTTCCCCTTTTCCTTTCTCGCTAACCCCACTATTCCCGGATCCCGCACTCCTTCCCTCCTTTTTGTTTTCCGACCCCCCCCCTCTTCTTGTTTGACAACCCCTGCCAATCCGTCTCTCTCTATTTATTCCCTCCTCCCCCTTTTTCCCTCTCCCCTTCCTCCCCTTTCCTCCTTCTCTCTTTCCTATTCCTTCTTCTCCTTCTCTTTCCCTCCCCTCTTTTTCCTTTCCCCTTTCCCTGACCTCCTCCCCCCCCCCCTCCCCTTTCCCTCATCTTTGTTTCCTATTCCACATTCCCCCCTTCCACTCTCCTCTTCCCCCTCTTTTCCCCCCCTCCAACCGCCTTTCGTGCTCTTCCTTCCTCCGACAACACTCCCTCCCTCCTAGTTTTCTTCGCCCCTTTCCCTCCCCCTGTGTTTTTCTCCTTTCTCCTCTGTCCTCTACCTTAGAAAGTCCCATAGTCCCTACTTTTTCTTTGTATGACGTCTTACTCTATCTCATAATAATGCGGCACACGTCTCATGAACGCCCCTGAACCCCGTCTCCCTCCCCGACTTGGAAGTCTTTTTTCAGCAGAGCCACATTATGCATCTCCCCTCAAGGCAAGGTCCCATTAACAATTCCTTCCCCTTCTTTGCATTTTGCCCGTTTCCCTGTAACACGATTCCCCAGTTTTTCCTTTCTTCGCACTTCTGCGGAGTCGGGTACTTGAAGTTCCCGTCTTTTCCTTTCACCTTTTTCCTCTCCGCCAATTCTTTTGCTTAAGGCTCTCTTTGCCTTTCCATTCTTTTTTCTGATTCTCTCCTGACCTCACCCACACCCTCTGCCAATTCTATTCCGGCCCCGGGATGAGACTCCCCTGAAGACCGTGAATCCCCGATTCTTTTTCCCCTTTCTTTTATTCACTTGGAGATTTACACTTGACCTTCTTATTTATTTTGTTTTCCCCTTTCTCCCGTATTTTTTTCTTAGCTTTTCTTTCTCAGGACTCCCACAGTTCGCAGTTTATAGTTTGGTGATTTCCCAGTTGTGCTGAGAGCTTTCTTCATCCCACCCACTTTTTCTTCATGCTCTCTATGGTAGTTTTTTTGTCTTCCCTGAGTGCGCATGTTGGAAATCCGTCTCGCAACTGTTCCCAACCTTGCTCCTTTCTTTTTTACCTCCCTTCGCGTTTGTGCCCCTCCCCGCATTCTTTTTCTTTTTTAACTTAGCCCCTCCCTCCACTGGGCACTGCGTTCAATTCTCTCTCGTCACCTTCTAGTCTTTCTCCCCTTCACAAGCTTTTCATACCTTGAGAACAACGCCTTTAAGCTTTCAAGGGTCTCTTTATTCTGGACCCTCTCTAATCGTTCTCCTTTTTTTAACTGATTCTTAGGCTCTCCTATTTTTTTTTTTCCCCTGTAGACCATGCACGTTGTCTTTTTATGTCATCACGGATGATAGTGGACCGTTTATGACTTTGGTTTTTTCTCTTTTTTTTGCCTCTTGGTTTTCCTCTACTACCTTCTTCTTCCCTTGCCTTTTCCACGAATACTTTTTCTTTTTTTCCCCCTCTTCCGTATTTCTCTCCGATATTTTCAGAGCCACCTCCCTCTCCGACCCCTGCACTTTTTTCCCCCTTTTTCTATCGATCGCAATTCCAATTCCGCAGTGGATTTTTTAAACCCCCCCTTTTCCGAGCCTTTCCCTTGCGGACCCCCACCTTTTTTGGTTCCGATTGCGGCTACATCTCTCCTTTTTCTCGTACTTTGCCACGTCACTAAATCTCCTTGGACCCCTCCATTTCTCCATTGTCGTTTTTTCTGCCCGCCGCACAATTGGTTAGGGTCAGAGAACATTTTTTGCACCCTTGTTTTTTCTTATTGGCCCCAAACTTCCTTGGGCAACCCCCCTAGCTTTGTTCGCTCGGCCTCAGCTCGGTTTTCACTTCACTGGTGTTTCTCAGGCCACGCCGCCTGTTGGCCATCGAATACCTCCCCAATTTCCGGCTTTACTTTTCGTCTCGACCTCAGACTCTTCCGCATCAGTCTGTTACTTCCAGTGACGCGCAAAGTCCGTCATTTCCACTTTTTCTATTTTTTTTCCTTCCTTCCGTCACTCCTTTAGGTGCTTTTCTATCTCCCAATCTTCGCTCGTTCCCCCCCTGTTTTGCTCTTCCCCGTTAATTACTCCACCCTTTTGAAAACCTTTCACACACTCGAAATATATAGGCAAGTCGCATCTTCGAGCCCCTTTCGCCATTTTTTATTCAATTTCCCCCCCCTGGTTCTCTTTTCCTTCTTTTTTCCGGCTCCTGCCCCGCAGAGCTTTTCCTGATTCACGGGTCTTCTTAGTTTCTCTCCCTCCCCACCTCACCATCTCTCACCGCCGAGTGTAGTTCCCTTTCTTTAGGGCCACGTCTTTATCCGTAGCCGGGCCGGCGGCTCTTTATTCGTTTTCTCATCAAGCTTGTCTCACTCCCCGCCTCCGGCACTCCATTTTTCTGTGGCGGATTGTGCGGGCTGCCCTTGTCCTGTTCTACAACCCACATCTATTATGTTTTTTTTGCTTGGTTTTTTGAAGGGTCTAGAATTCTATTCTGCTCCCCGCACATGATCACGTCTCTTCAACCCGTCCTCCCCTGTTTTCCCGGTTCTTCTCGCTAGAAGGTGACCTGTTCTATTCTTTCCAAGACCCCCGTCTAACAATCCCGACTCCGCAAAGTACCCTTGAAGGAACAGTATATTCCGTTCTTTATAACCTGCGTTTGTTCCGTATACGCTTCGCCTTCCACCCCCCAGACTAATATTACCTAACCCGTTCGGTCCCCTGGCCCTTTTATTTTCTTGGCATCCCTTTCACTAACCGAGCTACGTCACCCCTTTCTCTTTTTGTTGCTTTTCTTTTTGCCGTTGTCCCTAACTCCTTTTTTTGGATTCTATGGAACTCCCGTTCGGTTGAACTAGCATTCACCCATAAGGGAATCTTAGTTTCCCGGCTTGATTGCTATCGTTCCCTTTCCCCGCCTCGTTATTCCCTACGGTTTTCCCGATAGAATTCCTAAGACTTTCACCATACCAACCCCCACGTCGCCCCTCCCCCAACCCCCCTCTTCCCTTTCGCGGGGTATTTAGCTCCATGTCGGTCTCCCCCCTTATTTGGCCTGGCCACGATTCCCACCTTGTAGTCTTCTATTATCCTTCCCCGACTCTTTCCCCCCCGACTCCTTCGTGTCAGAACTCACTGCCCAGCATCCAATGTCTAAACCGCATCTCTTTTTCCCCTTTTTCCCCCCAATGCTGTCCTGGGCTGTTGCCTGATCTCTCCTCGCCTGTCACTTCATTCCCCTCCCCCTACTTTGAAATTGTCGGACTGTTGCTCCCTATATGAATACCTGGCCTTCAATTCGAGTACTCCTAATATTTCCTTGCCTTTCCCCTGAATTCCCCCACTAACGAAGCCGCGGGGCCGCCAAGAAGGTCCTCTGTGTCCCGCCGGACGCCTTCGTACGCCCCCGTTCAAAGTCTTTCCGCTGTTTTTTCCACAGCTGAATATTTTTCATTGAGCCTCCCACTGGATTTTCTCTCAGCTCTCGGGCCCTTACTCACCTACATGACGCGGTTTCTCCAGGGCCATTTCATCTTCCCCGATGTGCGCTTCAATCTGGATCTTTTTTGTGCTTCTTTTTCCACTACTTGTCCAGAAACCCACGCGTTTTTTTCAAGTTTCATCTTAAGGTTTTTTGAAGTCCGTCTCCTTCCTCTCCTTCACCCCCCCCGTTCATCGTCCTTATTTATTACTTGAAAATCGTGTCCTTTCACGATTTTTCTCTTAGCCATCATACCCCGATTACCGGGCTACTCTGATTTTCTTTTTCGTAATACCTCCTCCCTAGCGTTCCTGACCTTAGTTGCCCGATTTTTTCTCCTTTTCCTTCCTTGTCTTGACGCAATGGACAACCCGGAGCCCCCCCAACGCTTTTTGACGAGCTGAAATAAGCTCCCCCCACCCTTTTATCAGCCGCGTTCCCAGCTCGGCCGTCGTCCCGTTCTTCCCAGGCGGAATGCGTTTCCCTGTGGGGCGAGCCTCCTCACTATGACTTTCGCCATTTACTCCAAATCCCGCGCCGTCACCACTTTCAGTGTCGCGCAGTGTGGTTTGCCGGCGTCTTTTCTTACATTGT
>Ga0179593_1387419_pt1 | contig 10805 bp, 9 predicted proteins | sample CZODoug2_1_08_16_FD_185931 | JGI IMG/M metagenome (GOLD analysis project Ga0179593, IMG submission 185931) | Vadose zone soil fungal communities from Angelo Coast Range Reserve, California, USA - CZODoug2_1_08_16fungal (PacBio error correction) | ecosystem: Environmental > Terrestrial > Soil >... | reverse complement strand
TTTCAGCGACGCAGTTGCGTCCTCATTCGCCAATAGGGGGAACTTCTTTTATCTATTTTTTGCCACGAACCATCCCTTCCCCCGCACACTTTCTTGCCTCTTTTTTTTTCTCCCGGCCTTTTTCCTCTGTTTTTTCAGGCAGCCAGTTTTTTGGATTTGACTTGGAGACCTTGCTTCCGTTTTCCTGTTTTCCTCCGGAGCATTCCCCCCCCCCTTGCCATGACGTTTTGGCTTCACGACTGATGTACTTCCTCCCTTCTCCCTTTTCTTTGGGAGAAGAGTGATTCGCTTCGGCCGTGTCTCCGGCAGGCTCTATGCGGCGCAATCCCCAGAACTCCGGGTCTTTCTATCTTTACTTTTCTCCCCCTTCCGGGCCTGGTTTTGACGTTCCGCTCGTAGCTATGCTTTCGCTCCTATCGCACGAGAAGTCGGCTCCATTTTATTCCCATGTGGGTAATGTGCTGTCTCTATCTTCCCGCTTTTCATTGGTTTGAAGCATTGCACCTGTTATCGGACAGTTTGCAACTGATTCCCCCATATAGCATAGTACACTCTTGTCTCGTGAAACCTTTTTTTCATTTTTTCCCCGCGTGCTGCTTCCCCCATTCGCTCCTATTGATCAAATAGATGTGGATCTATCCCAAACTGACCGCTCTCATCACGGCAAACGTACTTTTTCTTTGGTTAAACCCCTGTTACCTATGTCCTTCCTGGATATGCGCACCTTCCCTAACTCTGAGAGTTAAGTCCCTTAATTGTCCTACGCCCCCAAAAATGGATAGGGTGGAAGCCCTCTACGTGTAGATCGAGAGACAAAAGTGCAACATTTCCCTCCCTTTTCCGTATTCCGACCTTTTTTGTTGATTTCCACCGTTTCCCCGAGAAAAAACTTTTGTTCACATCATAGCGGGTCAAGAACCGCACCCCGAACTGCTTCACCCCAGGCTATCTTAGATTAGCGGCGATTCTGCCCTTTTTCAGGATCCTCAAAGCACTTCTCCTTCTCCTCTTCTGCCACGCGTTCGGAAAACCTTTCTCGCAGTGGCTCTCTAACTCTACCCTTGTTTGTTTTTTCTCTTGATCCTACTGAGCAGTACGTGAGTTTGGGGGGCCTACAGGACTAGTCCTCATTTTCCCTCTCTCCGTCCAAACATTCCAACGCTAAGTGCTGCTCTCCCTTTTCCCCTCTTTTTCCCCCCCCCCCCCCTATCCTGGACGCTTTGTTGTTCTTTCTTTGTTAGTCCCCCCACCTGAACTGAGGGTGTTCCCCTTGTTCCCCACCACTCGTGGTTGAGGTAACTTTCCCCCTGGCTGCACACTCTTTTCTGCCCTTTTTTGGAGCGGCGGGATTTGTGTCGCCATTCCCCTTCCGTACGATTGCCCTCTCGCATGAATGCTTAGTTTGAACCTTCCCCAACAGACAACAGATTTTTTTCCTGTGATGAGCCACCCGCTTTGTGTGCTTCCGCCCCCAATCTATTTGGAGAATTCTGACCGAGTCGGGCCCATCATCACCGACCTTCACGCCTACACTCTTTTTGGTGTCCCAGAGAAATTGAACCAGAAGAAGAGATGTGGTCCCCCGTTGGTCTTCCCCCAGTTCCCGAGGGTTTTTTGCTCCCCCATTTTCCTCCTCTGATATTTACTCGTACCAATTCGGAGCTCTCTCCTTGTCTTTGAAAGCCTCCCAGAGTTTCTTCTCGTACCCTAATACATTACCTTATGCCTGCTAACTTCCCCTCTTACTTTCCCTCTTTTGTTTTCTTCTTAGGCCGTAGAAGAATGCGTTGGTTATAGAAGCCTCTGACCTTCTTCTAAAGGTTTTTCTTCAGTCTTCAATTACCCACTTCCCTCTTTACCTCCCCACACCGTCCTCCTAGTTTGGTCTTCCTTCCGATGGCCCCCTCTACGTTTTAACGAGCCACCTCGTTATGACCCCTTTCCCTTCGGCACCAGTTTACCCTCAACCCCCGCCCTCAGACGCTAAAAGAAACGAGGTCCGGCCCGTGGCGGGATTCGATGACATGGTTAGGTTTCACGCTCTCCTCCCCCAACTTTGACAAGAAGCCATTCGTCTCCCTCTTGTATCCACCTCGATTGAAAGTCCAGGAGTCAAGTCCAACCGGCCAATTCGATCTTCTCCTCCATCAAAGGAACCTAACCGAACCCTATTTTACCTATCTGTTCCACATGGTGCTCCCTTCTTCTCTTGCTTTAAAGGAAGGTCTTCACACTACTCTCGGTACAATAGTTTGAGGGCTACCCGTGGCCTCCCAGGCCGTCCCACAGCCTAAATGGAACGACCGCCTGGTTTTGATCCTTTTAGCGAATTGTTTTCGGAATCCTGTAAAGCCGCTACCCCCCCATGTTTGTCTCCCCCCTTTACTGCCACTGTATACATAGTCCGTCCTGCTCGTGTCTCCCCACCTACATGGCAGTCCCCAACGTTCCCCCCCAGAAGTTTCCGTCTTTGCCCAGCGAGAGTGTGCGCCGGGCACTTGGTGAGTAAGGTGGGTGCTTGCCGCTTTCCTCCGTATGATCTCACCCTTTTTTCACCCTTCCCCCTCTATTTTTCTCCCTGATGGAACCCCCCAAGGAGCCGCTACACTCCCCTCACTTATTTTTTCTCTTACACCACGGACCCCCCCGTCCAAAGTTTTCCATAGCCTAACTCGCCCAGGTGATCGCTCTCCTAAACCGATAAAGTGCTGCCCCTCTGGCATCCCCCCCATCACTTTCGTCTTTTCCTCTCCCTAAATAGAACTGAAAAGGAAGATATTCCCCCACCCCACTCCTCCGCTTTGCCCATCCCCCCCCCTCCGAGTCTCTCCGAGCCTTGACAACAATCTGAGTACCTGTTTCCATCACCAAAATCCCGATGTCTCGTGTCGACGAAAAATAATGTTTGGACTGCTTTTCCTTTAATAGAACCAGATTGTACCCTTTTTTTTTTTTGAATTCGCAGATGCTTCGGGCTGTCGGCCCTGCAAGCGCCTTTGGTGGCAAGCTCCTCTTGGTGGTGTGGCAGGCTCGCCTTTTTCCTTGCTGTCTGCTGATCTTCTACTCAAGCATCGGACCCACTCTCCTCACCGACCGAGATAGAGGCCCTTTTCACTCTCATATATCCTTCGACAGCTGTATCGCGCTCCCCTTTTCCCGTACATTTTAAAGAAAAGACCACAGCCCGATGCAGCTTTCTTTTCAACAGGAGAGTGTGGAGTATGTTTTAGATATATATTGGTCTCCTCCTAAGGCGAAGAGAAGGCTTGGTCTTTCTCCCAAAACCCCTTTCTTTTTGCATCCCTCCTTTCCCCTTCACAAACCCCCCTTTTTTCTTTTCTCCGAGGGAAATCACGAGTGGCCATCGCAAGGTTCAGACCTTTCCGTCCCGCTCATATTTCCCAATTCCCCTCTTTCCTAAGGTTTAACTTCGCATGCGGCGGCAAGGTGCTCCAGCTTCTGACATTCGTCTTTTTCCCGCCCTTTTTCCTTCTTTCTGCCCTCCTTTTTTTTTATTAGAGAGTTGGAGGAAAAAAGATGTCCGCTGTTCCCTCGTACTGCTTCCCGACTGTTTTCCTTCGTAGGGTCTTGTGGGACCTTTTTTCCCTCGCGTTCCCTTTCGAGGCTTGCGTTTTCGTATTAGTTGCGCGTGATGCATATTGTAGACGTACACGATCATGCTTTTCGTTTCCTGGACGTTACGCCATCTTTTATAGCTTCCTACAGAGTTCCACCAAAAATTTGGAGGATTCTGGAGATCAGAATGTTCCCAACAGTTTTTTTCTGAATCTTCCTCCTAGGTGCCAGAGTTCCCCCCGTCTTATGCCCTTCATTTTCTTTATTCCTTCTTCCCTGGTACTTCCCGGCCCACTTTAGCTATAGCTCCCTCATGGCAAGAGTTCTGAGACGGCCCATCGGTATTTCGTTTTAGTGGCATCCTCTTGGGTAGAAGACACCTTCAAAGCTCCTTTTCCCCCCCCCAAAAAAACCTCAGGTCTTAATATCTCGTTCCCCCCAAATCTTGGCGCGTGCATCCAGAACTCCGACCTCTCCAGGGAGAAGAGGAATACGGCCTACCTTGTTTTATCAGGAGTAAGAAAAGAAAAACCCTATCTAGGTAGGTAAAAACATAGGTTATTTTCGTATGGTATCCCCGATTTTAATGAACCTGGTGTTCAATGCTCTGCATCTTCTTTGCTTGATAGCAGTCTTCTTGCTGATCTTATCTTGCACAGTGTGTAGAGTCTCACCCCCCACGACGAAGTGTAGGATGCCGTCCAGGCCTTTTCCCCTTCTCCGATCTTATGCATCTAGCAACGTTTCTTTCAGATTGGAGATAGTGGGTGGGTTTATGTCGAATTGGTGTAGATCCCAAAATACTTTTTTTTTTTCTTTTTTTTTTTTTTTTTTTTTTCTCTTTTTTTTTGTTTTTTTTTTTTTTTTCTTTTTCTTGAGACCCCCCAACCACCCCCCCTTTCGCTTATTCTTTGGTTTTCGTCGTAGTACCTAATTTCTTTCCTCTTTTTTTTCTGTCACTCTCACATTCCTAGAGAAAATTCGTACATGCCTCTCCCACCTCTGCGAAAGACCCTCCTGTTGAATGCCCGTTCCCCCTTAGTGGAGATCGGCGCTACTAGAAGTATTGGGCCTTCTCCGTTTTACTCCCGCTTTTGTCTAGTGTCTCTGGTCCGAATTGAAGCCCGCGTCCTCTCACCAAGCGAGTCTAGGGTAATCCCTAACTGCCCTAGAGACTTAGCATCTCTCCCCCCCCGTCTCTTCGTCCCCTTCTTTTCTCTCTCTGAACGTTGCGTCCATGTGCACGTCGAGGTTATTGTGCGTTTTGGCCGTTTGCCTGGTCATTCCCCCTGATTCCTCTCTTCGTGATAGCGCCTGCCCTTTCTGATGAATAACGCACCATCTCTTTAGTGCCCAGATCCCCTTTCAACGCGTTTCCGGTGAGATCACGCAATTTCCTTGGTTACCTGTAGTGGAGTTATCCTGCGCTTTTTTTTTTGAGGTCTGGCGCTCTCATCTTCGTGTCTCTTATACTTTTCCTCCTGACGTTTCACTTCATCCTAGTTCCGTCCCTCGTATGACGTTGTTTTTCTTTTCCTCTTCTTTCCTTGCCTTCCCCCTTCCCGACCTTTTTTTAGAAGGAGGGAACTCTTTCTGATCCGCCTTTCCCGCAGGCCGGCGTTCGGCTCAAATAACGACATCGTTTCTCGTACTATTAGTTAGCATCCGGGTCTTTGTCGATCCCCCTTTCCGCTCTCTATCTTCCCTTCTCTTGTCCTCGAGCCCCCTCCCGAGTTTAGGCGATCAGAGCCGGGGGGCACTTTTTTTTTAGTTTCTTAAGGTATTTGAAGCCTTTCCGGGAAGTCTTTTTAACTGAGGACCCCGCTCTCTCTTTTTTTTGCTTCACACTCTCGGACCGTCGTCCGTTAGGAGGACCATCGCGGGGTTCCCCCGTCTTTTCCTTTCGCCACGCAAACCCCCCACAAACAAACACCCCCCCCCCCACCCCAACCCACACCCAAAAAAACAACCACAATACCTTCGGTGATCTTTTCCCCTGCCCCCATTGAGCTTGTTGAAACACTGAATCCCTTTCTTCTTCTCTTGCACCGTATTTTAGACTTCTTTCCCCTCTCCGCCTCCCCCCCCTTGCGCCATTCTTCTTAGACTTCTTCTCTCTGACAGCAGTTGGTTTGTTTTTCAAGTACAGTCGTCTCCCTCCTTGGGTTTTTTTTAGTAACCTGTTCGTTTAGGAACCAGACGTCCAGAATCGCGGTTTCCAGCCCCCCCCCCGATCGCCACCTGCTCACGTCCGACCTTTTTATTTTATGCCTGAGCCATTTTTTTTTCCTTCGCCTCGCAGAGTAGGACAAAACTCGGCTTTATCCCAGACCTTTGTTTTTCTCTTACTTTCCTAACCCTGTTTATTTGCTTTTCTCTCTTCCGAACCTTTTCCGTCTTAGGCCGCCCGCGGGGTTTTTTGACCAGAAATATACGCAGTCTCTCGTGTCCCTCAACATCCACGCTACCTTTTCTTATTTTCTAACGTGCGTGAGTGGATTGTCCCCAGATATTGGACCCTACTCTTTTTTTTTTCCCCCCTCCTATCCCTGTGTTCACCCCCCTCCCAACTTAGTCACCCGTCTTGTTTTCAAACAACGTGTGTTGCTTCCCTCGATGAAAAGGTAGTTTCCACTTGCATCCCCATTTGTTTTCGGCTTTTCCCTCTCGACTTTCCCTCTCTTTTTCCTTCCCCTTCTCCTCCATCTGTCTCTGAAGTTCTCAACAAGCGCCAATCTGTGGGACTGATCGCATATTACGGCTTTGGTGATCTAAGAAATATATGTGTTCTTTTGATCTTTGGAATACCTTTCCCCGCTTCTCTCCTCTCTCTGTTAAGGCGCACTTCCACGTTTTTTCGGAAGATTGTGTGTTAATCCCGTTGATTTCCCTATAATTACCTTGACTTTGGCCCTTCCTCAGCGCCTCTAGATCAGAAGGTTATTCACTGTCTCAGGACAGAGCAGTCCTGATTTTGTGGAGCTCCGAGACCCCTCCCCTATATCTTCTTCCTGTGAAACTCACCAAGGCCCTTTCTTTTTTCTTTAGAACCCCGTCGAGCCACGATGTCTTTTTATTGGACGATTGCCTTCTCGTCTTCCTGTAGGCCTAGACCCCCTTACACGAATTTCATCCATTAGGGTTATGAAAAGCCCCTTGGAATCCCCCAAAGTTCCTGTCCTGATTTTTCATCTTCTCTTCCTTACTGGGAAAACGAACTCTAAGCCGCGCAACTTACTGACCCCCCTCCGCGGCGTCCCCCCCATTCTCCAGGAAAACCCCCCCTAGCATGTCACGACTTTTCCCCCCCTCACGCCCAAAGGATCCTTTTCAGTTTTTTCGAGCTCCCCGCCACCCCTCGTGCTTTGGAGACTTCCTTTTTCCAGTCTTATTATAACGGCCCCGGCCTCTCATGGTCGAAACAAAGTCGACCTCCAGACATAGATCCATTCTTCCGTGCGCCCGCAACCGTGGTGACTCTCGTCCTCACCCTCTTTCTTTTACTCATCCCGAGAAATTTCAAGGCTTCACCGTTTAATATTTCTCCCCATGGATCTCACCTTCCTTTCTTCGTTCCCTGCCTTTGAAACGGCGCTCGCGCGCCCAGGCGAGACCACCCCGGGTTGTGCTTTTTTTCTCCTCTGATATTCAATCTAAACTCTCAGCATTTTGGGTTTCTGCAAGGCTGGGTCGGCAATATTACCCTCTCCCGATCAACGCTTGTTCTCCACCTTCCGAATGTTCCCCTCTCTGGAATCATTCTCTGGCCGAGGCATCCCCATGGAGGTCCAGTTCCCCCAAAACAGGGAGGCGCACGCGCTTTGTGCACCGTCCTCTTGTACCGCGACATGACGTGCGCCCTTTTTGGGCTGCGTCTTTGCGTCAACAAAGACTGCAAAGCGCTTCTCTACGAATTCGCGGAAAACCCAGACTACGTCCTACCCTTCCCTCCCCTCCTATTTTTTTTTCTCTACAAAAAGGAGCCGAATAACGTCGCCCCCTCGCTTGACACAGGATCCAATGGTCCCCAGCCTCAGTTACTGTTTACCGGCAGCTTATCTCACCCCCTTCCCTGGCGTTTGTTCTTGAGTTTCTCTCCTCTTTCCCTTTACCCCCGGACTCCGATCCCCATTTTCCTTCTCACATCACTTCCCAGTCCAAACTTGAAGCTTTACACTGAGCCTACCCCAGTCCCTTTTCCGTTCAGAACATCACACCCCCCAAAATCTCCTTCTTTTTCCGACCTCCCACTCCACTCTTTGTTTCTCTCGTCCCGAATCCCTCGAAACCTTGGATTCTTCCAATCTTCGCCTTGGAGCTAGGCTGCGTGCTGACCGGGAGAAAATAGTTTTTGAAATAGACCTCCTAGATGTTCTTGTTTCCTCGATATTTTCCTTATTGACTCTTCTACCTCCAATAATTGAGAAGAAAATTTTGAAATATTACCTACTGACGAAGCATTCTTAGGATTCCTCCAGGCAGATCCTCCCTTCGGTTCAAGACTGACTGGGGCGGTCCCGTATTTATCCAGGCTTGAACTTCCTTTTCACTTCGACCCCCCAGTCCCTGTTGTACCCCTTTATGTTAGAACTCCTTCGATTCAGGAGGCCCATTTTTTCTCTCTCGGCTCTCCCTGCCAAGCGCGCCCTCTTGGGTATTGATAAGAGCCCCACTTTGCTTTTTTAATAAAGATCCTCACCAAACTGCTCGTCGCTTTCTTCCATACGCGCGCGTTTACTTTTTAATGTATATCCTCGTTGCCAGTTCCTTCTCTTTTTCCCCCCCCCAAGGACTATGCCTATCAGTTCAATTAGTGAAGCTCTAGACTCCGCATGACTTGACCCTTTCAGGTTAAGAACTATCCTCATCCCCCAAGTTGTTGGTGTGATTCTCTATGCGCACCGATGGCCCCCTCTTGCGAACCTTCCTGACGCAGTAAGGAGAGCGATTCCCTCCCCCATTGTGAACTCCTTTATCATGTCTTTGTTTTACTCAAGTTAAATGGACAAGTCGTTTTTCCCCCCTGATGCCCTCTGGTTTATGTGAACGGAGAATACGACTCCTCGTTTCATTGGGATACATGAAAGGTTCCCCTCGTCTTTCCCCCACTCCCACGGTCCCCACCTTTCTCTTCGCACGAGCTTCTCCGATAAAAAATTGCCCCGGCACTCTAATATACAGCCTCTGTTTCAGTTTAGACGCACGACATCCTGCATTTCGATCTTGAATGGTCTTTTCTTCTTTACTTTTACGACATAAACTTTAGCCCCTTTTCCGCCCTCTCTCTTTCTCCTCTTAAGTCCCATCCTTCTCCTGGATAGATATGATGTCCCCTTTCGTTGCTGCTGTGGCCTTAGTATTCTCCGTAGAGAAGCGATTCGTACCAGGAGCGACTGCCCCCAATAGTCCATGAGTCCTTCCCCGGTATCTCTAATTTGCCGTACACCAAACCGATTTCAGTGCGTTTTTTAATGCCCGTATCGCATCGGTTGAAGATTTCCGGGAACGCCCCTAGGTTTTTTCCCCCCCTGGCTCCCTAATTCACCCTTAGTTTTTCCCCTTACCCCTCATCGTCGTCTTTTTTTTTTTGCTGTCCCGGTTCCTGCCCCCAAGCATGTTTTTTGCGTTCACTCCTTGCTGTTTTCATTGCATGTTCGGCGGCCGTTGGGGAGACTCCCCCGTAAAGGTGTTTCCATGTCGATTTACACCTCCCTGCCCTTGCGTGCTCTTCCCTTGCCAGCCAGTTGTCCAGAGAGTTATCGTAGTTAGCCACTTGTGATCGTTAAGTATCTCTTGGGGGGCGACGCTAATGAGTAATTGAGCAGCGTAGCCCCTCCTCTTCTTTGCACCTCCTTGTGGATGTGCCGCCATTCTGTTGTACGAATGTTACCCGAACATAAAGGCTTGCCCTGGCTTTTTTTCTGCCACCAGACCTCTCACAGTTAGCGAGCCTACCCCCCCACTCTTTGCCTACTCATGCCCGCCAGCCTCAAGACACATACTTTTCTTTGTGGTTACTGTTGACGAACTCAATGATATTTATTAGGCGCCCGAATATACACGCCCATGAGACGCGTGCGTTTCCCCACGAGCTTTTGCTTTCGTGAGTCTTGTCATTGTCCTTTCGCCTACCCTAATGGGCTCCCCACCCCTCTCTTAATTGGAGCCCTTATTTTCCGAGACTTATGCCCCTCTCTCCCGCTATCCTTTTCATTGATTTTTAGTTTTCCGACTTTTTTCATTCACTTCCCGATTGAATTGGTGCCTCATCCGTAGCCCGTCTGACTTCCGGACTTCCGGTCTCCCCTACTTTCTCTCGCTTGGCTATCTCTGTCTCTCAATTTCTCCCCTGCATTTCAGCCCTTTCTTATCGTCGTAGAAGTACTCGCCTTCTTTTTTCTCTTCCACACGTGGCCTTGGCTGCGAGTATTGTTTTTTTTTACTGTTCCTTTCTCTACGTATCTTTCTTATAATTTACGCTGTTGTATGACGTGACATCGAGCCGCGATGTCCACAACCTAGGATCTTGTTTTCTCAATTGATTTGATTGGTTAGCCTCCCTTTTTTTCTGGCGAGTCTTTTTTTCCTCGTCGGGGCCGTCCGGTCAATAAATGACCATAGTGATCGTAAGGTGTACTGTCTCTGCTCTTGTCTTTCGGTTCACACGAGCGTAGAGCCCTCGCGATTGTCCATTCCCCTTTTTCATGCCCGATCTCTGGTCGGCTTTCAGCACCCCCCCACCCAAACAAACCCCATGCCCCCATAAGGTTTCCTCTCGATTTGCGCAGGGAGCTTTTTTTCCCCCGCCTGGGCTTGTACTTGGTCAACTGATTCCCCCCCTATCGTTTTTCCTCTAGCTCTTCCCGTTCTCCGGACCCTACAGTTTGGCCGTTTTTGATTGAGGTCCCATTCGAGTAGAGGCTCACATAGTCGCTTTTCAACGCCGAAGAGGATTCCTTTTTCACCGCATGTGGTCGCTTTAAACACTTGCCGCTCTCCTTCTCTTCACACGCGCCACTATCTCGCGGCCTTCCAGAAGCCAAAATTTCCGCCAAAGGGTGTTCTCCCCTCATTTAGCTCGTGATCAGCCCCAGTCCTTTTTTTGCTTAAGTTTTCTTTTTTCTCCGAATGCCGATTGTGTCTGGTTGCCCCGTAATGATTCCTTAGGAACTTGACGTCCCCAGGTATCTCTTCAAGAACCCCCCTATCCAGGTGACCCGCCCCCCCCC
>Ga0179593_1305985_pt1 | contig 10805 bp, 16 predicted proteins | sample CZODoug2_1_08_16_FD_185931 | JGI IMG/M metagenome (GOLD analysis project Ga0179593, IMG submission 185931) | Vadose zone soil fungal communities from Angelo Coast Range Reserve, California, USA - CZODoug2_1_08_16fungal (PacBio error correction) | ecosystem: Environmental > Terrestrial > Soil >... | reverse complement strand
TTTTATATCCCGTGCTTTTTTCGACTGAAGAAGTTGCCCTCTTCTGTTTCCCAGTTTGAAAGCGACCCCCAATTTTATTCCCATTCTATATTTCCCAATGGCTTATCCTCTGCTGCCTGGCTCTGTTCAGACGGCGTAAGTTCCCACGCACAAGAAATTGCACCCCTCCACTACTTGCTATTTTTCCCCCCCAGGCCCTTGATGCCCTATTTTGCGCAATCCCCATCCCTTTGGCCCTCACCCCCGCGGGCCTCGTACTTTTCTTCAATTCCGCTTTCGAGCCGCTTTTTTTTCATCCCTTTTCTTTTGTAGTGAGCCTCCTTAGCCCATTCCCGTGGACCTCGTTAGTGACCAATTTCCCCCACACCCCATCCGCGATTTTTTTTATAATGTCGTAGACGCATCTATTTTCTTTACTGGTTGGACCCTGTGTCCCTTGGCCTTGTCCGTCTGAAAACCAATCTCGCTTTTTCACAAGCCCCTGCCACCCTCCGTTTTTTTCCCACACAGCCGCCTGTTACCTCCTTCCTCAAAACCCAGGTTTGCTGAGCGCATGGGTCCCCTCTCCACCAGGTGTGCGTCAGTTCCCATCAGTTCTTTTACCGACTCACTATCTCGTTAAGATACGTTGTTTTCCCAACGAGTTTTCTCTTACGCCCTTGTTCAAGACCTTACCGGCCTTTTCGGAGTCTCGATTGGGAGGTCGTTAGCAAGGCCGCTCCTCCGGCGTTAGTTATTTGTTGGTCGTCAATCCCCCTGGGTGCAATTTGGAAACTGGGATCTTCCACCTTGTGTTTGACGTGGTACCTCAGACAATTAATTTCGTCCCCCTCTTCCGATCCGACGTAGTTATTACCATTTTGAATTTTTCACTTTTGTATGCAGTAGTTCTTCCGCATCATCTCCCTTCCCCCCCCTTTCCGCCGTGCGTCTCCTTTTTTTTCCGCTTCGTCCTACATCCCCACTTAAGTCACGTTGTTTTCTGGTCAAGTTCCGTCTCTTTTCCCTCTGGTCTCCCTCCCCCTTTGGCATGTTTGCACCCGCCGTCTTTATGCCCTTTTTGATTGTCTGTGACCTATTTCGATAGTGTAATCTAAACTCATCCTTTCCCTCCTCCTTGATAACTCCGATTCCAGCCAAAAAAGAAATCGAAGGACCCTGTTTCCGTCCACCTCCCGACTACACAAATCCCCTTCGGTTCTGGATTTTTTTTCCCAAGCGGATGTCAGACCCTGTCCCTGCTACCCTTTTTTTGGAGCTTCCTTCTTCCACCCTCTTTTCCCACAGTTTTTCTTGAGTTGGTTCTTTAAAGGCAGCAAAGTTCTCTCTTTTCTCCGGACGCCTTCAGTAAAGCCCAGGAAATCAAGATCACTCCCCCCCCTCCTCGTTTGCATCCTCCTTATGAGGTCTCTTCGCTATCCATTAGCTCAATCCACCTTGTCCTCCCCGCTGAGACTCTACTTAACTTAAAACGCTTTCGCCCACCTTTCTAGATAATTTTCTATTCTTCCCATTCTCCCTTGTTTCCCTTTTTCCTCCTCCTCCCCGGACCCACTCCTTTAGAGAACCCCAGAGATGTACCTGCAGGACTTTTTTCCAGTTACCCATAAGCCCCCGTATTCCTAGGACCAGTCTCCTCCCCTTCTGTTTTCTGAATGTTTTGCTGTTTCTTGGTCATCCCAAATGATATCTTTAGATTCCTGCCGGGGATTCTTTGTTCTTTGCTATTTCCTCTCTCAAACCGTTTTGACGCTTCCTTCTCAGCGGAACACCTTTCACCCCCCATCGCCATTGACGAAGGAAAAGCCAAGGTTCGCCCCCTCTCCCCCCCTCACGCTGAGCGCGGCGTGCTCTCCTCCCCGTTCCCTGTCTCTGGTGAAAAAGCTTTAATCTTTTTCCCTTTTTTAGTTAGGACCAACTCCGGGAGACCTCTCCCAACATTTACCCTTTCCTGTACCCCTCCTTTTCCTTCCCTCCTTTCGAACGGTTCGGTTCCCCTCTAGTGATGTCAATTCTTTCCCCCAACCGACCACGCTCTTTCCTGTTCTCTTTCTTACCTCCTTCCGTTCTTTTTTTTTTTCTGATTTCTATCCGGGTTCCTCTTCGTTTTCACTTCCTTTTGACAGTCCCTGAATCACCTGCACCTGAGAGTTTTCGGTTTTTGGACCGTGATTTGAAGGAATCAATGTGTTGGCGTTGCTCCCGCGTTGGAGTTTCCGTTGCTATTCTCTTTTTCCCAATACCCGATCTCCTTTCCCCCCCCGATCCCTTTCTTTTGTGGACGCTCCCCGAGCCCGTCCGTCTCTTTTTTGTTAGTCGAAAGGGAGTTCCCACTTTATTTTTCTGACCAGATTTTTTTGATGTTTTCCCTGTGACGTATGACCATATAATCTTCCCCTCACCTTCTCGCTGATTCCCTCCCCTTTTTCCCCTAGACATACGCAGGCGGCTTTTCCTCTCTTTTGGAGTTTGAGACCTACCCTACAACATTTTTTTACGTCCCCCCCCGCCGACGCGTTTGTTCCTCTTCATGGAGGGAGTACCCCTTCCCCCAAAGTTTCGTGACATTAAAGGCTTCCCGGAGTTTGGTGCTATCCTTTATTCCCTCCCCCTCGTTTTCTTCCCGGGGCGCCGCGCTCTTCAATGATAGTTCTTTCTTTTTATCGATGTTTCTATAGTCTCTTGCTCTTCAAAAGTTGGAGTTGGCTCTCACTTCTCTCGCAGTCCTCCTATTTCAGCCTTGAACCAACTTGTTCGTGAGTGATCTGGCTTTATTTCGTGTTCTTTGCCCTTCAAGATTTTTGCGTTGTTCCTTGAACCTTCTTTCTTGTGAAACAGCCCCACCGTTCTTGTGAAAATCATAGACTTCGTCCCCTCCTGTGCTTCCCCCCCTTTGGACAGGCTTTAGCATCCTTTCCTTCCTTGTGCCCCCTGAGCAGCCGCTTAATGCGTTTCTCTTTTTTAGTTTTTGCCCCTCCTTTTTTCTTCTATTCTTTCTTGTGTCTGTTTCATCGCGGACGATTTAGGCGGAGTGATTTTTTTGCGTATTACCATGATAGACTTTCGACTCCCCCCCCCTACCCCTCTCTGCGTTTTTGAGGGCCTTTTCACTTTTCGCGCCACTCTGAACAGATCCCGGGATTACACGCATAACCTCTCCCGGGTGTCAGTTCGCTGACACAGGCCAGCTTTCACCCCATCCGAAACAGGGTTTCTTTCACTCTGTTCCACCTATTATTGTACTTAGTCTCTCTCGAGTTTCTAAACCTACTGTCATATTCTCCATCTGTCTTTTTTGACTTTTCCTTAGCGCATCTGGGCCTTTTTGCTTAAAGGCATGGTGTTTCGCGACCATGCCTTTTTTTCTAAACCTTTTCCCTTCGCGTTGTTCCCACGGCCACTCCCCTCGTCCCATGTTCGTTGGCTTGCTTACACTATGTCACTCTTCAGACATACTCGACGCCTTTGAACATATTTCCGCTCGAACACTTGTCCCCCTTCCCACATCTTGTCAGCTCCTGACCGCGCTTCCCCTTTTCCCCATTCGGGACTTTCCTTTCATTGACCTTTTGCTCCGTCAGGCAACCCTTTTTTTCTTCCCCCTGTTTTTTCTTATCTCCCTCTTTTTATTTGGCAAGCCTTTGGTTTTTTCCCCAGCGTGATGTCCACTACCCGGCCGCCCCCCCCCCCCCCCCCCCCCCCCCCCTCCCCTTGCTTGTACTTTGCCGTACCGCGCCCGATTTAGGCCGAGCCCTTGAGTATGAGAACTTTTTTCCATCTTTTCACAATCAGTAAGGTTTTTTTGTTCATTTGTTGACCTACATTTTCCCCGTTTGGGCCCTCCAGCAACTACTCTGACTACGTCGATTCTTTTTCCTGACCCCTTTTACATACCGGGCTTTCCCTGGTGATCTCGGGAGAGCTTCGCCCATAGGTAATATTCTTTTTTCTTACTCCCCCTTTGGTTTCTTTGTTGTGTCTTGGCAATTGAGTTCTTTTATTCCCGCCGGGACTTAGCCCATTCGCTTAAGACCATTTGTACGATCTCTCCTTTCCCCTTCCCCCAAGTACGATTTTCAAACCCCGTGCTCGCCCCTTCGCCGGCGGTCCATGGTCCACGTTTCCCCGGATACCCCTATTTCATCTCCTCCGTGTTGGGTGATTTTCAATACCCGTTTTCCCTGCGTGTCGGAGGACCTCCTCGCATCTGGCTCCGTTTTTTTAAACGACCTTTCCTACTCTCCCCCTTTCTTTCCCCCCCTTGTTCCACTAGCAGCGGTATCGTTTCGAATCTTTGTTTTGACCCAATAAACGCCCATTGTCCCCAAAGAACCCTTCCCCGATACGTCCTTTTTATGCCTTTCCTTTTTCCCCCTTCATTGCTCCCTCCGTTGAAAGATCCCCGCGGTTATCCCTTCGGTTTGTCTTCAATTCTCTTTCTTTTTGAATTTTCAGTTTATGTAGTTGCCTTTCTTACGTAGCCCCCCCCTCCTATTGCTACCCAGGCCCACACCCCTCTTCGAATTGGGCCGTAGCAATAATTGTCTCTGAGATATTTTTGCTTATTTCCTGACGTAAGTCCACCTACCGAACCTTCCCTTTTTCTATTTTTGAACCACCCTGCCCATCCGTTGGAACCAGAATCCACGTCCCCCTCAAGTGCTTGCCCCCCCCACTCCGCTTCTTCCACTTCTGACCAACAGGGCTTGAAGACTAGTTTCAGGTTTCATGACCTTACCTTTCACCAGGTTGTCTTTTCCCCTTTTTGCCGTGTTCTTGAACTGCCCCGATCTCGTCATATACTGGTGAACAGCCTTTGGTTTCCGGCCCGCATTTTTCTTAGAAAGAATTACCCCGACGTAAACTTTCCCCATTTTCCTTTGAGTCGATAGCGATTCGCTATTTCTACCAAGCCTCTTACCCCCTTTTCGCTTAGTTCTCTTGTGTTTACACCATTCGGTTTGTTTCCTTGGGTCTGGAACCCCCTGATGTTTTTTTCGATGAAAAGGGTTGACGTTTTGTTTTGTCCCCCCAGCCCTTTCGGCTCCTTCATTTTTTCTCCGGTATAGTTGTGAGGTTGGCTCTGGACGCATCCTTGTCAGGTGTGAACGAAGAGTTTGAAAGCGTTGCTTAGGTTCCTTTTACCTTAGAGGTAACCCCAAATTGCCGAATTGATGTCCCTCTTGATTGCCCGGATGCTTTATCATCCTATTTTTTAATTTTTTGTCCTTTTTCGGTTCCAGAAGCTCATCCCCTTCAGCGTTTGGGCTTCGTCATTTGTGGTCCCCCCCCTTTGCCACAAAACTCCTCTCGGCGGATGCTTCGCTATGATTTCCTTGGTGTTGCCCAACCTAAAGAAGCCTGTATTTTCTCCCACTGATGACTCGATTACAGCAACGCCACCCTATTCAAGCCTTTTTTTTTGCTGCCAACCCCCCGCCGTCCAATACTCTGATTTTTTCCTATATTCCCTTTTTCCCTTCCTCAGAAAAGCTTACTCGGTACCCCTTTACCTTGCCAACTCCGGGGATCCTCTCTGCTTGTGTTACACTTTTGTCACCCCCAGTTGTGTTGGCGTTGTTTCGTTGCCGACTGTTGGCGGCTGACACGTGCCCGACTACCGCCTTCGCCATCTTGACAGTACCCTTCCCCCCTCGTAACCGCATCCCATTCGCAACGCAAACGACCAACTGTGGTCAGCATTCCCCCCTCAATTTTAGGGCGCGGCTTTTTCTAAAGTAGGACAATACCCACTGGTCCTTTTATGGAGGATCTGTTCCCCCTCGACCGATTTTACTGCTCGAACTTCTCAGTGATCCCCTTCCCCTGTTTGTCAAGAGTACGCCCCCACCGCTTAAGGGACCCCCAGATCTGAGTAATCCGACTTGATGTTGCCTTTCCCTTTTTACGGTCCCCCCCCTCCTTCGAGTGCCCAGCTCTCCCCTTCTTGGTTTTGATTTTGGTCGCCCCTAGATATACAAACCTTTTTCTCTCCCTTGACCCTGTACCCCGCTGTCTGGCTTCTACTTTCGGCGGATACTGACCGGTTCTTTAATGCGACGAGAAATTTCCTATTAATACGCCCATACGCTTCTCAGACCGTTTCAGTGTCTTTCGAAGGCTGCATTCGCGGTTGTTACTATATCCTTGTCTCTTCCCGTTTTTTTTTTTTGTGTCCTTTTTTCCAAAGCCTTATTCATTCGCGCCTTGTTCGTGCCAAAATCACGGTTCTTTTCCCCCTCTTCCACCCATTGTTTCTTCTGAGCACACCATTTCACTGCCTTTCCTCTCCAACGTCGCAGGCACCTTGAGTTGAAAGTCAATCTGACTAAATGATTTGTCACAATTGATTCGCCTCGTTGATCCTATCTTTCCCTCCTTCGTTGTGTTGTGCCCTATTCTCTTTTTCTGAGTTGGTCAATTTAGTTTTCCTTCAGACATCTTTAACCTGCGTCTTTTCTCTTCTTGGTGCCCCGAATCCGTTTTGTTTCTTACTCACGTTTTGTTTTTTTTGCTTAATTTTAGTTCTTTCAGCGACATTCCTTGCTCGCTGAAAACCCCATCCCTTTCTTTTCCCAGAACTTTCGATCTTTCCCCTCCCTGACCTTTCGTAGCCCGGTCGTTGCCCCGTTTGAGGCTTAGTCTTCCCCTTGAGAAAATTTCCGCGTCCCCAAGGACGTTTTTTTTCTTTATTTTCCCCCCCTTTAAATTCATCGTCAGATCTTCTTCCCGTTAGTTCCTCCCCCTAGGCGACCAGTACCGCAGTCGGTTCTAGGCCGTAGTCTCCTGTTGTACTAGGTGGATTGGTTGGTCTTTTCTTTGATTTGCCTCTTTTTGTTTTGTGTGGTTTTTTATTAGGCTTTTGTGTTTACTCCTCCCATGGGACCTATCCTACTTACACCGATTTTGGTTTAGACGCCCCAGTTGTTTTTTGTTGGTTTTTTTGGGATAGCCCCTCGCCCCCCTCCAGACCCGAATTTTATTCACTCGATTTGTTCGGGACCGCCAACTTCTTCCGACAACTTCTCTTCTCCCCCCTTCGTTTTTTTTTATCTCTTATTCTTAGAGAGTTACCCCCCCTTGTTTCGATTCTTGCTTTTCTTTCCTGAGATCCCCCTTCCAGCCCTTTGTGAGTGGTTCTTTTCATCCGACGTCATTCAATCTGCCTTTGCCTTTTTCCTAGCCTGCAATGACATCTTCATCCCCCTCTGTGACCGTTGTATCTTCTTGCCGTATTTCCACGTGTTATGTTTTCTTCCTGTCCCCCCCCCCGATGGTTACTTTTTTATCTAAACTTGTCTTCCTTTGTTGTGAACTTCCCCCGCCCACCCTGCTATGTGCAGTTGTCTCCTTTCTCGTCCTGAGTACCGTGTGCCGCCCTTCCCTCTTTTTGCACACGGTTTTCCCAGCCCCCCTCCCGTATTTCTGCATTCTTCCTCCCTCTCCGCCAGTTTTTTTCTCTTTGTCTTTGAACCTTTTTTGAGGACCTGTTCTGGTCCGTCCCGATTTTAGTGGCAGTGCGTCGTTTTGCATCTGTCTTTTTGCACTTACCCTGCGCCCTCATCGGGCCCCATCAAGGCTTCGTCTCGTTCGTCTTTTGGCTTTTTTTCCCCCCTGGTCCCCAAGATTAGACCTTCCAAGAGTTTCCCCACCCTCCTGTCTCCCGAAACTTTCCTTTCCCTGCCTGGTTAGTTTTTTACGCATCCAATTCTTGTATTCGCATTCGTCCCTTGGTTTATTGACTCTTCCCTTTATTAGTTACAACCTCCTTCTCTTTATTTCACTTTTTTCACGCTGCGAAATCCTGTCGCTAATGTTTTTCCACGTTGCCCCCGGTGTTTTTCTTCCCCTGAATTTTTCCCCATCCACTTTTACCTTCCCCGTTGCGCCCCATCCCAATAAACGCTTTTTTAGCGTTCTTGCCTTCCTCCAACATATCGTCTTGCCCCTTCGGTTCAGTTTATCCTCCCCAATGCGTCGGCCCCTGTTTCACGTTTCCACGTATATGACTCTTTCTTGCCCTTTAAGCGAAAAGCTGAGGGTGCCCCCCCCCCGTCGTCACCTGTTTTTAGCCTCCTTGAAACTCGCGGCCCCCCCCTTTTTTATTGCTTGCAGTGTTATTCCCTCTCTCGTTTGCTTTCCATCTCTTTTGTTTCTTTCGTCCGCGAATTCTTTTAAATCGACCAGGCCTGGGCCACGGAATGTTCCCTTCCCTTCGAACTGCTTGCCTCTATCTTCTTCTCCCCCTTACTGCCAAATCGTCTTTCTGGGTTGTGACCATTTGTTTTTCTCATAATCTCCGCTTTTCCCGGTGCCCCCTTTTTGTGGCAAATGTACATCCTTTTTTACTGACCTTTCGCTCCTGATTTTTACCCCTTTTTTCTTTGTATTCTGGCCCCTTTCTTCTATTTCGTTTTGAAAAATATCCTTTTTCTCGTATAGAACTGGGTTATTGTCTTTTTCAACTTTGGTTGTTTTTTTTTCCGCTTTCCCTCTCCCTCCTGTTCCTTTAGGTTCCCGACCATTGTATCTCTCTCTGGTTTTTTCTTTTCTCCACCGTCACGCTACAACAATTCTCCCGGTCTGCATCTTAAGTGTCTGCAAAGACTGCCCCCATCTAATTTCCTAACATTTTTTTTTTGTTGCTGATCTTCTTCTTCTGACTATCCCCCAGGTGCCTTCCTTACTTCTCATGACGTCACTCTAAGAGTGGTTTCCCCCTTCTCACTGAGACTTTTTGCCCAGGTTATCGGATAATTGGTTTTTGACGCTCGTTTTTTGGCCTCGAGTCTCCGGCACGGATTTCACTTCCCCAATTCCTTTCACTGTCCCCCCCAGAATCTTGCTCACCCCCTTGACAGTGATGCTATTGTTGCGCAGTTCCCCCCTTCGGGACTCCCAGAGGGATTCGTTTTTTGCTTCCCCCCCCCCTTCCTCGAGGTCCGTGTGCTTCTTCCTACACCTCGTTCGGTATCGCGAGAATACTTCTCGCCATCCGCTGCCTGTAGGCAGTACCACAACATTTTTCCCCCCCAGCATTGAGTTGGGTGTTACTGCCCTTGTTCGCCCCTGCCTCACTCTCTTCAGTTTCCTTTCTTTTTTCCTTTCTCGGTTCCGGGGACAACTCTTTTCACCTCCCCGTTCCAGTGTATGAACCTAAGACCTTGGCTCCAGAAACCCCTTGACCCCTCAGTTTCTCAATTCCACCGCTTTCTACACTCCGCCTCCCACCCCTCCTACCCTTTTGTCAGCGACTGTTTCCGACCATTCGCCCCTTGGTCCGAACCTGTTTTTTTCCGCTTTTGTCTGCGCTGCAAACATTTTGCCGACGTTTTCCTTTCTGACCCGGAGTTTGTCCGGATCCGTGTTCTGCCTACCACGGCCCTGAGACCCGAATTTGTTTAGTTTTTTTTCTCTCTAGTCGCACCAGCAAGCGCAAACCAAGTGTTGTCCGTCTTCTTTGCTTTTGCTCCAACGCCTCCTTTTCCCCCATTTGTTGTCCTGAACATACACGTTTTTTGAGCGAACCTGTTTTTTTTTCATCCCACCTTCCTTCGCGCGTCCCTTCGTCCTGCCGGTGTACCAGAATTAAACTGATTCCCCATTAGGTGTCCCCTCATCCTGCTCCTCGTCCCAAAATTGCGAATTGGACCTTTCCTTTAAAACAAGTTTATTTTTTTTCCTCTTCGGCTTAATTTTTCCAAGTGTTATCTTTTCATCGTGTTCCCTTTGGGCCCCTGTTCCCCCCCCACCTCCCCGATCGTCTGTCTTTGTCTTTCTTAGTAAGTTTTCAATTGTTCCAAGCCCCCCTAGACTTTAGCCCTTTTGTTTCCCGGATCCCCGCTTTCTTATTTTTTTCTCCACCCCAAGCCCTCCCAGCCTTTGTGGACCTTTCGCAAACTCTACCCCTCCTCGTCTCCTTTGCTCTGTTCAGTCCACATCTCCCTTTTTCCCAATCTTCGTTGCCATTTTTTTCGCACCCTTTTTTTGTCTCGTTGGTCCCCTTTTTGTTCCCAATTTGCTTTCTTTGCTTGCGACCAGGCCTTCAAAGTTCGTCTTACCCACTCCTGCCATTAACTCCCTTTTCAATACCTCCTCAACTCCTCCATTGGGTCAGCCTTCACTTTGGAGGGCTGCGTGCGTTTTCCTCTCTAAAGTAGTAGCCCCTCCCCCATTTGATAGCTCCCCCCCCTCTGCCGACCTAGCCCTCTATTTTCCGTACGGCTCCTATCTTTCTAGATCGGGGAGACCCCAAGGCCCTCCCCTTGAGTTTTCCACTCTTCAGTTCCCGCATCTCTCTTCCCCCCCCCCTAAGAGCTAATCCTAGACTTGACTTCCCCCTCCCCCGTCATTTTGTCACTTTTGTTCCAGCACCGTCATTCTCGGCCCTGAGTTGTGCTTGGTCCACCTCCCTTTTATGCCTTTTTGGACCGATGATCCCTCAGGTTTTTCCCCCCAAGATCTGTCTTCCTCTTACAGTCAATAGGGTGGTCTCTATTCATCTCCGTCCCTCTTCGTACTTCTGTGCCTCTCTCCTCCTCGTCACATTCCTCCCCCCTCCCAAGCTGTCACGGACGACTGACCCCATTTTCTGCTCTCTTATGACTCTCCTTTAGTTTCCCCAGCTTTCCCCCTTCTCCGTTCTTCTTCTTTAACCTCCCTCGGATTTCTCCGTCGCTTCGCTTCACAACTCCCTCCGTATTCACGCTTGACACCAACATGAGTCTCGTTCTGTTTTTTTCAATGTCCGTTTTCCGGTAGTTCTCCCCTTTTACCATCCCTTAAAGAACCCAAAGTATCCCTCC
>Ga0179593_1758737_pt1 | contig 10806 bp, 11 predicted proteins | sample CZODoug2_1_08_16_FD_185931 | JGI IMG/M metagenome (GOLD analysis project Ga0179593, IMG submission 185931) | Vadose zone soil fungal communities from Angelo Coast Range Reserve, California, USA - CZODoug2_1_08_16fungal (PacBio error correction) | ecosystem: Environmental > Terrestrial > Soil >... | reverse complement strand
TGGCCGGCCCTCGTTAGCCGACGTTTTTGACGGTTTTTTCTAACAGCTCTGATCGGGCAGCTCGACTGGTATCTTTTCCTGGTCTTTCGGCCGAGAGCGTCCCCATCCCCCTCTGTTTTTCCCCAAAACCCTAAAGAGACCAATTGATTGATTTTTTCCCCTTTGGTTTCGTCTGGCTCGGACCATCAAAATAACCCTCCCTCCCCTACCGTTGCCGTGTGAAAATTGTCATGACCAAGACACTACCCCGCTCGGCCTGTCCACGTGTTGTCCCCTTAAAAGGTGTCTGTTTTCTTTCTTTTTTCCCACAACTCGGTCATCAGCGACCAACATCTCCTTTTTGCTTTCATTTTCGGGTGTGCATTTTCCCCTAATAACACCCCCCAACCAACTCCTACAATTATCAAATAATCCTTTTTTTACCCCTTGCAGATCAGATATTGTTGAAGGCCCCCGTTCGTCCCAGCCCGGAGGCGGAGTCTCCTTGATTTTCCCTTTCTTATAGCCCTCTTTGATTAGAGAGGTCTTTCTCGGCACGCTCACCCATGTTTCCTTTTCCCCCCCCACCCATTCCCTTTCACGGTCAATCGTCCTCACAGCTTTCCTTCTTTAGACCCCCAAATACGCGCATTGGATTGACTTCTCGAGTCCCCCTTTTCCGCCCTCAGTCTGGTTTTCCCTGTCCGGCGCTCCTTTAGTTAGTATAAAGGTTCACCGTGCGTTCCTTACCCCGTCACCCTGCACATCCCCCATGTTTTCTTCAAAACACTGCACGTTTCCTGTATTTCTCTGTCTTGCCCTGCCTCTCCCCATTGCCTCCCCTCCGGTGCTTCGTAACCGGAATCCTTTTGTTCCCCTTTCTTTGGCTTTTCATAACTCCGCGCATGGATCCAAAAGTTTTCAACTTCTCACAACGGCCCGGTACCCATGTTTCCCCTATTCCGGAACGCCCCGGTATCTCCCCGTCTCCCAGTCCGCACCTAGGAGTCCGTTATCACGTCCACGATTCTCACGGTCCGCGAGAGTTCCAGCGGGAACTTTTTTGTCCTCCTGGCGTATTCAGAGCTGTCGAGTGTCCCCCCTTTTTCCCCTGGGGTTGTGACTAAGACCGTGATTTTCGGTGCGTCGGCCTGACTCGAGTCCTGAGAGGGAGTTGGCCGTTCTGCGCCGCGAGAAAAGCGGTTTACTTTTCCCTCCCCTCCGCACCCTGCATGGTTTGCTGACCTTTCGTTAACTCTTCCCTCTTGCTCGGCGATGGACCCTCCTTACCTTTGCCTTTTATGAGAGTATCACAAGCTGGTTTCCTGGCTTTCTCTCTATGGCGGCGAACCGCACGGCCTGTTGCGCCTTCCTTGTAATTCGGGCCAATTTCACGAGTATTCTAACCTACGTTCCCCCTTGCTGATTTTTGTTGTGACCTGGTTACATGTTTGCGCGATAGCGCCGCTGTGGTCAATCTATTCTCTTGTTGTTGGTTCTGAGATAGTCCAGCGGCGAGATCAGTCTGCCCTTCTCAAGTAAGTTCCAAAACAAAATCGCATGCGGGGCTTCTGAAACCTTTTTGGTGACCCCCGAATTACTCTTGTAGGCGCCCGTCCTTTGAGTGTGTGCAAGAAGAACTCTTTTTTCCCCACATTCCCCCCCCCCCCCCCCCCCCAGGTCAGACAGATCTCCGCTTCAGAAGCCGCACCCCACCTTTTATTCTCTCCTAATTTCCTATTTTCATTCTGTGCGTCTCTTGAAAAACAGGCAGAGTCTTGCCCCCCTTCCCCACTTCAACCGCTTGGTTCGCTTCTCAGCCTTGATCGTTCGTTTAAGGCGACGTCACAGAGGCCGCCCCCGATCCAAGGATGAGTCCTTTCTTCTTGACCAAACCTCCCCTGCTCCAGTGCTCCGGCCCGCTTCCTCTAAAGAAAACTTCCCGGCCCAAATCTCTTACTCCTTTCGAAGTACGGCTGGCCATTAAAGGACTTGTATTCTTTCGTCCCACGACCTGGGGGAAGAATCACGGGTCCTCATTCTTCTTTTCGCATCTGGTTGTTACCGTCCAGTGTTCCGTAGAAGGTGCCCCTGGACTTCAGAGAGGGACCTCCCTTCTTTCCTCTCCCCCCCCAAAGCCAGGGCAGGCACAGCCTTCATCCCGATAAGTTTTGCAAGGCGAGATGTTTTGAAGCCCTCCTCCCTTGACCGATACGTTCTTTTGTGAAACAGAATGGTTTCTTTTGTTTTGTTAAGTGAGCGCAAATACGCGCTGGTCCCCTCCTTAACGATCCCGCTTGGGAATCTCGGATCTCGGGCGCTCCAGGTTGACTCCGGCGATCCCTAAAATGTGCTCGTTTTCTAATATCTTCTTTGCCCGAATGTTCCTGTCTTCCGTTGAATTCCCCGGGAATGGCCAATTGGTGAGTAATGGGTGAGAGTTCATAACGTTTCAAAGCGTTTTTACGCAGAAGAAAGGTGACGTTATTGGAAGCTATGGCCTTACAAAGGAGAGTTAGGAAGAGAAGTTTTCCCGAGGAATGCGAGAAAGTGTGGCGTACGGGTGGTGGTTTTCTTCCATTAGGTTAAAAAACCCCACCCCCACCCACCCCCCCCCCCCCACCACACCCCCCCCACTCCACCCACACACCCCCCCACAACCCACACCCCCCCCCCCCCCCCCCCCCCCCCCCCCACCATCCCCACCCAACACCCACCCCCCCCCCCCCCCCCCCCCCCCCCCCCCCCCCCCCCCCCCCCCCCCCCCCCCCCACCCCCCCACCCCCCCCCCCCCCCTCCACCCACACACCCCCCCCACCCCCCCCCCCCCCCCCCCCCCCCCCCCCCCCCCCCCCCCCCCCCCCCCCCCCCCCCCCCCCCCACCCCCCCCCCCCCCCCCCCCCCCCCCCCCCCCACCCCCCCCCCCACCCCCCCCCCCCCCCCCCCCCCCCCCCCCCCCCCCCCCCCCCCCCCCCCCCCCCCCCCCCCCCCCCCCCCCCCCCCCCCCCCCCCCCCCCCCCCAAGCCACTGCATCAAAGCATAATGACCTTCTAATTCCCGCCGCTGATCCCACCGGCCTCGGATAAAAAGGTTTTCACCTTTCCTTCCCACATGCAGGCTCATCTAAGTTCTTCTGAGTGTTTGTCAGGAAGTGTTCGCTCTACTCACGGCCGGTCAATGTGATTTAAGTGGAGCTTTTTTCCTCTTTCCGAAGAGAACCTCAGAAGGTGCTCAACCCTCGTTCCTGAGTTTTGGTGCCCGCAATAACCCAGTGATTGTGTAACGCATCCCGCATTTGAGGTCGAAATCGACCTTCATTCTTCCGAGCTTTTTTCTCACAGCCCCCTTCAAACCGTAGGCACCGAGTCCACGACCCCAAAACTCTCTCCTCCTTTTTGTTTTTTGAGAGATATGGGTGGATCTTTGAGTCCTTCCGGTGACGGGGGTGGCCCACCAGATTCGGCTGCGGTCTCGTCCGATAGAACGATCGACCGTTTCTCGGTTTTTTCCACCCCATTTTCCACATGCGTTTAAATTAGCGGGCAACAAATCCTCGCCCCCCTTTGAGAGTTTTTTTCAGAAAGACTGAGGTCCCTCGAACCATTCCCCATCTCCCCTGACCCCCCTCGTCCCTGTGGTGTGAAAAGTCGTTTTTTCCCCCCATACTGAACAAAGACCCTCCCCGCTTTTTCTTCTCTATGATCCCTGTTTCCCCCTTCAACACGGTGGGTGCTCCCGGATTTATTTTTTCCCCCCCCCCCCAACGATCATCCGCGCAATGATCCACTCCCTGCTTCTTTGATTTTTTTGGTTTCCATCTTTTTAGACACGTACTCAAAACCAACCACCGGCACGACCCCCCCCCCCAAACCTCCTTTTTCTTCGTTTTCCGCCCTCGTCCAGCATTTCTTAATGCCTCGCGTCACGATGTTATCCCCCGGTTCATTTCTCGTCCCGTGACCTGGTTAGGAAGCCCGTTTTTTTTATTGAGCAGACCTTTTGAGTTTCGTCTCTCACCCTGAATCAACCATTTACTTCCTTTTAAATTAATCAATTTACACCTTAGATCCCCTATCCATTTTTGATCGCCGCGACACCTTGCCCTCGTCCTTCCACGAGCCGGAAAAAGTCGAGTATTCCTTCCCTTTTTTTACTTTTCCCCTAGTCGAGCGTATGTGACGCCTCCCCCCCTAAACCCATGCTGTGCTTCCCATCTTAGGTCCTCTTCAATTCGCTGAGGTTTTTCATCACCCACATGAAGAAGTTCCGCCTGGTTGACGTACTTTTTCTCCCTTGCCTCCCCTGCAGATTTGGAGGTTTGTTTCGCTCTCTCCACAGTTTGACCTCCTAGTACCGACCCTCACGGTCCCACCAGCTGCGCACCGCTCCCTTCCGCCCCGTTCTCTGGGTTAGTTTTACTCCGTACAGTAAGCATCTAGTTTTCACCCCTTCCATCCTTCTACAATAACCTCCGGATCTGGGCGTTACATAGATCCTTCCGGCTTTTCCTTTTTTCGTGAGTTGTCGAAGGCCTGGACACTTGGTGAGGTTTCAAGCAGACGATCGCTTCTTGCCTTCTCCTGTCTCCCCCGATCTCGATTTTTCGTCTTTGAGCAAAGAGGTCGAGAACAAGTTTTGATTCAAACTCGAGGTCCTTTGTCCCAGGAGTTGCCTCCTGAATACCTCCCTTCCATTAGTGAGAGCGACCCCTTCCCCCTTTTTGCGTGTTGCCGGCTGCTGAGAGTCTCCACGAGCGTCCTGGTCTTTTTTCCTCGTTCAGGTCGCCAAAACGCACGGACTTTTGACACTTTTTTCCTTTTTTCACCGCGTTTTCGCCTTGGAAACCTAGGTGTCCATCTTGCTTTTTTTGGGCCCCTGGCAGCTTGGCGCTAAGCTTTTTTCTCCCTTCTTGCGCGCCTCGGCCCCTCTCTCTCTTTTCCTACTCTCCGTGTGGTTTCCTTCTCCATCAGTCGTCAACCCGCTTACGCGCCACGTGCTTCCCCTTTGTACCTTTTGTTCCCCGAGTTCTTGATAATAGTGAATTGAAGAATTCAAGCCTAGGCGCACTTTTTTTTCGCCGTTACATCCCGGTCGCTTATCCAGGAATGACCCCCTATTCCTTAACATTACACCACGGGTAGGTATAATGATTCTCCCGCCTTGCTTGCGGTTCTCTTTCCACAAACCGGCCTCGTTGATTGTAGCTCCGAAAAATTTCCCCCCTCCTGTTCTTTCTCCGCCGCAACTATCTCGATGTTCGTAGGTCTCCGCCTGCCCATAATACCGTCTTGCTTGAAACCCACTTTCTTGGTCCATTCTTTTCCACCTACCGCGTCCCTTTCATGATCCGTGCTCTTACCGCTCCGCTGACACCCTGAGTAAAGTTTCCCTTTCCGGACTCCTCGTATGCTTACTGTAAGGAGTCCATAACTTCCTCTTTCAGGTTGCGTTTGCGGCAGTTTGTACTTTCCCTTTTTCTCGCAGTGCCTGTTGCATTTGATCTGACAAAGTCTTCAAGGGCAGGCAAATTTCTTACGTGGCACCGCGACGGCGCACGGTTCCTTCACGAATTTCGCCAATGACCGGACCGTTTTTTTTTTCGCACCATGTGGTTGATTCTTGTGTCCGAGAGAAAATACGACTCTACTCTGGCCTACTTTCTTTTCCTTCACGCGAAGCTGGGAATTCTCGGCCGACTTCGGGCTTCCTGCCTTTTCCCCCCGGATCAACAATGGCTCGTATTTCAATCTTGAGTACTTCATTGACCGTTACCGTTGAATGCTTCCATGTTTGTGCTCGCTTCTAAGTAATGAGCCCCAATAACCTTTTTCCTCTTTTCTAAGCGGTGTTTCCCCTTTAAGCTCTTGTCTTCTTCTGCCTAAACTTCTGCTTTCGCGAGGAAGTAAAATTTTTCCAATTGTGGCCGTAGTTGTTTTTATTTTAGTCCAGTTTCGTTTAAAAAAGACTGAATCCAAACTCCAATGAGGTTTTTTTTTCGCGGCGACTCGTTTAAAGATCAGGATCACCCGTTTAAGCAAGTCCCCCCTTTCTCCCCTCTAGTTCCCTCTGTGGAGGTCTTGGTCCCCGTGCTCCTAAGTTTTAAAGGCCCGGCCCCCGACTTTGTTCTTCTTCGATTTTTTTGATGGTTAGAGTACCACGAAGTCTTCCCCGACAGTTTGTTCCCATATGATTGAGTTTGGTTGCCCGCTCCCAGTTTTTTTTGAGGTGTCCCAAACCCCCTAGGTCCTTTTCCCGGTCTTTCATCGCCCAGTAGGACTCTCTCCTCTTTATCAGTCCCTTCAAACCGCTGCGTAACCCACTCCCCCCTTAGTCCCCAAATTCTTTTTTCCGTTTTTTTTGTTTTGCGCGCTCTTTGACTGTTTTCGCGTACTGCCCGCCGGTTTGAAGGTGGTTTTTCCCTCGGAGGGCCAGATCGTTCGCTCTAAATGGTATGCTTCCTCTCTTCCCCCTCCCAGCTCACCATTGCTGTTCCCTCGGGTCCCCCCAAATAAATAGACCCCTCTTATTTTTTTTCTTTTCCAGCCCTGGCGGTCCTCTCGGGGACCTAACCCTTCCCCCCCTCCACTTTGAACGCCCCCCATTCGAACAGATGTGTTTTTTCAAAATTCTTCCATGACCTCCCACGCGTTTCCCCCCTTTTTTCGCCGCCGTTTTTGCTTAAAAATTCCCAAGGTTGGACTTCCCCCCCACAACGAGTCATGAGCAATGAGAACCTAAACCCCTCTTCTGGTGGAAACGAGAGAACTTTCCTCACTCCCCCCCCACCCTCGGAGCCAACTCCCATTCCCCTTTTCAAAACTTCCCAGTTTTTTCCTAGAGTTGTGAAGGCCTCGCTAATTTTTCTCCTCCCCCTGTCGGTTTTTCCCCTGTGATGAACCCAGGCTCTAAACCTTGACGATCCTGTTCCTTCAGAGTAATACGCAGCCCATGACCCCCCCCATTATTTAACGGTTTCAATGTACTCCTTCCTTTTTTATAACTATTAGAACTCGGAGTGCGTCACCATGCTGCGAGCGCGACTTCTTCCCGATAATTTCCCTCCTCTTCATCGCTTCATAGTAGTATACCTGGCCCCCCTTCGATTTTTTCTTACCCGCGCAAAGCATCCCCTTTTTTTTCACCAACTGCCCGCATTCTGTCGTGATGTCACACCCCATGCTTGCTCCTGTATTAAGATTTTTTTCTTTCCGCCAAGGCTTTGACCTGCGGGCCCTCTTTCGGTGACTCTGATTCAAAGTGACCTTCGTGCTACGTCCCGTACCCACAAGAGGTTTAACCTCCCCCCCCCCCCCCTCATCCGCCGAAAAGGTGTCTTCCCCTCGTCTCCCAGGTCCTTATACGAGGAGTAACGTATGAACGGGATTCCGGTCCGCTGATCGCGTTTTGCTGCGCTCCTGGGCTGAACCCCCTCTCCTTAGCGTGATTTTGTTCCACGCTTCTTTCCACTGTGTAAGGCAAGACGATCGTGATGGCTTTTGGTGACGGAGGCTTTTACGAACCTTCGGTTTTCGCGTATTTTGCCGTAGCCGAGACCTCGTGGAACCTTGAGGTATACTTTCCAAAGAACTTGCCTTTTCCCCGGACCGCACCGAATTCGAGACCTTCTTTCCCCGAATCCCTCTACATACAGTGTTAATTCCCTATGAGGTTCCCCTTATGACCCGGACCGATTTCGGCGCCGGAGGATGAAAGAGGTAATTTCTTCCACCATTCGAGAACCTACACGGTGCCCGCGGGTCTTTTTTGGGGACGTTTCTCACGTGGAGAGTAAGCGTGCGCCTTTTCTTTTGCGCTTGGACTATCTCCTTTTCTCCTACTAGCTCCTATTCCAGCGGCGAGCATCATGAGAACCGCTTACGCGCCAAGTTCCCTTAACCCCTTCCTGCGGGCCCCAGAGGTTCCTTCGAATTTTGTTTTTCCCTTTCCCCTCCGGCGTCCTGTGAGTGGGTGCGCCGACACTCTCCAGCCCTTTCTTGAGTTCCAGTCTGCCTCACATTCACACCATATCCTTATTTCTCTCTCTATTGAAGAGTTCCTCCGTTCGGTTTTTCAACCCAGGCCGCGGCTTTGTAACTTTTTCTTCCCCCAAGAGGTCTAGAGGCGACCGAACTCCTCGATCTTTCTTCTCGCATTCCCCTACAGAAATAAACGATGTCCTTTTCAACCCTCCTTCAGTGGCTCGGACCACGCTCCCTTGCAATCCGATGTAACGCCACCATCCCCTGTATACCGCTTCGAAAGTCGGTCCTTTTCCCACCTCTTATGTTAATGTAGGAGACCCCCCCTCAATTCCCTATCCGGTCGTTCCGGGTGCTTTCGGGAATGACAGGTGTTAGTGTGATTTTTGACACTTTTCCTCTAGTCGACTTCACTTAGTCAACCGCCCCAAGCTCCGGTTTTTCCCCCCTTTTGATTCCGCCGATTACGGAGGCCACCAGTTTAGTTTGTTGTTTTTCCCTGCAAAGACTCCGCCAATTGGTTTTGGACCTAGGTTTAATTTTCCGCTGTGGATCGTGGTTTGGGAAGGCTCTAATCGGCCTGGATACACTGAGTTCTGCAGTTGCCTTCTCCGCCTTTCCGGGACCCTCTTGCTTTTTTTTCCTCGATGCGAATTTTCAATCCAACTATCCTCTCTTTATACGTCCGCGGTAATTGAGTACGAGTTTTTTTTCCTAATTTCCGTATTTAAATATTTTCTTTTCTCGATGGACTCTCAGTCCTGCTCCCCGTAACCTGACACTCTAGACCCTCCCCGTGGCTTCTAAGCCGGTCCGTTCCGCACCTGCAGCCCGTGAGTGCCCGTCGCCCTATTCACAATATTGACTTTCGCCGAGGTCTTCTGCCCCTTCATGAACGAGACATTGTGGTCCCCTCTTATTTTCTTCCAGTTACGTCACCCCCCTACCAGAAGCGAATTCTGTATGTTCCAGCGGCTGCCAATCCTTCAAAAAAGTTTTGACTTTTCGCCCCTTGTCCGGCTCATCTTTTGCTAAACGGGGGGAGTCTCTGGTCCGTTCACGGTGTCGGCCCGTTTTCAACGGCCCCTCTATTCTTAAGTTCATTTTGATGGTTCGCTTCCTCTTCCTATCCGGGCTGTCGAACCTTACCTCCTTTACTTGATTGTTGTTGCCAGCATACCCCCCCTCCCCCTCCCGCTGAGGATGTCGTACAACCGCCGCGCAGCTTCTCACATAGAACAAGTTCCTATTTTCCTCTTCTCTAAGTCTAACGAGCCCCAACTCTTTTTTCTTCTCAACCTGAGTCAACACATTTTTCCTCTTTTTTTTAGCGATTGTGACTCGTTGGCGAGCAAGCCTCAGCTCTGTTCCGGGGGGAGTGATCCCCGCCTTTGGCTTTCCTTGTCGTTTTTTCGGAACCCCCTTCATCCTTTTGGAAGATGCGGGTTTAAACATATCTTGGTCTTGGTAACTTCTTCGTTTTTCACCAAAAACTCAATCGCGTGACCTTCTTTGATTTGTCCCTCAGCTCTTTGTCCTCTTCGGTACTGAAACCATCACCTTCTTTCCTTCCCCCCCATGACGAAACGAGGTTGTGACCCACGGTGGGAGCGACAAATTCCTGTGCAGACATGGGTCCGCAGATGAGCAGGAGGTGTGGGCACCTTCCTTTCTCATTCCTCTTGGAACCCACTAGCTCCGCGTTTTTACGAAGTCGCTCTTGCGCTTTTAGTTGTGAACCCCTAGAATACTTTCCTTCCCCCCCCCCCAACCACCGGAAGACACTTTTCAAATTACCTTCCGCCTCGCCAGAGTTCCCTCTTCCCACGATGTTAGAAAGCAAGGGACGGTTTTTTTTCTTTTCCGGAATGATGATGTGACCCTGCTTTGAAGTTATTTTCTTTCAGGAATGAGAGTCAGATTCCCCCCCCATGACCAAATTCCCTTTCACTCATTCCCTTTCTTTTCTTTTCCCTAGACCGCTATTAAAAATGAAGAGAAATTTTTTCTTGCATCTTTTTTCTCCTCCTTGCCGAGCCGCACTGAAGTCGGACGAAACGTCCCGGAGCGCTCGTCGTATCCAGGGATAGCGATCTCTTACCCAGCTCCCACACGCCCCTACCAATTTTTTTCCACAACCAATTCTGAACGGAGTCCGTCATTGGTCTTTGAGGTAAAAAAAAATGCACTGCTTTTCCGCGCGTTTTCCTTTCCTCCTGCGGAAGGAATAAGGATTGCTTCAATCTTCCCCTTTACTATCTTGAGGTCACCTGTGCAAAATGCTTGCTACTCCCTCTTTCCCACCGATGCGCCCCCAAACTCCTTCCCGTCCTCCCGGTGATTTCCCCTGGTTCTACGTAGCATACGAGGAGTACGTTTTCCAAATCTCCCCCCCCTTCTAAGCGTATACGATAGATCTCCGGAGTCTTTACTCGAGCGGGCCGGAGAACCCAGTCTCCTTGCGTTTCCTTTTTCTGCCCTGGACAATAGCAATGTGGTGCAAGCGACGATCGGTTCTAGGTGACGGACTCCCCTGGACTTCTGGCTTGGCGTGGTCTGCGCCGATGTATTTTCAGTTTTAAAGGGAGATTTCACCTTCCCCCCCTCTTGACAGGCAGCACGAATTAGAAGAACTCCATTCGTTTCTCTCCCTTCTGATTACCTACCCGGGGTTTGTGCCGGGCGCGAGTCTCCCATGATTTCTGCAGATTCCCCCTTCCTCACACTCTTTTTTTCTTTTTGCCCTGTCCGCGTTACTTTTTGGCAATTAAAGGAGTAGTCGCCGGAGGACATTCTTAAGTTGGTTTTGACTTCCACTTGGTATTTTTCCGCTTGATGCGAGCAGCGG
>Ga0179593_1664286_pt1 | contig 10806 bp, 13 predicted proteins | sample CZODoug2_1_08_16_FD_185931 | JGI IMG/M metagenome (GOLD analysis project Ga0179593, IMG submission 185931) | Vadose zone soil fungal communities from Angelo Coast Range Reserve, California, USA - CZODoug2_1_08_16fungal (PacBio error correction) | ecosystem: Environmental > Terrestrial > Soil >... | reverse complement strand
CTAACTGGTTCTCTCACATACCGCCCCCCCCTCCGATCTAACTTCCGCACCCCCTCTCCCTTGTTTCTTTTGCACGCATTATTTCATTGCCAGCCCTTCCCCCCTCCCCTAGGCAACCATGAACCACCCCTCAGGCGACTGACATTTGCAGGTTCTAAATCTCCCCTTTTTTCATCGCGACTCGGACCGTTCAAAATGCTTTGGTTCGACGCCGCGATTGTGCCACGAGAAGGATCATAGATTGGCTTGTCTAGGCTTTCGAGTAAGCGTCTCGTGTTATAAAAGCAGTATGAGAGCTAGTGAATTCGTTCTTGGTTCTGAAGTGTCTTTTCCACTTTCCCTGTCCTTGCTCTTTTATTTCCCGAAACGCTATTCCTTTAAGGCATTATCATCGGAAATCCTGCGACTCTTAGTTCGGCTGTCCTTGTCTCCGCGTCCCTTTCCCCCTTATTTTTTTTTCAAAAGTTATTCTTCGAGATAGACCCTTGTATTTTTTTCCCAGGATGGGATTTTTTCCATCCGCGTGCCTTTGTCTTGCACCGCCCCCTGAACCTTGTTGGATCCTGAGATAGGATATTCCCTGTATGGCTATGGTTTCCCTCCGAGGCCTTTTTTTTTTTTCTTTCCTCCCACCGGTATTGGTCACTCCCTAATTGGCGTTATCATTTTTTCGACTTCCGGTGTATGCGTGGGCTTTAAAGCACCCGACGTCTCTCTCACCCCCCCCTGGTGAGCACTCTTTCACTTTTTTTCAGGGGATAATAAAGGACAATCTCTCTCCCCAATCTCCCACCTTGCCCCTCATCCACCCCCTCTCAATCAGCAGCTTCTGAGAGAAGGAACCCTAACTGCTGTCAATTTCCCTTCGGACACTGCTTTTCTTTGCTCACCGGCCGCCCTTCTTTTATCCCCCCCTTCCGGTTTAAGGACCCCCTCATGGAACGATGAACTACTGCCTCCTGCGGTTTCAGTTGTTCAGGCTTTTCCGTCCCTTGCGGAATCAAGCTGCGCTCTTTGTCGAGGAATTGACTCAAGAAGGTTTAGTCGCTCTTGCGGTTTTTTTTTCCCCTCGGGCGCAGTGCTTTTGCGAGTTATCGCCATCGATTCCGCCTGAATGGTAGCAATCCTCGAAGCCGAATGGGAGTTTGCAGAATAGCCTGCCCTGTCACGGCCCCCCCGGCGTTCCTGAAGAGCGCCCCGGTCTCTTGTCTGAAAAGATCCTGTCTATGGATATGACGCAAACCACTATCTTCAGGCCCCCCAATTTCCAACTCTTTTCTCCGAAGACTTTCCTCCCTGTTTGGTATCGTCTAAAATTCTTTTTTTTTTTTTGCAGAGGATTTACTTATTCTTCTTGAGAGAGACGCACAGACTCCCCTAGGTAACCTTGGTGCGCTATTGCGCCGTCTTATACGCTTCTTAATCTTCCAGACCCACTCCCCCCTATGGTCCTCTTTTCCGCAAAACAACAGTCCCCCCCTATGAGTAGCAAATGGAAATTCGAGACCCCTGCCCTTCTCCCAGGCTCACTATCCCCCAAGTCCCGCTTTCCTTTCTTTTTTTTTTTTTTTTTTCTACCGCCACCATTCATCCTTTCAAAAGAAGGCCCCTCGATGGGAAAAGTTTTTCGCCCTTGGCTCCCCGCGATTTTTTTTTTCCGAATCTCTTTATTTACAACCTCCTGCCTTCGGGTTCTCTGTCAGACCGTTCTCGTGTCAAGCGTGGTCGTAGACTGTCAGGCTCAAGCCTTCTTTTCCCTGCTTCTTCCCCCCCCCCTCCTTTCGTGTGTAGTATGCTTTTCCAAAGAACTCCACGGATGTCGGAGTCCCCTTGTTTGTTCTGCACAATCGTCTTTAACCCATACGCCCCTGATTCAATCTTCCTTTATCCCCGCTCAGCACCGCATCCAAATATGGAAGATCTTTTTTGTCCCTCGGCGAAAGCTCTCGTGGCGCGTTTTTTGGTACCCCGCCCCATTTTACGTCATGCAGGTCTTCTTTTCCCGCATCACTTTTTTCTGCCGACAATTCTCTCTTTCTAAGGTTGTGGTGTGCACTCTCTAGGATCCCCCGTTCATTTTTCACGAGCTCTGGACTGCATGCCGCGCATGATCATCGGGTCTCCTTTTCTCTTTTTTTTAGATACCCAAGCCGCGTCGAACGAATAGCGTCTGAGGAACAAGATAGTCATTTGTGTAGCCTCTTCGCTTTCCTTCCCTTCGCGTTCACGCACGATGCGTTTCTCTCTCATTTCATCAACAGCACCATGCACGGATACTGCGAATTCCATCCGGTTCGTTTTTTCAAACCAGATCTTTTTCCGAGTTTTCTGAGGCGTCTTCCCTGCTTTTCCGACCTGACCAGATGGCTTCCCCCACAGAGGAAAAGCTGCCCGGTCGGAAGAGAAACCCCTAGACTTCCATTTGAACCTTAGTTCTTTCTTATGCTTTTTGCCCTTTTCCCCTGTGAGGCGATTCAGTTCGCGGGAGTGATCTCCCTTTGATGCCGTCGTTGAGCCACCATGGTGAGGTAGAGACGCCTTCGAGTTGAGGATGATTGCTCCCCTTTCGATGGTTTCTTTTGGACTCTTTCTTAAGTGGCCGTTTTGATTGTCTACTCTGGGTTTTTTTATCGATGACCATAGGACTTGAGTTATTGTACTCGAAGGCCGGAAATGACATCCTTCTTATTTGAATGGTCCCTCGGGTCCCCGTTTCCTCTGTCGGTTCCCCCCCTCGTACCGTCGCCGCTCAAACTTTCTGGAGAGATAAGCAACCTTTAAATGATGACTTCTTCGGTTTTTAAGTTTTTTGGCCTTCCGCGCCTTCTTTTTTTTTCTCTAATCACGAAGATTTTTCGCTGAGTCCCTCCTCTCCCGCTCTTAGGTTGTTATGGGACGCAGATTTTTCCCCGCTGAAATTAGGATTTTGCAGTGCGCCTCCAAATCACGTTTTCTTGACCAGGCGGTTTTTTCGCGCCGTCTTTTCAGATCGCCCCCTCCCTTTCCCCCTTTGCGAGCGCACCGTCGTTCCCATCAGCTCTGCGGCCGACTCTCCCCATTCTCGATGGTTCAGCCTTTTTCCGGCCCGTCTTAGACTCCCTTTCGCGATTGTCGCGAAGTGACTCCGGAGAAGCGGGTGCGGTTTCTTTTGCAGCTTGACCTCTGTTTGCGGCTTCCTCTTCCCCCCTTCTCTCACGGCTTTTATTGATGCTTGGTTTCGCGTTGGCAATGATGCGGGTGCCTCCTTACGCATACGGTTCGGCGATGAAGCCGGTCATGGTTTCCCCTCTTGCTTTTCCTGCTCCCCCCTCTTTTTTTTGCCGCAGCCGGTTGAGTGAATAAGTTGTTTATTGAATAAGCGCTTCCCGAACTACCGAGCACTTTTTCCGACCCCCCACTAGATCTTGTCCAAAAGAGGTTCACGCAGGCTTATTCCAATCCCCTCCCGGCCCTTTTCAAGACGCGCTGCCCGATCCGATTTTTTTCACTGAACTTTTCCCAACGTACGGATGAGGTGCAGACATTTGGTATGACCCCGCCCCATTTTTCTTGAAGGGACTTTTTCTTTTTTCGCCTTTTCGCTCTCTTGAGGCGAGTCCTTCATGCAATAGTCCTCCATGGTGTACTTTGAGTGCGGTCAACCCCTGCTTAAGACTCTCTTTCGGCCGCAGATTTTCTCGGCCTTCCCCCTTTCCTTCGAGAGATTGAAAATTACTGCTCCAAGCACGATGCCCTTTCCGAGTGTGAGATTTCTCTGTTCTTATTTTACGCTTGACAAGCCCAAAGCTTTTCCTTTTTTCGATCCACAGTATCATGATGAGTGCGGGCCAGAAGAGAGGAGGCCCTCCCTGCTGGAGGCGTTCCTTTTTGGAGGATTTGTCGAAGCTTCCTAAGCAGAGCGGCCCCCAAGGGCGAGGCGTCTTGTTGTGATTGTTTTTTTCCTCCGTGATGCTTGTTCGCTATGTCTCCTTTTCGCACCTTGAGCGCCTCGTCCTCCCTAGGAGGAGAGACTTTCTCGGCGGTGGGTCGGCGGGGCGAGGTCTTCCCCACCAGTGATCGTTGTTGAGTTCCCCCTGACCATGGGGTTCCCCTCCTACTCCCCCCCTCCGACCGAGAAAAAGAGCTCTCCTTCCGCCGAAGCAAGAGACGAGGCGGCTTTTTTTTTTTTTTTTTTTTTTTTTTCTTTCACGGGCTCTCCAGACCCTTCCCCATCCCCCTTCAACCAATGAGTGAAACCCAAGATATGGCGCCCTCCTTGGCCGCGCTGCTCCATCTTCCTCCCCGCACTTTTTCCAATAGTTCGACGACAAAATGCTTTTGAGGCAGTCCCTCGTCTTTTTTGGCCACGTTTTCCCTCCTGTAATCGCCTGGCTTGTCTTTTCGCCTTAGCCTCCCCCCTTCCCTTTATTAGAGACCAGTATCCCCCGCCGCAGTGTCTTCGTCGCACACAGGTCCGCGCAACAATTCCCCTTGGGTACCGTCCCCTGCTCGATTTCGGCATACCCTTAACGATTATTGTTCTATGATGAAGGCATCCTTTTCCTTTTCACTCCATCTCTCAAGGGCACCCTTCTTCCTCTTTGCATTCGTTTCGCCTTTCCCTTTTATTCGCACAACACGCGGAGAGCTGCAGTAGCCTTTTTCCCTGGGCTTCACGGGGGCTTTTCGAATTTTCCTCCCTCTGTCCGAGTGTTTCCCGGGTTCTAGCTAGGAGCCGCGTCCCTCCGCGTCTGGCTGGTTTCAGTGGCGTCTAGGGATCCCCCCCGGCGTTATCAGCGGTCAAAATCTCTATTGGCGTCTATCATTTTCTCTTTTGTTTTTTTTCGCTTCAAGAGCCCTTATGAGGTCACCTTTTCCTTGATGCGGGCTGCGCTTGAACCACTTTCCAGCTTTCTTTTTTTCCTTTTTCCCATCCTTCTCCTTAGCACCTATGGGCAACTCTGCATCAGTGCCAAACCACTCCACCGCATCAAGCAGGAAGCGGCTGAGAGAAGGCCTGTCTGCAAGGTCTCCGCGGAAACTGCAGGGCGCAAAGAGTGCGCCCCTTTTGCTCACTTTCCTTTCCGGTCCCAAATGGACCTTCTGACTCAATCGTCTGAAGATAGTACTCCAGGTGGCTTTTTTGTGTTGCCCTTCCTCTTGCGTTTCTGCCTTTTCACGACGTTCCCTTTCCTCCCCCTTCTCTGCGGTGGTGGAGAGGGAGAGTAACTTGGCGCCTTCCACGCGCCGTTATCGCGCCATCTTCCGCCTTGACCTCTGTGTTTTTCCTTCGCGTCCTCCTAAAGGGTTTTCGTCTTTGCGTCCCTTCCCCCCCCCTCTCCACTGAAGAGCGCGGTAGATTGCTAGCTCTCCGATATGCGTGGAATATACCTCACCGAGCTCACGACTTCTCCTTCGAGAAGTCATCGCTTCCCCCCAAGTTTGCGTATCGCTCCACTGAGTTGGCGACGGAGGAGAGATTCCCTTTGATATTGATAAGTGCGTCTCTTTTTTCCCGCGCACGGAGACCCCGTTTTTTCTATGCCACGACTTTTTTGACGGAATTCTTCCACTCCCCAACCAGTCACTCCAACCGCAGATGGTAACTCAACATGCGTCGTTTCCCATCTTCTAAACCGCCTACGCCACTTTCAAGCCCTCTCTTCCCTCTAGCACTCCCCCTCGGAGATAACTAACCCCCGTGGATACAACGACGCCCCGGGACAGTCCTCCCCTTCGCATTTCTTCTCGCTTTCTTTTTTCCAGCCACTAGGGATTATCTCCCTCTGTACCCTCAGGATAGGGGTTACCAGGCCTTGTGAAGCGTGTTCAAGAGTGGCTATCTTTTGTCCTGATTTGACCCTCAATCTCAACTTTCCCAAGCCCTCCTGTCTCTGAGTAGAAGCACGATCCCCCCCCAGAACGAATTCTGGAGTCAAGTATCCAGTTCCTTGTGGTGATCTTTTTTTTCTAACTCGTAGTGTTGACCCCATACCCTTAAACTTTCCCAATTTCCTCGTATATCATCCCTCCTCCCCGTTCTGGACGATCTTGTACATCAAGGCTCCCCCAAGCGATGGGATCTTCCTCTCTTGGGTATATAAAACGCGTCCTTAGTGCCCACTTCCCGATGCCGGTCCTCTCGATTGCGATCTCCCCGTAGTCCTCCCCCCTCTCTTCCTATTTTGTTGGTTTTAGAGATTGTCGGGACTATTTTCAGAAATGAGAGCCCCCGGACTGCCTCGCGTCCACGGGGAGTATAGGTTATATACCCTTCTCCGGCAGCGCCCTTGGTCGCCGCAACTTTCTTCCAAGAGGGTCCGGTCGCTTTTTCGAGCGATCTAAGATTACCCTCCTTTTTTTTTCGTATGTGTCCGCGGCCGCCCGCCCTAACACTCCCCCTCCTTTTACTGGACGTCCCGTATTTTCTGGATCTTGCTTCCCACCAGATTCATTCGTGAAGAGGTGGGTTGGGTTTAGATTGAGGGCGAGGCCTTCTTGCTCCCCTACATGGATGGCTGTCGCCATTCCCCACACGGTTTTTCTTTTCCATTTTAGGATTTTTCCCCCGTTGTCGGTTTCTCTTTCTTTCTTCCTTTCGCGCAAATTTTTTTTAGGCGAATGAGCCACTGGGCGGGTTTCTCAGCCCCTTGTTTTTTTGGAGACCCCTCTGATGGTACCGCCTTCTTTCTTGCTTGATCTTATTTCGACTTAGGGTGCGTAGTCGATCGTAGAGACGATGTTACCAGTTTTACGCATCTTGCCGTGTGCATGCACCTCTCCTTTTCTGCCAGTCTTCTACTTTTTCTTCCGTCTCTGTCTTTCCTTTCTCCGCGCACACAGCAGCCACCGTGTTTTGTGCGTACAAAAACACAAAAACCTTCTTTGCGGCGAGAGCATCCTTCAATTTCCTCCTTCGCCCCCAGTGTCACGGTTTTTACGCACACTTTCTCCATGCGATTTCGAGCCTTTCGTAGAAGGTCCGTAATTGTTGTAGTGGTTGAGCTCTCCATAATTAGCCTTGTCTCTTCTTTTTACCGCGATCTGCCCCCCTCTGAGTGTTATTGGATCCTTTTTCGAGACCGTTCCTTGGCTTTGCACGTATCTACGAGAAGCAATGCTCCCATCCCTTTCCCTCGATGACGGCGCAAGGTTTCTGGCGCGATAACCCCGGGCGCTCTGCCCTGCGCCTCGTAGATCCCTCCCACGCAAGACGCCCCTTTCTAGCAAAGGAGTGATCGTTTTTCCATCCGGCGGGCGTGAGAGGCAGCTTCCCCTCCTTCTTTTTCGCTGTTCTGCGTCCTTCTCTTCCACCGCGTCGCCTTACGGAGACCCCCTCTTTTTTTTCCATGCAGAGTCCATTCGCGATTTTTCCTGCAGTGGAAGCAGGAGACTTCGGCCGGTGGATTTTTTTTCCTCTCTTTTCCCCTTTTTTTTTTTCGCGGACCTTTGTTTTTCCTCTTCACGTCCCTGAGTGATGATTTTTTTTTTCTCGTTGGCCTTGATGGAGTTGCGATTGTTCTCTGTGCTCCCAGTTCGACATCTTTTTCATGGTTCTACCGGCACCTTGAGGGCCTCACCACTTTTTTCGTTCCGAAAAAGCAGTCGAGCTTGACCTCATGGCGTCCTTTGCTAAGAGTATTTCCCCCCCACCTTCTTTTCGTCAGCCCCTTCGCGACCCGCCTGTTTCTACAATTTTTCCCCCTCCATCCCGTTCTGGGTTTCTTAAACTGTAACGACAGGCCATCGTTTTAACATAGCCAGACTCGGACCGATCCGAGATCCCTTCCATTTTTACTTTTTTGGCCCCAATACGGATAGGACTCGCCCTCCTTTCTCCCCAGATGAAAACGGGAAGCCCGCGTGGAGCAGCTAGCCCCTCGTGGCCGCCTTGTTGTGACCCTTTAGTCTCCTCCTCCTGAAAACTCGGTTCTCTCATCCTTGAGGCAAGATCCTATCGGTCATGGAAACTGGCCTTTAGGAATGCCGTCATCATTCCCCCCATAATGTAGTGCTTCCTGGTACCCTCTTGTCTTTTCCGAGGGCGGGACACCTCCTGGTCGACCCCTTCCCCCGATGACGAAATTGGAGCGAGACTTCGGAGGTGTCGCGCGAAGCCCGCTTGCTTCTCCTGACGCCCGGGCAATCTCCCTTCGATCCCCCCCCCCTCTTTTTTCCCACTCCCCCCCCCAACTCCCTTTTGAAACAAACATCTGCGTAATTAGCGTCCTTTTTAGAACGGTGCGGGGGCTTTTTGTCGAAGAAGAAGTCGCAGCGCCCGCCAATTTTCTTTTTTTTAATCATTGGTTTTCCCCTTCGTCTGGCCCTCTCCGATGATGAGTGCCAGAACCCTTTTTTTCCCTCGGCGGAGTGATGGAGGCGTTTGTTCTCGGCTCTGTGCTGTGGTTGAGTCGTCTTTGCTTGTTGATACCCTCTCTTTCCCTCCCCCTGTTGTTTCTCTATCCCCTGCCCCGTTTCGACATCACTACTCCTTCAGAAAACCAACAAGCCTTTAGAAACTTCTCGTTACCTCTCCTCAGCTCTATTGGACCTCCCTTTTCCCTCATCCTTTCCTCCCTCTCCAGCCCTCCCCCCCTTTGGCACCACTTAAAAAAACAACTCGGAGCCTCATTTTTACAGAGCTGCGTTCTCTTTCTCCCCTTCCCCCCCCCCCGCACTTCGAAACCCCTCTCCTCATCGATTCAAAGCCACTTGCTTTGGTTAACAGTGAGTCGCTGGATTCCTCGAAGTCCCCTCAGATTTGGCTTTTTTCGCAGGAGTCGTCTCCCCGAGGCTTCCGAGCGTATAAAAGCGACTTGTAGAAGATCCCTTTCGGCCTTTTTGCTTTTTTTTTCTCTGTCCCGAATAGATATCAACCTTCCGATGGTACCCTGAGAGATCTATGCTGCGCCAAGCTTATTGGCTTTGACGGCAATCCTATCCTTCCATGTCAATGCTCTTATTCTCCGGGGACACTAAGGAGGCTTCCCTTCAGTAATGAAGTGCTTCCTAAAAGGCGGGATCTGCCACACATTCCTTCACAGCTGATTTTCCTGCCTTCCCTGATTCCTCTTTCGAAGGAGGATGGCTTTCAAACTCTCCCATACTGATCAGCGGTCTGCCCCTCTCCCCTTTTTTTTGCGGTGTTTCATTGTCCCCTTATTCGCGTCCTTTGGTTGGCTATGGTTTTCGAGAGGGCCGTTTCGTGCGAACCCTCCCCGGGTCCCTTCCTTCTTTTTTCGCCGCTATTACTTTTCGTCATCCGCTGACGAATCCGGTCGGGGACCTTACGCTTTGCAAGAGCCCGCCATTCTTCACTTTCGCCTTTTTCGCTGCCCACCAAAAAAATGGTTCGAAGACGCAGAGTCTTTTTTCTTGATAACTCCCTGTCCCAACTCTCCTTCTATTCTCATAGTAGGCCCCCCCCCGATCCTTCCAAAAAGAATCACCCCCCGAATAAATCAGGCTCCGCAGTTGAGAGACGAACCGCCTTTTTCCGCCCTTTACTGCGGGCTCCCTTTTCCCCAATACACAGGCCTCCCCGGCTTCTCCGGGATCTCCCCCCCCCCCCCGCCGGTAAGAAATCGCCTGGACGCCGGCATCTCACTATCTAACCCCCTTTTTCCCCCGACTGTTCAGGAGGTGATAGACTCACTTTTCTTCAGGCATCGAAGCTGCGTTCTCCTGGCAGAGAGCGGATTTTTATGCACTCCCTTCCCTTTGTGCATAGCCCAATCTTCTTTCTTTGAGCTTTTTCTATGCTCCTCTCCTCCTCTTTTATCGCCGCCCTCCCGGACAACCGCTTGGTCGCCCGTGGCCTCGAAGCCTCGATTGCTTCGGCGCTTAGCCGCCCCTCGAGACTGCCCCAACCGCACTCCCCTTGCTTCTAACCCCTCTGCGCACTAAGCACTGTACCTTGGGTCTTTTGCACTCGGCCCCCTGCGTCAGATGGCTAGCGCCAACAAGACGCTCTAGGACCCAACTCCCTCCCTTGCTCGAATCGTTTTTCCATTGCTGTTTACAATGTTTTTCCCACCTGCCACTGTTTTAGGCGAGATTACGTTCTTGATCTTGATCTGCTGCTTTCCCCCCCCCCGCGCCGGTAAGAACCCCGGAGACACTTGCTGTGCCTTTTCCCTCCGCTTTCCTTGCCGTCCCAAAGAACTGCCCTGCCTATGGTCAACGCTTCACCCCTTAAACAAGTCGGCAATCTGCTTCCTGGAACATCGATGCTACTCCCCCCCTCCTCCTTGCACCCGCAGTGACTCCTGACGCCACCACTTTTCCTTCCTCACCATTCATCGTCAACGACCGGTTCATCTGCTGGAGAACCAGTCACGCCCTTCTTGGCGAATTCGACCCCCTTCTCTTTTTTCGCGCAAAGCTTAGAATCTCCGCTCACGTGTTTATCTAACCCATCATGCGGTCTTTCCTCCGGCAGAAAGTGTGCCTTTTCCTTTTTTGCGACATCGAAAGCCATCCTCCGGAAGCAAGAAAGGCTGTCGTCCGCTAAATTGCCAAAAACCCCCCCCCGCCTCATGATCGTTAGTATGACCCGATTCAAAGCCCCTAGTCCAGATCCCTCCCCGCTGGTGATCCCGCCGAGCGCATCCATCGGCCCCCTTTTGCCGCGTCTCTTCCGGAACCCATAGACCCCCCCTCTGGAAATATTCCCTTAGATCGCTCACACCTCCCTTTTTCTGGGACGATTTCTCCAGGGATGCTGCCGCGATCTTTATTTCCCGCGCAGACAATCACGGCCTTGGGTATATAACCGTTCCTTTCTTTCCCCCCGACGCTCCAGATTGACGCGTGATGCAGGTTCGA
>Ga0179593_1654704_pt1 | contig 10806 bp, 8 predicted proteins | sample CZODoug2_1_08_16_FD_185931 | JGI IMG/M metagenome (GOLD analysis project Ga0179593, IMG submission 185931) | Vadose zone soil fungal communities from Angelo Coast Range Reserve, California, USA - CZODoug2_1_08_16fungal (PacBio error correction) | ecosystem: Environmental > Terrestrial > Soil >... | reverse complement strand
TTATTTTTCTGTTACCATCGTTTAGACAGGGTCGCGTTTGAGGCCACGGAGGGCGCGTCCGCTGCTTTGACGGACCTTGTTTTTCTTTCGCGTGCCCCGCACTCATGCAGCTTTTCCCGCAGGTGGATGTCCCGTCCTTTAGATGAGTTCTGGGTTCAAGATCGTCTAGTTTTCGGAAGTATTCCCTATTTTTCCGTTTTGCCCCCCGCCACCTTCCTTTGCGCTAACATCCCCCCCCATTGTCGTGCTTTCCCGGTTTACACTGTGGTTATCGAGCACCCAGTGAAAAGACCACATAATCGATCTATGCCTTCACTTTCGCACCTGTCCCCCGCCGCGGCATGTTTTTTTTCCTTCCCACGTTGTGTACTCAACGTTATACTCACTCTGCCTAGCGAGCCCCAGTTCCCCATTTTCTTTGGTCCTCCCTTCACCCTGTTCGCGCCTTTTCGCCCGTCACTTTCCACCCGGCTCCCACCTGCCACGTCTGGACCGTACCTGTTCCCCGAAGTGTGGACCTTCACCGCTTTTGTCGCTTCCGTCCCTCTTTTGCTTTCGGCCCTGTCTTTCCCTCCCCAACGACAAATTGGGGATAGCTACCCGGATTCATCGCCCTTTCCTTTCTTTATTCGTCATTTGCCGCTTTCCTACGAGCATAGTGCGCTTCTGTTTGCAGCGCCCTGACTTTACCCCCCTTACCCCTTCCTTTTTTTTCTCTACACCTCCCCTATCTCAACCGAGCTAAGCTGCCCGCAACCCCCCCCTTGCTTTTTTCTGAAGAGTAATGGAATCCGATGGCTTTACTTGTATTTTATCTGTTTCGAGTGTTCTTGGACTTTACTTTCCTGGTTATCTTAGCATTTTCCCTCCCTCGTACGGCTGCCCCTCGGCTATGTGCCAAGCGTGACTCATCCACCGTGTGTTGTGGATTGTTTGCTTTCCGGCTCATGACAGCCCTTTGAAGTGTGTGTCCCCAGCTTCTATCGCCCCACCTACCTAAGTGATACCCCCAACACTTTTTGCTGTTTTTGCCCCTTCCGGCCGCCGCTGTCTTCCTTTTCCTTTACCATGCCCTGGTGTCACGTTCTCACTCATCGCACTGAACGGCCACGCACCTGGGTTTTTCCACTAGAACCTCACACGACCCGATCGACTTTCACCTCTTTCAACCGACGCCACTTGCCCTACTGAGCCTGCCAAGGCTCTGTATTGAACCCCCTTCTGGGCCCACATAGCCTTTTTCTTCGTTTCGGGGTATCATTTTCGCCTGCCGAAGCCAGAGGTTGTATGCATCTAGTGACATTGGTTACGTGTGTAGCTTAGACTTTTCCTTGATGTTCCAGTCCTCCCCAGATTAGGCAGTTATAAGAGACGGTAAAATCTCTTTTTTTCTGGGTTTTATCGTCGTTACAAGAGACACCCTGAGCCGGAGATGGGGCTTTTTTTTTCTCCAGATGGGGCTTTCCCCTACGTGGCTTTCAGTTAGGGTTCATTTTTTCAAATGGAAAACTGTGACCAGTCCCCTCCGCCTCATTTTTTTTTTTGGTGCGTTTTACCACCTGTGTGAAAACTTCACTACGACATGTTGGCAGACGCAGACTAACATGACCTTTAACCCCCCCCCCCCCCCCTTTCCCTCCATGGCCCTCTTCTTCTCTCGGGTGCACCACGCTTTCAACTGTGCGAATCCAAAGTGAACGTGACGCTCCAGCCGGTAGTGATGTATTACCCCTGGCTTCCAGTTTTTAGACCTTTTCCTTTCCCCACTCCCGATGTTTTTTCGTCACCTGCAACGAATTCCTCGGAGCCCTAGGCTAACTTTTTTTGTGACCTTCTTTTTCGACCTCATCCGACGTTGTGACACTTAACGCTGTCAGACCTCCAGATTTGGTCCATGGCTAGCCTATAACAGTAGCCCTTCCGTCTTCCTTTTGCGGTGACCCTGTCTCCTCCTCCGTTCCGTTCATTCTCCCCTCATCTTCCTTAGGGAAAGTAGCTTCCCCCTTCGCGCAGATCTCTGTCAATTGCCCCCCTTGTCTTTTTAGCCTGCATCACCGCCCCTGTGCTCCTGGGAAATAATATATCCCCCAATCTTGTCGGTTATGGTTTCCTGCACCCTTTTGTGTGTTTTAGCCCCTCTGACATTTTTTTTTTCCCCAACCCACACAAAACCCCCTTTTCCTTTGCTTTATTTGACTTGGGATGCCTTCCCCAGACGAATCAACCCCCCCGCCCGTTGATTCCTTTTTTCAGTTCTTTTTTTCCGGCTGGGCCGTTGGGTGGTCGTTTGCATGTCATTTCATTATCAGTTGACGGCCTGCTGTGACCCTTATTTTGACCTTTTCCACCTGACTTTTAAGTCTCCTTATCCGATTCTTTGTCCTTCACAACCCTTCATTGTCGATGAGACCCTGGTAAACAGGCTGTTGGATTGTTTTCTCGTGCGGCTTTTTTTCCCATTTGCATCAGGAGCCATTTATGGACGCAGGGTTTTTTTGAACCTTGCCGCCGTGCAGTCACTTTCTGTTTCTTTTCTCTTATTAACGTCTTGCCTGCGGCACACTGCGTGTAGAGCGGGTTTTTTTGGGAAGGGTTTTAAGCACCGAAGGTTTTTTGTATTTTCTGTTGAGCCACGACTCGAGGATCAGAGATGATCTTGTGGACCAAATGAAGATCCCACCCTTTTCATTGATATTTTTGATATTTAGAGACACGGTGCCTCGTTTGTCCCCTCGCCCCCCTTCTCTTGTACCTTGTACGGAGAATCGATAGAAGCGTCCCCGATCGAAGACCTCTTGATAAGGTACTTCCCCCTTTCCGATCACTGAGAACGTTACTTCGATTCACTGATAGATGTAATAAGAAACTGTTTTTTGTTTGTCGCTTACCGCGCCTTGGCTTTTAGCTGTCCCCCGACAGGTTTCTCTGACAGAGAGAAAGTGTGGGATGCAAATTTGGGGATGAGGAGTTTTCCCCTCTAGTCTCAGAGACCGGAACTCCGTGGAGGTTGAGGCTAGGTATTTGCGTCGTTGATCGTTGATCTCGCAGGTTCTCCCCATCCTCTTTTTTTTTTGCTCGTTTTCCCCGGATTCTCCCCCCGGGTCGCGTGTCGAGTCATAGCCCATTGTTTGCGACTTCCCGCTTTGTTGGCAGACATTCCTGGGTCCCAACATGATTTATAGTCCACGTGGTACTATTTAGGGCACGCACCGACACCACACTTTCCTGAAACCCCCCTGTACTCCTGGGTCCCCGTCGTTCCCCGCTCCCCCCCCCCTCGTACAGTGTGGCGGACCGCGAACCGCCGTGAGAAGCCCCGTTTTTCGGACCGGTGCCGATTTTTTTGACCACCCCACCGGTCCGACCCCGAGTTTTTTTTCTGTAAGCTCCCCTTTCTTTTTTGACACGCATCCTCCCGCCTTTCCTGACGGCGTTTTTTATGTTCCTAGCCCGGTGAAGGCTCTGCCCTGGCAGTGGCGAACGATGTCGACGCTCCGCGGCGTCTCTGACGCTTTCGGCACTGCGGCGCTTTTTTTTCAAGAACCTCCTCCGCGCGACCTTTTCCGCTTTTTTTTCGGTGACCCCCCCATGTAGTCTTCAGTTTTTTTTGTATCCGCTTGGGCCCCCCGGGTGCCGCAGGCCCTGCTCAGTAGTTCTCATTTCCCGTGAGGGTCCACCAACGGGGCCATACTTGGTCCGAGTCTTAGAACTCTTTCTCCCCCCAACACTTCGTACCTCTTTTGAAGTCGAGATGCACCCACTGTCCCCCAGGCGCACCCCCATGACGTCTGTATTTCCAGCTCACTGACCCCCCAGACCCCTCTCCCCAGGTTCCATTGTTGCGTGCTCCCATTAGCCACTCCCGCCGTCAGAGCATTTGTCGGGTTACTCTATGCACCTTTTGTCCACGGACTCAGCGCCTACTGTAATTTCCTTTTACTTCTCCCGTTCTTCTATTCCGGTGAGACAAAGTGTTCGACCTTTTTGAACTCCACAAACCCAAAGTGAGCTCCCCGAAGCAGTTAGACTGAAAATGCAAAAGCAATTGCCGTTTCCACAATTCTTTTATGCGCCGGGCACCGAAAAAGCCAGCGGTAGTCCCCCGCCCGCGTAATCTGGGCCCTATGCTTATACCTCTGGATTCCTTTTTAATGTAGTTCATAACGACAAGACCCTCCCTACTGTGCTTTGTCCTTGGCTTTTTTGGTCTGCCTTTCGCCTGTTAGTCCAATAGGGTTTGTTGACGCTTTTCATCCGCGTTTATTTTTTCTCTGAGTTATTAATGTTTGTGCAGGACCCAGAAGGACCTTTTCTCAGATCTTGTGCCTTTAGTCCCCTAATAGTATGTGCCACTTTTTTGAAGATTGTCCAAGGCGTTCCCTCTGTCGGCGGAGATATTCATCCGCTTTACCCCCGCTAACCCTAGTGACCTTTTCGATGCCTTGTACCTCCAGGAGGTCATAGACCGGCCTCCAGCAGTGGTCGACTCCCGGGTAACTGACAGAAGCATAAGAATGCTAATTTAGACGACCCACTGTCTTTCTGATCCCCCTCCCCTACTGCGTTTTGCAAGGCAGTGCATCTTTCACTATTGCTATTTTCAAAGCCTAACTTTGGGTCTTCTATTCCGAGTCCCCTCGCCGTTTCTTTGCGTTTTGCCGGTTTTAAAGCTGAACGGTCACCAGCCCAGGACGTTTTTCCGGCAAGCTTTTCCTGGTTTTTGCTCGTTTTGATATTGTGATTCTCAGGGAGCTCTATCTATCTTGATTTGTTCTGCAAGACGACCTTTTTCCACTTTGGTGGTCATCCGTTTCGTTGCGATGATCCTTGTAAGCCGTACCGCTGTTTTACTGTCCCCATTCCTTCCCCCGTTCCCACCTTTCGTCGAACTTCCCCCCCGTAGTCTCACATTAAGGGAGAATGAACTCGTCGAAGAAATCTCTTTAGTCCCCCATCCTTATGGTCCCCGTTTTTCCCCATTTATAGTATTTGCTTTTTTTAGTATCGCAGAAGCACTTCTTCCCTCCCCGCGTTGTACTTTACGGCAAAGCGTTGCATTTTTTGGAGGACCTAAGGGATCGGAGCAATTTCTGCACGCTATTTTGCGCAGCGCTGGTCGTCCCCTCTCGTGTCGGTTATCTTAGTGATTTCCTGTCTTTCCGTGGCTGATTCATACGGCTGTCCCCCCGCTTTTTCTATAGGCTTGCTGAGAGACCCGCGTCTTTCGTTCTTTCGGTGTTTGTGGTTTTTTCTGACTTGGTCACTACCCTCCTGCGTTGGATCGCCAGTCACACGTGGCCCAACCTTGGTATCCTTACCACACTCTTGCTGTGGCCCTCCCAACCTTGGTCCGCGCCCCTCGCTTTTTTTTTTCAAAAAGGGGCCTGACCGGCTGCTTCCTTCGGCGTCCTTTAGCGGCTTTTTTTTCTTCCCCTGCCAGTTCCTGGAATCACCCAACTACTTTTCGACTTCTTTTACATCCTCATTTTCTCCTTTTTGTTGTGGTTTTGTTCGAGAAGATGCCTACCGTACTTTCTCGGGTCCGGCACCTTCCGCCCTGGCCCGCGTCGCTCCCTCCCTGGCCCCCCGTCGCGCTTCGCGGTGGCCCCTTAATGAGCGCCCCTTACCTTACATTGTTTGCTTTTCTCCCCTGCAGTACCATTCCTTCCTGCATGCTTTCGTTCATCGAATAGCCAGAGTGGCGTCTACCCCAAGGGTCGTTGAGTTCATTTTTCTTTCTCGCTGGACGTTTCCGGCGCGGCCCTTCTATTTGGTGCAGCCTCTGGGTAGTCCACCCGCACCCCCCTACGACCTTTGAACATTTTTCTTTGCTGACGGACAGGGCGTGCTGTTTTTTTCTTCCACGCTCCGCTGCGTTCAGCAGCCGCCACCGAATATCCACTGCAACAATCGGGTCCAGCACCAGGCGTCCCTTTCCTATCCGTTCCCGAATGTTTGGCTCTCCACTTCCTTCCTTGGAGGTGCCTTTTGCCCGTGGTTGCCTATTGGCTCATGACTAGAACCCCGTGGGTATGTCGTATCTTCCCCATTCGTTTCCCGCGCTTCCGGCTCCCTCATGGATTGTGGGTTTTTCGGTCTGGCGCGAACCTGCCCAGGTTAGTGGTCCCCACCCCATTGTACCCCCCTTTTCCTGTTTTTTCTTCCGCTCCTCCGTCAACTGAGCTCGACCAATTAACCCATGAGTACGGCGACATGCCATATTCAGCTGCTGCGGACGTGTCTGATCCTCCACTTTTGTCCCTCGCCCCGAAAAGATTTTCCTTCGAAGTTTGAACCTCCTAGCTTTTCGCCTTCACCCGGCTCTTTCTTCCGCGGACTCCTTCCGCAGGTAACCTTCAAATCACTGGAGTTTATCATAGCGATCCCTTCTTGCGATGAACCTCCGCGGCTCTCAAGCGATGGTGAATAACCCCCGATCTCCTACTTGTCCCCATCCGGATTATGGTATCCCGCCGACACCAATCGGCGTCCAGTTGAAGCCACAGCTTTTTGTATCCTACACCCTTCTTACGATCCTGAGGAGGCTGTGTCCTGATTCACTGAATCTACGGGGTGTATCGGTTTACTTCTCTTTCTTGTGATCCCCTCAATTATTGGAGACCTTTATTCTCCTCTCCAAACGCCCGCCACCCCCCCCCCCCCCCCCCCCCCCCCACCCCCCCCTACCCCCATACTTCTCTTTTTTTCCTCTTGGTTCACGTGTTCCTCTACGCGGCCCCCCCCCCCTAAGGATGTGAGGTCCTGATTCTCCAACCCACCGGTCGCCCTTTTTCCTTTTCTCTCTCCAGAGCCGGATCCCGATGAGAGGCCCTGCTTTTTCGTGCTTGAAGTTACGCTCGGCTCCCCTCTGCGGCATGCTTGTTGACATCGGTTGCTATTTCCTGAAGTTCGGGGTTTTGTCCCTCGCTACCCCGATGGTGGTCCACTTATGTATTGTTCAGCACCCACAAACAGCTGCAGGGTAAATGCTACCCCCCCCCCCCAGATCCTTCCATTCTCCGCTTCAGGGCACCCTGCTCCACCACGTTGGTTTCATCTTTGACTCCAGTAGTTTCTTTATTTTCTCCCCCGACACCACTCGTTGTGCTCTTTGTCTGGTAGATATTTCCAGCGGCAACCAAAGCGGTGCAAATGACATGAGACAGTCCCTGGTCCCCCCCGGTTTGGCCTTTTTCCCATCTTTTCACATTTTCACTCCCACACTCGTAACCTCGGCCCTTTTTCACAATGCGGAACAGCCTTCCTGTCGGATCATCCCACCCCAAGTCCCACTAGAAATCGCAAAACCAACAAACCCCCCCCACCCATGTTACCACTCCTGGGGTTTGCCCGTTTAGCCGACTCGGATTATTATCAACCACATAGCACGTCCTTTTTTCCACTTTAATTTTTATTTGATCTGGTTGCACATATGACCCACCAGGTGTCAGTTGTACCCACTTACGATTGTTCCACAACTTCTTTTTCGAAAAGTTTCCTTTTCCAAAGGAAGGGAGATTTTGACGTTTGTTTCTTTTTTAAGCTTGGGGCCTCCCTCACCAAACTTTAGTCTTCGCCGTGCCCATCTCTTGCTCCCTACCACAACCTCCCTTCCGATATGTTTCAGCGCAGCCATTCTTGATGTTTGCCTGTCTCGTTATCTCGTTCCCTGACGGCTTTTTTCTGGCACGCTCCACATTCAATCGACCGCGGTTTCATCAAGGTGACCGCGGTTCCGCCACTTGCGAACTGGGCACGAGCAGTCGATGTCCCTCAGAGTACCTGTTCCCGTCATTGTCCCGAATCTTATATTGGTCCCCGAAACTGAGATCTTTTTCCTTATCTTGGTTGGCCTCTTCCGGCACCTCCACAGCAGGATCGGTCTGTCAGTTTCTTCTTCTCCCCTGGCTAGCGGCCGTTGAACGTGGTTAAAATTTTACCCCGGTTGTCTTTTTCACACTGTGAGGGAATCCCCTAAAAACCATTTTCCGAGTCCAGTTACCGGCTGCCCTCGTGTTTGAGCCCCGCAAGAGTCACCCTTTCGTGTTCGTTCTCTGTGGGCACACCGCCCCGTTGTTCCTTCTTTACATTTCTTCTTTTATCGGCCCGGGATCCTGCTAAGAGTGTCTACCTTAAGTTCGACAGAGACATTCTTTTTCGTTAAATTTTAGGGTTGCAGAGTCCCTACTTGCACTTGCCTCCTCTTCCACGCGACCCTGATCCTCACGTCTGGAATAATGTAACGACCCGTTTTGTACACCCCGTACTTGTTGTTTGTTTTACTCTTTGGTGGTCCCCCCCTTGTTACTCGGAAGGGTTCTGTCGTGGTCTGTCAGTCTATCTTTAGTTACCCACAGAGTCTTTGGCATACCATGTGTCGTTGTGGTCGGACGGATCGTTTTCTGGCTGTGGGTGATTCTATTGCCTCGGAGATGCCCCTCCAGTAGCAAGCGTGCTCAGACACGATCCTTGTCCGTTGGGCCGTCACGGCTTCTTGTCATTGGTCCAAGGTTTCTCATGAACTCATGCTACGCCCAGTAGTTTTTGGTAGATTTTACGCTGTCTTTCTTCCTCTTAGAAGTTGCCCCCAGAGCAATGGCTAGCTTTTCTCCCGTCTGTACTCACACTAGCGGGTTTCCGGGCAGGTCTGGCAGTCGTACTTCTTTTTATGTGGTCGTCCTCCAGCTCCCCCCTATTATGCTACCTGATTGTGTAACTCTCGTTTCTCGCTCGTAAGAGCTTTCTTCCCCTTTGACGACGACCCCCCGCTGTGATTAGCAGATGTTCCTGGATGGGACTTCCTGATTAAAACCCGTCTCGTTTGTCTCTCCGAAGGCGGTGTGCCCCACCGAGCCGCTTTTGAGAATCCTCGGGAGTTTTGTCGAAGCTATTTGGCACCGCTTTCCCCTCTTATGGGGTGACCTGGGTCTTGTCGATCTAAACAAAGAGAAGGTCCCCTCCCTTGTTAGCCACGCCAATTAGTCCTCGTTCGTCTTCCCACTACCTTCACTGCACTGCCCTCCGGCTGTATCTTCGGGAGTTGTTCTGGCTTCTTTACCCACTCCCGGGTACCGCTTTTGTTTGATAATTTTACGCGTCTCCCGCGTACTACTGAGTCTTTGCATTTTTGTTTTATTTGGGCCACCATTTCTTTATAGTCACCCCTCCCGACTGAATGGAAAGCGTTCCAAGGACCGTGGCCAGTTACACCCTGAATTGTGCAGGCAACCTCCTGGACCCGCTTTCGTGTTTTAGATATGCCATCCGGAGAATTTGTTACCGTCCCCAGCAATTGACCGAGCTTAGAGTTTCTGGATAAGATTGGCGTTCACCAGCCCCGGCACACCTTCGTGTACGATCCTGAACCTCTAAAATTAGGAGATAGTTGTGCCTCTTTGTGAGATCTCCAGTTTCCCCCCCCCGTGCGTTGAATGATGTAAATAGTGAAGTATTTTCCCGTTCTTTGTCCCCCGATGTTCACGCCCGGGAGTTCCCAAACGCGGCAAAGCTTCACACCTTGAAGCCCATGGCCCTTTTTTTTTCACTAGTCTTCCAGGGTTTCCTTTTCTCCCCCAGCCTGCTTGCAGACATGTCGTCCATGTTTTTTCTTGCTGGCGCCGTTTTTTCTGCGTAGCGCGGGTTGAGGATGTTCGCAGGGTCCGCCCCCGGGGCTTTGGCTTTGATGACCTCCCTTTTGCAGATCAGTCACCGAGGGTTCCCCCTGTTTGAACAAATAGTCTCCTGAACTGATCATCCGTTGTGCACCCTGCGGTTGATCAAGGAGTTTCTCCCTACGTATTAGGTGATTACGTTCTTTGGGTACCGACGAGTGCGTGTTTCAAGTTTAATTGGCGTTCCCAATTGTAATGACCGCACTGTCTTCCGGCTCACTACCGACCCACCGTAAGACCCCGGTGGACATCGGTAGTGTAGCCCTGGCCATTGTACTCCGGATTTCCCCGGCACTCTCGTCACTTTTATCTGCATACACCCCTCTATCTGATTTGAGTATAGATCGTTATATGTGAGTGCTCCTCCACCGATTATCCCTGTCGCCCCTACACTGACTCTTGCCCATACAGAACGCATCGTGATCCACATTTACTTGTCGCTGGCGACGGCGTACGCGTATGCGATTTTGAGCTTTCCTCTCTTCAGTAGTTAAGACCTCGTTCTGGCTTCTTTTTTTGTTTTTTCCCTTTTTTTTTTTTCTCCCCTATGCGTTGGACCCAAGCAGGGTCTTGTCGTTCCCCAGTGTCGATGTGCAGTCCCTTATTCACCGACGGTCGCACCGAAGGGATGCGTGTAGTTAATTTTAGGTAGTCGTGCGTCCTCTCTCGCTTTAATAGTGTATTTAGTGGCAAACTCGCAGGATCGCTCCATCTGGAGTTGCTCATTTTTAGTCGAACTTGTGGGATTACCTTGTTAGGTCCGGTCGCTACGTTGGTCTTATCGGAGGCTGTACTTTTGTCCCCCGAATTCCGCACCTCTATTCCTCAAACGGTAAAATGTCGGCTCGGATCCTTGATTTCTGGCGTGCGGACCTAGGCGCTATAATTTTGAACTCCCCCAAATTGGTGGCCCTTCTTCCTACGAATACGGTCTGTTGCGACCCGCGGGAGTAGTTGGCGGCCCTGATTCTTTTTTCTTCTTTGCTTGCGTCCCAAAAATCTGTTCCGGCAACTGGTCGACAATTCGCCTGTGCTTTCTTGCCGAGCGGTGACCGGGAAGTGCCCCTTCCCTTTCCTCACCGCGGCCTTTGGTTTTACTGTTAAGGCAACCCCGTAGGTGGCCTTGACCCCGACC
>Ga0179593_1500183_pt1 | contig 10806 bp, 7 predicted proteins | sample CZODoug2_1_08_16_FD_185931 | JGI IMG/M metagenome (GOLD analysis project Ga0179593, IMG submission 185931) | Vadose zone soil fungal communities from Angelo Coast Range Reserve, California, USA - CZODoug2_1_08_16fungal (PacBio error correction) | ecosystem: Environmental > Terrestrial > Soil >... | reverse complement strand
CTCTGTGCCTTCCCCTCACCACCTCCATTTGAGGCCGCGTTCGACGTCACCAAGTTGTCCCCTGCTTCTCGACATTCCTACAGATCCCCCTTTCTGAACTGCGCCGGTAAAGCTCGACGCGTGCCCAATCTCCCCTGTGCCGTTGCGATTCCTATCAAGTCATTCATTTTCCTTTTTTCTACCAGCTACCCACCCATTGGAGAGCAGAACTCGATGCCCTACCTTGCTGCCGATATAGTTCGCGGCCCGTCCCCCGACTTTAAACCCCCTGCCATTTTTTCTCTCGAGAACATGGCGGTCGGCAGTGAGATCGCCCGCTAAGTGAGTCGCCTTTGCACCAGCGCGTTTCGCATCTGGGCCCCCTCCGCCCAGAACGGTCGTAGATAAGCTTGGTGCCCGACGCCTCGATAATTCCCTCGACAGTCTTCTGCGTTCCTCTCGACGCCGAGGGGCTCCCGGTCGCAATAAGTACAATGCGACTTTCCGGCCCGGGGATTTCTTTATCCAGTTTTTTTTCCGAGGTACACACCACCATTCATTTCTTCGGTGATCCACGCCCTCGCGCTGCCCACATTGTCCTTGATCCTGAGTCAGAGCTGCCTCGCCTGGCGCGGGCATGCAGATTGCTACCCGGCGCTGCGCTCGACGCTCGGCGGTCGCCATGCTCGGCTTTCTCCCCGGGGGGTTCATTTCCTTGCCTAGCCCGATTGGCCGATCTAGCGGTCCGGAACTCGTTTGCCTCCTCGACCTCCTTTGCAGCACATCATTCACGGGCCGACTGCTGTCCGAGCATCTCAGACCGAACCCGCCCCTTAACCTTTCTGCGTCCCCCCTCGAGGCTGCACTCGTGCCCGAGCCACGCGCGCTTCAAGCTCGTCTTTTCCGTCGTCCCTGAGTTATTCCCTCGTGTCTCCTTGAAGTTCGAATGGTGCTTTTTTGTTTTGATTTGTTTTTTTTTTTATTACGCCTGAAGAGCGCGCGCCGCCATTTCTTCTCCCCCCCACGTCGCTGCTTTTAGTGTTTCCACTCGGCAAGGAGAACATCCCGAGGGATGAAGATGTCCCCTCCCCCCCCCCATCCGAGCCCGCAGATGTCTTTCCGAGTCTTTCTCCCCTGAAGACCCTTTTATCGGTTCTCCCCTCACAGTTTTGGCATGATGTACCCCCTGCCGCGGCGCAGTTATTCCTCTCGGGAGAGTGTAGTAGCTTCCCGCACGTGGCCCCGCCCCAAAGCCCCAAAGAGTTTTTTTTGTTTTGTGGTGTTTTCTTGGGAAAGGTGCGCCTCCAATTTTTTGTCGAATTTTCAGAACATTGTAGTCGCCGAGCTGCAGAATTGCTCTTCGTCTTCCAGCTACATTTCGACCCACCCCTTGCGATTCCCTGGTGCCTTTCAAGCTGTCGGACGGTAAGAGTTTTTGGGTTGCCACTCGATTTCCCCCACGTTGCGACCCTTTCGTCATGAGATAAGGTTCTAGTATCCCCCTGCGGCCGACCGCTCACTTATATCCCGCGACCTCCATCTGCAGAGGGGTGGGAGGATTTCTCCGGTTCTTTTTTCTACTTGCGCCCGCTCTTCGAAATCGCCATCGGAGTGCTGAGCTCACAGCCGGCTGTCCCCCTCTCTCCGCCGTCCTATCCCCTCTTTTCATCTTTTCCGGCATGAGTACATGGCGAATCCCTCCTTTTGCCTATTTGTTCCGCTTTGGTGGATTCGGTCGGATGTGATGCTCGACAAAAATACATTTTACTGCCTTTTTGACCCGGCGGCCCGCGGCTTGTTTTTCCCATCACGGCCGTTCGATTTTTTTTAGCGAGTGCTTCCCCGATGCCCTAGTTGCCTCGGCTGCTCCGGCTCTTCTTCGCGTTCCTGGCCCGTCGGCCTCTACCTCTCCCTGTTGTTAGTTGTTGATTTGTATTGATATGCGGCGGGCCATCCCGCACGTGTTCTCCGGTACCAAAATTGCTCTGCGATGGGAATCTTCTTCAGCCCGGCCCAGTCCCACTTCGTAGCTACCCCCTTTCCCGGAGTTAGTCCCGCCGTGGCGTTTTTGGTTTTTCGCTAAACCCTTTTCTTTATGCGTGCCTGGTCGACGGGACCCACTTCCCCCCCTCGCCGGCCGCGCCTTTTCAGACCGACCTCGTGAGCTGACCGTTTGTGGTCTCGCGATTTTGTTCCCTTGGCTCCCTCGGTTTTTCGACGGCACGTCGTTCCTCGGACTGTCCTTCGAGCGCGTTGGTGCCTCCCCCCACGAGAAAATCGGACGGCGTTTCTCCTCTTAGCACTGTCCCCTTTCCCCTCGAAAGCGGATCCCTGAGATTGCAGGTTCCTTATCAGGCTTTTCCTTTTCTCTTCCGGTCCGAGAACAGCCTATCTTTTACCTGAGGTTTTCAGAGATGCTGCCTTTTTACCTCTTCCTGATTATGTAATTTTCCGAAAGTTCGACGTGAGTATCCCGGCACCACTTTTGTTTTTTTTTCCGCACCTGTGGTCAGTCTATCATCTTTTCGGTTTTGGCCATGCAGATATGCAGCCAGAGTCGGCCACTAGCGGTCATGCACTTGGCGATGATTTCGGTCGCAATAAGAGTTCTGGGCGTGGTGTCCCCCCCTTTTTAGTCCGTTTTAATGGGTGGGTCTCTCGGCAAGCCGATCCCGTCTTATTCGGACGGCTCTTGTAGGGCCTGAACATTTATTCGAGTTTCTTAAGGGCCCTGAATCTGGCAGTCGTTAACGAAGCTTTTCCTATGGCTGCGCACGTTCTCTCCCCTTTTGTGGAAGAGGTCGGATAACATTCACGCACTCTCCACACCTTTTAGTGGCGGTCGCGCTCCTTGCCCGGATGGTTTCCGATGGCTGGCTTCTTCGTACTGTCGTGGCCCGAGATCGTCCGACACCTTTCTCGTCGTCTCTGAGTTTTTTCGAGTGGCGCACCTCAGGTGAAGCCGTGATTGTTTACGGCTTCTATCTTTTCCTCCGGTCTAAACGGGGCATCAATTTTTCGCCTCATGTGACGCGTGTTCACCTGCACCGGATCTGTCCCGATTTGTCGAGATGTTGCTCTGCTTGACGCCCCGTCTGGGCGATGTCATGACCCGAACCTGATTTCGAAGCTTTTTGCTCGGGATTGCGACGCGCGATCACCGCTTTAGCCCTCATGCCACGCCAGCGAGGGCGATGTAGCTCTTTGCACCAGATGTTTTTTGTACTCTTCCCCCCCCCCGGTGTTTTGCAACAATCCCTGGCCCTGTTGATGTCCTCACTCTAACTCCTTTTTTCGCCCCCACCGCACCGCATTTGCCTTTCTGCTCGCGCTCCCGATGTGTTTCCTTCCATCCGGTTTCAGTGATGCCCGATTCGTTCGTGTCATCCAGCATTTTGTCCGGGTGGTGAATACCGTATTGCTTTTCTTATTTTTTCCACGGTCGTTCTGCAACTGGATTTTCTGAGAACGGATTTTTCCCGATTTTTTTTCTCCTCGCATTTTTTTTCGCGCCTCCCCCGATGTAGATCAGCCCCACCTGCGCTGTGTTTCTTTCTTTTTTTCGTGCGCGCATTTCCTCAGTTCTCGGGCTTTTCCGAGACCCAATCGCCGTTCCTTTCGCGTTTTGGTTTTTCTTCAGTATTCTGCATCTGGGCGGGTTTTTAGTACGCTTCCACTTCATCCTTAGCTTTGATAGCTTTCAGGTCTTTACGCCGCACCCTTGCTTGTCGCATGCAGGCCTTTGCGCCGGCCGTTCCTTCGAAGACACGGTGCCGTCGGCATTAGTCGCCGATCCGCGAGTGTTCTCCACTGCCGGCCAGTATCCTTGGGTTGACGTCCATCAGTCGTAGTCTCTCTATCACATTTTTTATTTTGTTATTATGAGCTAGCGTGATGAGGTAGGGTTGCTGCCAACCTTCTCGCCGCGTTGTCGCATCGCGTCACCCTTTTTGTTTTTCCTAGAAAACTTCCCGACGGCAGTGCTCTGCTTACGTACGGAACTTGCTCACAGTTGTGCTGCCGACCAGCTTCGTCGTCTACTTCAATCTTATGAGGATTTTGACTCATCCGGTCCCTCGATGAACCCCTCTGTCGCTTGCTGCGCCGCCTTCATCCTTGGTATACCAGGTCGCTGTCCCCTAATCGTTCGGCGGCCTCACCTTCCGGTTTCGTGTAGTAACTTGGAAACCCCCATGTCACATGGTCCGCGCCCCCTATCGCCGTCTTTTCCGTCGTCCCTGCTCTCCCGATTTCCGTGTCCTGCCGCTTACATCCCCCTTTTGGCCCCCCCCAATTTTTCAAGTGCCGTGACCGGCCCAGTTTTGTCCCTCCGATCCGACCAGGCGGTTTTTGCAACGTTTTTTCACTTCGCCGTCCCCGTTCTCATTTAATCATATCTTTTTGCTCTGAGGAGAGCTCGGGCTGCTTCTTTTCCATCGTTCGTCCGGCTTCCTATGAAATTCTATGAGTTTAACCTCCCATTTCACGGCTCTTCCACAGCATCGGGATGCCCATGACTTCTTCTTTCGACAACATTTAGTTCCAAGTCTTACATTTTTGCCCCCGCGGTTTCTTTGGCGCCAGGGCATTTAACCGCCGGCTGGTTGCCCTCGTTTCCTCGTTCCGCTTGTCCCACCTTTCCCTTTTTCGGACCTCTGTTCCGCGCAGGCCTTCGGAGATCTTTCTTTAGCCCACCGACCTGGCGTTTCCCGCGGCTCCTCAACATCTTCCTCCCACCCCCTTCAAGGGGATGCCGCGACCTCACGCTAAGCGGCGATTCACCCCGACTTCTCCCGGTGAGATTAGACAACCTTCCCGTTATTTGGCCTTTCATAGGTTGCCAACGGTTTTGACCAACATGCTGTTTTTGCGCCGTGCTTCTTCCCAAATATCGGGTGAGACTCACTCCCGACCCCCCTAACGTCTTTCTGCCCGCCGAACATTTGCGTTTTTTTCTACATCTGCTCCCCCCCCCTCACCCCCCCCACCCCCCCCCGCCCCCCCTTCCCCACCGCGCCGTCACGCGCAGTTTCACCACCCCAGCGTTTTTGTTCCCGAGGTTCCCTCTGCGAAATCCTCGCCCGCTCTGCGTCAGTTTTTTCGGCTTTGTTGTCCGCTCCAATCGATTCCCCGTCGCGCCCCCTCCCGCCTAGCTCTTCGGCCCTTCAGTAAATCGTCATTGCAACTATTGCAGTCCTTCACGAGCTTTGCCGGGCCCCCTCCTCCCCCACTCCCGGGTTCTTAGCCTCCCAGAACTGCTATCCGACGATTTGCTGGAGCCCGAGAGTTTATCGCATAGGACCGCGAGTTTAGTTAGCGGGCGGCCGAATCTTCCGTCCTGTGGCAACAGCTCCGTCCTACCCCCCCTGCACTTTCCGCCAAGTTTTCGCGATGACAGCCCTTCCGGCCGCGGTTTTCGTTTGAATCTCGTCATTCCGGCCTCGTTGCCCGTGGCAAACCCACCTTGACATCTACCCAGTTGTTCGAGATCAAGAAGCTTCTTCCCCTCCGCCGCTCCGAAGGAGCCAACCCCCCCCCTTTCCCTCTAGCGTCCCCACATCTTTCCTCCCCTTTTTTGAATGATGGATCCATGTTTCGCGGGATTTGATTTTGCCTTGGCTTTTCGCCCTTAATCAGCTACGTATGAGTTGAAGGCCCCTATGCCCTTTCTCGCCTGTCAATTTTCTCTATTCTTTCGGCCCACGACAACTTGCGCTAGTCCCTCCTACTCTGATCGGGCAGCGTCTAGTTTTTTAGTCCTCGCCCGGCTTCGGGTCTTTTTTTTTTCTCATGTGCCCTTTTCGACACTCGCACATGGCCTCCTTGGCATTCCCCACCCAGGATGTGCCCCGGCCTTGCCCCCCGTTCTCTCCAACCGAAGGTTGGACTTTTCCGAGGCCTTTCTTTTTCCTGATTTACCTAGGTTTCATGTTGCTTCCTTTAGGTTTCGAGGAGGATGGCCTCTCTTATCATTCCTTCCTATTTGTTAGCTAGGCCTATTTCTCCGCCTCGATGAAACCGGCCCGTCCATTTCTCGGCCGCGAACCGCTTCACGCCGTTTCGGCACAAGTCTCGCGTTCTGTCGCGCACCTGGCTCAGTTTAGTCGCGCCTTTTTCGTACTGCAAAGCCATGGTTCTGGGTTTTTTGGTCCAAAGTGCGTGCTTTTTGTCACCGTAGCCTCACCGCCCCACGCCTAGTCCATCGGGTTCTGCCGCTTGGCACCTGACGTCCTCCCTCTTCGCAGAATTCTCGCGATGTCTTTCGACCCCCTTGTCTCCTCCGATTGACCTTCCTGACGTAGAGCTTGCGCATGTTCTCCTCTGAATGTCACTCTAGCAATCGGCCTTTCCAGGCCCTGCGCTGGCCGTTTACCACCGTCCACGTATCCCTAATTTCTCTATCACAAGATGCCATTTTAGGTTGCTTACGTGCTTTCGCTTGGACTGACGTTAGTAATGGGCGCCTTCGTCTGCCTCCCCCTCCTTATTCCTCTTTTTGTTCTGTCTGAGAACGCGGCAGGCCTGGGAATGCGTCATGTCTTTCGCGTACAAGACTCCTTCTCTTCCAGATTGTCTTTCTTCTTGCAGCCAAATTTTTTCCTTCTGCTAAATTGAGCGTGGGTCTTTCCCGCGACTGGTTCTGAATCGCTTTTTTTCTAAGAGCTCTGCCTCTCGGCGCCTTTTCCTTTTTATGGTTCCCTCTGGCCCTGGGATCATATTGGGCGATGTTCTTTCCAAATCTCCTAGGCATCAGTTCCTGTCGCTCTCTTGCCCCAGCGACTGACATCTCCCCCCTCCTCTCCCCGGGTAGTAGATCTTGGTTCCCTCCATCTGCTCCTTGCATCGGCTGTTTTACTTAAGTGCCGCGTTTGAGATACTTATTTCTGAGACAAGCCTTTTGTCCCCCCCTACGCGCGACTTTCGTCCAATTTTTTCGTGTCCGCGGTGTGAGATTTTGCCCTTCTTCATGCTCGAATGTTCTCCTTCCGGCGTATTTCCTCCTGCAACCGCAGCCTTTCTTTTGGTGTCGCTTTTTTCGGCCCGCCCCCTGCTTTTTAAGGCAGGTTCGGCCCTTTTTAAGACATTCTGCCCCTACTGGAGGATTATCCTTATTTCGAGCCTTTTTGCTCCGATGCGCGTGGTATTCTCGAAGTTGTTCTATTTTCTCCCCCCCCGTTTGCTAGCCCGTTTTTCGTTGGTTTTCCTCCCCCCACGGGTCACCCGTCACGGTTGCTGTTGCAGCTTCAGTTTCCTATGCCATTCCTCTTCGTCATGGGCGGATACGATTTTTCTCCTAGCGCTTGGAGAGCCTTTCGTGATGATCTCCCCTTTCCCTAAGACACTTGTTGCTCGGAGGCAAGCCTTCGCTTCCGTCTGACTCCCCCTCGGACATTGCTTCTTTTAATGATTACCCCCCGTTTGCAGGAGACCGGCTGGTGTCAGAGCCTTAGCCCCTTTTCCCGTTGTGTTGTTCGATCCCCCTGTTTTTTTTTCAGCTAGCCGCGTCTTACGTTTAGAGGTGTGATGTCTGTTTATCCTCCTCGTCCCCAGCCCTGTTCAATTTAATCAGCCGCGCCTTTACCCGTATTCACTGACCTTACGTTCTATGAATGGTTCTTTTTTTTTGCATCATTTTACCAGAGGCCTCCTTGGTTAGTCGTTCTTCTAGCCGTCTTTGAGCGGTAGGGCTGGACCAGTCATTTCGTTGGCTTGTAGTTCTTCGATGCCTTTTCGTAAAATGCCATTGGTCATTTTTTTGTCTGAAGGGCTTCGCCTTTTTCCTCTCCCGCATTTCCCACCCTCAGCTCTTTTCGACTCTCCGTATCTGGCTTAATCGGAAGCTTCTCCCCCTATTACCCTTTGACGACTCCTTTTCCTGTGTTTCCTTGTCATCTCTTGCTAGCCGTTCACTTTCCCCCCCTACATATCCCGACGAGGCCCGCCCGCCGCCTTCTCTTATGTATTTCGAGATCTATTCCCGGATGGTGTTGCTATCATGATTGGGAGCTCTTTTCTGCCACTGGGTTGTTTTGTTTCTTAGGTCCACTGTCATACTTTGCTTTTGAGCTCCGCTGCTAGTATGTCATGTGAATTTTTGCTGTTTCGAAGTCCCCCCTGTGATCTGTTTGGATAGCGTACCAGTTGAGCGGTCCCCGCCGCCGCATTTTATTAAATTGTTCGTGGTGACCTTTTTTTCTGAGCGCCCCGTTTGTTTCTTTTTGTTTGTGCCTTCCGATGCCGTTGTCTTCACGCCGGCTGCATATCCTTTCTTGTTTGTCCTCGCCTTCCTGCATTTTTTTTCTTATCTTTTTCCTCTTCCTGGTTGTGTTGTTTTTTTTAGCTCCTTGAGACGTAGCAACCTACTTGTCCCGGGAGTTTGGCGGGCTGACTTCCCGCCCAAAAGAGCGACCCACAGCGTCTTTTTCTCCATCACCACCATGCCCTCGCCCCCCTTTTCATCTGCGCGGTTTTACTGCCGCGTCTTGAACCGAGCTTTTCAAGGTTTATTCTCGACCGTTCGGCTCCCCCCCCTAATAGAAAGTATTCTCTTTTGTCCTCTTCCCCCGCTACTCATGCCATCACCCCCTTTCTCTCCCCTCCCAGCTCTCTGAGCGGCCCGCATCTCTTAATATTAGGTCTTTCCTGGACCCAAAATCTCCTGCGGCTTCCGAGTCTTGACCTTTTCCTTCTCCCCCTGCTCCTTTTTGAGTTGATCCCCCCCCCTTTCAGAAGTGTTTTTTTTTTGAGTTGAGCTGACTTCTTGATGAATTAGGCGCGAGTCCCTCCCCCCCTACCCCCCCCTAGGAAACCCCCGGGCGTCCTCTCTCTACGGAAAACACTTCCCCGCGTCCCGGCTTTAGACTCACCTTGCGTACTGGCCTGTTTTACGTCACCGCGGCTCACGACTACCCCCGGGGTTGGTTTATGTTTGCAGCCGTCCCGAAACACCGTGCCCTGGAAGGTTCCTTCGTTTTTTCGTCCTAACTGTCCCGAGCAGTTTCCTCTTGTGCTTCGTGTCAAGGTCCGGGCGTTTGTCTGGTGGCTCTTTCCCACAGGTTGGAGTGCTTGCCCACTACTTCCTTCTTCAAGGCCCTTAAGTTTCCAACCACCTTCTGGCCTCGTGATCGACACCCCAGCGTGGGGGCGCTTTCATTACCCCCGTGATAGTTTTTCTTATCCTGGAAATTCCAACCGTCACATGGTCCCCTGCTCCCGTCGTCTGACGTTCCCCCCCAAGTTTACCGCGCGGGACCTCCCTCGACATACGGATTTCTGAGTTCTGCCCCTATCGTTCCCACGCTTTGCCCCCCCCCCCTAGTCACAGCGCGATCTTCCCCCATTTTCGTTCTCCCAAGTCTCCCGCAAGCCCCGGTTGTTACCGTCTCCTTTCAAGCGACTGGATCTTTTCTGAGTCCCCGCTATGGAACCATCGGGTTGACCCCACGCCTCCATGGCGGGCGTCACAAACATCTGGCTGGGGCGCCATCGTCTCGCCATTTTAGGTCCTTTCCGATCTTCCCGTCGTTCACCTAGGTATACTATTGGCCTAGGCCTTCTTGTAGACCTAATTGCCTGTCAAGACAGGCTGACGCCGATTCTCCAGCCTTTTCTCTTTTCCCAAGGCTTTCCCGTACTTGGATGTCGCCAGGTCGACCTTTTGTCAATGAAGCCCATAGGCGCTCCAATAATGCATTGCCACCTTTTCTTCGCCCAATTACTCAAGTTGTCTTTTCCGTATTTTTGGGGTGGGTCGCTTAAATCCCGCTTCGCGCGCAACCTTACGACTCGCTACTTGAACTGTCCGCGTCCCCTGCGCTACCTCCTGCAAAGAGTTTCATCGGAGTGCCATGGGAAGATTAGCGCTGCACCCGAGGCTCGCGCTTCCATCGTCGCGCTGGCCAACTCAGTTTCCTTCCAGGATTCCGCACGCTCTCTTTTTCCCTACGAGATTCGTGCTTTCTAATTTGCGCACCATCTCCAGTAGTCCCCTATGCGCCAGTTATTCCTCAGACAATCTACCTCCCCCGTTAGCCGCTTTTAAGGACTCTAAACTTCCCCCGATTTTCGTCATAGTCAGCCAGTCAGATTGACGCCACCCTCACTGGTCGTCCGTGAGGTTTGCGATTCATATTCAAGCTGTCGCCGCGTGCGAGTTTCGTTTTTTCTTGTTTTGATAGCGGCTACACGTTATTTGCTCGTGACCGAGTTCCCCTCGGCCAACAGCCGTCGTCGAACTCATTCGAGATCGACTTTGTTTTCGCCTTTGGCTGCCGTACCAATACCCTCCCCTTTATTCCGGCGACCGCTGGGATAAATCTTCGCATCTCAGTGGTTCAAGGATGTATTTCGTGCTTTCGCCTGAGTCGGGGCTGAAGGACTTGGTGACAGGTGGAGACTGTCCAGCTCGTCTTTCAATCGTCCCGACGTCGTTTCTATTGTCCGGCAACTGAGTTCCTTTGCGCGCTTCGTTCCTGTTCTTTCCAATAGCGCCCGACGTTCCCTTCGGAATGAGTGATATCTTCCTTTTGCGTACGTCCCGACTTAGCGCCGCTCGTTCCAGTCCCGTTTCTCATTTGCAGCTGCCTTCTGGCGAGTCTTTTTGGTCTGAAGATGGGGACCTGTTTAGACCCCCACCTTCCCGCACTGTCGGCATTTAAATTCTGACCCCTTAGCGGGCCCTCCTTCCCGGCTGGCCGGCGGCCGTGTTCTCACCCATGACCCCCGCCCCCAATTGCCTCTCCTTTGCTGTCGGATGACTCTTTTCCCTCCCGCCCTCTTTTCTCCTGCCTGTTCGCCCTTGCGGAGGCTAGGCGTAGATGGCCCGTC
>Ga0179593_1433218_pt1 | contig 10806 bp, 8 predicted proteins | sample CZODoug2_1_08_16_FD_185931 | JGI IMG/M metagenome (GOLD analysis project Ga0179593, IMG submission 185931) | Vadose zone soil fungal communities from Angelo Coast Range Reserve, California, USA - CZODoug2_1_08_16fungal (PacBio error correction) | ecosystem: Environmental > Terrestrial > Soil >... | reverse complement strand
TACATTCTTCTTTTCGTACCCCCCCCGGGCAACGCCACCCCTTTTTCTGAACGCCCCGGTTATTTCAAAGGCCTTTTTTCTCCAAAGGGATCACTCGCTTCGCTTTTTCTCTCTGTTGCTTGGGGAAGGAGTTCCCACACCCTTTCCGAGTGGCGTCCCGCTGACGAGCTCGCGCGAAGCTTGCCACAACCACATTTTTTTGGTGTTTCTTTTGCCCATGCAGAGCGCCTCTATGCCCTGCTTTTTTTTGCCCACTCGCCCGCCATTCCTTTCCCTAACGGGCATTGGACGATGAACCTTCGAGCACGTCGAGAGGATCTTCCTTTACTTTCTATCACTCGGCATGCCGTTCAACCTTTCCTTTCTGAAGCGACCCGGGTCGACACCGCATACCAAGCATCGTCTGTGCTCGGGACACATGCCTTTCCGGGCTTTTGATTCTCAATCTCTTGCCTGCCGATTAGTTTTCCCAACTGTTAGGTGCCCTCTAGTGAGCCCACACCTTTGTACCCGCCCCCTACTTTTTTTTTTATTTCCTCAGGCTGTAACAATATTGCTGAGCAACCACACCTGTATTAGATGTAACGTCCAAAGCTCGGCATGCATCCTTTTTTTAAACCAGGCGGGCCGGCCCTTTTTCTCTCTTCTTCGTACGCGACGCTTTTCCCCCCTGTCATTTTTTCTCAGATGAGTCAGGATCCGAAACATTGTTTCCAATTTCTTATAGACTGGACAAGGTTTTTTCAAGATTTTTTTTTGCGACCGAGGCGGCCCTCGATAGTCTGTCGCCCAAGGATTCTTTTTTTTTTTTTAGATGGACCACAGCCCTACCACGGACGGCCCCTTTTTCAGCGTTCCCGGATTCGGGCGAATCCTTTTTTTTTTTCCCCCCCCCCGCGCCATGGCCACGCTGATTTTTTCCCTCCTTTCTATTGCCGAGTTTATTCCTCGGACCGCATCTTAGATTCTTGATGCGGCCCTTGGTCTATTTCCCCTCTTCTGACCTTGTCGTCCGGAGGATTCCTTTCTCCCCCCCCTTACCTCAGCGACCCGACAGGCGTTGCGACTACATCTTCCCTCCCTTTGAACTTCAGGTTTTTTTTTTGTTTTTTTTTAGGAGGGGGGGGGGGTCCCCCCCTTTTGAACGACATGAACTCAGATACTCTACGGGCTAGCCGGCCTAGTGCCCTTCATCTCCAGTTTCGCTCCTTTTTCGATATACATATTTGAGCCTTTCTTCTAACGCCCGCGTGCACCTGTTAAGTTTTCTCGTCTGGACCAAGAACTTTTCCTTTTTCTCTTCGAGTTAGTCTCATTCGTCCTTTTTATTTTTTTATTATCTTTTTTTATAAGTGTTGACGTATCCTTTCCGAACGTGAGCCTGTTAGCGGCCTGGTGTACGGTTGAGACCGGCTAGATTCCCTCCTTAGCTAGCGAGCCTCTCTTGATACGTGAGAGGACTAGTTTAAGTTTATCCCTCCTCTTCTGGTACCACGGTCCCGAACCTTTTTCCCCCCCCAGAGCATGCCACCAGCGCACTAATTGCCTCGCCGACCTGAAGTCGGTATCGCAGCATTCTTTCCTGAGATTTTTTTTTCCGCAGGGTCGGCTTTTAAAGATTTTTTAAGCTTTTGGACGCTGAGCTCGGGATTGCCGCGAATTTTCGTTTTCTTTCCCTCCCCCCATTCTGGGTTCAGACCTTTTCTTCTTTTTAGGTTGCCCTAGACTCTAGGTCCTTTCCATTTTTCGCGTACATGTCCACGTCGTCTTGGGACTGATGAGGCCTAATCGCGCATGTTTCTTTTGACCGTTCGAACAGCGCGCTCGTCGATGAATTCCCTCCCCTCTTTCCTCAGCTTTTCTCACCTTCATGTTTGTCTGCTGGCCCTTATAATGCCGCCGCCCTCCCGCGAGGCGTCGCTCCCCCTCCTAAGGCACGGCAATTCGTCCCTTTTTCTTTTTTTTTTCTTCTCGCCCGCCAGACCCTCTTTTTCCCCTCGCTAGGTTCATGGGGCGTTTTTGCCGTCTGCATATACCCCCTCACTGCGACTCTTCCTTTTCCCCTTCGAGCCGAAGGCTCGGCGTACTCTTCAATTTTCTTTACCCTTCTATGAACGCTGCGGATTTTTGGAACTTATCAACCCCCTTGTCAAGTAGACGCCGAGGATCGCGGTTCCCTGACTTGCAGTCGTTGACTTTTTTCCTCTTATAGTTAAGTACTCTTGGATGTTCTTCGGAGCTTCGACGCTTGTTGCGTTAAGCACTTCTCCTCTTGAGCCTCGACGACCGTTCCGTTCTTCATTAGCGTTTACGCAAGCAAGGCCTACAGCAGCCCTTATTTCCGCTAGACGCCTGGTTTTTTCTCCCTCGTCGGGCCAGCTGAACAGCTGTGGTGCTCTACTCCTTCTCTTTTCTCCTACTTCTACATCGACCCGATTTGTCTTTTAGACAAGGGGCAGGGCGGTTGGCTTCCCCCGGAAACGTCCGATGTTGTAGCTCCCCTTTTTCTCCACCTGGCGGCCGGACCGCGGGCCCTTGCTCCTTTACGAGTGTAGCGCCGCTGAGGGCATAACGTTGTTGTTGTCTGCGAGAGCCACTTCTCTTTCCTTACGCCCAAACCCAACCAAAACCGAACCCTACATCTAACGAACCACCCCACCCCCCGAACCACAACCACACCACAACCACCCCCCCCCACAAACCCAACAAAAAAGATAACCCCACCCACCACCGTGAGTGATAGAGAACCGTGAGAGTCCCTAGTGCTCTTCTTTCCCACCAAAAAGTAGTTAGGCAGTTACTTGACGACAACCCTCTTTTAACAACCATCGTGTCCTTCTGAGAAAAAGAGAGATGACCAGACGTGATTCAGCGATAAATTTAGATAATTTTCCGAGGGACCAAGGCAAGCTAGTTTTCTTCTCTTTTTTGCTTTCTTGAGTTAAGGAAGTTTTTGTTTTTTTTTTTTCGAGTGGGGAGGGTTTGGGGATCTGGGGGGGGGGCTGCCTTTTTCTGTTTTTTCTTTCTTGTTTTTTTCTCTTGTTTTGGTGGGTTTACCCCCGGATCTTTGGATCGTTTGGAAGGTTTTTGCCTTTTTGGTTGTGTTATTTCTTTTGTGTTTTTTTTTTTTTTTTTTTTTTTTTTTTTTTTTTTGTATTTATTTTTTTTTTTTTTTTTTTTTTTATTCATTTTTTTTTTTTTTTTTTTTTTTTTTTTTTTTTTTTTATTTAAATTTTTTTTTTTTTTTTTTTTTTTTTTCTTTTTTTTTTTTTTTTTTTTTTTCGAGAGGCGCGGCCCTCCCGCGTTAGTATCGAGCTATTCCAGGTCTTCTTGGACGCAGCTCTTTTTTTTCCCCCCAACCCCCTCACCGCGTCTAGCTGCTTCATCCCCCTCCTAGACTTCGAGGACCTTCTCCTGCTTCCTTCCTTCCGACTCAGCGCACCGTTTTTTTAGCGCTGACAATTCCTTGGTTGAGCTGCCTTCCCCCCCCCCAGCTCCTTTCCCTTCCTTGTTTCCCCGGCACCTGAATGCGAGCAACCGCTTTTTTGGTCTTCTCGTCTCATCGCCGAAGCCCTGCCTTCGTCTTTCTCTCTCTTCCCCTTCTTTTTTCGCAGCACTCTCATAACCTCAGCGCCGACTATTGCTCATCTCCGTTGCCTTTCCTTTCTGCGTCCCTTCCCTTTCCAATTCAAGGACGAGAGATGCCGCATTTTTTCTTCTTTCGACGAGCCGGCTTGCCCCTTTTTTTTTTTTCTTTTTATGATCCTAGTTCCCTCCCCCGCCCTTTATATGTGAGTACCTCGATTCTCAGTAGCCCTCCACAGTTAATATTTTGATTTTTTTTTTTGAGCACCCCCTTTTTCCCAAATCGTCCTCTCCCCCCTCGCCCCGAGCGAGCGTCGACGTGAAGCCTTATCTTTCTTTATCTGAGTACGGCTCACAGAGGGCTAGGCGTCCCCCCCCTCCTTTTTTTTCCCCTTTGGACCACTTTTTTTTTCCCAATCCAGTTCATTTCGCTATCGTTGCCCCCCTCCTCCACTCCCCCGGCGCGAACTTTCAGAGTCTTTTTTCTTCCAACTTCGACTTTCCTCGATACCCAACTGCCCTCTTAGGTCCCCAGTCTCTTCTTTGGGGCGTGCGCTGACTTTTGGTTCTAAGGAATTCGAGACAGCTGGTTCTCGTCCCGTACCAGTTTCCTGACTAATAGCTCACGTATCCCTCCTCTTCTTTTGTCGACCGCACGACTTTTCTTTATGTCCTCTATCTCTCCCTCTACGACAGAATTTTTTTCCTCCTTCCACCGCGCCGCCCCCTCTCATTCTCTGGTCAATTTCAGATTTTTCCGCCCGAGCTGCTCATACCCATGATTCCCTTTAAGACGTCCGGAGTGGAGGTCCTAGAAACGTTTCTTCTTTTTTTGGTGGTGTTTTTTTCCCCTTGAAACCCCGTCCACCCCCTCCCGTTTCTTCTCGGCAAGGCGCACCCCCCGAGTAAGAGTCTTAATGCCCTGAGATCCTTTTGATGTTGGCGCGCCGGTGTCCTTCCCTGACGTTTCGAGTTAGTCCTCTGAGTTTCCCACCCATAAGACACCCATTCTCCAGACCCCGTGCCCCCTTTTTTTTTTTTTTTCCTGTCATACAAGTTTTTCTGCTTTGACGGTCAGTGCGTCTTACTTTTCTTTCTCAGGTCCTTCCCCCCCCCCTTAGCAAGAAGTCACCACTCCCACCCCCCACTCTTCCAATAACCCTTTCTCTTTCTATTGTCAAGCTTGCCAGAGGAAGTCAGCGATCTTTTTCCTACCAGCATTTTTCTTTTCCTTTCCTCGTTTTCAACGCCATTCTCCTCAAGCTCTTGCCCTCACAGTCCCAGCCTTTTTCGACTTTTTTGGTTCGGTGTTGTCCCTATGCTCCGCCGCCCCCGTCCTTTTCACACGAAGGCCCCGATCGAGTCGAATCTGCGCAAGCCCCCTTCCCCCCGTTCAAAACCCTAACTTCCCCTTTCTAGCGGGAGTACATTTATTCGCACCATACACGTCATGAGTAGTGGCCTTCCCACGTACCCCCCTCGTTTCCCTTACAGGATCTTTCCTTGCCCGATGGTTTCTTTCCAGAAGATTTGACTACTTTACCCATTCATCACCAATCGTTTGCTCTTAAGCTCCCACGCCTTTACGGCGACATTCCTTTTTAACATTTTTATGACCCCGTTTGACAGAACATGGCTCTTTTCCCCCCCGTACGGCCCCCCTGTTTCCGATGGCCCTCGGCACATGACTGTTGCCTCACTTCCAGACTTCCTTTTGTCTAAGTACTCCCCCCCCTCCCTTTCGTTAGACACAGTTACCTGTTTGCATCCGTGCCCAGCCGTTGGCAAAATATAGATTTGTCTCACCTTTTCCCATCCCCCTTTTCGGAAAGGCGATTTTTTTTTTCTTTTAGAGCGACGATGAGAACGCCGCATCTCTTCTCCATGCTCGATGGAAAAAAATATTCCTTTGCTTGAGGCGTTAAGGCCGGTCGCTTTCTAGGCCATTAGATCACTTTATTTCCTTTCTCCCTTGCCCTCCCTCTTTGTCTGCCGCTTTTCACCAAGTTTTTTTGGGGCTGGGGGGGTTGTGTGAAGTTTTCAAGACCCCCCCCCCCCCTGGGTCCCCCAAGATTCTTTTTTTTGTGGTAGGGTGGCTGATCGGTGAATGGTCAGGCTTTTTAACTTGAGGTCTGCCCCTCTTTATAGTACTGCTGGCCCCTGTCCTCAACCCTCTAACAGTCTGTACCCTTACCCTGCTCCGTTTTTTTTTTTGAAGTCATTAAAATCTTTTGCATTCGACACCGCAAGTTCCACTCCCCTTTTTTCCCCCCTTTTTTCCTTTTCCCACTGCAGCCAGTTCCTTCACCGACGCCTTTTGACTGCCTGGTTGCCATTTTTTTTCCTCGTCAAAGTTCAGGTGAGCGACCTCTCTGCTTGCCCCGAGGAAAAAAACTCGCCTTTTTTCTCGTTTTTGGTCCTTCTCTTTTCTTCCTTCTCTCCGTCCCCCCTTCCGCGAAATACGCTGACGTCCCCTGCATTTGCAAAGCAAAATGTTACCCGTGAACGTCCCCCTTCCTCTCCGCGGAGAAAACAAGAGACTGGCTTTTAGAGCCTCTTCCCTTTTGACCCTTCTCCGTTTTCTACAGCGAAGAGTTTTCTAAGCACCGTCATAGTTCTTGAAAGGCAACCCTTTTCTCCGGATGTATCTTAGACCTTTTCCTTTTTTAAAACGTTTTTTTCTAGCCACCCCCCTATGTCCCATGTTTCCCCATTTTGTTAACCATCCCTGCAACGAAATGTTTTTCCCAAATGTTCACCCACTGGGTGCAGATGTTTATACGCGCCCCCCTTTCATGCCTCCCGGGTAAACACACGTTGAGTCAGCCTTGCTCCCCCCCCTGGGCTCTCAAGCTTTTGAAGAAAAACTCAAAGTCCTTTTTTTTGCGGCGCTAACCTATTTTATAATTTAAGATATGACCTGTGCGCCCTATGAGCGAAGTGGCCCTTTCGGCCCCCTCGATTATCATGAGCCGCTCCAAAAAGGTTCCCGACTGAGCATTTTCACCCCCCCTTTCTTTCCCCCACGGACCCTTGAAGTGAATGTTTCTCGGTTCCCCCTTCCCCCGTCTTGTGATTTTAAGGCCCTGGACACAGGTTCACTTTTTTCTTTTTTCTGAACGTTCCTCGGTAGCTCAAGCCACCCCAGAGTTCGATCCTTTTAGCCCTGAATTCTCGGAGAGCCCTTTTCCTTTTTCCTCTTTATTTCCCTTCTGGCGGTTCCTCTCGGTGCACCTGGAGGTTCCACTTCAAAGCTTCTCTCCTTTTTGCCTTCTTCCCCGCAAATCCCCTTCACGACGGACGGAGCATGGGTTTTTTTTAGGCAGGTCCGCAATAAAGAACCTCCTTAACTCTCCTTTTACGTGGCTTCCACTTTGAAACGCATCATTCTCCCCCTTTTCTCGGCAGAAATTATTTTTTTTTTTTTAATTTCCCCATCCTCAACGCTCTGTTGAACATTTTTCCTGCAGCCAACGATCGTCCTCGTTGACAACCCTAGGCAGTCCCTTTAATAACGCTGGAAGGTAAGTCTCCTGTTTCATTTCGATATTAGTAATCTGAATTGCTTCGCGTTTTTGACGTTTTTTATATCAGCGGTTTCCTTCTCCTGGATACCTCCCTTTCCTGACCTAACTATTAGGTTTTGCTGTCTTCAGGAAATAGAAGTATGGGGCCCTTTTTTTTGCAGTTCGTACTCCCTCTACCCGTCCGAAAGCTGCACCCCAAGAAAGCTCACCCTCCGCCAAGAAATAGCTCTCCTTTCTTTCGGCTAAACTTTCCTTTGATGTGGTCTAGCTGGCCAGTGTCGATGACGCCTTTTGAATACGAGCCCTCTCCCACTTTTCCTTATCCAGCTGGTTCCGCCAGGTGGACGCAGTCCGCCGTAGGTTTTTTTTTTTTCCCCAAGTGGCTGGACTGCCCATCCTAACATGCACAAGTCCCCCGCGCTTTTCTTTTAGAGAGGAATGTGTCACCCGTGCATCGACTAACAGACGCTTCAAGGATCCAGTTAGAACTCGTTTTTTTTGATCCTTTTTTCGGTAAGTATCCCCTCCCATCCGTAGGATGTTTGAGGACAGACGTAAGAAGCTAAGCTCGGACTTGTTACCCCGTTCTCCTTCAGACCCCCCCCCCCCCCCCCCCCCCGTACTGCCCTCCCGCCCGTCCTATGCCGTTTCCCGAATAGGTTCAACTTGCAAGTTTTTATGTCCTTTTTCTCCCACGGTTCCCTGACCCTGCCGGCCTGATTTCTCGCCCACAAGGTGACACACGGCCTTTTCCCGCTTCTTTAGGAGGGAGGTTTTTCCCGCTCCAAAGGTTGGACAGCGCACTCTTCCCCCTCCGTGCCCCAGTTCCTTTTTCTTTTCCGTCTTCTTCCCTTTGAATGTCGTCGATTCTTATTGGTCGTCCAGCCTACTCGTAAGAGTGGTTTCGTCCGTCCGAACAGGGTCCCTCCTGACCTTTCTTGCTTAGATCAATCCCCGTTTTTCGGGGCGCCGTAGGCCGTCAGTTTTCCATCCCCCCGACTCCCTCTTTTTTGCCAGCGCCTGACGCGTTGATTTTTGCGTCAATGTTTTTCTATTTTCCGACCTCGACCATCTCCTCCTTTTGTCCATGCCGGGCGAGTCCCCTCTTTTCTCCCCACAGACCACAACGACTCTCTTTTTTTTTCCTAGGCTTCTCCCGGCCAACCCCTTTGACTTGTCCCCTGATTCACGAGCGTATGATATCTATCTCTACTGTTCATCCCCTCCCCTTTTTTTTTTTGCTGGCATCTCATGCTAAGACTACTGTTGAACACTTTTTTTTTCTTTGCTTTTTGTCGCCGCCGCTGCTACCGATCGTAGCTGACCAAACAAAAGAGTTAATTCCACCATTTTCCTCTGAAGACTCGTTCGCCCCCAAGCAGCTGTTCACTTCCCCCCCCCCCCCTTTCGTGCCGCTTTTCAAAAAGGAACGCGAGGGATTAGCTGATGTTAGGGGACGCGTTTTTTCCGCTCGGTTATTCCCCCCCCCCCCCCCCCACCCCCCCCCCCCCCCCCCCCCCCCCCCTGTTGTAACATAGCACTTCGCTTTTTTCGAACTTTGCGCATTGCAGTCGCTCTTGCTACACACCCACCTTCACGGTCGCGGACTCGTATGGATTTAGGACTTTATGCGTCCAATCGGCCCTTTTTCCAGCCCGGTTGCGTCGCGATGCCTCCAGCTTTCCGCCCCTTTAAGAGACAGGATGAACCCCCCCCCCCCCCCCATCTTTTTGGCCCTCCCCGTGTTGAGCTTTTTTTTGTCGTCTCATCTCGCCCCCCCTTCGTAGTTACGGATCGCAGGGCACGCAATTTTTTCTTGACTTTTCGTCATAGAAGTGATTGAGGTTTACGCGTGTCACCTTCGTTTTAACAAAGACGAGTTAGAGACCGCCTGCTTTTTAGAGTCCGGATCTCCTCTTTCCCAGTCCCCTTCCCTCCTTTTCTTTCACTGAGCCCCTTCAAAAAGAACTTCCCGGTGTCCCCCGACGCTCTCGAACCTGTCATAGCGCCTAGTTCGATCCCACCGGGCTTCCCATCTCCTTCGGTCCCCCCGAGTTTTTTTTCGAGCTTCCCGAGGTCCGTTTCCCCAATTTTAGGTGGCCCCCCCGTACCACTCGCCAAGGCGGTCCGACGACCACGCATTGTTTGGAGGGAGACCCTTTTCTGCCAAAGACTTTAGTTCCTTCTTTTTATATTCTCTCCTTTCGGACTGGTACGTACCTTCACGAGAGGACGAACCGTTGCCCGACCTTATTTTTAGAGGTACGTGCCTGAGGCGTTCTGTGCCTGCCCGTTTCAGTTCCTTGGTGAGCGACGCCTGTTCCTCTTCCAGCTCAGGAATCTTTTACTTGATTGCATAACGACTCCCAGGCTCGTGGACCTAACCCACTTTTATCTCCCTTTTCCTCCCTCCTTCATCCTCAAAGGCGAACTGTCCGCCCTCTTTCTCCCCTCAACGAGAACTTGGTCTCCCCTGATCTATAAGAGAGGATACAGCGCCGCCGTTGCCGAGGAGATGGTTCCCCTCGACACGTTTGGCAAAAACTGTGGTTTGACTCAAGGACTCTCTGCGGTCCCCGCCGAGTACCTGTTGAAATGCTTCCCTCATCGGGCCGGCAGGGAGCTACTTGACCTCTTCCCTTCAGGGAGGTTTAACCCTTTTTTCTTTTTTTCCCGCCCCACCCGACCCGGGCAGCCCACCTCGTGCCCAAAGTCATTCTTTGCCGGCGTCCACCCTTTTTCAGGAAATACCGGTCTTGGTTGAGAGAATGCATTTTACGACGTTTACGTCGACAGCCCAGCCTGAAGTCCCCGAATCATTTCAGCCCTCGAACGGCCCCCCGATACCAGATTTCCCTTCAGATGGAGTTTTGACCCTCGCCCAAGCCGGCAGCGTGGCTCCGCCCACCGTTTAATGGCCCGCTCAGGCACATTTTCTTGTCAAGACACCCCCCGCTTTTTGCTAATAGAGAACCTTTGTCCGAGGTTCCCTGTTCCTTCCGATGTCCTACAGGTGACGCCGGCAGCGCGATCTCTTCCTCCTCCCTTGCTCGTCCCAAAAATTGTAACCGACGTCGTGACCTTGCCCCCCGTTTTTATTGTTCCCCCGCCTGGCCATCACGCCTTTTGTGCGTTTCCGTCCAGTTCACGCTGACCCCTCTCTTTGACATGCCCGGCCCACCGTCTTGTTTTTTTCTCATGTCCGATTTAAAGCGCCGCAGCAAGTGCGCTCATTCCCAGCCGAGTATTTTGCCTCTTCAGGAGATGGAACCCCACGCTTCTTGACCTGTTCCACGTGTTTTTTTCTAAGTCCTCCGGTCGTATTGAGTTTCAAGGATCCCTTCTTCGAGTTGCACAGATCCCCTTGAGCCCTTTGCCGACTCCGCTGCATTTCGTACTGAGTATTCAGTTCTCCGGTCCCGTACCGCCATGACCGATGGTCTCGTTTCAACTATCTCGAAGTGCTCGCCGGTCCGTTCGCTGTCCGTTCCGGTGCTGGTTTTTTCTCTGAGAGCATTCGCATCTCTGTTGGAAAGGTGTCACACCATAACCTTTGTGGCCGGCGCGGCGACAGGTTTGTTTTTGAAGTCTTTTCAGGCCAATGAAAATAATATGCGCTGGCCAGCGGTGATATTGCGTCTTCTCAGGGTTTTGCAACGGTTTCTCAAAAAGACAGTAGGCCTTACCATAGACC
>Ga0179593_1299606_pt1 | contig 10806 bp, 8 predicted proteins | sample CZODoug2_1_08_16_FD_185931 | JGI IMG/M metagenome (GOLD analysis project Ga0179593, IMG submission 185931) | Vadose zone soil fungal communities from Angelo Coast Range Reserve, California, USA - CZODoug2_1_08_16fungal (PacBio error correction) | ecosystem: Environmental > Terrestrial > Soil >... | reverse complement strand
TCTTCTTCCCCTCCGGCAGTTCTCTTGATTCTTTCTCAACCTTGAGGCATTTCACCTAGGAGAGAACGCTCCTCCCCCGCTTCGGCCTATTTTTCTCCCTCTAGTCATTACCCCGTGCCCCAGTTCCTCACGTATCCCCCCGATTTGTACCCCTTCTAATTTTGAGCCTTTTTTGGTGTTCTTTGAGCTAGACGAAGCTTTCTGAGATGCCGTGCTTGTACCCTTCTCCGGACCGATTGGGACATTCTTTCCAATCCTCCATGATTAATCCTTCTAACATACCGCTTGGACGTATAATTGTGTTTCCCTTACTTTATGCCCTTCCTCTCTTTTTTATAGTTTCTTTTTTTCACCGATTTGATCAGTGAGAACCAGATAATCGTTGGCCGCCGTTTTCTACGTTTCACCAGTCGAGTGAAGTTCCTTTGCTAATCCAACCCTGGGGACCTGTCCGAACCGGATTCCTCTCTACTCCTTACTCGTGTGTCCCCCACCTTTCCTTCTCCTTTCTCTTTGTTCTCCTTTTTTTGGCGTATTTACTAGCGATTGCGCCCACACGCCAACCACCGGATCACATTGCCCTGCTTTGCACTGATTTTTTCAGTCTTCGTCCAAGTCCCTTGTTTTTCATGGCCTCCAGAAGAATGATTTCCAACCCCTGCTTAGGCACATTTTCTCCTCCGTTACTCTTGGAGTGCAGACTCCCCCTTCCCCCCCACTGTCTTTTACCTTTGGAGGAAGTTTCAAGGTCTTCCCGATACTAGCCAGGTGGTATTTCCTTTTCTCCACATGTCCTTCTGCCCTGCTTTTGCTTCCACTTTTCCCTCCCCCCAGCCACCCTCCCATCCCCAAATCCCCCCCCCCTATGTAGTGTACAGGGGCACGGGGTCTGGCCGTTCCATGCTCCGGAATTTTTGATCAATTTTTCACTCACCCCAGCTCCCATTTCCTCCGGGTTTCTGTTTTGAGCCCGTAGTCCCCTCCCCGTCGACCTTCTTCAGTCTTACTTACCCCGACAATTTTGAAGTCCTCAAGTTGTTTCCATCTATCTCTCCCCTGGACCATCCTCTCGGTCGTAGATATGGATTTCTCTGGCATCTGAGGCTTCCGTCCGGTCTTTTTTTGCTTCCCCATTGTTTGCTCCTTCGCTGCAACCACGCGGCATTTCGTGATGAACGACACCTTGGATTTCCCACTTTTCCTGTTCCTTAGTACCTAAGTATGACTTTTGTCAATTCCACTCTCCATCTGCACTATGTCCGGAATCCTTTCGCCATTTTCCCCCTCCCCCTTCTTTCACTCAGTTCTTCTACCTTAGGGTTTACCCTTTATTAGTTCACGTTTTCCCTCTTCTTTCCTCCTTTATTTGGGCTTTCCCTTCTCCCCTGTTTCCCCAATGGTTTAATAGTTATCTCTTAGGATTCCCACCTTCAATCATGGTATGATTTTGTTCATCTGATTAACGACGATCACAACTAGGTTTTCTCGGTGTCCCCTCACTGGTTGAGGATCCCTCTCTTCCATCCAGGCGAAAGGTTTCTCACATGACCTGCCCACCTTCTTTTGATCCGTGGCTGCCTTTCATGTCTTTCTCATCGTAGCGACCCCGATCGAATCCTTATTATTCCCCTTATTGAGTAATGGTTGTGACCTCGTCCTCCTTTTCTCCTTCGTGGGCTTCTCGTTGAATCCCTCCCCCATCGAGTGGTTTTTTTTTTGTGCCTACTCCCCTGACAAATTTTGCAAGAGTTAGACGGCTCCCCCTTGCGTTTCTTCTCAGTTGATGGAAGGCTTCCTTGTTGACTCCTTCTCCATCGACGAAACCCCGACAAACTTTTCCCCGTTTCGTTCTTGCCCTAAAGTGGGTAAATGGGCCTTTTTTCCCCTTTACACCTCACTTTCGGATTTTCAATCGCAATCATTGTCCACAGTTTTCCGAGGGGTTATGACGTTGAAAGAGTCACGCGATTACCTTTGTTCCTTATTCACCTCAATGCTTTTTTTTTCGTGACTGCATTGTGACAAAACGAGCTTGTTTGTTGTACGGCCGGGATTCGTCGTCCCTTCTGAAATCAAGAATCCTGTTTCTCCTTTTTTGTTAGTGTGATGATTCTTTTTCCTCTTCACGTTGATTCTTTTGCCGTAGGGAGCGCGATTTATGCAAGTTCACCTTTTTTGTAATCCTTCCATAAAGCCCCCCTAAAGTCTGGGCGTTTTCGCACCATGTCTTTCCATGCCGCGGATTTTTTTGCATTGCAAACCACGATTGTTTCCCTTCTCGCCTTTCATTCTTTGTAAGTTCTTCCGACGGGTATATTCCATCTTTCTGTGACACAATTTTTTGAATCTTTGCTGCGCTACACCTCTTTTTTTCCATTATGGCTGACTTTTCCCCCATTTCCTAAAACGAATAGTGACAGTAGACACCATTCCACTCGGCGCCTGCTCTGGGTTGGGGTTTGACTTCCCGTTTCTATTCTGCTACTTCCCATCGTTGAGTCCCCTTTTTCCGGCCGTTTTTCTCTTCCCATAAGACCCGAACCGGGTTTTTTTTGCACTTCCCCCATTTTTCGCTTTTTTTTTCCATTTTATTCATCTTTTCCCATCCCCCTTGCATTATTGTGGCGATATGTGGAACCACTTTTTTCCCGACTTCGCAGTTCGCCGCATATTCGCCTTTCCCCCCTCCTGAGAGCCTTCCCCCGCCTCAATTCCTTCCAGATAACTTTTTTCCCGCAGCTGACTCACTTATTTGCCTGCGTGCCCGTCAACCTTTCATTTTGTCGGGTTAAGGAATGAGGTTTCATGGAGTTGCGGAATTGCGGCTTGGTGGACTCCTTCCATTTCACCCTTCTTTCGCCCTTTTCGTCAAAACACCTCTTCCCTTTTTTTTGCCGGATGGAAGAAATACAACTTTTTCTAGGGCTTTCCCCCACGCGCCCATGGCAACTCCCTAACCATTGTATGCAAAACAGCGCCCGTTCCGTTCTTTGCACCTTTTTTGCTGTGGTTCTGTTTGCATGCGGCCGTCCAAATTTTCCCCTTGCCTTTTTGTGTTTTTTTTTGTTTGTGCGAAGGTGATATTCGCTGAACTCCCTCCAATTTTTCTCCCACGCCTCAAGACCCCTCCCGTCTGGAACCACCTCCCTTTCCATCCCTCGAATACTTTCCCTTTTTTCCTTCTTGAACTTCCCACTCATTTCTCCTCTTTTCCCTTATATTCTGAACTTGGGTATAACTCCTTTTTCCGAACAGGTTGACCCCCGTCTTTCCCCCTTCCTTACTTCCCGCCGAGTTGGAATTCATGAACAGGGGGTCCATAATCCGGCTGTAGCCGGTTTTGGAACTGTACGCTCCACAGTTTGCCACATTGAATCTGGGCGTGATGACTTCCTCCTTGCGGGGTTCCCCCCCTGTAATGCATGATTGATTAAATCCGCCCGTATGGTTTCTGCGAGTCCAGTTGCGTTACCCACGCACGGTAATAACAGCGCCTCCTTCGTTTGGAATTTGTGAATCCCGGCCGGCGCTTTTTACATTTACGTCTTGTTCGAGCTTCCGCGCTGAGTCAATCCAGCTTCATTCACACTGTGCCTTGGATTATCACCTGGCACTTTTTTTTTTTTTTTCACAGTTTCCTGGGTGACCGAGCCAAACACAGTCCGCGTTCCCTTTTCGGCTCGGGCGTACAGGCTCACCGCAGGCTGGGGATCGCCCTACTTCTCTTGAGTCGATTTTTCCTTGATCCTCTGCGTTTTATTTTCATCTTCACGCGAGCCAAATTCACGGTCCCCCCGCGGCCGAGATTTTTAGAACTTCCCATTCTTCGTACTTCAAGCCGTCAAAGCGCAAAACGACTTCCCCATTTCACCTGTTACATTTTTCTTTTTTTCTTCCCCGATGGAGTTTTCACCTTAATTCCCGGATCCGCCTGATGATTCGTTTCCTTTTCCGAAAAACACGCCCCAGATTGCCAGCCGTGTTTGTCTTCCAGTCGTTCCCTTCGTCGGCTTCGGTCCTTGATTCTTGTCGTAGCCGATTCATTATTGTCTCTTACTTCGCAATTTTTTACTTTAGTTCAGAGGTTCCCCCCTTCTGGATTTCCCCCCTTCCCTTCCTGCTGCTTCCAGTTGTCTTCATCAATTAAATAGTTTTTTTTCTGGCCCCCTCCGCGTTGTTATTTTGCGGTCTCTTGAAGCTATGCATGAAGATTTCTTCAGAGTTTGACCAATCCTTTTGCTTTTCTGACAATTGCCAACTCCACCCTTCCCCTCGCACCCTTTTTTGCGCTTCCGGAACTCCTCTTAAACAACGCCAGTTGTGTCACGCTCCCGCGCAGAGCTTCCCTAGCTAGAAGGGAGTTATCAATCTGACGGACCTTCCTAGGCTGTTTTGAAGGGCTTAAGAGCCTTCCTTTCCCCAAAAGGCGTTTCTTTTTTTCAACCGATTGCCTTCTTTGGAGAATTTCCTGTTTCTTGATTTGCCCCCCCAGCTTAAATACGGCAAGCAGTATCCGCGGCCTTTTCGTTTGCTCCGCATGCCCTCCCCCAATTTTTTTTCGCCCCATTCTTTCCTTCATCCCCCTTTTTTTCCCGCTTTTCTCCAGTCGCCCCAGGATATTCTTTTGATGAACGGCTCCCCATTTCTCCCCTATTTCGACGTTTTGTCCACCTCTTCAACTTGTTTAGCTTCCCCCAGGCTGGAGGTCTTTCCCCCTTTGATTTCCGTTCGGGCAAGTGTTCCCAGGCTCTTTTTTCCCCCCATTCACCTGAGAGTTTCCCCCTCGACCGCTGTTCCCCGAGTTCTCTTTTTTTAGGAAGCTTAAATCCCCCGGGCTTTGCTCTTAGTTTTTTTACCTTGAATTTCCCCCCTCTTCGCGGTCCGCCCGTTTTCTTCGACCTGAGCCGGGTTGACATTCCAATATTTCTTTCTTACAGCGGTTTTCCCACCCCCCTTCACTCGACTTAGCGTCAGCCACACTCCCGCATTTTCCTTGTTTTTTTCTTTTTCCTGCCCCCTTCAGCTCCCCCGACCCCCCCACAGAGTAATCCGTTTAATGAGCGTGAGTCCAACCGACTTCTTTTTTTCTCATAGAATAAGCGGCGCTTTTTACCCACTCTCCCGCGCGCGATCTCTGACACCAGGAGACCTTTGGTAGGATTCTCTTTGTTGTGGCTTTTGCTTCTTCCTCCGTAGCTATTGGAACAGATTAGTCATCGCTTAATTGGCTGCCCCGTCTTTTTAAACATTCTGTCTTTGTTTTCGTCCCCCTTCTTTGGGGCATGTTTTGACCGACCAATGCATTTCAAGGCTTTTCTTCATTTTCTTTCTCTTCGGGCCCCGCTTTGTTCCTTTCCTACTTTAATACTATTAGTTTTTTTTCGTTTCTACATCCCAATAAGACGAGGCGGTCCGGCCATCCGCCGCAAAGTCCAGAATTGAAGAGTTCGGAACATGCTTTATTCCGGACCAGCAACCACTCTTTTGACTTTCCGGAGTCGGTTGAACAATTCTTTTCTCGTACTATCTTTCCCCGCTTTCCTTCGAGTCTGCTCGGGCGACTAGCGTTTTTTTTTAGTTCTTTCCTCCTCTCCGCCCGTTGATCTCATGTGGATCACGTGTCTCCTCTTTTATCCTTTTCCTGTTTCCCGTGTCCCCCTCTTCCTTTCTCCGAGTTTTTTTTTTCACGCTGATGTCCAGATTACTGTTTGCTCGTTTTCTATTTTTGCGTGCGATCCAGCGATCCACATTTTGGAAATTCTGGATTGTGGCTTTTCCTTTACCGTTTCGTTACAGCAGATTTTAGTGGGTGTGGTCCGCTGTTAATCTCATGGTCAATCTTTACCCCCCGGGCTCGGGGTGTTCTCGTCTTTTGACCTACGTAGGAAGTTTTGCTCTATTTTTTCCCCAAGCAGGGGGCTTCTTTGACCTCTTACGCTACCTCCAAGGTTCGGTTCCTCGGTTTTCCTCCAAGGTTTTAAAGATATTGTCCCCTAAGTGAGTAATTGTTAAGCCCCCAGCCTGGGCTCCGGCCTTTTTGTTGCCCCCCTCTTTTTTTTTTCCCGGGAATCTATTTTGTCCTAATGGAGCCTTTTAATCCACCCTCTTTCCCGCGCGTGGCTTCCTTCTTCGAATTTTTGAATAGAGATGATTCCGAGAAACCATCCCTGTGGATTGCTGCTGCCTTTTCTTCCCCGAATTTCGTTTTTATACTTTTCTCTTCTTGCCTTCAGTGACCGTTTGATTTTCTTCAGCCCTCTTTCAACATTAGAAACCCGCAGGACAGCATTGTTTCCGCACAGTCTGCTGGGCTGATGTTTTTTTTTCCGCCCCTGCGCCTTAGACCAGGTCCGGCATATTAAACTTCCTATCTCTTCCTTCCAGATTCTTTCCTTTTTTTGAATGTCCCAGTCTTTTCTTCACCAATTGCTTGGAAGCTTTAGTTTCGGCCTTCCCAACTGATTCTCGTTCGGGTTTTTCTTTCCCCGGAAAAAGTCCCAAAGATTTCTACCTCCCCGTGCCCCCTTTCCCTTGCCTGAGATCTTCGACGTGTAGTCCGAAATTCGTTTCCCTCCGTTAGTGCCTATTTTTAATGTTTGCCCAAATCAAGAAGGGCACGAAGTATTTCCTCCCTAGGACCCTCGGACTTTCGCTACTTGCGCCTTCGCTTACGTGAAGGACTGATACGGAACCGCGCTATGTATTCCTGCTCGCCCACATTTCTGGAGATGCTTTCCAGACCAATCATTTTGCCATCTTGTTCGTTTTTTTCCCCCTAACGTGCTTATCGCAATTCACCCGGCGGAGTCCGTTGCATACCCCCCCCTACTGACACTCAATATGTGCAGGAGAGAAAAGGCTTGGGCGATCCCCCGTTTTTGGATTAGTTTTCTTAGAGGCTGAATTACGCTACTATTCTCTCCGGAGTTCCCCTCTTTCCCCTGACTATATGTCCCTTCCTTTTGACCTCCCTCTTGCCACGACGGGCTTCGAAAAACGCTGCGTTTCTCTCTCTCCGCTTGCCTGTTAGGCCTCAGCCAGCCGGCGTTTGTGCCTTCCCTCCGACTTTCGCAACGTCACACATTTCCCTTGGCTCGTCCCGTTTTGGCGGGGACCGCTAACTGACCTGAACATTGCGCCCCGTTGCATTTTCATTGAGTTCATTCATTTTTCCGTGGACTAGCGACTTGCTAGTCGGCTCGCCCAATCTGCGCTTCATCTAGCTTTTTCCCCCTTCGCCCGCCGTCAGCGTTCCCCCCCTTTGGTGTTTCACCTCCCGCTCCATGTTCCGCGTTTTTTATTGAATTCCACGGCCGGCATTGACCTTTTTCCCGGCAGTAGTTGACAATTCCCCCCCTAATTCCCTTCCCCTGTCGCCATTTGTTGAGCTCCAAGTCCCTTTTCGCACCACCTTCGTAGTGACTCACCGTTAGCTTTGGAAGTCAGTCCGGGACCCCGTGTCACTTTTCCGGCAAGGAGTCAAGTTTACCCCCCACCAATTCTTATTCAGATAGACCGGCCCGATGTCCATTCTTTGGTCACTCTTCAACCTTTTTCCTTTGTTTTATCCCCGTACAAGGATTTTCGTGATTTTTTTTTTGATCCAGACGGTTGGCTTTTCCATTGCGGGAAATTTTCCCTTTGTAGTTCCGACTCCTCGCCTACTCTTATTAAAGTTCTTTCATGTGGACGACGCTGCAACCATCACATCCCCTTCCCCCCAGTGCCCGTGAACGCGCCGGGCGATGTTTTGTTTCGCTTAGTTCCCGTTCCCCGGTCCCTTAAAGTTGACCTTACCGCGCGCAGGGTTTTTCCTTCACAACAGGAAACCCACAATCAATAGTGATTTTTCCGGCACTATTTGAGCGAGACCTTTGTTGCGAGGGGCGTGATTCCCAGTTTTTAGTTTCACTAACTTTCTTCCAGAAACCGATGCTGTTCAGCCCTGACCCCCCCACCTTCTTTTCTTTTTTCGGACGGGTATAATTTTCGTCCGTGACATGATTTTATTGCCTTTTCCCTGTTTGCGGTTTGTCGGCTCTTCTCGTCGAGGATTGACGCGTTCTGCCCTGTTTCGTCTTCCACCACTTTTTTTCACTATCTTCGCATTAAACTTTTCCTGCACTAGTTCGTTTGTTCCCTTTTCCCCCTTCTTTACCCCCTTTTTCCAGAACCTTTTTTGCAAAAAAGCATCCCCCTTTCGGGGTCTTATTGCAAGTTTTCCCCCGGCTGAAACCTTTCTCCCCCTTGGTCATTTTGCTCCCTTTCGTCTCGGTGGTTTTTGCGGTTTTGAAACCCCGCGGTAGCACGTTCGCTCTCTTGCCTGGTTGCCGGATTCTTCTTGTTTTGACAGGTCCCTCCTGAATGGGTACAGGTACCTCAGTTGGTGCTCTCCCATTCCAACAACAACCTCCTGATGCCCTCTCCCTTTCGGGTTCTATTCACAACCTTTACACTTTGTTCATAAGTTCAAAACTTTCCCGCAGTGAATGTTTTGCCTTCTCCCACCCTCCTGGGATTACATTTGTGCTCCCCCCCCCCCAGCCACAGCACGGTGACGGCTTTGCTTTGCATTCAAAAGTGGACCGGATCACCCATCGGCCCTCTCCTTCCTCCGATGACGTTTTTCTGGCCATTCCCCTTTCTCCCCACGCCACCCTTATGACTCGGTTGGTAATTCCTTCCATTGCTCTCTACGGATTCCCTTTCCAACCCACACAATGACTTTTTTTTTCCCACCCCAAATTTCCGGCCGACCACTTGAGCGCGCTGGCTTTCCTATCCCCACGCGGAGTTTTGTGGGGTTTGGTGTGGTTTTGGGTTACACCCGCTGTATAAGGCTTTTCCTCTTATGTCTACCCCTTTCCTTGGCCATTCGCCCCAGTGCCCATCCGACCGGTGCGGTACCCCATCTGGAAAGGTTAAAACTCGATTGGTCTGCAATCCCGCCTCCCCGTGATTGTGGTTTTTTTCTGATCTGTTCTTTTGTTTTTTTTTTTTTTTTTTTTTTTTTTTTTTTTTTTTCTCCGGTTCACAGCTAGGAGATTTTCCCCCCTGATCCTTTTGGTCTTCCTGTGTTTTTGGAATCTCGGTCATTTTTCCCCCCAAAGTCCCCCTTCTCCGCAACGTCCTCCTACTATTTTTTTTTTTTTTTTTGGACTTTTCCGCCTACTTTCGCTCCGTCGGGCCTTGCGAGCTAAAAGAGTCGGGTCATTTTTTTCGCTCCTCTCCGCTACGAATAATCCCGCAGTCTGGCTCTCTCGCCCCGCACCTCTTTGGTCCTGTCAGGTCGACACCTGTGCTCTCTTTCCACCGAGTTGCTTTCCCTTTCCCTTATGAACCCCAGCGTTTGGCCCGCGTCGGTACTCTTCTTCCCAAATTCTTCCAAGGTTTGGGTCTGGTTTTTAATTCTCAGATGCCATCCGTCGGACCCATTTGAAGCAAGTTGGACTCTATGGTCCAGACCCATTTCTCTTCTGCAAAATTTTAAGGTTAATACTGCAGTGCAGCAGGGTGTGCCCCTTTCGTACATAGTTCCAGCTGTTGCTTATTTTCTGGCCCCAGTGCATCTTGCAGACTCTCGGGGCAGTGTCCCCCTCCGTCCCCCGGTTGCAACTTTAAATTCCCTTTCATTGGTTAAGAAGTCGACCCCCAGCAATTTTCCGGCTGATCACCAACCCTCCTTCTGTCCTCCTCTGGCCTACGCCAGCCCCTCCCTGTCTGGACCTCCTCTCTTTGAATAGTATTTCCAAGTATCGTTTTAACATTGAGCGCACTTCCCCCCCTTTTTGGGTAAGTTGCCCCTGCGCCTGGCTCCTTTCTTCCCCAGACGCGAAATTGACCTTAGAGTAAAGATGATCCTGCTGCAGCTAAAGACCGTCCCACTTTTCCTAATCTTTTTTTTTGGGCTTTGTTTATGCGTGTGTCTTATATTTTTTTTAGAATTGTTTGCTCTCGGTTTTGCTTTCCCAACCTTGAAAGAATTTCCACCCATGCGTATACTCGTTTTCTATCCCAAACGGACCTTTCTTTATTGGGGACAGCGCCAGGGGTCGTTTGAATGTTTTTAGCTTCGCCTCCCCCACCGGTCGGGAGGAGCCCCCCAGGTCCCTCATTTTTGCCATCAGGCGTTTAGTGAACTTGTACCCCCCTTGAGCTTTTCCGTCGTGCACGTTGTTGTGCGTATTGGGCTTTTCGTTGACTGTTTTTTTTGTGTTTCGCGCCATCGCCCTCAACCGTTCTTCAAATTCCTCCGGTATCGTCCTTCTTACCAAGATACACCTATCGCGGTGAGGTTTGGCACCTCGATGTCGGCTTTTCCCATCCTCCTTTGGTCTTAAGTAGGTCCCAACGGGGTTGTTCGCCATTCCGCTTTACGCGGTCTGGGGTTAGTCCCTTCTACACCACTCGTCCTACTATGTGGTGCTCACCGGCTAAATCCCTTCCCCCATCCTCCCTCTCCTAATTAGGGGAAATGCCCGACCGGGGTAAAGCCCCCCAACCATGCTGACGAGTTGCGATTTTGATTATCCGCGTTTGCGGTTTCCAGTCCACCTCGTACCGGCAGTCCTTACTCCGGCTTTTTTCTTCTACCCCTCCCCTCCCTCTTTCCTATCCTCTTTGCCCCGCGCACACTTTTATTCAGCAGGTCTCGAGTTTACTCTGTTTTTTTGAGGGGTTTTTTGACTGCTTTTTTACCGTGGCAACTGTTTCCATAGCATAAAGCTCGCCTCTCTTTTTCTAGCGTCTCTGCTGAGCGCCAGCCGCATGTTGTATTCACCGAAGTTGTCTCTTTTGGTCTTTCTA
>Ga0179593_1255465_pt1 | contig 10806 bp, 12 predicted proteins | sample CZODoug2_1_08_16_FD_185931 | JGI IMG/M metagenome (GOLD analysis project Ga0179593, IMG submission 185931) | Vadose zone soil fungal communities from Angelo Coast Range Reserve, California, USA - CZODoug2_1_08_16fungal (PacBio error correction) | ecosystem: Environmental > Terrestrial > Soil >... | reverse complement strand
TCCTGTTTTCATTTTTTGCTTTTTCTATCTTGGATGTTTCGCGTTCCTGGTTTCTTTATCCCACTCTTCGACACCTCTTTGACGTGGTTCACCCTTGCGTCAAGCAAGAAGTAGACAAATCGGTAAAATTTAGCCCCCTTTCTCTCTAGACCCCACTTTCGTGGCGCAAGCCCCCCCCTCTTTTAATGTAGACCGGCCTCCTTCGGGGATTTTTCCCTCTTATTGTTTTTGCGGACACCGCCCTCTTGCCCCCGATGGTCCCTGCCCAGGGCCTTTTCATGGCTCGTTACTTGTCAGTTTCTTCCTACGGGATTTTGCCTTTACTCTCACCGATTTCTTGTCCGGCTCGTCCCCACTTCTACCCCCGTCGTTTCCCCCTACCCTTCCCCCCCCCCCCCCCCCAAAAAAACTGCTCTTCTCTGCCGGTCTCGCATTAACACCTGCGTCGAGTCGGCGTTCGTGACTGTCATCTGATAACGGGCTCTTCGGTCTTTTTTTCGTTTTTTTTTCTTGAACACGCTTTCTCCTACGTTCGGAATGCTTGAGCTGATGTACCTTCTCCGCCCCCCTCTTTTCATCGCGTTACGTTCTTTGACTTTTTTCCTCGGAATTCCCCGACGTCCCTTCGGTCCTCCCAACCCTCCGCCATGTGCTTTTGTTAGAGCGTACCCTCGCCTTTTCTGACCGTGGAAGCATTGATCTTTTTCCTCCTCCCGGCTCTTCGAGGCCTTTTCCCGCCGTTCGTACCTCTCCTGCGTTTTCCATCCTCTTGAACACGAGCCACGGACTTTTCCTGCACCCCTCTTTTGTAGGTTTTTCCTTTCCGTCCTCTATTTTCCTCTGCTCGTCCGTTTCGGGCTTTTGCGCTTGCCTTTGTTGCGTTTGCTCTGCACGTAACCTTTGGGTTTCCGTACTAGTCGATCCGTCCTGTTTCTTTGCGTCGAGCCTTTTGTCTTTTTCTCAGTTTGATGGATCTTTTTATCCTGCTGGCCAGGAAGTGCCGCTGCTACAACTTTTTCTCTGTCTACGGGTCGTGTGAATCATTCTAGCGGTCCCACCCCCTTTTAACTTGGCTTTCCAACCCCACGTCTGGCTCCGTCATACTGGATTTTTTTAGCCTCCTATACCCTCCCCCCCCCCCTTTTGTACGCTTCTGTACCCGGGCCCCTTTTTTAACGTGCCCCGACTGAGCGCTGACTTTTCCTTTTCTGCCGACCTTACCGCTTTGATCCCCCCCAGACCCTCCCCTCCTCGGTCCCGGTTAGCCTCACATCTCAAATGTTGCTCCCCCAAACACCTTTACTTGTACAAGTGTCATCCCCACTTTCCCAAACGTCTGTCTCTGGAGCTTCATGCTGCCTCTTTCGTCTTTGAAGGGAGGGATTCCCCTGGTGGCCTTCTTAGTCCTCTGACGGGCACCTTTTGGACCATCCCCCGCCTGGTCTGCTTCAACCCCCTTCCTTACCCAAGTCCAAGATCTCAATTAGTTGACCCGGCATCTTGAGTCTTTGGGTCGAGCGGCGTGAACCTCTCCACTTTCACGTTTGTAACCTTTGCCCGGTGTATCAGACGGAATCCGATACATCGCGTCTTTTCGAGTTCAAACGACTTCGTTTTTTTATGACGTCTTTTTCAAGGTCGCCGCCGTTCCCTTCGGATTTTTTCTTTTTTTTTGTTTTCCAGATTTTCTTTTCCTGCTCCCCCTTCCGTCCTTTTCTTCCTTCGCCCCCGTGAGCAGGGTCGAGGACCGTTCCATTCCCCCCCTTTTTCTTCCCAGAAGTGAAATGTTTTCCCCGGCCGCCTTCCGATCGTTGTGTGCGGAACCTGAGACCCAGGGACCTGTCTCTTTTTCCCCCTCCCCCCCCCATTAAGCCGCGGCGTTCTTTTTTACCTAAGGTCACCAAGTTTGCGAGATTTCTGTCCCCGCTTCGTCCCCGAAGGTTTGCCAAAAGGAATTCCTGCAATCCTACCCCTCCCGCCCGGTGTTGGAGCGATGTCTTACGTTTTCTCTCACGCTGAAGGAACTCCACCCACTTCCGCGATTCAGTCTCTAATTTTTTTCTTGGCCCTCTTTCCTGACGTGACACACCCACACGACTTTTCCTTCCCCTCGGGGTATCGACGCGCTCTTCCCTCCCCCATTCTTCTCTTTCCTGTTCCTTTCCCACACATTTTCTTGCTGGCTTTGCTCTTTTTCGCCGCCCACCGGTATTACGGTCAACCCACCCCTTTCTCTCCAGGCTGCTCATTCTTCACCCTCTCTACTTTGCTAGCAGCTTTTGCGCCGTGCCCCACCGCCGAGGACCCCCCCCCCTTTGCCTCGTGAAGCGCGCACTCTTTGATCGAAGTCATGAGGAAGCATCCACGACGTGTCTCACCTTTAGTTCCTTTTCCTTGAGCCGTTTCCATTGCAGAGTCTTCTGCGAAACACGGCTAACATGACTCGTTTTTCGCCGAGTTTTTAGTCTCCTCCCCGCTCTGATCTCCTTTTTTCTTGTGCTTGCGGCTTGCCCAACCAGAGCCCCCCCCCAGTCTTTCTTCCCCCAGTATCTCTTCTGCTTGTACGCTTTTGCCGCCCAAACCTTGCGTCTCTGTATGTTGCCCTGACGAGAGCGTGTTCGCCAGGCCTAAAGATTTTCCCCCTAGATGGACCTTCTGGTTCTTCCCTCTTGTTTGCTAGTACACCGTTCCCCAGTTTTGACTCTACCCGCTTGACCTGACCCTTCTCCCGCGAGAGTGAATCCACCCCCCTTCTTTTGCTACCTGTCTCCGCCGCAACGGTGCAGTTCTCGTCGTATGCTTTGCCTTCCGCACAGCGAACCGCCCTTCTCTCAATGCGTTCTTCCCTCTTGAAGCCCTTTTCTTCCCTACGAGTTTTAACTCACTCTTTCTGCCCTCCTTTTCTTGTGCTTGTCTTTTCCTCGGTCAGATGCGCTGTGGCTCACCTCCTTCCATCCCAGTGAGCTTGATAGGCCCCTTCTTCGTCGCGGTCCAAGAGTTTTTCCTTTTACCATAAGGACTCCGACCCAATTCCCCTATTTCATCCTTGCGTCTAATTGATCTGAACAGCTTTCCGACAACTTTGTTTAATCTCCTCCCACCCAGAAGCGTCCCTTTATATTTTCTCATCCCAGAATTTTTCTTTTGGGTGGTTTACATTTGAGATCGTTGTTTTTGCTCTAGTTTACAATCGGTTGGTTTCTCTTTTTCCGGTTTTTTCTCTTTTTTCTTTCCTTTTCTCTCTTTTTCTTGTTTGTCTATGTTGTATTAAGGTTGCAGCTCCTCTTCTTTTCTCCTTTTTTTTCCCTAGCCAGTTGCCCTTCCTCTTATCCCTGGACATTTCTCGCTATAGGTTCATGGCCTGTGTTCTATTCCAGTGACTGCCCCCCCTTTTCCAATTCTTACCTCTTCCCTTTTCCCCTTTGCGCTTTCTCAACAACGGCATCACAGTCTCTACCTAGCAATAAGTACGGCTGCTGGCTGGACCTTGCTTTGCAGTGTTCTCCTAGTTTACCTCGTATTGCCCTTTTCGTCCCCTCCCTCAAGGACTTTTTTCCTTTCCTTTTCATTGATCGCCTTCTATCGCGGTCCGCGTTTTTTCTCTTCTTTTTCTCGACTTAGCCCTTTTCGAGTCAAAACTCCCCTTTTTTTTTGTGTATTGGGGCCTTTCTTAGGCCTTGCGAGCGTTCTCTTTTTTGCGTTCCTGTTTTGTTGTTTTCACTTTTTTACCCCTACCCACAACTGACCAAGCGGCCCCACTCATTCTTTTAGCTTGGTTTTTCCCTTTGGTCGTCCCACGCGCTCTTTTTTCCCAAGATGCGGTTTTGGTTTCTGTTCTTTGGATTTTTCTTTCAACTAAGCTCTACTTTTTCTGTGTCCGTGGCGCTTGTTTTTTTGCTCCGGCCCCCTCTTCCCGTACGATCGAGCTCTCTTTCTCCTTCTCCCTGCTATGCTTTCGCCTTTTCCCTCCTTTCTCTGATTTTCTCCCCGTCGTTCTCAGATCTTCCGTTTTTTCTAAGCGTACTTCCTTAAAATCGCACTGTTTTTCACCCTACCCCTTCTCCTTGCCTACAGGGCTGTTTATATCTTTCCCCCTCTTGCTCTTTCATCTTCTTTCATTAGTCTGACAAGAGTTTTTTTGACCCCCCGTTTTTTTTTTAAGTGGTATCTGCCGTGATTCGCTTGACTTGATTCTCTCCTGGACGTTCTATGATTACTAATTGCTTTAGTTCCTCGTTTTATTTGTTCCTTTAATTCTTTCCGTTTTTGCACCCCGGTTCCTGAACCAAAAGTCCCTTTCCCACTAGTTCTCCCCAGACTTTTTTTTCCCACCAGTGGAGCGATCTCTTTTCGGTACAGGCATTGCCGTTTGTTTTTTCGTCAGGCCCTACCTTTCTTCGCCTCCGTGTTATTTTTGTCTCGCCCTCGTTCTCGTGTTCTGTCTTTTTAGCTCGTCCTTCGCGTTAATCCCATCGCTCCGCTGTTTGGCCCTGTTGTGATGTTCTGTTTTCGTATTTGCAGCGAATCCCTGTGTTCTCCCCTTTTCTTAGTTTCGCCTTTGTTTTTAAGAAGAGAACACTCTCTCAACCTTGGCTGGTCCTTGACTACTGTTACTCCCCCCGTTCAGTTCTGCTTACTCTTTTTTCAAAGGGCCCTCCCCCTACGATGGTTTCTGTCGTTCCCTAGTTCTCCCGCGCACGTCGCTATCCGTGTTTTGACCTTTTTCTCTTTTTCAAAAGTTTGTTTATTCCCTTTTCCTGCCTTTTCTCCCCCTGTGTTGCTGGCGACGAATCCCTGTGCCGTGTTTCGGCAGGTGCTTCCTCATCTCTCGACCTCACGTTTGCTTGACGACGGTCTCCCCCCTGTCCCCCCCTTCGTTCTTCGACCCCACGTCTAGAGGACTCTGATCTCTTTTTTTTTCCCCTCTTTTCTTTAGTTCCTGGGTCCAGAGTCTCTCCAATTTTTTGCCCTGTTGATTCTCCCGTGTTTGCCAGTTTTTTCCCTCTTCCCTTAATGAAAGGTTATTTGCTGAAGTTTCCGGTTCTTTTTGGGCTCTCACCCGTCGTGTGGAAGGTTCATTGTCCTTCGTACAAGGAACCTGTCACTCTCCCCTACCCCCGTCTTTTTTTTTCCCACTGACCTTTTCCTTTATTCCTCCTCGGGTCGGGTGCCTTCCCCCCTTCCTAAATGGCCTTGGTTTTTTTCTCTCTCCCACCCCCAAATGTGGATGTTTTCTTTCTGTTGTGTCCAGCTTTTTTTTTTACCGGCCTCTCTTTTTTCATTTCTTTGCGTTATGATCTCTTCATCCGTCGTATACGTGCCTTTCATGGAGGCTTTTTTTTGTTTTTTTCGTCAAAAGTTAAACCCTTTTTTTGGGGTTTACCCTCCTGCGTCCCCACCTGTTTGAAAGGTGTGTGGCTTGTCCTTGGATTATCTTTTTCTTAAACCTTTTTTGCTTATTGTCTGTCCTCCAGACTGTTGTTTTTAAGCACGTTCCCCCCTTTGTGCCCTCTCGGGTCCAAAACCCCCCCCCACTAGAAGAGGTCGAGATTGTATCCTCTCAACGTTTTCCTCTGGAGACCGATATGATCACTCCCTTTTTTCCCATCCCGTGGGTCCCTCATCCCTCCAACAGGTCTTCTTCTTTCCACCTCTGACGTAAACGCGTTGTCACTTTTTCCTTTTCTTGTACGTTGCATATGTTCAACTTGCCCCCAATAATGGCCCGAGAACAAACCCCGCTTCTTGATCCAGTTACACTCTCTACACGTTTTCGACCATTTCACCAGTGTGGGTTTTTGTCACTTACATCAGTGTCTCTTTTGTCTTCGGAGTCCCCCCTCCGGATCATGACGACTTCTCATCTTAGTAAGGATCCTACCGATGGCCCGTGTCTTGTTTTGCAGGCAGTTTACAGTTTTGATTCTAGTCGCCAAGGAAGTAATTTCTTTACAGTATCGACCAATCACGTTTTCTCCGGTGGTGTGTCTTCCCTTCGTTTCCTGTTAGGCCCACACTGTTTTGGGACCCCCCGTTCTACCCCCCCGTTTCAAGCCCATGTATCGCCTCATTTTCTTCTCTACTGTGTTCTTTCCCCCCGACTCCAGCTTTACCTCTTCTGGTCCTGACGCCGTTTTAGTCTCTCCTCTGCGCCCCTGTGATCCGTCCCTTGCCCCTACACGACGGCCGCCATCGACCGCCGTCTGATCGACCGGTTGCTGCGCGGAGGGGGAGAGCTGTTTTTTAGGCTTCCTTTCTTTTTTTCTTCCCGTTTCGTCGTTGAACTTCCGCTTTTACCTAATGCCGCCCTTTCTTCACTATGAGATCTTGTATCTCCAAAGAACTTTGACCCCGGGCCAACAGCTCCCTTCGCCTTGGCAGGAACCCGAGGAGATGTGACCCCGTTTTTTTCTGACTACGAGGTGACACCAATACCAATTTTTTCAGTTACTTTCAACCCTTTCGTAAGGAATCTTTTTTGTCCTCTTTGGCGCGCCGTCTCCTTTTTCTTTCGACTTCGTTGAGTTCACCCTCGGTTTGCTAAGGATGGTTTCGTCCGAGTTGTGCCCCGTAAAAGTCTTGTGTTGTCGGGATCGTGTTCTTCCAGTAGCGAAGGGCCCTTCCTTCTCCCTCCCTCTCTTCTTCGCCCCATTTTCTTTCCCCATAATTATTAGTTTGTTGAGTTCCCTTTTTCTTTTTATGTGAAAAAAGATTTCGAGATGCTCGCGTATACGCCCTTTTCGCTTTTGCTCTGTCGTTCCCACGCATCCGACCGACCTTTTTATTTTTCCCACTATTTTTTGACCGAACAGCCGTAGCACCTCCCTTCCCACTGAAGAATTTTTTTCTATCCCCCCGGGCGCTTCTCCAGTAGCTCTCCTTCTACTCCGCTTAGTTGGATGTCCCTCCTTCTCTCCGTCGACACAGTTTGCACGCTTTCTTCCCTTTTTTTGCCTCAGGGCTCTGTTTGGTTTTCCGTTCGCCCCTTCCCCCGGCTCAGATCCTATGTCTTGACGACTCCTTCTTTTCACTTTGGAACCTGTTCTTCGTCCCCCTTCCCGTACCTCCACCCCCCCGTCCTATTTTTTTGTTAGCTTCGAGCCTTCCTGGTCTTTGGTATTGGCGCTGCGTTTCCTTTTGCAGGATCAACGGCTCCGGCTTCGTTGCTCTCCTTACCCCCTCTTTCCTTAAGAGGGCCAACGGGTGTTTTTGTTTGAGAAACGTCCCCCCCCCGACTTGACTTTGATCCGTGCGCCTTGTTTTTTTCGGGCCGGGTCCCCACTCGCACAGTCCCACCCTTGACGTTCCCTGCCACCTCAGCCCGTCCTTGTTCCTAGCGGGTAAACTTCGCATTTGTTGAAGAGTTTCAGTTACTCTCGCTCCCTTTGTTTTTTTTGCCTCCCCGTTCTTCCCGGTTCCGCCTTCGCGATTTTCCTGGCTTTTTCCGAATACGTCCCCGAGCACTTCTGCCTTTCCTTCACCATGTCCCTTGTGTGCCGTTTATAGTAATGGCTAGTTGCTGTCTTTTTTTTTTTTTCTTTTTTTTTTTTTTTTTTTTCCTCTTAAGTTCGGTTTCCGACCCTCTATGTCCCTGACCCCGTGAAGTGCGTGCGTATCGTTTTATTTTTGCTGGAGCCGGCTTGCCTTGCGGGTATCGTAGCTTTTGGAGGCACGTTGACCTTTCTCTGCTACCCCAATCTCGCCCTTCTTACTTTGTGTGTGCTTGAGCGTCCAAATTTGTCTCGCCCTGGTCTGTAACCCCCACCCCGTCTGTGACAGCCTACGGTCTTTTTACATCCCCAGACAACCCCCTTTCAACATGTGGCCTGCCTTTTCTTTTCCCCCCATGTGGGTTTTAACGTTTCGCCTCGCAGTTGAGGAATCTGGGCCGTGGATCCCTCCTCGCTGCTATAATCTCACCCGCACCTGTCCTGGTTAGTTCTCCCTTGCCGGTAGCGCACAGATCCACTGTTTTCACCCCCAAAAATTAAGTCCCCTTGCCTCCCCCACCTTTTTCGGCTCTCTTTTTCTTTCACTTTTTTCCTTTTGATAGGGGCGCTCACGTTTCCTTTACACTTTTTTTTGGCTTTTCTCAATTTTACCTGTGCTTTACCCCCAATAAGTTTGAGATCCAACCATTTCGCAGCTCATTTCGAACCCCTGTGTACGGTCCCCCCGCTGTCGGCGTGGACCAGGCGCTTCTTATAGGTTTGCCTTTGAAACCTTCCACTGGGGATTTTATACGTTTTTCACAACCTTCCTTTTCTCTGATGTTTCTTCTGACACCTTGACTTTCTGTTTTTTCTCCCGTTTCCGGTTTCCCTGCTTCGTACCCTTATGGGTGCAATTCAGATGAGACCACAAGTCAGTTTTATGTTTTCCGTTTTGCCCCTGTGAGCAAGGTCGTCAGTCTTTATTGCCCTCCCCCCCCCGTCTCTTTCTTTCCCCTGCACTTTCGTGTGAGGTCCTGCGTTCCTTTCCCATTTTGGTCGGGTTTTCCCAATTGTTTTTCTACCTTTTCCCCCAGTAGAGCGTTAACCTGCCCACCCACTGTTCCCGGCCGAATTGCTTTTCGGCACGAGGCCTTCACGTGCCTTCTCGTTCTGTTCCCTTTCCTGAAAGACGTTTTCGCCCCTTCCTGGATGCTACCCCATAAAACGTTCCACCCGACCCAAGAGGAGCGCTGGACTGGTCACTGTTTTCTCCCGCCCTCGTTTTTGCCCCAGTTCCAGTCCCCACTGATCGTCAGTTTTTATCAGCGGAGTTTTTTTAGGTCCTCTCCCCCTTCATGGCGTTCCCCGTCCTAACCCCCCCAAACTCGCCATCTCCCTTTTGGTCCACTGACCCCCTAGCCTCAACTTGATTCTGGCCCTTTTCTGCCTTACCCCCCCGTGAGTTTTGCTTGTCTTTGCGCCCCCTTTTAGTTCCCCCCCCCCCGTGGAACAGTGATTGACACCATCGCCTCCATTAGTCGTTTATCCTGTTCCGGCTTTTTTTGTCGCCCGCTGATCGGCCCCTCCCCGCAGGCCCCCCGCGTTTCTTGTGCCAGCGCGCACATCCTCTTTCCGAGTCAGAGGACCTTCTGTTATTCCCTTTTTTTTTTAGCTCTTCTTTAGGTTCAGGTTCTGCTTGTAGTTCCGTACAGCTTCTTATATTACTTCCCACACCTTTCGTCCTCCTTTTGTTCAACCTTGTATGGTACCAGGCTCTGCCGAAACCCTCCTCCGATAGATCCGGTGACGTTTTCCCCTTTTGCCAACTGGCTCCCCCCCTGGTCCCCAACAGGATAGTTTGGGGTTCTTTTTGTAAGTACCCTAGCACACCCTTGAGGAGATTGCCCCCCTGGTTTGACGGTCGCCCCGTTGCGTCCAACCCGGTGCAATGTGGTCACGAGATTTGTAACCTTCGGTTGTTTCTTTTTGCTTTTATCCTTTTCTTTCCCCCCCCTTCCCCACCGCGACCTCTCATTGAGACGAACCCTTCCTTTTCAGACTCGAGGCTCCCCCCCAACAATGCTTTGTTCCAGAATTTTTCCCTTCTTCCCCACAGCCTTCCCCTTCACTCGAGATATTCTATACAACTCTCACCTTAGTGACGTGCATGCGGGGCTGACGCGTAAGCAACAGCGGGAACGTTCTGCCAACGCTTTTCCGCTTCAACTTTCTTTCTTCTTTTCCCCTGATTTCTGAATGATTCCCGTTTCTGGCCTTGCCGAGCTTGAAGAGAGGATTCTTCCAAGGCTTTTTTTTTCGTTCGATACCATTCCCCCGAGTAGCCTTTTAAACCCTTTCCGTTCCTGCAAGCGGTTCAGCTTCCGAGAACTGGCTCTTTGCCACCCTTCCTGGAAACCTGTTTTTCCGATCCCCCCATCCCCCCCATTAGGTTTTTCTTTTCCCCTTCCTTGTTGTTTGTTATCTCGATACGTTTCTGGTGTGGCTTTGCTGTTTCTTTGAGTCCCGTGAAACTCTTGGGTTTGTTTTTCTGTTTTTCTTCGCTTTTTGCCGGGTTGTCCTCCCGTCTTCGAGTCCCGATGCACTCGCCTTTCCTTCGCCTTTCCCCTGCTTTTTCCCTTCCTCCTTCGGGCTGGGTTCTTCTTGCCCTTTTGCCTATCGTCTGGTCTTTGCATCGGGGGCCCCTCTGGGCGCCCCACGTTCCCCCCAGTCGTTTTGCGTCCATACGTTTATGTCTTTGCCCTGCCGTGATTGTGCTTCTTTTTTCTTTTTTTCATTTCCTTTTTCCCCCAGCCCCTCGCGCACCTTGCATATTTCTCCTCCCGCATTTCTCATCGCGTTTTCTGCTTCGAATATCTTTTTTTCCCGCTGTCTTTCCTGTTTTTCCTGTTTGTTTCTTTAGCACCTCCATTGTGTTTGGAGTCCTGCGATCTTCGACCCGGTCTCCGCTTTTTCGCGCTCGGGGTGGACTGGTGGTCACTCAAAAGCCCCAAAGCGCCAAAAACTCTTCCCTTCTTTTTCTTTTTTTAGCCCTTGGCTCGTTTGACTCCCCACTCCCGCTTTCCTTTTTTTTCCTTTCATAACCCTAGTCCTGGTTGTTTATCCGTTCTTCCCCCTTACGTTACCTTTTGTTCTTTTTGATGGCCTTTTGCGCGTTTTTGCGCTTTTTTTCCCCCTCATGAGTTGATCCGAAGGCTTTTTTGTGCGCCTTGGTCCCTCTCTTCGCCCCCCGATCTTTACCGAAGGGATTGCCGCCCGTTTCTATGCACTCGCGAGGAAAGAAGAATGTGGGTACCGACGCTGTCTTCCTCCCCGATTCTTTTCCCCTATGGTCAAAGCTGTTTATCTCTTCCCG
>Ga0179593_1543910_pt1 | contig 10807 bp, 12 predicted proteins | sample CZODoug2_1_08_16_FD_185931 | JGI IMG/M metagenome (GOLD analysis project Ga0179593, IMG submission 185931) | Vadose zone soil fungal communities from Angelo Coast Range Reserve, California, USA - CZODoug2_1_08_16fungal (PacBio error correction) | ecosystem: Environmental > Terrestrial > Soil >... | reverse complement strand
TCACTGTTTTCTATGGCCTCTTCAAATCCCCCCTTTGGCCGTGACTATCAAGAACTTCTTCTCCCAGCAAGCAGACCTTCTCCTCTCCTCCCTCTCCTTCGCGAGCATACGAGTATGGCGCCTTCCCTTTATCGTGGGGCATTTTCACCTCCACCCACATCATGTTCCTTTTTGCATCGGTGAGCGTTCCCATTTTTTGACACGCTGCCCTTTTTTTGATGACAGAGATGATTTTTTTCCATTGCTTTGACTCTTCCTCTCTTCCTTACTTTTCCGTGATCGAGGACTTTTGAAGGTTTCTCTTCGAAAATAACAAAGAGTCGCTTTCTTTTCCTAACATTAGCCAATCCCGACCCAGAATTCTTAACCTCTCCTTTCCTGCGCAGAATTGGTTTCGGTTTTTTGATTGAAGTTGTTCTGACCCGTTGACTCCTCGTCGGAACAGAGTACGGGCCTTGCCGGGGTTATCACTAATCGATCAGGAGAAGATATTCTTCCAAAAAGCTGAGCTTGCGCAAGAGACTTTCCCCGAGTGCACCCCCCCCCCCCCCCCCCCCCCCCCCCCCCCCCCCCCCCTTGGTAAGGCTTTCCCCCCGAAACCTTTGTCTTCCAGGAATTCTGACCCCCCCCTCGACTTAGCACGGTTTATCTCTTTTCCCCGTACACGTCCTCCTTTTTTTCTCCCTTTAAATCGATTCTTTTTCTTCAGAGGCTTTTTTCCGATTTTTATGCGAGTCTGCACCGGGAACTTTTGTTCACTTCTCTTTGCGTCCCTCTTTGAGGATTGATGAGTACCAACTCGACCCCCTCCCCCACCCCCCTTTTTTTATTGACCACTGTACAGGACACTTCCTCTTCCCCCTGACTAGCCGCTGGCAGCGTATTTCCTATATGGTTCCAGTAGTCGGCTTTCGTCGCAAATCAGGTACCGCTCTTTTGCCATCCAGCGTTTGCATTTTGCCCCTCACACCCCTCCGATGTGCCTCCTCTCCCAAGAACCGTGATTTCCCTTGATAAAGCCTTCTCTTTTTTTGCGGTCGGCCTCCCCTTCTCCCGACAGCCAACGACGGATTTTCATTGTTTTCCCCTTTTTCCCTTAGAGTGGAGGTCAGTTTCACTTTACGTGTCCGTACGCCTCTTTTCGCCCTTAACTTTTGGCGTTCAGAGGACCCCCTCCTCATTCCGGAATTTACTTTTGATTCCCGGAAAGGCGTTTTTCTTTTCTTGTTTTACAAGTTGTCCTTTTCTTGTTGACGGTTTTCCCTTGCAGTGCAGGACCGGTACGCACAGGGCACTCCCTCCCCCCCCTGTCGATGCGCCACTGGAGCCGCCCTCCGGGTCGAGCTGGTGGCTGCTTATGGTTTCCCCCAACACAAGACTTTTGCTCCTGCGACCATTTTTCCGGCTCGGAAAATCCTCCCCCACTTTTCAGGAGACATGCCTTTGAAGATTACCCGATTCCCCCCCCCCCCAAAATAACTTCCCTTTTTTTGTATTAAGGTGGCCCCCTTCTCCAAGCAGTTGACCCTGAACAGCCTCTCACCCACCCCCCCTCACCAATGGCCTCTCGAAGCGTCCTCCTAGTTAAATCGTTCCACTCGACACTCTCCTTCCTTTCCCAAATTCCTGGCCTTTTACGGCGATTCCCCACAGGACTATTCCCCTCTCGAACAAACAATGAAATCTGCGTTCCTCGCCTCGTCCAAGTTTTCCCTTCCACGGGTACCCGCCCTCATAGTCTTTTCTATTTTGTCCTGTCTTGAAACTTCGAATATCTCTCTTTTCCCTTCCCGGTGGTGGTGAGAGATTCCGGCTTCCCCTATCAGAATCGCCCCCCCCCCCTAGAGGTCTTCCCCCCCTTTGTCGAGGTCCTTCCCCCCCGAAGGCGAGCAAACTTTCGTTTTTCTCTTCGGAGAGAGGCCTTTGGTTTTCCCTCCAAGAGCCTTTTCTCCATGGAACGAAATGGGTCCCTTCTCGGAGATGTCTTTTTCAGTTCGAGGTAAGCATTCAGATCAGAAGGGGATGCAATACCCACTCCCCCCCAAAAGGTCAAACTCCTCTACACTGGTGTTTTCCCTTCGGAATGGGACCCCTAGGTTGTAGAGGGGGAAACCTTTCCTTCCTCAACGAAGAAGTGGCATTTGTCTTAGTTAATAGGAAAAGACTCATGGAATTTGCCCTTTTTCGTCGTATTCCGATTTCTTCTTTTTTCCAGGTCTCTCTCGTGTGTTGGAATATTTTTAATTTTCCCCCGCCCCAGCATAACCTTTTTGGTTCGCTCGACCGTCTTTTTCGTGCCATTCGCCCCTGTACACTGCCTCCCTTCCACCGGGCACACGTCAGACCAGTCCCCCACTTGTGAAAACAAGCCAGATTTTCCTCCAGGCAAAAGTAAATGTCCCCTTTTCCTCCCCTTCTTGTCGAGTGCTTTGCCCCTTTGCGTTCGACCCAAATCTGTTCCCCCTTAATCCCCCTCCTCTAAGTGGTTCTTCTTTACCAGCGGCCCCTTTTCAAATTATTTTTTTTCATTTTGCTTTCGCTCTTGTGCCTGGATGTTGTTCCTCCCCTTTCCAGACCTTGTAAAATGTTCGCACTCCCTTAGCTTTTACACCGTTCTTTTGGTGTTCCCTCTTCTCAGCCCTCCCGTTTTCAAACCTTCCCCCTACAGGGCCTTCTATGATTGTGCTCAGTTCCCCCCCCCCTTTTCCCTTGACTAATGTCCCCCCATAGGAACCGGAATCTGCTTTAGTTCCCTTTCCTCCTTAACCAAGCAGACTTTTCCCTTGTCTACACACCCCTCCAAACTGTTGTGGATGGTTCCTTTTTCCGCCTTACCCGGAAAGGACTTCAAAGAATTTTTCTTTCCAAAGATTACTTTTTGCTGATTTGTTAAGAACATCCCTCCTTAAAGAATAATCTGTACCGGCACCTCCCGCTTTGAAGTTCTCTCCCCCCTCTTTTTTCCGTTCCGTTTCGGTTGCTCCCCCTATTTAGGGGCCTTTCTTCCATTCAGCGGCACTCATCCTTCATGTTTCTGTTCCCCCCTCTTACCAAGATTGGCACCCTACCCTTATGGTTTCAGCTGTCAAAGCTTTTCCTTTGTCTGCGCCTTTCCCCCACTCACCCCGGCCTTTCTCCTTTTCCCTCCTTCGAGATGTTAAGAACAAACGATCATTTTCCCAAACTCACTGCCCAATTTTTCCCCAATGATGCTTCATCTTTTCATTGCGCGGTGAATTTTTGCTCCTTAGAGGAGCAAGATTTCCCCCCTCTCGTTGGGGATCCTTTTTTTTCCTCTCACATTCTATCCTCTTTTTTTTATCCTTTCCTCGTATAAAGAACCCTATCCCGATCCTTATCATGAACTCTCCCCTTTTCCTTTTGGTAACAGGGTTTTTTCTTTGTTGTTTTCCTGGTGCCCCCTTCACAATGGCCAGATCCTACTTTCAGAGAGTCTTCTGCTCTCCTTTTTTTATGTTCTCAAAGCTTTTCCCCCCCACTTCCACCTAGGGCAGATTTTTCCTTTCCTCCTTCGGTCGGCCCCGGCGTGTTCCCCCCTTTTTGGTTCGCAGGCGATCTCCTTTCTCTTCACTGGCCATTCCTTTTTTTTTTTTTATGGAACCGTCATGCCATTACAGTTCCCTTGTTGTCGTTTTAGATTCACCTGAAGGGGCATGACTTCAAGACCAAGTGGATGGGCCCTCTTCCCTCCCCTGTCCTCTCGCCTGCCTCCCCCTCCCTCCCCCCTCACGTACAAAGGAGGTTTTCTACCTTCACGACGCTGATGGCGGAAAAGCTGCCTTTTTTGGGCAAGTTCGGTGATGTTTTTCCCCTCCCCCCCACAGAAGGTTTTTCTCCTTTTCCGCCTTTGAATCGGTGATCGTTTTCATTTTTACCCCACCCAGAATTCCCCTTCTCCCCTGGATTTGAGATTTTTTTCTGCTGTCCGATTAAGAGCTTCTTTTCCTCAAGCGGGTTTTACTTTTCCTCCTTTTTCCCATGAGGATAGAAGGGTTTATCTTCCCCCCTGATAAACAACGATTCTTTTTTTTTACCCTCGTGATCTTTTCCCCTTTTTCTCATGCGGCAAGATGTCCAGTAAGAAGCACTGCCCCTCCTCCGAGCTGGACGTGAGGGTGGATCCTCGTGTTTTAAGTGCCGCTCCGCACGATTGGAAATGCCTTGGTTTCCCTCATTCGATCACTTCTCTTGAGTCGACATTTTTAACATAATGAGCCAGGGATCCCCCCCCCCAATTGGTTAGTCTTTCTCCCCTCCCCTGGCTCTCAGTACTGTGCCTTCCTTTCCTTCCCCCTGCGATTATGCCCTCCCATTTCTTTCTCGTGCTAAGGTAATCGAGTCCGATGAGCGTGCACTTCTATCTTCTGCGGCGATCTCTCTTTCCCCCGGAATCTTTGGTGTTACCTGCTTGTCGGCCTGGCGGTTACAAACTTTTCCCCCCCCCTCCCCCTTTGCGAGTTGTATACACTTTCCTTTTTTTCCGTTTCCCCTTGAGCGACTAGAGATTTCCGGGGTCCTTCCAGCGATCTTTCTCATGTTCGCTGTCTCCCCCCTCTCGCCCCTTGTCTGGGTTGCCAATCAGTTTTGCTGTTCCCGAGGACACCCATCCTACTTAAAAAGCTCACAGCATGCGTCGCAACCATTGGATCCCCCGCCCCCTGTGCTCTACTTTGCGGGGCAACCTACCCATCGGAACCTTCTTTTTTTTTTCCCCCCGATATACCTCCTCCCCCCTTTTTTCATTGGTTTTAGCTTTTTCCTTTCTCGGTTGTTTGAAAGTTACGTGGTCGTCCCTCTGGGACTGTAACTTTCTGGCCCAGACGGCTCTCGGAATTTAATTGCCTGAGTTTTTTTTTTCTTTTTAGGTCTGGTTGTTGTCCGTTTTCCTTCTTTTTTTGCTGACGTTTCCTTTTCGTGCAGTGCAGTCCCCTAACGGGCGATGAGCACATTTTTCCACGGCCAGCAGATGTTCCTCTTTTGTCTGCGTATGGGTCCTTTTCTTCCTTCCAACACCCGAATTCCTCGATCCCCGTTATCGGGGGAGGAACCACGCTTCCCCAAAGAACCTTTTACCCAGGCGAGCCCATAGGAGTTTCAAGAAAAACTTAGGACAACTTTTTCTTTTAGAGTTTTCCCCCCTTCCCAGTGAACCGGCCCCCCTTTTCCTTCTCGTTCGTTCTTTTCCATGGCCTTCTTTCTTCGGATCTCAGAGGCTCTTTTTCCCCCCCACGACAACTTTTTCAGGCCACCTTTCCCCCATTTCGTACCCTTTCATCTCCTTCCGAGGCAATGTTTCCCATACTGAAAAACCCTTTTTCCCCGAAAGTTGCTAGTGCCCTTCCTTTTTTTCCCGTACCTATAAACTTTTCCTTACTTTCCTTAGACTGCGGGAATATGTTCCTTCCCCCGTTCGATCTTATCATCATCCGTTGTTGTTGTTTCTTTTTTCCAGATCAGAACTCGATTTTTCCTTAGATTTTTCTTTTACCCCTTTTTTCTAGGTAAGGAACCTGTTTTTTTATGGAGAATGTTGTAAACAGGCTTTGGTTGTGTAGTTTAGCTCTCCTTTCCTTTTTTTTAGTCGATCAGAATTAAATGGAACCTTCCTTTTTCAATTTTTTGCAGAAAATTCTCTAGTTTCCTCGGGGAGATTCTCCTCTGCCATAAATGCCTTGCAGGCTATGGGGGCCCCTGGCCTTGACTTGTCCCTTGTGGTCCCTTGTCCCCCTATGAAGACAAGACCTTTCCCTTTTGATTTTGATGGATAGTATTTTCCTATGAACCGACTCTTTCCGGTCTCTCGTTGAGGACCTTCTAGGTATTGGCTCTTCCTTAGTATAAAGATCCCCCTCTTCTCAAGACCTTCTGTTTTTTGCCTGAATTACATTCATCTTTCCACAGAAGTATGATGGGCCTTTTTCTATTCTCTAAAGATGGCTCCCTTCTTTCCCCCCCCTTTCCCATTCCTTCCCCCCGTAACGTCAGCTTTTTCTGGACAACGTTCCCCCCCAGAACTCCCCTGCCCTGCCCCTCCGGCAGAGTTTTGTTTTTTTTTAACCCCTAAAAGTTACAGGGCTTTTCCGGACCACTTCCCCCCCCCCTTTGACTCCACTCTAAGGTTGCTGAAAGATTCCCCACTTTTGTCTTTCAGTGAATTCTCCTAGGTGCAGGGATTTTTTTTCTTCCCCCACCGTATCCCTTCTCCTTCTTTCTCCCAAATTTCGAAATCCTTTTTGGGTGTGGAGCTTTCCTTTCCTTTCCATCCCTCCTTCCCCTCCCTCACAGCTGGTGGGAACCCCCCCCTCTTGCCCCTGCTGCTCAGCGCACACCTGGAAACATACTTCCTGACACGTACTCTTCCCCTTCCTTTCGTCCGCGGCAGATTTTCTTCTAACTCCCGCAAATTTTTTTCTTCGTTTGTCGCATTTTTCTTCCGCCCCCGTCCTTTCCGACCCCTTTTTGTCCCTTTCCGGTCACTGTCCTACCACTTCACTTAACGGAACTCTCGATTTACCCTAGAAGCGGGAGTGTCCCCGTCTTTTTCCCCCCCCCCTTGAATTCCCCTCCTTTTTTTGGAGAGAATTCTACTCAGTTTTGGAGACATTACCCTCAGAAGGGACACCCCTCCTTTCAGGATCGTTCCACTCTTTTTTCCTGGGGTCATTATGATGCCTTAGTGCATTTCGTAAGAGGTGCCCCCTCTTCTCTTCTGGTCCACTCCCGGTAAGAAAATTTTTTTTCCCTGAGATAGGCTTTCCCCGGCAGTCCTTTCTTCTTGCGATGTCCTCCCTAGGTCGGGTTTTTTTCTTTCCAGCACAGCGAATAGTTGGTTCAATTCAAACTCTTCCCCTCTTTTTTTTATCGCCGTCTCGATCCCCTTTTTTCCACCCACGCTTCTTCTTTTTCGCTTTTTACAGTCAATCTCGGTCCTTTTGGAACAGGGCATGCTTTTTGTAACAATCCTCCTTTCCCCTTTTCCAGATTACCTTCGTTTCTGCATATGTGGTGAGAGTTCTCCCCCACCGAGAACGGCATTTTTTTTCTCCCCCCCCGTACTCGTTTTAGTTCTCCCTTTTTTTCCGGTCTTCTCGGCCCATCCTCTTTCTTTGCTTAGACAGTTTCTTTATCGTCCTTTTCTTTGAAGATTCCATCTTTGACTCTTTTCCTACTAGCTCTTTTTTCTTTTCCCCCCCTTCTTCCCGTCTTTTTGAGTCCCTGGCAGTTAGAGTCAGAATGGAATCTTCAACGCCCCCCCCTCAAAGAAAACTGAATTCCTTCCCTCCCCCTCCCAGGCAGACCTACCGTTTTCCTCGCGCCGTCTACGGAAGATTCCTTTTTCCTCCCAGATGTCTCAGGTGCCGTTATCGTGGGGCAGTCCCCTCACCACAGAAGGGCTAGCCGCCTTTTCATCGGTGACTCTTTTTGGCCTTCCCCTTTTCTGTGTTACCCAATTTTCCCTTTTTTTCGATTGACCGAGTGACATGATTCCTCTAAGCGGGTTTTACTTTTCCGTTATCGAGGCCTTCTTCCCCCCCTTGATCGATGTTTAGCTTCGCCAATCTCCCCAACGAGTTCTTTTTCTTTATCACATTCGCAAGCGCACTTCCTTTCTTAAACGTCCCCCCCACAGTAAGCGCCCCTCCCCCAGCATGGTTAAAGCCTAGCTACTTGTTACCATGCCTGATCGTGATTGACCCCTCACGGCCCCCGTACGCGGCCCTTTGCGCCCTCAGGCGCAGAACCCCCCCCCAGGACTTTTTTTTCGCTGCCCTTGCCAGGACTTTTTTTGAGCCAATCTTGTGTTAACAAGAAACTTCGCCCTCCCCCTTTTCATTTCTCCCCTCCCTCCACCTGACGCCCCACTCCCCGCACGTACCCTTCTAAAGGATAAATCGATCCCCTCTGAGCGTGAAGTTCTCATTCCCCCCCCTCCCGGACAAGTGCACTTCCGCACACCTTTTTTTTCCTTTTTCGGCCTGCCGGCCTTTTTGCCCCCCCGCGATGGTTCCCTTTTTTTGACCTGTCCAGGGCCAAAGCGCTTGGGTTGAATAGCAGACTTTTTTTCTTCTTTTGTGTCCTCACCCCCTTTTGGTTCCCCAGTAGCGACCTTTTTCTGCCCTTCATGTTGTTTGCACATCCAGCGTCTGGAGGGAAGATTTCCCCCTCTTTTGAAAAAGCTCCACATTTTTGCTCTCCCCCCCCCCTCCAATTGTCCAGCATATGCGCAATGTCTTCAAAATAAAGGCAACCTATCCCCCCCTCCTATCCCTGAAACCCTTTTTTTCGTGGTTTTTTTTCCCCGTGTGGCAGCGGGTGTGAAATTCTGCAGAGTTGGGCGAACCTCCTTTGCTTTTTCCTTGTACCAAGACCGGCTCTCCTTTTTTCATCAGTTTTTATGTCTGGTGTGTGTGTTTCCCCCATGATCGTTGGTGTGACTTTTTTCACCCGTTTTTCCTTTTTACAGTTTACACCCAGCGGGTGGGGTCGATTTTCTACCCAACTTTTTTCTTTTTTTTTTTTTTTCTTTCCCCCTCTTGTTTTTTTCCCACGGGTGATAAGCGCGACCCTTCGTTTTTTTCTCCAGCCCTCCTTCCCTTTTCCGGGCAACGTGCTCAGCCAGCGGATCTTTTTCTACGATCATCCTTTTCCCCCCACTGCTTTTTTCTTTTTTTTTTTTCCCAATTCTCTTCCCGGTCACACGAGGGAACCCAGTCTTAGTGATGAGACAGAAGCCTCTCCCTCTTTCCTCGACAACCGCGACCACGCTTTTCTTCCTCTCCCCCCAGATGCGTTTTTTTTTTTTTTTTTTGATTTGAGTACCAACCATTTCTCCTCACAAAACACCCCCCCCCTCTCGGTAAAACGATTTCGCTCCTTTTTTCGGCATTAGTGCACCCTTTTTTTTGGCTCTCGGTGCCAGCGACTGGTTAGATTCTTCTTCTGCCTCTCTTCTCTTGACATCTTTTTCTTTTGCCTGACATAGTCGCTTCTCCTCTTTTAATTACCAGTGTATGATCCCCCCCCCTCGTCGAGCAACTTCGTTCCCTTTTGTACACGGATGTAGGGTTTCTCGGGGAGACGGCAGGAACTTTTCCCCGAACCTGGGTCACGCTCTTTCCTTGGCTTGGGTCGAGTTGTCCTCTTCCTCCCTTCGCATCAGACTTTTTCTTTTTACAATGGACGATTTGGTTGGGCACCTTCGTCTTCTTTTTCACCTGCGTGGGCTTTTTCCCCCCCGAGAATCCTCTTACAGTAAGTGATTTTGGTTCATCTGCAACGACTTTCCTTTTTCGAGTTCTCCCTCGCCCCAGGTTTCTCCCGTAGTGGCGAAGGCCGCCCCCGACTTCTGATCACGCCCCCTGCGTTTTTTTGCCGAAGCGCCTTTTCCCCATCCCATCCGATAACCGCTTTTTTTTGGTCGTGGCCTTTCCGCCCTTTCTTTTGAATGAGTGCATTCTCGGCACCGCCCCCCTTCTTTTTTTACCGGCACTTCCTCCCCCCCCCAAGATGATTTTTTTTAAAACAAGCCAGCCCCAAGCTCCTTGCCTTCTTCCCTTAAATTCCGGAGCTTTTTTTTTAGAGTCCGTGAACGTCCCCCTTTCGCCCCCCCAATCTGCGGCCCCGTAACTTTCACACCCCTTTTTTCTTCAGGGGACCTTTTCAGCTCCCCCCTTAAACTCCTTTTTTCCATAGCGTTTCCTTTTAGAAGGTTCTGTTGGTATTTCCCCTTCTCCATGGCTCCCCTTGGACAATGTTCGCACCCTTGGAGAGGTGCCCCCTTTCCCTCTTGGTTGTTTTTTTCCCCTTACCCCAGAAGCCCTCCCCCCCCTTTTGCAACCCATAAAGGGGTCCTCTTTCAGCGAAAAGGGTAGCCTCCCAATATCGGCATTTCAGTCTTTTTCCTTAGTCAGCTTCCGAGGGACATCGCTTTGGCCTTGGTCCCTCTCCCCCTTCTGCCAATGTTTTTCCTTTTTTTGTCTCAGCACAATCTTCCGGCCTTTCAGAACTTTTTTTTTTTTCCCCAAGTTTCCTTTCTGTGACTCCTCGATACCCTGCACTAACTCTCCCCCCTAGAAGCGGCGTGTTTCCTGTGAGCTTTCCCCCCCTTCCGGATGGCGGGAATTCTTCCTCATGTTGATGTGGTCAGAGCCCTTACCACTCCCCCCCCCCTCTGAAGGCCTTTCAGCGGTTCAGCTTTCAAGCGGTTTCCAGGGGGTCTTCTTCGAAGGAGTCTGCTCCCCCTTGACTTTCCTCGTAAGAGTTCGATGCTGGTAAGCTCTGGTCTCCCCGATACCTTCCTTCCCCCCCAGAAGCTCTCCAAGGCGGCCCGTGCGCTGACGTTTTCTTCTGGTGAATCCTTTTTTTTCCCTTTTTTAAGGTCTAGGCGCACGTCTTGTGGGGGATGTGGCTACACCTTTCGATCCGCTTGTTCCTCCTTTTCGATAAAGGCAAAGTAAACCTCTCTTAAAGAAGCTCTTTCGGTCCCTCTTTCTTTTCTTCATCATTCGGGTTGGTTAACCATCAGCTTTTTTTCTCTTGGCAAAACGATCCCCCTCGAGTACTTCTGCAGCCCCCCTTTTTCTTTCTTTCCCATAAAGTGCCCCCTCGCCCCCCTTCTTTTGCGTACTCGTAGTGCTCGGCATTCCTTTCCTTGTCATGCTAGGCACAGAGTTTCTTTTTCTTTCGCCGGGCGCGCATTCCTTTCTCTGGCCCATCCACCTTTTTTCTTTTCCGCTTCCATTTGCACCTCTTTCCCCCCCGGGGAGACTCAGCCTGGACCTCGTCT
>Ga0179593_1413272_pt1 | contig 10807 bp, 11 predicted proteins | sample CZODoug2_1_08_16_FD_185931 | JGI IMG/M metagenome (GOLD analysis project Ga0179593, IMG submission 185931) | Vadose zone soil fungal communities from Angelo Coast Range Reserve, California, USA - CZODoug2_1_08_16fungal (PacBio error correction) | ecosystem: Environmental > Terrestrial > Soil >... | reverse complement strand
ACGAACTTCCCAGTTTTTTTTTTTTTTTTTTTAGCTGTTTCTTTGTAACGGAGGACGGTCTTCTCAACTGCTTTCTTCTCAGCCCTTGCTGGTTTCTTCCGCGTTCCAGCTTCGCAGGATAGGCGAGGGCGCCCGTCCTTTTTTTTTTTGGGTTGCTCGTGCGGAGTCTTTCTTCCGCTCCATCATTGCCCGGTTTTTTTCGTACCGTTAAATGAACGTAACCCCCCCCCCCACCCCCCCCCCCCCCCCCCCCCCCCCCCCCCCCCCCCCCCCCCCCCCCCCACCCCCCCACCACCACCCCCCCCCCCCCACCCCCCCCCCCCCCCCCCCCCCCCCCACCCCCCCCCCCCCCCCCACAATGGAGTCCCTCATCCTGTTTTCAACTGGTTTTGTTAAAGTTTTTTGCCGAAGGAGTTTCCTTTCGCTGAAGTCAAGACTCTGAACAGGACCCGAATTTCACCTTCTCCCCTGGTCTGCGTGAGGATAACTAGATGGTATATCTCCAGTGCAGTCTTCCGGTGGAATTATGATCTCCTATGGGATCCTCTTCAACCTCGAAAACAAGAAGATCTGCAGGTTAACCTACCTCCTTTTCCGAGGACCCTTCCCCGACCTCTATCAGAAAATCTTATCACGTATTACAGATTATGGAAACCCCCCCCCCCCCCCCCCCCCCCCCCCCCCCCCCCCCCCCCCCCCCCCCCCCCCCCCCTATTTATCCCCTTGCATAGTGTGACTTCCATAATCTTTCTTCACCAGGCGGCTACCTTCTCTTTCTCCCGTCTGCAACCGACAATGTTAAACCCTCCGCCATTCCCAAGAAGATTGTTCTACCGCTTTGGTAAACGTAAAGGGGCTTTCCATCTCCTACTCCTTTCGAGCTTGATAATTTTCCTGGCTTCAGCCCTCCATGCGACTTGGCCTTGTTCATGATGGTCCTTTGCCTGTTTTCGATGAGAGAGAGTGAATCCTAGCCGGCACTGCACCCTTTCATTTCGGGAGAAGAAGAAATACTCCCTTTTCCCTCGACCAAGCGATCCGTTCGATCACCCTGGTTTTTTCCCCTCTCCTTCCTCAAGCCCTCGTCTTTGAGTTTTCCCGCTGGAAACAGCCAAAGCCGCCCTCTTCTTTTCGCCTGCTTGAGGTCGGAAACGAGTATTCCCCTTACAGATAGACCTGAGCAGTTTTCTTTTCCTGCCGTTCTCCCCCCCTTCTGTACGATCCGAGAAAGTTCAATTCCCATGCTACACCTGTTATCCCCCTGAGATTCCGAAAGGGGCTTTTGTCTTCCATCTCGCATATAGACCGGTAAACCTCGCCGTCTGACCTCTAGCAGTTCTCCATGAGAGGAACCCCTCATGAAAGACGTGTCTTTCACTCCCTGGCTGAATTGAGCTCAACCAGTCACGGCGAGATTATTCATTCGTCTTTTGGCCCATTTTTCCCACTTTTTTTGTGAGGACAATGGACCCCGTCGCCAGGTCACCAAGATGTCCATTCAGGTAAAGTTATTTTTGCTTTCCATAATTACCTTGTAGGCCCTCATCCTGATGCATCCCTTTCCCCCTTGTTCGCCTATCCAACGGAGACCCATTTTTTTTTTAGGGCGAAAGGTAAGGTTTTCACCCTTTCAGTAGTTATCGCAATTCTTCCGTACCCTACTCTCCCAACCAATACTGGTTTTCTTCCAACCAAGCCCTCGCTTTACTGTTGTCCGAGAGGCCGTCCCTTTTTAAAAATTCGAATTCTAAGTACCTGACTGACGACCTTTGTTATCCCCGGTTGGGAAAAGTGAAGAGTATCCTTCGTAGACAGCCCCCCCTTTTTTTTTCCCAGTAGCCCAGATCTGTCTTTTAGGACGGCCACCTTTCAAGACACTAGGAGAGAGTAGGATCCCCCTTCCCTTCTCCGTTTGTGATGAGGTTTCCCGCTTCGATCTACGACCTTTTCACTCTGAAGGAGATATCCTCTGTCGTAGAGAGGAAAAACCCTCCCCCCCTATGCCTTCTTTTCAATAATTTCCCCTTTTCCTGAACGACTCCCCCGAAGCCATCCGCTAAAATTTTGATGTTCACGTGTTCCTCACCCTCCACAAGTTAGGCCTTTTTTGGATGCAGCCGTCCTTTTCCTGTGATGCCAAAATAGGGAATGTAGTCCCTAATGACTTAGTTTTGTTGGCCACAGCCTCTGCACTCCCTCTTTTTCGCTCCTCCAAAAAAGATATGTCCTCTAAGCCTCGAAGCTTCCACAAATCACCAGACTTGTCTCGTCTTACCCCCTGTAACATCTTTCTCTGCCAATTCTTTTGTTTTTACCACGAAAAAGAACTAACTTCCCCTTGCCTCGTGGACTGCCTCCCCTTGCGTCAGATATTGCCCATGCAGCCTTTTTATTTACGTTTTTCCAGATGACATTTGTTCCCAGGCTTTCCTTGCTCGAAGATCAGCCCCGTCTTCCTCTGACCTTCCCTACGTGCAGCAGTCTACTTCTTCAGTCTTCCCCACTTGTAGCGACTTTTCGGACCCTTTCTAGAGGTATCTGTACCTTGAACCGCGGTCTCGACGCCATTTTTCCTCCGCAGTCCGCCGTTTTCTGGGCCTTGCCTCCTTCCGGGACACCCTGTCCCCCTCGTTGAGCGTCCGAGGATCGTTTTTTTTTCCTTCTCGCAGGTGAGCGACGTCGATTTTCGTCCTAGAAGTACCTTACCCTCTTTTCCTCTCTCGTTTTTTTCTCTCTATTCTCCCAGGGTCCGAGTCAACAGGCCTCCCCTTATGTGCTAAATGAAATCTCTTTCTCTATGCTCGAAACAGATGGGATTGAAACGTGCTTTCCTGGAGGAATACCTTTGCCCCGTTCCCGTATGGAAAGGTGAGAGCTCTTTCAGAGGTAACGATTGCTATCTCCTGTCCCTCCAAGCGCATTTTCATCTAAGAGGGGTCTCCGCCCCCCCCCCCCATTTGATGACTCACTTTGAAACGAATAAGCCGTCCCCTCTAGTCACTTGTTCTTTTCCTTTTTCTGAGAGGCCCCCTTTCTCATCACCGTCGGATTAATATTACGGAGCAAGCCCCAACCAGGTTTTTTTTCATCAAGGAGGTCCCCCTTTCCCTTTCTGTCAAGGTGAGAGAGCTCCCTCCTCGTTTAGAGATTTAAGTGAGCTATTTCTTTCCCAAAGATGGCCGGTATTTCCCTTTTTTATTTTTATCCGGGTGTGTCTTCCCTCCGTCCCCCTTGCTTGGTTTTGGATTATTTTTTCCCTTGAGCGATGGAGGCGTCTAGGACTCTGCCTGTTTGTCGTTCTCCGTTCTTAGTGAGCGTTTTACATACAGTGAACCTCGCGTTGGATGATGGATCGTTCACCCCCCCCTCTTTTGATTGTCCACCGCTAACGGATTTCCTCCGCACGAAGCCGAAAGACTCGGTCGTTTTAAAAAGCTTAGACGTCCGCCGATCACGTGATGACGTTCGGTTTCAATTGGTCTATCTTTTTCTTTTACGGACGTTGAACATCTCCCCCCTTACTACACGTGAGGTGAAGGTCGGTTTTGTACACTCGTCCGTCATGACTTCCCCCGCGCCCAAGTCTCTCGCCCCCCACACCTTTCGCCCCAACCCACGGTCCCTTAGAAGCCGTTTCTGGGCAAGGAGGCCTCCACTTCTTGCGGTCTTTTTTTCCCCCCAGAAGGAACCACTCACCGATTCCATTGACCTTTTGGTGAAACGTTCGCCTTTTGTCCCTAACCCCGACGGATGATAGCGGAAATTGTTGCTGACGCAAGATTTTTCCTTTCCGATTCCAAGAAAGGGACCGGGCGTCGGATTTTCACTCTAAGGCCCTATCTTGGGCATCTCGCGTGTAAGGTTGATTTTTTTTAGAACCAACCGTATTTCCTTTTTCCTCTCCGGATGTTACTGATCACACCCCTTCTCGTGTTCAATACGGATCCATCCAAAGGTGAACCCGGAATTGTTTCGTTTAGATGGACGGGGTGTGTAGTGTTCTGATGCCTGCCAATGGGCTGCTCAGGGACTCCCAACCTTTAAATCTTGGATCCTGCTGGGACTCTTTCTGTTTTGTTTTCCCTTTTGCATGGAATTAACCCTCTGGACCCGTATATCCTCTCCTAGCTGGCGTGGTTGCTTTGATCCCCCGACGGACGGCTGAGTGCTTATAAACTTTCTACGGCTCATATATCCTCAATTCGGGTTTCTGACCCATCTTCCCCTTCTGTCAGGTGGATGATCTCCTCTGGATGCTATGGGACGCAAGGACTCGTTTTTTTCTTCCTGATCACTGTCGCTATCTTTCCCTGTCTGCGCTTTAGTGGACGTTTCCTTCGTCAGCCCACCCGTTCATGATAGGTGTTGTCCCAATTATTTTTTTGCTGGCCTTCACTACGGGTTTTCCGTCCCCTCTCTTAACAACCTATAAAAGCCTCTGTGCTCCTCTTTCCCTTTTTCCGTCCGAAGGTGACCACATCAATATGAGCTCCCGCCGAAAAAAAATGGTCCGACTGGGCATCATTTTTGACCTGTCCTGGATGATCCCCTGATTCGTTTTTTTTTTTTATGATAATTCTCCTTCTTGTGATGGCTTTTCGGATATTCGTCTCGAGCCTAGACGACCTGAAGAGTCGAAAATTCCTTCCTTTAAGGTAGGGACCCCCGGACATTACATTGCCTCTTCCCCGGTTCCTCTTTAAAAGGCTGGCATCTGTCCTTTACACACACCTTCTTTGTCCTGTGAGGCACTGTTTACATGTCGTGGGCATGCTTGATCGCCTTCCCTACTTGTGCCTTTTCCTTTTTGGCCCTACCCCTGTTCGGCCCCCCCGCTGGCCGCCAGATGTTTTGCCCGATAATTAGGAATCTCGTCCCTCAGATGTCGCTCGATATGAAAGTTCCCTGGCCGCGGTTCTTTTTTGACCGGTCGGTAGTCTGTGCCGTTTTTCATCCCCCTTTCTGCCCTCCTGATACCTCCTATCCTCCCTACCGGGACTACCCCTGACAACGGCGATTGTATTTTTTTTTCCACCCCTCCTCTGGCTCTTAGTACATTTTTTTTGTTTTTGGCCCACGGCGGGTGTGTCATCAAGGACTGAGCTCCTTCCTTGTCACAGGATCCTTTTACACACCGGTGACTCAACCTCCCCTTCCTATTTTTCCTCTTAAGCTTGGAGAACGGTCCGGGGTTATTCCTCCAGATGATGGGCATTCCTCCCGATCATTAAAAAACACAAACCGCAAGCTTATTTTTCCCTCCAACCTTTTTTCCTGCCTCTCCTCTTTTCCCCGTCCAGTCCTTCCTTCCGCTGAAGGAACCCGCCTTTTCCCGAAGACCCCTTGGAGACTTCACCCGTACCATCTCTGCCTTTTTCCTACTTTGTGGTTGATCTTCTTCATATCTTTTTCGGACGGTTACTTCCCCGGTGGAGATCTCATGTTTTTTCCTCGGGCTGATTTCCTTCTTAAGCGAGGCGGTCGCCGTCGTGCCCCCTCCCAGAGGTTAGGGTGTTTTCGTTGGAGTAGGGGATGCCGTCCCCACATATGAGCCTTCCCCCCTCCCCGCCGCCCTAGAAGAGACCAAGCATTGGTGACGAGGGCCCAAGTAATTTTTGCTGCACTTTTTCTTCAATGGTCCTTCCTTTGAACTGCTTTGATGCCGTTATCCTACGAACAGGATCTCTTTACAATTCCCTCTTCCCCCCCCCCCCTTTTCTCGGTCAGGATTTTTTTGTCGCGTTTCTTTGTATCGTCTCGTGATGTTCTCATGGAGGATAATATGTAAAACCCTCGAGTATGACTTGTACCCCGCCAGCGTTTCTGGTCACGTACCCCCCCCCCCCAGAGAAACCTCTATGACCGAGTTTACTTCTTCTTTTTTCACCTCGAAGGTAATGAAGGTGCTGCCAAGTCTGTAACCGGCCCGACCGCTATTCCCAGACCCCCTAGTGTCCACGAAGTGACCCTTCTCATTGCCGGAATCCTTCTATGGCCCTCCCCCCCTCGGTGTCCAACCCCGTCTTGGCCATCCGGTGCAGAAGCATTGCCGCCCGTGCCTCTGTCTTCTACCCTCCCTGTACAGGGTTTTCTGCCTTAGGCGTTTTTGACCCTCGATAGGAAGAAGAATGACTCCATGGCCTCAAAGTCCGATAGTTCCTCCAGATCCCTTGGGGACCCTGCAGTTCCTCCTCCCCGCGCACAGCACTTCTATAACGGTTGTGAGATTTTGACTCCTAGAGGTGATGGCACGCTCCAACGTGACCCACTCCCCTCAGACCCACAGTCTTTTTCTTTAATTTTTTTATTGGCTCCCCCTTGGCCCCCCAGTCCGAGGATCCTCCCCAGCGACTAGTTCTACGGATCAGCCGGGGGATTTCTTCCCACCGAAGATCGACGCACATTGTCCATGCTCCCCTGCCCATGTGCTTACTAGCTCCTTCCGTCGACATGGTTAGGTTCCAGACCTGTCCCCGCTAAGAATAACCTGTCTCCCTCAGCACCCGAATTAATCCCAACTGCGTCCTTATTCTTCCCCGGTCTGGATGCTGGAACTAGAGACCCCCTTGTAGTCAGACACTCGGCTTCCGTCGCTCACCATTCCCCTGTTTTCCGGCCTCTTTTCAAGCTCTGTAGGTCCAACTTGAGTCCTGGAAAGCGCCAGGTAAACATCAATCTATCAAAGTCCCCCCGCCATCCTTTCGCCCTTCCCGGGGTTTCCCCCCTCCCTCACGAGCCTAAGTGGGCCTTGCCCCAATAGACCAAAGCCACTTTTCGCGTTAGAAAAGGTACTTTCCCTGTTTTACTTTTCTCTCCCTCTATCCTCACATTACTACGGGTTTTTCCCCCCCCAAAATTCCCTGCGTTTTTTCCCGGAACACCTGGTGGCCGCGAGGGTAGTGTAGGAGCCACAACTCTCTGATCCCCCTGTCCAGAGGCTCCAATGTCCTCGCCTTCCTCACATGGTCTGGCAGTGGCTTCAAAAGCGCGAGAGATCTAGTAGGTCTACATTCCCTCAGATCCCTTTTACCCCACTTCCCACAAAGGTAGTTGGCCAGTTCATTTGGTTAGCCTTTACTTTATTTTGGCGGCCTAGACAATTCCCGTCGCCTCCAGGTGTTTTCGCGTTTTGACTGGCCCCTCTCAGCTAAAGTCTTCCCCCGCCTTTTTCGCTGGAGTAGCCTCTTCACAGCCCCTGGGCTTTCATAGGTTACAGTTTTCCCCTGAAACCTTACGCAGCCTCGCCGTTTAACCGCGTACTTCTTCGAACCCGTTTGTTAGCTGTACACCCTGAAACTTATTACCCGGGCTGGTCGCTTTCCTCATTTGGTAGGTTAGCCCGTCCAAGGGCTTTTTACCGGTACACAGCCCCCCCGTAGGGGATTTCTTCTTCCATTCTCCACAGAGGAAAGAAGTTCTCCCCCTTTCTCCAACTGCCATATTTTTCTTGCCTAATAAAGAATCTAGGAACCCCCCCCCACCAACCCCTCTGCATGATGGGTCGTCGGCGAGCCCGCCCCGTATCCCCTCTTCAACCTGCCCTTTTTCGCCTTGAAACCGCCCCCCCCGGCTCTATTCTCCCTCGCGTTATCTGCTCGAAATTCCAGTTGAAATGCCCCTTCCGCATGGTTTCCAAAAATTTCTAGTCTCACGATCTCATCCAAGGACGGTGGCTGCCTTTAGGAAGCTCCGAAGGACATCCCGCCCCCTTCGCCAGGAAGGAATGCCTTCGAACGTCGTACCTTGAATATTTTCCTTCTTTAAGACCCCCCCCTGTGTCGAAAGGGGTCCTGACTCCTTTGACCCACTATCGTCCCCCGGGGTCCCCTTGCAGAGGTTCCCTCGCCTGCGAGGAAGCCTTCCAGACAGAAAGGTAAAGCCGTACCTTCTTCCTTGTGACAAATGGCCTTCAGTTTTTTATCCGTAGTGCTGGATTGTCCGGATAGCGGTTTTTGCTTCGCGCAGTCTTTTTTATTTCCCCTCGTCCCGATCGTTTCTCATCTCCTCTCTCGCTGTTGGGTTTTCTGAGGCTCTCTTGAATGTCGTGTTTCAACCAGCGTTTTCACCTGACGGGATGACCAGCAAGCCCTAGAATTTGCTCCTCAAAAGGTTCCTGTTCCCAGGTTCGAATGACTTCGTTTCCATCAATGTGATACGGGAGTTCCCTTTTTTCCTACTCTGCTGTTCGGGGACCCCCTACGCTGAAGTGCTAAAGTTAAGTCCCCTTTCCATCCCTGAAGGTTCGTTTATCATATTTTCAGACTCTTGCTCCCTTCCTTCCTGTTCCCTGAACGGGGGCTCCCCGGGTTCGCTGGACTGAATTACGTCCTGTCTTCCAGGACATAGATTCTGAAAACGATACATGGCAAACTTTTGGGCCACTCCCCCGGAGGCGGGTGCTGGACGTTCTTTTCTTAAGTCGAAGAACTCTTTCTTCTTCTGAACGCTTCCAGAGTTTTGACTTGCTTTTCTCTGGTTCAAGCGATCCCCCCCTTCAGGCCTTTTGTCCTGCGAAGGCGTTCCTGGTTTCTGTGGTTAAGATGCTCTTTGATTCGTCCTAAGCTGCTTGTTGTTGGGGGGAGAACTTCGCCCGCTTTTTTTAGTGGAGCCTCAACTTTTGACCCCTACGTTTGTTGATACCTTCCTGCAGATGTGCGATGTCTCACCCTACCTGACCTCGCTAAGTCTCTTGTACTTTTGGTTTTATCTTTAGCAGAAGTCACGCGCACTTTTTTCGGTAGGGCTGGGTTTTCGCCCCAGGTTTAATTTAAAGGTAGTGAACGGGGGGCCCTTTCCTTCTGCCCGCGTTTTTGGACCGCGTTTTTTTGTGTCGACCGTCGTCTAAGAGCCCGTCACAGGGCAGTTCCGTTTGCGGGTTCCCGGTCAGGCCCTCTTCCCCTCCTTGACGGAAAGGGGTGCTCTCCCCAGGAGTGTAAACTTCAATGGGATTCACGTGGTGACCACCCTTTTTGGTCCTTTTTTTTTTGATCTACCTGACGATTTATCGTTTCCCCTTGATATTTTCTCCCCCTCTTCCGCCAGGAAAATGTGAGTCCTTTTCCCGGGGCGCTTTCGGTCGCCGCCGGTCCTATGCCCTGACTTTGACGCTCTAAGGACGCGTCCTTAGCAGTCGGACGCGGTCTTGTTTTCCGACCCCAGGATTTTCCTTTTTACCTAGTAAGGATACACCGGAGTTTTACAAGTGGCGCCTTTTCCTTCCACTTTTTCCCTCCGCAGACATGGACTGGTTGTTGTTGAGCCCGGCCCTTTACGTGGGCTAGCGTATTTGATGGCCTCCCATTTTACGTTTCTCTTCTCGCCCTTTTTCTTTGGCCCTTGATTCGTGAGTGTCCCTTTTCGTCTGGTATAAGATTGTCCCTTGTTTCCACTTCTGGCTTGGCTGGCGGTGACTTTTTCTTCTCTTTTCCTCCAAGGATGTTTTCTTTACACCGTTCTTCCGACTGTTCCACTGCATCAAACTCTTGAGTATTGTTTTTCTCCTCCCCCCTGTCCTTCTTTCTGCCTTTTTATGCATGTTACGATCCTTGTTCAAACCTCTGTCTTCCACGAATCCTTCTCAGATGACTTGCAGCTCACTTTTAGTTTATCGGGATCCGGTCTTCTCGGACTTTCCTTTATCAAGTAACGATCACCTTTGTTTGGGTTAGTACCATCTGGGGCCTTTGGTGCGGTGGACCCTCCTCATTGCTCCTCCGATTTGGAGGGTTCGTTGCAATTACGGTTTAACCAAAATAAACCAGATGGCCCTCGACAGATCGCCATCACAGGATTTTATCTCCACCTGTTCTTCTGTTCATGAACCGTCACCCCTGGCTTAGGCGACTAACTTCTTTCTATGGCTTGTCTTCCTTCTTCTTTTCAGCTTCCCCCTTTCTCCGCGGCCTCATCATAAGTACCTTTCATGGCAGGGGCCATGTGAGGGCCATTGTCATGGCCCATGAGTTCTTGGCCACCCCGGCTTTTTCTGTTCTCCGGGTGTACCTTCGGCGATCCAAAGATTAGAATCTGGGCCGGGTCTGTGATTATTCCAATTTTGTTTATCGAAGCTTGCCTGTTTGCGTAGTCTTAATGGTGCAGCACATTCTGTCTCACCTGCTGGCAGAAGGATAGGGGTTCCCGTTTGATATCTGTGGCCCGGCTCCATTTGTTTTTCTGATAGGATCCCCCCTTGCGTTTGATTGTGAATTTTTTTCTCTTCTCGGCGGCTTTGCGAGAATATTAAGACACTTATCATTCCCGATCTGTCATCAGACCATTTCCGTCCCCTTGATTTTATGCTCAAAATCATTGGTCTCCGTCGACCCGTCTTTGCCTTCCCCCTGTATAGTTTTTTCGTCTTGTCTTTTAACGGAAGTTCACTTCCGAGGGAAAAGGGTCCTCCATTTTTCCACTAAAACACGGGCTCCACATCTTACTTCTTATTTTTTCCTCTGGCAATGGATTGTTCGGTTAGGTTTTCCTCTTAAAGAGATTGACGACAGCCCCCTAACATTCCCCCCCCTCACCGCTCACAAAACCCCCCGGAACTTTAGGGGAACGACGCTCCGACTTCCGTTTCAGGACCAGTCCCTGGAAATCAGGCCCCGTTTCTCCAATCCTTTGAGAGCCGAAGCACTTGCCTTTTCAGATCCCTTCCGTTACCCTTCCCCCAGCTTTTTTACATATTTTCCCACCCCCCTCATCCTCCTTGTTGTTGTGAGAGCGGGTTATTTCCCTCGGGAATTCTCAGGGCCGATATTTCATGCTCGTTCCCATTCCGTGGGAAGTAAGTGGACCTTTTCGGAGG
>Ga0179593_1707326_pt1 | contig 10808 bp, 9 predicted proteins | sample CZODoug2_1_08_16_FD_185931 | JGI IMG/M metagenome (GOLD analysis project Ga0179593, IMG submission 185931) | Vadose zone soil fungal communities from Angelo Coast Range Reserve, California, USA - CZODoug2_1_08_16fungal (PacBio error correction) | ecosystem: Environmental > Terrestrial > Soil >... | reverse complement strand
CGTACTTGCCCCCTGCTCCCCTACATGCGATTCCCCACTTGCCCCGTCCCGGTCGATCGACTTTTAGCGAGGTGACTGCGACGTTTCAGTGTGCAAGGTGATAAGGGATTATCGGTCCTTTCTCGGACACCTGGAGGCCTTCGCCTTCTTTTCCGTGGTGCTGGTGTCCTGTCCCTTGGGGTAGCAGTCGGTTTCCCCCGCACGTGACACGGTCCGGTGGCTCGAGTGAGCCGGCGTACCCTTCGGCCAGCGCCCGCTGTTCGCCGAGACGTGATTTGACCTTTTTCCCTTTCCAGTCCACCCCGGACTAAGCCAGCAGCAGTAGGTTTAAACGCACCCCTATAGCATTTGCAGAGTTCTAGGAGACCTGAAACTTTCTTTCCCTCAAGTGAAAGAGGACACGCCCCGATCAAGGTTATTTGAGAGACGGAAGGGAGTATACCCTTATTTCCGTTGTTGTTTTGTAGATTACCCAAAGTCCATGCGCGAGCCCTCTTCCTCCTCTCGATTAGGCTGATAGATTGGAATCCGTTCCCTGACCTTTCTCCTTTCACATGCAATTTGACATGCCTTGCGAAGTAAGGTGAGTTTTCGCCCCTTCCCTCCATTCTGCATGGAGTCTTCGTCGTCCATTTTATTCAAAAGGTCAGTTTTATCACGTTGAAGGGTCTTTGGAGGCTGTAAGAGTCCTGGAAGCACGAGCCTCCCCTTTTCCGAAGTCTGGGACACTTAGAACACTTTGTCGACCACACGCCAGGGACACCCACCCTCAAGAGAGTTCGTGAGAAGGGGAAATTCCATTATTTTGCTTCGAGGTCAAGTCCTGAGCTTCTGCTCCCCGTAGTTTCCTTCCACTCTATGTTTAAGGGTCCCTTTCGCCAACCTTGACGGTGGTAAGGCCCAGGCTTGCGTCAACTCCTCGGAATGGCGAAAGGCGTCTCGGAAGAATAATGATTTTATCAGAGTCCGGCTCCTTCCTTTTCTCTTGACACAGTAGACAAAGTCTAACTCTGAAGCCGTTCAAGCAAAAGGTGATTTATTACTTCTCTCAGGACAAGGTTAAACCGTACGTCTCCAGTTTTCCCCGTGTTTATCTTCCCGAAGAAACATCCTCTTCTTTGCGTTCAGACTCTTTGCACGAAGGTAGCTTGAAAGCATTTGTCGTCCTTTCTGAATTAATGGACCAGACTTCTCTTACGGCGAAGCCTTTTCACGATGCTTGACAATCCAAAAAGTTAAGAATCACCTCTTGTTTTTGTTAGAATGGATGAACCGCCCAGCCTTTCCTACTCCCTCCGGTGAGCCCGTTAAGGGAACCTTCCAAAGGACAAACGACCTACCCTTGGTGATCTACGCACTGACGGCCAGGGAGAAGCATTACATACGAGACCCGTGAGTATCTTACTGGAGCTAGGGGTAAATCGTCAAGTTCGTCAGGTCTGGCTACTTTTCCTAATGGTCAAGGTTGAGTGAGACATCAGATGCTCCACGTGAGGCACGGGAGGGAGGAACCACCGACAGACGCTTCTGGTTTCAGAAGGTTACGGAAGGTAGTGGCTCAGACGGTCTCCCCCCCCTGACTCCTGGATTTGTCGTTTGTCGGTATCGGGTGCTGGGCTAATCGAGGATTCCGTCTCTTTTTCTTGACATGCCGACCAGCGCAGCCGCCATGGCACCCTCGCCGTGTTTTGGCCGTGGCTATGAACGCAACGGGCTGCAGATAGTCCGGGGGTGACTTACATGTTTCCCTCTTTCGTAGGCCTTAGCCCCAATCCCAAGGGGCGGTACCGGCTGGCAGTCCCTTTTGACCGATTCCCTTCCAGGTTTTGTGTGAACGACTGCGCTCCGGACGCTAGATGGTCACTTCTCAGTGTCCCCCCAGCTAACTTCAAAAAGCGCTGTGTTTCCCGGCAGCGCGTGTTGCTGGACTCCTTTTTCGCCCCTCTGCTATTGATGCAGAACTTAGGGGAATACTGGGGGAGACGCAAAAGTTTAGTTTTCCGCGGCTTCCCCTTCTCCCCCTTCTCATATGTGTTCCCGGGGAACAAGCCCTTTTTCCTGGCGGCGATGGGACCCCCCCCCTCGCAATTCGATGGCCAGGTTCCTTTATCCAGAACCGATTAATGTTTCGAGTTTTGAATAGAGAGCCCGTTTCCCGATTTTTTCCTTTGATGAGATAGGCGGAAGTCCCCCTGGTGAATACGAAGTCGCCCCCCCCGACGGGTCCCGATTCGTGGCGTTAATAGTTCTTTAAAGGGCGCGTACTCGAGCCCTGTATATAGACGTGCGAGGGGAGCTTCCCTGAAACCCCGGGCCAAAATTCGGCGATCCTGGATGGTTCGTCCCTTGTAGCTGATCCCCCACCGCAACCGATTTCCGATGGTACGGTTCAGGGACCACGCCGACGAAACAGATTCAAGGAGTGTGTCCGTAACCTTCCTTTTTACGTTCTGCGGACGTTCTTTTGTGCGGTATCTGGGTTTGCCGACGCGTGGAGGAGTCTTGGTCCAGGTTCGACCCGTCTCCTCTGCCAGACCCGAACTGCAGCGCGAGTACGATGTGTTTTTGTACTGTTGCCGCGCGGCACGTTACGTCTCAAGGACGACTCCGACCTCCAGACTGAGGATGTATCCTTTGACCTGCTGTACGAGATCCTATATCATTTAATAATCCTCTTGTTGTTGAGAGACCAATCGACGATGAGTAAAGCGATATCCCCCGCGTCCTTTTTTTCTCCCTTGTTTCGGAAACGAGGAGGGCCTGAGCAGTCTTCAGTACCTTCAGCTCCTAAAGCTTCTTTAGACGCAGAGAAATACAAGGAACGAATATAGGCGACTCTGCCGCCTATCTGGAGGAAAGGATCAGGGCCGCCAGTTTTTTAAGATTTTGTTGGATCTTCCTACTTTCCCCTCAGGTTCCTTCCTTTAAGAGTTAAAGACTTGGCAGTGGTGCCTACCCTCCAGATGGCCGGGTAGAGGTCTTAATAAGATACCAGACGCCCCCCCCACCCTACCCCATTTGATTTTACTTCCCACGTCCGTCAGGGTTTGGAACGGTGTGTGGTGCGGAGGCGATGCCAAGAAAGAAACATGGTTCCTTTCCTTTCCCTGCGATTCGCGTTCCCGTCGACGAACTTATAGGCTCTTTCGGTCCGCGTGATCGGGGATTTTCCGAGCTGTTCCGACCCGGCGCCGGCGACGCATACAAGAACGAATCCTACTCAAGTGATCTAGATTGCACACCCTCCCGGAATCGGCTAGAGCCCGGCAATTTTCGGCGTTCGGTCTCTCAGTCCCCCCTGGTGAAAGCCAGAACCAGTCGCTTGTCCCGGGCAAGCGCACACTATGGGTCGAACGCGCCCCGAGCGTCGTTTCCTCTCCCCCCTCCCGGTCCCCCTTCCTGCATTGCGCAGCCCCGCAGCCGCGGATGCGCCTTTACGCCCCCCCCTCGCTGCAGGTTTTTGATGCAAGCTTAACTCGGCAGTTTAGTATCCCCGGCGAGAAGATCTCGCCCAGCCGTCCGTAGGTTACGCTACGGGAAGGTTTTTGAAAGAGGTTCCTCCCTCTGCCAGCTTCGCTTGTTGAGAGCAACGGTTTACAACACCCCGTAATAGTGCCGCTGGACTCCACAGCAGGGGGACAGACTCAGTCCGCAGTTTGTTCCCTCTCCCGACACGGCCTTGATCCACGGGCTTGTCGCCCTCTGTCTGTCCAGGCGATACGCAGGAGCTTGAAGAATTATCCGTACCTTCGCACCCCAGATCTTGAGACAAATAAGAACCCTCCTCTCTTCTCCTTTTGGCCGGAAACGACTGCAGGCCGTCGTCTAAAGCACTCTTCTCTTGTATTTTAACAAGAATGGACCGCACCTTGTCTCCTCGGGATGATCCGCATGATTTCGTTCCCCGTTTGGTTAAAAGCGAGTCTGAAGCTGGAAATTGCAAGGTAGAAACAGAGAAGCCAGTAAGGAGTGCGGCCCCCCTTTTTCCTTCCCGGACCTGTTTCTTGCTAAGATAGGATCTCACCCCAAGGTTCCTAGGTGCCCCGTGTGATCAGGCAGAATGAGCGATCTCGAGGACCTTATCGTCGTGACGGCGATTTTTTTTCGGTAATCCGGGCGAACCCGCCCCGGATAGCTGTTTGTCCCTTTGCAGAAGAAAGTCCCCGCTTCGTTGTCTCCGTTCTGCGGAACGAACGCCACGTCGGTTTTCTAGGCTGACGAGAGAAAGCCAGTAATTTTTTTCCGCCGTTTTCCTCCCTCTCGTGACCGGCCTCCAGGACCGACCGTGTAAAGCCGCAGCCCCCGTTTCAGGGGGAAACCTGGCTTGCGCGGGCCCAGGCTTTGGTAGCTTCCGAAGAACCCTGGATGGACCGAGGCCCTCGTACTCTGAAGTCTAAGGGAGACGCAACCTTTGTTAACCCTCCTCACCCTCAATGCGGGACAAAAGCACGGATTTTCTTCGTTGGCTATGTCCAGGAAGGCATTCCCTACGGGTATCGATTTCCGACTTAGGCAGGGCAATGAAGTCTCCCAGTAGCCACTCAAGGACGTTTTCTGAAGATGGTTTTGTTTTATTTCCTGGCGCAGAGATCGGGCCACGTTGAGGTTGCGGATTTTCTCCCCCCTTCTCGTTGACGCTCGGCCAGCATTTTTCAGCCCTTCTTTTTGATTGACCGTGTGATCTCTGACGACTGAACCCCCCGAACGTAGTTTGTTCATGTTTTCTCCAGAGAACGGGCACCAGTAGTTTTGTTAAGTCCTTTTTCTTCATCGGTGCAAGACGGTCAGATTTCCTCCTACCTACGCCTTGAGTACTAAGCGGGGCGCTACGGACTGCCATTCTTGTCTCTTCTATAGTTTCTTCCTTCGTTTTGAAGATTCTCCGTAAATAAGGCTCAGATAATCTGCTTTCTGCGTGAAAGGAGGCACAGTCCTTCCCTCTATGATAAAAGCTTCACGTTTTCCTGCGCGTCGCAGGACGGTGGATTCGTTGGCGAAATCCATTTCGCCTCGTTCTTTTTTCTTAACGGTGTGCGGTAACCCTTGATAAACCTTGTCCCTTACGTTTTTCTAGGAGATCACGGGGCTGATTGTACGAGCGGGCATCCGGAGAAGACCGTACTTTTTCTAAAAATCATCCCATTTTTTCCCCCTAGACCTTACCCCCCTCCCCCTTGAGACCAAGGTTTCCCGGACACCAGCCAACTTTTCCCCTCGCTGGTCCTGTGGCAGGACACCTTAATAGGTCAGATTCCCTTACGAGCCAGGCGAGCACACTAACTTATTTTTTTTCTGTCGAACACGTCGCGTAAGGACGGGACATCCCCGTCGGTATTTTTTTTAGCCTTTGGTTCCTTTTTGATGGATAGCCCTTCCGTTCGCTGGGGATGGCGGAAGGCCCCCCCGCAGATAGAGTGCGCACGGAGGACGAGACTGTTTAATAGGTTCGCTCCTCCCTGATTTTTAATCGTAAAGAGGGCCACGCAGTCCCAGAACTTTTTTTTACGAGTCCGAGGCGGAAAAGTTAACGCGTAAGGAGGTAAAATTACTCGTAACCGTCCCCCCCCTCAACCAGGTCGTTCTGGCGTAGAGAGTTTTCCAGAGCAGGCCGCGGTGGCAGGGTAGATCCAGATTTACGTGGAACTGAAGGCCGCTTTCGGTGGAAAGCCAACCGGCCGCGCGCAGAGCCCGAAGGTCGATTTATCCCTCACCTCCTTTCCTCTTCCAGCCGAGCTGAGGAAGTCTTTTTGATGACCGGATCCGATTTGAGGGGCTAATATAGGACCTTTGATAGCAGATCTTCCAAGAAAACGCTTGAGGCCACTAGACTCACGATCTCTCAGATCGGTCGACCCGAGACATGTAGGTCCCTTCATACTCCATGAAACTGGAAGGCCGGCTGTCCCTTTTTTGTGCGTTTCCCCCCTGATTGAAGTGCGGCCCGGCTGGCTTAAAAACTCGCCCTTATGTTTGTGATCCCGAGGTACGGCATCGTGGAAGACCATTCCTCCCCCCCCCGTGGCCGAAGAGGCATGTGCGTTTTCTTTCGCTCTTATCGTTATCTAGACAGAGTCGCTGCGGGCCGCAAGATCATGGCCCATTCCAGAGACGACCTCGTCGGTTCTTGTGAGACTGGGAGGCTGGTGCTTCTGGGCCGGGTCGGGCTGGGACATTCCCCCACCATGCTTGTGATTCAAGAGGCAACTATGACGTTTTGGTCCCCCTTTCCTTTCGTTTGCCAAAGGAAACGCGATGTACCGGCTGGCCCGAGTAATCCCCCTTCCCTGAGCTTTGATGAGAACTGAGAAGAGGTGTTTCGATCCTTCCCCTTCCCTTTACCAATGATGAAGGAGCGTGTCGCTGGGGTCCAGCAACTGGAAGGGGTCTGCGAAGTTTCGAACCTGCTGTATCGGTATGCGCCTTCCTTTCAGAGTCTTGGTGCACCCCCCACAGCGTGGAAGATAGGGAGCGGACCGTAGACCGTTCTGTGTCTTTCCCTTTTTTCAAAGCCTACTGGCGGCTGGTCCACGGGACGGTGAGATCCTTTGTCCCCTCGCTTACGTGTAAAGACTCTCGGCGACTCTGTGCCTCTCGAGAAAGGGCTAGTCGTGTTTTGCTTGTCGATCTCTTTGATCTTTTTACTCCCCCCATCTTTTAGTAGAGTTCGAACGCTGTCATACCGTGCTTTTTGCCGGTTAGTAGGAGAGAAATGAGCCCTGGTATCTCCGCCGGGGCCTTTTCCGGCATTTAGCCTCGGCCACCCTTGTCCACATGACTTTGTGATACTTCGTTGTTCGTTCAACCGAAATCTGTGGAGCTGATCACCTCACCTTCCTCCACCCTATGGTAGACGGCGAGTCACGATCCTTTAACCAGCTTTTTCAGGCGAGTGACGGCGGCGTGCCCGTCAGTGCCAAAAGAAATCAGTTTTTCTCCCCTGGTGCACTTTTCTCGATACTTTCCGGGACATTGCTTTGTGACGAAGTCTGCCTCATTTTTAAGGAGTTTATAACGATCCGACATCGAACGGCACGCCGCGGTGACGATTTTTGTTGCCTGGCAGTTCCCTCCCCTCCCTGTACTCCTTTTTCGCGCACCCGGCCGAACCGACCACCTCAGTGAGGTTTTTCTTATCTATTGCAAAAGAGGCGCGTGGATCTTTTTTAATATCCAGACTTTTGTGGTTTTGAGAGACCTCCTAAGCGGGGGTAACGATCAGCCGCTTTCGTTTTTTGTTCGGGCGCGGAAACCTCGGGCCGCGTCGTGCTCTCTTCAGTTACTTGCCGTCCTTTCCTTTGCCGTTTCATGCTTTCTTCTGTCTCGCCTGTTAAAGGACAAGGTCCCGACGCGTAAGACTCGGACCAGCGACGAAGCCGGCCCTTCTAGAGTCCTTTCTCCCCCTCCGAGGTTTTGGTGGTACGGTCCTTTTTTGACGCCGGTCACGTCGCCTTGATTTTTGTTGGCGTTCCTCCGTCGACCAGTCGTGATCGGGGGACAGGTTTGTGGGTTCTATCTGTAGCGTGGGCGGGTACTAGAAAAGCCATCCAGGCTTGTTTTCTCCGAGAAACGTCCCCGTAGACCGGGGGGGGCGACGCTTGTCGAGAAACCGCAGGAACAAACACTTTTTCTGTCCGCTTGTTTCTTAGCCTAGCCTATTCTCAAGGAACCACCGCCCCGCTCTCTCTCTGAGGACACTACGCCAATCGCAGGCAAGACATGACGTGCCAGTCGGAGAGGCAGTTTTTTTTCTCTACTTTTCAGAACTTCAAGTTTTTGTCTGTTCAAGGTGAAAGACTCAGATCGAAGGGGTTACTTTCCCCGCTCCCTATCCTGGTGTAGTTCCCCCGCCTGGCAAGGTTCTTTAAGGAGCCAGCCGGCGAAGGAGTACAGATAGGAATTTTCCACTCTCCGAGGCATATGGTCAGGAGATGAAGACTCCAGCAGATCTACTCCACTCCCTTCGGTTCCGTCGTTCCAAAGATTTTTTGCGGTTTGAAGTTGTACGACAGGCCGGCAAGCCGGTAAAGAAATGTGGCATCTACCTTTTGGACTTTTCCACCCCACAAATCAGGATTTTTTTGCCGATGGACACTACTCCGGCGAGGAAGAAACTCCGTGCGTCTCTCAGACACAAGGACGTCCCCCGCCCGAAGAACATTTTGTCTTCGAGCGATGGTCGGTTTAAAGGCCGATCCCTAGCGCCCTAAGTCTAGCCTTTCTGAGACGCACGGTGATTCCCTCCGACAAAACGCGATTGTGGCTTTTTATCACTGGCGGCCACACCACATGCCAGGGAACTACTCTTTGCAGTAAGGGTTTACAGAGGAACTAAAGGTCCATCTGATTGACCAAACCCCCTCACGTTTCCTAACGTACGGGTCAAGGAACGATGCAAACCCACTGCAGATGTAGACCCGAGTGGCACAGTAATAAATTGGATTTTTTTTCGTTCTTCGACCCCAAGGTAGAGGTGGGCTTGCATCTAAAACAATAGTTCAGGTCGTTCGGTAGTCCCAGTCTATCCCTCCAGGAAAGGCTGAGTCTTCCCGGTTTCCATGAGTTCCCAAGCGCCCTGGATAGGCGAGCGGAGCTGTTGATGTCTCCGAGAAGTTTCTTTTCCCCCCTGCCGTCACGAGCCGCTGTCCAGGAAGGCGCCCCCCCTTTTTTCCTGAGCCCCGGGGCCTACACACTTGCCCAAACTCAGGGTTCTGGACGCCCGTGGCCGACGTTCGGTGAACGGCAGTTTCGACAGTTTTCTTCCACCCCCTTCCCTTGATTCCCTTTGCAGGGCGTGGCCGTTGCCGCGGGACTCCGTTTCCTTTCAGATGGCAGAAAAGGCTCGCAGACTCTATACTTTTCTGCCGTACCGCCGGCGACCCACAGAGATTGACTTCTCCTTTCTTTTCCCGAACGTTGACCATTGACGAATTTTTTTGTACCGCGGCTTCCATAGAATGTTTCCCCGATTAAGGTGCATCCCGATCCTGCGGGACTCGAACTTCTTTTCATAGCCCGCCCCGGATCATAGGGATGACTTTTGTTAATGAGACCGTGTTGACGCCTGTCGAGGACACGGACCACACGTTCCGGACAAACGTGTCGTTTTTTCCTTTTTCTCTAATGGCCCGCTCAGGCAGACCCAGACTGATCCGCGTGCTTTCCTCCCTCTTTTGACCACCAAGACTAGAGCGCGGCCTTCTGTTTCAGAAGCGAACAACACCGTCATGTATCCTTCGAGCTTTGAGGAGCAACGGAACTCCCTTTTTGGATCAGCAGTTTTAAATGTCCTTTCCCCTCGCAGAAGTAATCCCTGGACCCCCGAGTGGATCTCTCATGAAGGTGACGGGGTTATATATATTACCCCTCCTTGGAGAGAGATAACCCAGTCCCCCCAGGCGCGAGCCTCGAGTCACGATACTCGTTCCGGTCAGTTGACCTGCTATACGCGTTCACCGTTTTTGTTTCTGCTGCTCCGGACGGGATTGAAGTTCGATTGAAAAAGCACCTGCACTCTACCGGCTCCGGGTTCACGAGACTCAACCCTGGTAAGTTTTCTTTTCAGGCGTCAGGGAGGGAGGGTGGATTTTTTGATTCCTTCCCCGAGTATACCTCCACCTCAAAGTGCCCTTGTGGTCGGGGACCCGTCCGCTCTTTTTTTCCCTGACAAAGAACCAGTGAGCTTCTGACCGACGGCACCTGTATGGTACAGAGGCCCGGGCCTCTAGTTCTTTCCCTGCACAGCGTCTGGAACTCCCTCTGCCGTCGGCTCGACAAGTGTAATTGTAGCACGGGACGGGCGTGGTCAGAATGGAGGAGTAGGTCTTGCACCTCTTTCTTTCCAAGTCGGTCCTCGGCAGCCCCCCCGATAGGAGGGTTGTGGCGATTAATACTTAGCAGAATTGACCCGCTTACGAAGTTCAGCACGAACGTTATGTTTTGGTTCGTTCCCCCCTAAACTTTTAGGAGTTGGGGGGACGTTTTTCACGTCGTAAGACACATTTTAGTGGAAGTGAGAGGGAAGACCCCGAGTTCTCTCCGAGGTTCTTTTTCCCCCCTTGACAAGTACGGATCGGAACTTACCTCGCCGATGGCTGATCTCCAACGAGAAGCGAGAAGTAAGGGGGCGAGTCCAGACCCCTTTCTTTCCCGACTAGACAGCAGATGCAGCCGCCTGGGCCACGATCAAAACTTTGACAGGTGACCCTGAAACGTGCGGAAAGTGGTGTGATTTTTCGCTCGAGACCGGTTATGAACGCTCCCGCGCCCCTTCTCTTTCTTTTTCTTCGGGGTCGGACATCGGCACACTGTAAAGTGATCCGTGACACTGACCGGCTAAATTTTCCCCAGCCGCCTGGAGCATCACTTGAGCCACTTCCCCGGATCCCCATGACGACTGTGGGAGTGATCGAGCGGTTAAGTTTTTTAGTTTTTCCCCTTGTAGTGACCACTGCCCGCCGCAAGACGAGGTTTGTAGAAGAGGATCCGGTTGCATGGAAGGTTGCTGGTACTCTAGATCGCATGGAGCAGAACCGAGGAGCGAACTAGCAGATTACGTAGGGCGCTGGCGACGCCTTTGGACTCGAACATCTTAGTGCTTGAAGATCACTTGATCTTACCCCCTTTGTATCCCAAAGATCTTAATTGTGTAGTCCAAACTGGCGGATCCCTCCTTCCATTTGTACCGTCGCCAGGTCCTTCCCCGCTTAAACACCAATAGCGATGACACTACATGAGCACTCCTCCCAGGAGCCTCTCTTTGTCTATCGGATTCCTCCCTAACATTGCTGCCCTTTTTATGCCCATGTCTG
>Ga0179593_1705537_pt1 | contig 10808 bp, 13 predicted proteins | sample CZODoug2_1_08_16_FD_185931 | JGI IMG/M metagenome (GOLD analysis project Ga0179593, IMG submission 185931) | Vadose zone soil fungal communities from Angelo Coast Range Reserve, California, USA - CZODoug2_1_08_16fungal (PacBio error correction) | ecosystem: Environmental > Terrestrial > Soil >... | reverse complement strand
CTCTCTTTCCCCCCACATTATCCCCTCTTCCAACCTGGGGAGTGGGAAGCGGGGGAGAATGAAGTCCTTTTCTCCCCCTTCCTCTTGGGATTCACGCTCGGGTGGCCGCGGTGCTTCGCGCTGGCGGTTTTCCTTTTTTCCTGGCGGCAGGCTGTGGCGGTTTTTGCCTTTTTTTTTTTCTCGGGCGGCCCGTTCGCTGTCGCGCTGTCCCTTTCCCTTCCCTTCCTTCCCTTCTTTTGAAGACCTTTGGTCAAGGGGAAAACTTCTGACGTGAAACTTTCTGGGGGCCCCCTGGTGTTTCCCTCCCCGATGGCCAGGTAGTTGGAAAAAAAAAAACTTTTTCTTTTTTCTTTCTGGCTTTTAAATGGGGAAAGTGATTCGGCATCGGCTTCTCTCCTTTCCCTTTTTATTAATTTTTCCGCCGGCCAACACCTGTTTTCCCTGGATTCCACTTCATGCAGATCGCCCAGCAGCTGGGCAAACCGGCAGCCCCGTGCTTCCCTTTTCTTTTCCCTTCCCCCTTTTTTTTTGTTGGAGGAACATTTCCGGCGGGCCCGCGTCTCCCCCTCCCTTCCCCTCTCTGTACGCCCACCCGTGACGGCCGCACCCTACGATGGGCTGGACAATCCGTTTTTGCCTTTTTCCCTTCCCCTTTCCCCCCCCTGTCGCCTTCTGCCCGGCCTTCCTGCGAAAACGGAAACAGTGGGCGATTTCCCCCCCCTTTTTTTTTTTTTTCCGAACTCTGCCCTTTGCTCGGCACTTCGCGAGCCGGCCACCAGTAGGGGTCGCAAACGCTGCCTCCCCCCCCCCCCCCTTTTTTCGGCGGGCCGGACACTCGGACTGAAGGTGGAAGGCCTTCCCAGAGCAACCCGCCCAGGCCCTGTTCTTTTTCTCTCCTTTCCTTTTTTTTTTTTTTTCCCGACGGCACCGGATTTCATCATCATTCAACGCTGGCCCTTCCACGGCACACAGCATCGGGCGCCCTTTCCTCCTTCTCCCTTTCGGGCTGGTGGTTGGCTCTCCCGGTGAAAATTATACAATGTTTTGGGAAAGGAGGAGAGAGCGATTAAGCCACCTCTCGATGATGGTGCGTTCGGACTTTCTTCCTTTTGGACTGGTGAGAGGCGGATAAAGGGATTGGGAGCTTTGGAAATTCGCTTCGCCTCCTCCTCTCCCCCCCTTTTTTTTTTTAAACAAAGGCGGTGCGCGCCGACCAGGGAACACGGTTGCTCAGAATGGGGGGACCCCCTTTTCTCCCCCCTCTGTTTGCCGAATCCGGGAGATTGCAGGAAGCTAGAGGTGGGGTGACCTTTCCTTTTTTCGGATCGTGAGTCTTTCGGCGCCGCAGGGGAGGCGCAAGGGGGACAGGAGGGCGCGCTGGCGCTGGTCTTTTCTTCTTTTCTCTTTTTGATCCTCGGGAAAGAGGAAGGATTGAAGACGAAACCCAATTTTAACCATTTTTTCCCCTTCCCCCCTCTTTTTTCCGGGACGTGCCAAGACACTTAGTCAGAGGTTGGAAAGGAGGGTCAAGGGCCCGGCGATACTCTTTTCCTTCATCCCTCATTCCCCTCCTCCCAAATCGGAGGCACGAGGGTGAAGGTGGACGTGAATGATCTTTTCCCCTTTTTTCTCCCCTTCGTCCAGTATTTCCTCGTTCGTTATTGTCTAGGAATGGACAGATGTTCGAAAGAATACTGATCGCCAATCCTGCTGCTCCCTCCCCCTTTTCTTCCTGCCGCTGAGCTTCGGCAATCCGAAAACGTGGTCGTGCATTCCGAGGGCCGCCCCCTCCTCCCCCCCTTTTTTGGCATCGTGGCCGGCGCAGTCAAGGAAAGGATACATGAAATGTTGCGGAAAAATTAATTCCAGCGCGTCCTCTTTCCCCCCTCCCCCTCTTTGAACTCTGTTTACCTTTCCGCCGAGAGATGAGAGCGACAGGAGGGTTTTCTCGTCTCATCTTACCTTCTTCCCCTCCTTCTTTTTCCCTCTAAGCTGGCTCCCCCGGGATGGGGGGCGGCAGGAGGCAGGGCGTGCAGGACAGTGCCCGGGCTCGTAGGCCCTTTCCCTCTTCCTTTTTTCCCAAGATCGTCCCGCGCGCTCGGCTAACCGGTTGTATTGTCAAATTCTTTCCTTCTTCCCCCTGCGCGGTCTGGCGGGCCGTTGCACCAACGAGGGAGGGGAACATGGTAAACGCGGTGGGCCATGACCCCCCCCCCTCCCCCCCTTTTCCCTTTTGTATCGGGGAAAAAGTTTCCCTTTTGCAAAAATCCGCGGCCACGTCTGGAAAAAATCCAGGTGCTGGCCGGATATTCCCCCCTTCCTCCCCCCTTTCTGGTCTGTGTCGGGGGAACCGCGGAATGCTAGATGACAAGGCGGCCCACCAGAAGATCCTTTCTTCTCCTTCCCCCCTTTCCCCTTTCCCCTTAATTCGGCTTGAGAGCTTTGTGCTGGAGTGCCTTGTCCCCCCCCTTCCCTTTTTTTTTTTCGAGTTTTCTGTACGGTACATATTAGGAGAGTTCTACTTCACGAGATGAACAACGGCTTTTTTTTTTAAAATGGTTGACAGGATTTTTCACCCCCCCCCTTCCCCCCCCCCCCCCTTTTTTTTTTTTTCCTCAGATGTCGCTGCGCAAAAAAAAAACGCGAAATAGTTTGAAGCGAGGGGGCAATTGCGATCTATTTTTCCTTTCCCCCCCCCCCCCCTTTTTTTTTTTTCCCCTTTTTCCCAGGATCACCGGCCGCACGAGAAAGGGGGGAGGAAAAGGGTGTCTCTCTCCACCGGGAACTAAGACGGATAATTCAGTGAATACCACTACGAATTTATCTTATCCTTCCCCCCTCTTTTCCGCAGCAACCAGGCCATCGCCTCGCACGGATTGCGGATCGCGCTGTACCGAGATGGTCGTGGAAAGGCTCATCCTTTCCCCCCCCCCTTTCCCCCCCTTCTTTTTTTTTCCCCCCCCGAAGCCTTTCCTTTCCCAGGGGCGGCACCAGCATCACTAACTTGAAAAACCGGTTGGCCCTCCCTTCCCTCTCCCCCCTCTCCTTTTTTCCTTGGATCGATGTTCGAAGTGCTGGTCGACCGCCGAATCGGCCTCCTCTCCTGTAGGGAAGAGCTGGTGGGAAGGAAGGAGAAGTTTTTTTTTTTTCTATGGGCCGACGCGCAATAGGATAGAAGAAACAGCGGATCTACGCAGAGCCTTCCCCCCCCCCCTCTTTTCCCTGTGCCGCGCAAAAAGTGCGTGAGGGGTTGATGGGCTCGTACCCTTTACCTTCCTCCCCCTTCCCTTTGGGCCGTGGTACCGGCCCCCGCCTGGAGCGGGCGCCCCCGCCAATTCTTTGCTTTTTCTCCTTTTTTCTTTTCTTTTTCCTCAGTGCTCCCGTTTGCCAGCTCAGGATCCGGACGACGGTGGATCGTTGCCGTCCTGGGTCGAACCTCCCCGCCCCCCTTTCTTCCCTTTTCCCCCCCTCTCTTTTTTTTTCCCCCCCATGCTGGCGGCACCCGCCCCTTTGCCTCCAGTGGGCTGTGGAAGACAACTTGCAGAGCCCGGGCCATCCGGGTCGCTCGATTCGGCTTCTTCTTTTTTCTCTTGGGGCGGGCGCCTGCGAATCGGTCCCACCGGCCGTGGGCATTCTCTCCCTTTCCCTTTTTCCTTCTGTGAAACCCACTCGCATCGCAAACCAGGTCCCGGCCGATTACACTGAAACCCGAGTCGCTACGCTCCGAAAGGGCCCTAGCTTTTTTTCCCCCTTCTTCCCCAGACGGCCGCTTTCTTCCCCTTTTCCCTGGAGCGTAGGCGACTTAGGTGAGTGGTAATACGGGGACAGGGACTGGGTTGCGATGACGAGGTTTTTCGGCTCGCTTTCCTGCCTTTTTTCCCCTTTCTTTCCCCCCTCCCCAGCTTGGCCGCCGCGTGGCCAGCCGCGGAAACAGAAGCAGTAATCGAGCACAAGAGGGACAGGGGCTTCACTTTGTTCCCTCCCCCCCCCCTTTTTTTCTTTCCCCTTTTTCCCCCACGCACCATTCCCGGGGAACAAGGGACGGACAGGTACAACGGACGGACGGGTTCGGGCTTTTTCGACCCCTCCCCCTTTTCCCTCTTTTTCTTGGGAAAAAACTGCGGCAGGGCTGGCCATGAAAAAGTACCGATCGCCGATCCGGGCCGTCACCCCCTCTCTTTTCTTTTTTCTCTTTCGGCCCGCGAATTGAGAGAAAGTATTTAAGGAGTACGGTTAGGGTCCGTACATGTCATCCCCCCCCCTCCCCCTTTTTCCAAGCATCGTGGCCCGGCTATGCGTAGATAGGATTGTCGGAATTCCGATTGCGCGTTCGGCCTCTTCCCTACTTTCCTCCCCCCCCCTTTCCCCCCCCTTCCCCAAAAACAAAAAAGCCGCTTTCGGCCGATTAGGCGTCGACCAGCATTCGAAAACTCGAATCAGGTCGGCGGGCCGTCTCTCCCTTCTTCCCTTCTCTTTTTTCTTCCCCAACCCGGTTTCAAGGTAGTGGATGATGTGCCGCCCTGGATTGAACTTAAGTCCAGGCCATCAGCTCTCTCTTCCTCCTTCCTTTTTCCCCCCTTCTTTTTCCTTTTCACTCCCGGGCGATGCCTGGTTGAGGCTGTTCACCGTAGGCAGATCCGTTTTTGCCTCTTTTTTCTTTTCCCTCGCCCGGCGAGGCGGTGCGAATCGGACCCGCACAACCCGGGTCCGCCCTTTCTCCCTTTCCCCTTTTGATGGGGGAGTGAATTGAAAGGGTCCCTCTTTCTGTTATCCTTCCCCCTCTCTTCCCCCCCTTTCCCCCCTCTTCTCTCCGGCAGAGATCCGGATCTGATGCTGGGGGAAGATGTCAAACGGACGGGTAACCACTTTCGGTGTTCCCCTGCTTTTCCTCCTCCCCCCCTCTTTTTTTTTCCACTCGCCGTTGTCGTCACAAAACTCGAACGTACAACAGCGACAGCGGTAAGTACGATTCTTCCAGGCAGGCTTCCCTCCCTCTCCCGCCTTTCTTTTTTTTTTTCTCTCTCCAGGGATTCTTCTGGTGGCGCCGCTGGCATAGAGCAAAGTAGCGGTCGCCCAAGGCCAGCACCGCGGTGCGCCTTTTCTCTTCCCCCCCCCCTCTTCCTTTTTTTTTCCCCTTGGACGGTTGCCGAACGCGGATTTGGGCTTTCCTGTGCGATGTCACATTGGCCACACGCGTTGACCAGGGGCCGCCTTCGTTGTGCACTTCCCTCCCTTTTCCCCCCCTTTTTTTCCAATCACCAGCGGTAGGCCGAGCGCGGAGGGAGATCATTGACCGATCTCCCGCCGGCTCCTCCTTTCATTTTCCCCTCCTCTTCTCCATCGCCAGGCTTGAGACGTGATATTGTAGACCATAAGGAAGGATCGACTCGGGTACCGCGGTTCCGTCTTCCTTCCTCCCCCTTCTCCCTTCCCCCGAGTTTCTCGGACAGGAAAGCAGTAGGAAGGGGGGGATCAGAATCGGCAATCGGTGACCTCTTCCTCTTCTTCCCTTCTTTCTCCCGCGGCCGGCCCGATGACACCGATTTAGTAGGAGAAAGCTTAAAGTATTTGGCGTCCGTTGTCGGCCTCCCCCTTTCTTTCCCCCCCCGAGTCTCCGGCGGGCAGGCCCGGAGGGCCTCTTTCTATTGGCGATCAAGGATACTTTCAGAACCATCGGCCAGGCTAGACCACTTTTCCCCTTCTTTCCGGTTTTCGACCAGGATCTACTTCAAGGAAAAACGGACACCTCGGCTCGATTTAGTTCAAAATCTTCATGTCCCCCCTTCTCTCTCCCCCCCCCCTTTTCTTTCTTTGCTTGGCGTCAGCCCAGGGGGGCGACGATAAAAAAAAAGTCCCACCATCGGTGGGACTTGTCCCTTTTCCCCCTTTTTTTTTTCCCCTTTTCCTTTTTTGCTGCGTGGTGCTCAACGCGGACCGGACCGACAAGCGCAGGCGACGGGCCCGCCGCCCCGTTTCTCTGCCTTTCCCCCTTTCTCCCCTTTTTCTCGGTCCCTCGAGGCTTCCGCAATCCGGATTCGGGCCACACGGTCGATCAGGGTTGGCTCTTTCCTCCTTCCCCTTTTCTTTTTTTTTGCCGGTTCACACCCTTTGAGCCGCAGGTGCTGGCGCGGCGTAGGTCGAAGCTCCTCTTTCCCTTTTTCCCCCCTTCCCACCGTCGAGCCCACCGCGGAAGCTCGCCAGGCAGCGAGGCTGCTGGCGGAAAAGCTTGCTCGCGCCGGTACAACTTTTCCTTTTTTCCCCTTCCACTGCGCGCCGCAGGCGCGGATGCTGGTGTGCGTGAATGCCCTCCCCCCCCTTCCTTTTTTCGGCGGCGCCGAGCATGCAATAGTAGATAAGGCCGCCTTCGTTTTTTTCTTTTTTTTTTTTTTTCCTTTTCAGCCAGCGTCAGTTAGAGATCAGAGGTAAGGGAAAAGTTGCGACCCCATCCTTTTCCTTCCTTCTTCTCTCCTCTTTTTTCGGGCCGTTAAAACGACAACGGGAGGAGCGTGAAAAGAGGGGTTTCCGCGCCCACTGGCCGTTTTTCTCATTCCTCTTCCCCTCCCTTTTTTTCCTCTTTTCCCTTTTTTCAACACCGGACTTGTCCAGCACCAGAGGGAGGGTGAGGGACGTCAAGGGTGGGCGTTACCGTCACCACCTTTTCCTTTTCCTTTTTTCCCTCCCCCTCTTTTTTTTTCCCGCGGATTCCACGGCAAGTATAGGGGCAGGCAAGGGATGCGGGTTGCCAGGCGGCTGTCTCTCCTGCCCTTTCCTTTTCCCTTTTTCTTTTTAGCAGCCAATGTGGCGGCGGGAAATCCCCGGATTCTGGTAGGGCCGTCGTCGACGGTCTCTTTTTTTTTTTCCTCAATATTCGTCCGAAAAACTTTTGCAACTTTCGGGCATCTCCCTAGACGGTTTCCTTTCCCCTTTTCCCCCCTCCCCCGAAGTTCACGATAAGAAGGTTTTGGCCCTGCCAGAGTTTCAAATGGCCCGGGGCTCGACGGCGTTCTTTTCTTTTCCTTTTCCCCCTTTTTTTTCCCCGGGGCAACCGAAAAGATGGCAAGAAAGCGACAAACGGGCCTCTCCCTTCCTCCTCCTTTCCGAGCGTGATTTCAGGCGGAGGTAAGGAGAGAAAATGGACTGTAATAACCCGCTTCCCACGCAGTGAGAGGGGCTTATTGTGTTCTCTTTCCCCCCCCTTTTTTCCCATCCGAGATGGGGGAGAGGAATATAAAAAATAGAAACATATCAACTTCGTCCATTTGCTTTTTCTCTTTTTTCTCCTTCCGATGGATCAACGATAGGGATGGAAGAGGTTCTTCCTTCCCCTCTCCGGGGAGAGGGAAAGGGGGTTGCGAATGGAGGAGCATGTTTCTTTCCCTCCTCCTTTTCCCTCAAAGTAGATGTTAGAGGCTGAAATTTTTTACCCTTTTCCTCTTGCGCCGTCGCGCCATGCCCTTTTTTCCCTTCCTTTTAGGCAAAAAAACTTCTGATCGTGAACCTTCTTGTTCCCCCCCCCTTTTTTTCCCCTTTGGCACCCAGTTTTTTCGGACGAAAAGACTCCTCCCCTTTTTTTTTGACGGGCTCGGAGTCGACGAAGACGACAAGATCCGGTCTTTCCCTCCTCCCCCCCTTTTTTTTTATTCCACCCACTGGGCCACACATGCAGATCGGCCCAGCAGGCTGGGTCCCCCCTTCCTCCCCCTTTTCTACTGCCGTGGGAATTTCTCGCCGGCGGGGGGGCCGTGGTGTTTTTTTTTTTTTCCCTTCCCCCCTTTTCTGGACCCGGTCCGCCCACCCGTGACGCCGAACCATCCGATGGGGCTGGGACAAATCCCGTGTTTCCCTTTTCTTTCCCCCTTCCTTTTTTCCGCGAAAACGGCCAGTGGGCGAGAACCCCTCGGTGCACTTGCCCGGTCCTTTCCCCTCTCCCCTTTCCTCCTTCGGAAAAATTAGAGAGAAGGCCAAAGTAAATTCTTGAGCCGAGAACAAATTAAGGAAGCTGGCTGCGGCCTTCCTCTTCTTTTTTTTCTTCTCCCCACACGATCGGGCTGGGATAAACGAGTGCATGTCTTTCTTCCTCCCTTTTTTTTTTGCCGGCCTTCAACCGGCACACAGCATTTTTCGCGCTGCGCGGAAAAGGATTGGCGCGTTTTGGGTTGGATCTTTTCCCCTTTCTCTCTCTTTTTTCCCGCGCGCGGCTTTCCGCCACCGCTCGCTTGCTGGCGGATTTTTCTTTCCTCGGTGGGGGACCTGGGAGAGCCGGAGATACCTTCTTTTCTCCTTTTTCCCCTTCCTCCGGCCCCGGCTTCAAAGTTGATTCCCCCCCCCCTTTTCCCTCTTTTCGGGGACACACGGTGCTCACGGATGGACCTTCGGAAAAGCTCAAAACCCTGATCGCACCCCCCTTTTTTTCTTCCCTTTTGGCTGAGTTTGGACCGAGGGGGCGAGGACAAGGTTTCTTCCTCTTTTTTCCTTTCTTTTTTTCTTTGCCGGCGGGAGTTTCGCTGGCGCTGGCGGTCGTTCCGGCGTTTGGTCTCCCCCTCCCTTTTTTTTTTTTGTAGGGTGGTACTGACGACGTCCCCCACCCTTTTCCCCCTTTTTCCTTTGGACTTTTTAAATTCGCGCCCCCGGGCCCGGACGCAAAAGCACTTCGTTTAGAGGTTTGGTTGGCCCGGCTTTTCCCCCCCCCCCCTTTTTTTCCCTTCTTTTGAACGAAATCGAGGCCGAGGCGAAGGTGGGCCGTTTTTCTTTTTTTTCCCTCTTTTTTCCAACGGCCCAGGCGGTCGAAAATACGGCACCAGGTACTGTAGTGTTGTCTAGCCTGGCGATGTTTCTTACCCTCTTTCCTTTTCCTTTCTCAATTGCGGAATGAGGAATAAGAGGGCCTGCAGAGGGTTTTTACATTCAGGACCGTGGTAGTGCATTCCGAGGCGGCCCCTTTCCCTTTTCCCCCCCCTTTTTGTGCAAAAAAATTCGGGCCGGGCGCCAGGTTACCAAGGAAAAAAGCTACCTGAATGTGGCCGGCATTTATCATCTCTTCCCTTCCCTGACGAGGCGGATCCCACCAAGGCTAGGACATGCATGGCGAGGAACTCCTCCTTCCTTTTTTTTTTTAGCGCAGGCGGTGTTCTCTTCATAGGGACCGCGAACAAAGAGAGGGGAATAAGGCTGATGGGCGCACCCTCCCCCTTTTCCTTGGCGATTTGGAGGAAGGAAGGAGGGAGGTGCGGAACACTGCAGGGGCTCGGAGGGGAACAGCTGCCCGAGGGGGAGCCGCGTCCCTTCCCCCCCCCCCCCGGTGATTGTCAAGGGAGGGACGGCGGGGCTTTCCTTTCTTTTTGCGGGGCCGTGCACACCGAGGCGGAACCTGGTCACCTCTTTTCCTTCCCTTCTCTGTGAAAAGTTCCTTTGAAAAAATTCAGCAGCACAAGTCGTGAAATCCAGGGCTGGCTCTCCCCCCCCCCCCCCTCCCTTTCCGCGACTGCTCGATGCAGCGGCGCCACAGAAGATCTGGAGGAGGCAGCCGGCGCCGGAATCGCTCGTCACTTTTTTTTCCCTCTTTTTTTTTTTTTTTTTTCCTGCCGGAAGTCGACTACCCGGCCGGCGCGGGTAAGGTCGAGTTTTGTACGGACAAACCCTTCTCTTTTTTCCTTTCTTTCCCAACGGCGCGTGGCAGGTCGGAAACATCCGGGCACGAAAAAAAAGGTGGACCGGCGTGGGACCCCCCCCCCTTTTCCTTTCTCCTCTTTTTTTGATTCGCTGCCGGAGAGAAGAAGCGGTCGCGGACAGGGCCCCAACGCGACCATCGTTGCCTCTCTTTCCTTTCTTACCCCGTTCAAATTCACGCCCAGGCACGGTTTTCTTTTGCCGGAATTTCACAGCCTTGGCCCCTCCCTCCCTTTTTTTTTTTTTTGTTCGATTCGCACCGCCTTAAGCAGGCTACTTCCGTGCCTCCCCACTACGATTCTTCTTTCTTCCTTTCCCCCCCCCCCCCCTCCTCCCCCCGGATGGGATATTCGGGGGCGATGTCAGAGATGGTAGTGGGAAGGGCATTTCCCTCCCTTTTTCCCCCCCCTTTCTCTTTTTCCTTCCCCCCCCCAGGGCGGCACCAGCAATCCACTACCAATTGAAAAAAAAACGGTTGGAAGCATAAATAGACCCTCGATCCTGGAACGCTGATCTTCCTCCTCCCCTCCCCTCCTTTCTCCTTTCCTTTTGCCTAAGGCGGCTGTCGGGAAGCGCTGGTGGAAGGACGGCGCGTTTTTTTTGTCGTCGCCGTCGAAGGAATGATAGAAAAGGAGAAATCGGATTCTACCCCTCCTCCCTACTCCCCTCCCCCCCCCCCAGAGGGAGCGGAAGGAAAGGTGGACTCCAAACCCTTGGTGGGAGGGGTTGCTGCTCCTTTACCCTTTTCCCTCTTTTTGCTCGGCATTAGAGGAAGGGAAAGAATGAGAGGAGAACCCGCCCATCTCGGCGGTGCGCCCTTCTTTTTCCTTTTCCTTTTTCTTTTTTCAGTTTTGGCCCCGCTCAAGGATCGGGACGAATTGTGGATCGTGCCGTCCTGGGGGTCGAACCCTCCCTCCCCCCTTTTTTTTTCTTTCTTTCAACCGGAACCCATCCGAGAACAAGGAATTTGCCTCCCAGTGATGGGAAGAAAACTTGCAGCCCTTTCCCCCCTTTTTTCTTCTGCGTTTGCTGGCCCCATCGCAGGGCGCACAAGATGGGGGGCTCGCTTCTTCCTTTTTCCCGCGCGAGAAAAACTCGGCATCGCAAAACCAGGTTCCCGGGCCGATTAACTGCACCCTCCC
>Ga0179593_1387696_pt1 | contig 10808 bp, 16 predicted proteins | sample CZODoug2_1_08_16_FD_185931 | JGI IMG/M metagenome (GOLD analysis project Ga0179593, IMG submission 185931) | Vadose zone soil fungal communities from Angelo Coast Range Reserve, California, USA - CZODoug2_1_08_16fungal (PacBio error correction) | ecosystem: Environmental > Terrestrial > Soil >... | reverse complement strand
CTGATCTGCCCCCCTTAGAAGATGGCTACTATCTTTCTAGCATGAGGTCTCCCCTTTTGTTATCACTTGTCTGGTGTGACGGCACAACGTGCCCTCGACAACCATGCCCGCCGCGGCAGGTCCCCCCTGTAAACTTCCCGCTTACGTAGTAGAGTAGCAAAACCCCAGTTTTTCGCCCCTGGGTTCTCTTCCCGTGACTTTTTTTTTGTGATTGAAAATTGCGTGGCTTTTTTGGTGTGCGTTTCTCCCAATTTCCCTTCCGACTGTTTCCAGAAATGCACAGGTGGGGTGTTGGCTTGAGTATTCCCCCCAGTGATCTGTCACATTTTTTACAGCCCCCTTGGTGTGTGGCTTACTTTGGTAGGTGAATTCTTTCGCGATTTTTAATTTTCTTTTTTTCCCCAACCCAATCTAAAGATTTCCCTCGGCCTTACCTTTCGTTTTTCCCCCCTTCTTCCGCCCGTGTCTTTCCACCGTATTCTTTTTTTTTGAAGGACTCGTGGCCCCACCTTATTCTTTGAGATAATTTTTTTTCCCTTTCCCTGCCCTTTCCCCTCGCCGCGCATCCACAATGCCCCTCCCCTTCTGGCTCGCTGGCCTTCAGTGATTGTCAAGGACAATTTTTACCAACCCCATCTGCCTCCACCCCTTTTTCACGCGTTTCCGCGTCTATGTTTCTCCCCTTGCACGGGGATTTTGTTAATTCAATCAAACACTTTTTTTTTTTTCTAACCGTTTCTTTCGGCGACCAATTAATTTTTTTGACAGCTTCTTTGACATTTCGTCTCTATTTCCGACTCCACTTGTTCCTACCGGGCCTTCCCCTAAGAGATGATTTTGCCCCGGACCGTCGAAGTCTTTTCTGCCGTGCTTTTTCCTACGGAATTCCCCTTCGGCCCACAGAAGCTGCATCTTTTTGACCTTTCCTTTCTTCGGGTTTTCAGAAGTTACACCACGTGGTGAATTTAACGCCTTTCAAACCGCGATTTAAACCTCCAATTTCCTTACTTTTTTGGTGGACCCCCAGAAACCTTTTACCTAGCCTTTTTGTCTCTCTGTGAGGCCTTGCAGCCTTTCTCGTTGGTCGGAATAGCACCAGGTTGCCGACCAGAGCTCTTTGAACGTTAAGTCCTGTGCTGCTCCCAGCGTGAAAGACGTCGTTCGAAAAGAGTCTAGTGGCGATTGCGGCTTCTCTTCCATTTCCCCCCCATTTTTTTCTCTGCCCTCTTTTGAGATAAACAAATGGACGACCCTTTGTCCCGCCTCACCCATCGTTTGAAGTTTGGTTTGATCCTCAATGACTCCCGCTCTTAAGGATGTTTGTAAGACTGGCAACCGGTCACGAACTCTTCCCACCTTATTCATCAGTGCTTCTCCCCTTTTTTCAATCACGCGCTTTCCAAGCACCTACAATTTGATCCCCCCGTCGATGGAAACTTACAACTCCCACCCCGTTTCCTTCCCTCCCCAATTCTTCCCTCCTCTGACTATAGAACTTGACCTAACAACACTTTAATCTGGAATCTTTCCCGCCGGTCTGCTTTAGCATCCCGACTCTCCATTTTCCCCCTTCTTCAGAAACTCTCTTACCCTGGACTCCCTCCGTCCTTCCTCCTCACTTTGATTTCCCCCCCCTAGTATTGATTGTTTTCGTGAGGCCTTTTTCAGCTGAGACTAGTACTGACCATCGGCTTTTCGAGTTGCTTTTAAGGGTATAGTTTCTCCCGGGGGCGCCACCCACCACTCCCCCGAGGGGCTTCTTCCCCCCGCGACGCATCCCTGTTAATTTGGAACGGTTTAAGAACGAAATAAAATAACAGCTGTGCCTGCCTTTCTATCTTCTATGACCTTTTTTGATTAATTGTCCTCGTCCCCGTATTTGCCCCCTCCAAAAGCAATACCTTTCCCCCCACAGCCTAGTAAGCCCCCGGTGCGGTATAAGTGAGTTGATTTCTTTTTAAGGTTGGATAGGTTGTCTAGTTCCCCTTATTTGTCCCGATTTTTGCCTCCGACCTTTCCCAGCCTGAGCTCTTGTTGTCACCGCTGCACCAACAGCTGCAAAAGGCGCTGTTCTTGTTGGGACTCATTATTACCGCTCCCTTTTTCCTTTGCCGCGAAGCTGGCGGCAACCCCTTTCACCAGCGATGAGGTAGGATTTGCTGGCTTTCGAGGAAGTCACTTGTTCCTTCCCCAGTGGACGGAATTTTTTTTTCTTTTACTGCCGTACACCGTCGAGATTTTCTGATGGGCTAGTTTATTTTTCTCTTTCTGCGACAGAGAGCTTTGGATCTTTTTTTGGGCCTGTGATTCCCCCTCCCTCTTCAATATTCCACCTGGCAGAAGGTTTTCTTTCGACGTCGTTCTGCCCGATTCCTTCTCTCATCGTTTGCAAGCGCGCATCGTAGATTATGCGTATTTATAAGGCTGTTCTTCTCTTTAATAACTTTTCCTTTCCAGTCTTCTTTTTTTTCCTCTTGGAATTTTTTACAACGTTTTAAGAGACGGTTTGTCGGTTCCACTGAATTTTGCTCCTTCCCGAACACCTCTCCCCGATTCCTTGTCGGTCATTAGGTCGCGTTTTTTGCAAACGCTTCCCGTGCCTAGCTTTGGAATTGTTTCCTTCCACTTGGTAGTGGTAGGAATGTTTGCCCTTGCTTTGCTAGATCCCTCTCCGTTTTGGGGGAGATTTTCCTTTGTGGTTGGCTGTTTCTTTAGTCGTTCTTTCGAGCAAAATGGTAGTCCAAATTCCTTTCGGTTACGTTGAATTATGCCCCTTACGCCTCCTTCCTCCTCAAGCGTTTGAATCGAGGTTTCTCCCTTTTCCAGAATAATTAAGGGTTTTTTCTTCTGATCCCTCTCTTCGGACCAACCTCTTCTGGCGGAATTCTGTTCTGAACTCCTTTCCTTCCCCCTTCAAGATTGAGCTTTTAGATCATCCTCATTTCACCGCGACAACCTTCCTCACATCTTCCCTCCGTCCGGCTACAACCCCCCAACAACAATTTCTTCTTTTCCTTTCGTACCAAGCCCAACGCAACACCCATTCTTCGCACCCCCCTTCTTCCGCGTTCTACCACCCACAATTCCACCAATTGACGCACCCCACGCCTTTTTTCAATTTCCCGATGAACGACGCGAACTTGAGCTTCCGACCCCCCTCCCCTTCCCCCTCCTGGTTCAAAAGGACACCGTCGCGTCCTTTTTCTGGGACACAGGCGCCTGAAACTCCGACCTACAGGACCCCCTTTCTCTTCCCTGGAGCTAACGCGACGGACGCCTGATGCCTTTTTCCTCCCCCCTCTTCTTGCTGCGCTTTCCCATCATGAGCATGCGAAGCCGTCTCCCCTGCCCCCCGCTACCCGTCCTTTCCTGAAAAAAAAACTTTGCCATTGTTTAATATTTCTCGACGGGAATCGGACCTCCCCAACGCCGCCTCCCCAGATCTTGACCTTTCCCCTCCCCCCCTGTCCCACCCAGCCCCCTCGCAATATAGCAAAAAAATCGGAAATTTCTCCCTTTTCCGTTCCTTAACCAGAACCCCTTTAACGTCCTTCAACAGTTTCTTTCATTTTTTTCCCAAATCCTAGACTGTTGGTTTGAAACATCGTTTTCCCAGTTATTTTTCCCCGCTCCGCTTTCACCAAAACCCCAACGCCGGCGGCTTACTCGAAACTTCTTGCTTTCCCGGACCACAACCTCCTCATAGCCTTTGACTCGACTCCTCCTTTGCAAACCTCGACACGCGAATTTGCGTTGAAGGTCTTCCACCCTTTCTTCGGTCAAATGCGAGCGTATTCTATCCCGCTCAACTTTCCCAACCCCAAGCATAATCGCCCGATACCCCTCCGTCTCTGCCGAGTGCGTCTTATTCTCAAAAAATTTTGTGTTAGACGTTGTCTCTACCAGCCCCACTGAAACCTTCCCTCTTCTCTAGGCAGGAGCGCAGCCTTTTCTGGTGTATTTATGTAGAGCCACGCCCGTTCCCAGCCCGAGACTTTTTTTCTCTTCGGCTTGTTGAGTAGGGCGATTGGGATTTGTTTCCCCGCCCTCCCGCGACCTATCCCCTTTCATGCCTCGGAACATTTCTGACTTTTCCCTTTGAATCTTGCGCAGTCCCCCCCAGCCTGCCGACCATCAGCGTCAAGAGAAGACGAATTTATTAGCAGCGTGAGGCCCTTTACGTTTTACACAGAGACTTAATCTCTTTTCATGCCCTCCTTTTCAGGTCGTTTTGCCTGAAACCTACCGGCGGGCAGAGTTTGAACCGGCCCCCTTGTTTCGTAGGCCTGCCGGGTTTTGCCCTTTCCGAATCGACTTATACATTACAAAATGGATGGGAGTTTTTTTGGTCCCTTTCCCTCCTTTTGCTCAGTGTCGTTTGTCATCGCCGCTGGTTCGTGAAACTCCGTTCCCCTGTGTCCCCGCCTTGATCTTCGAGGAAGTCACAATCTTCTGTAACCCTCTTCCCTATCGGCCGATCTTTTTTTTCCAGCCACCAAACTTCCCCTCTTTTTCTATTTGAAGATCTTGTTTCTAGCAGGCTTCCTCCCCCCAAAAGTTTTTTTCTATTTCGATCGCCCACTTTTCACGAATAATCGTTGCGCCCCTTCCTCGCTGTAAATCAGAGTGGTCAGTTACCCCTCACCTTCCTTTCCTTTTTCCATGCCGTTGCTTTTTCGTTCTAACGTTTTTCTATTCCCTCGACCGTATTTTTCCATCCATTCCCCACCAGGTCTTCCGTGGAGTGACCCTTTTTCCCCCCCTTCCAGCTTTCCCTACGTGGGGATATGTGTAAATGCTTTGCCTTTCTTAAATTCAACCCACTTTTTTTTCCCCCCTTTTGCTCTAGACTGCACGCCGCTTTGCGATATTGGCGAGATCGGTTTGAAACTCCCGCCAGCGTTGCTCCCAGCCTTCTCTTCGGTGCACGTTGTTCAAAGTATCGCGCTTTGTTTTCATTCCCGGTTCCTCAGCCTAGCTTCGGCCGAGTAGCAGTCAGTTTTTTTTTACCTCAAATTTCAGCAGCCGGAATTCCGGAACTTTTCACCGGCAATCCTTCGTGTGGTGTGCGTGGGGGGTGTGGGTTGAAGCGAAAGATTGGAGTTTTTGTTCTCGACCCTTCACTTGAAATTCTAAACCGTTCAGCCCATCCGTTTCCATGGGGGCCCCCTGGTTTTCGGCATTAAATTTTTGTTCCTTTTTTCTTACCACCATACGTCTTCCTCCTCCCCATCATTCACGCCTTGAGGAAGTTTGGACCTCCATTCGAGTGCAGGAAGAAAAGTTTCGTAATTCGTTCTCAACCGAACTGACCCGCAACGTTCGGCTTCCTCAGGTCCATCCCTTTTTCCTTTCCAGTGTCAGTCACTACGGTGTGCGGCAACAGAAATCGTATGGAAGAGGCCAATCTTTTAGCTTTTTTTTCAACATCATGAGCCCCTCTGACTTCAAATTCCCCATCCCCCCCACCCTCCCCAAACCCAGTGTGCTGAAGAGTGCCTTTTCCCATGTTGCGGAGTCTTCACCTGTGGTTTGCGCCACTTTCCGTGGGTAGTGGATCTGGCCCCCCCCCTCCCCAACACCCTCCCCTCCCAACAAGCATTCAACGGCCAAATTTCTCCCCCCATCAGGCCCTGTTCTCACCCTGTCCCCTTTGCCACCCCCTGGGGTTGGTGATACGGAGACTTCCGTCGACCTCGTCACTGTTAAACTCCTACTGAATGCCGCGGCGGTTTTTATGACTCCCCTCTTTTTGCTTCCCCCCCGTAGTTGTCACCCCACCAGAACTCCACCTTGCTACTGCAACCCGGTAGAGCGATTGGATCGAAAACTCATTCCAGCCTCCCCTCCTCCCCCCCAGCCCCCGCATCGAAACCTGAACAACACAACTGCGGCCTTCTGCCAAATCTTTTCCCATTCCCTCCCCCGTTAGACCTGCCTCCTCCACGCAGGCGTTTGCCTTCCACTCCTCCGCTCCGCATTGCGTGTTCGATGTGCTCGAGGTAGGTTTTAAAGGTACCGATTTTCGATTCCAAAAAGGTTTGCTCCTCGGCCGATGTGAGGGTGGTTTCTTTTTTGCAACTCCTCCCAAATTCTTTTTCTCCACTGCGTGCCAACCGTTCAGCGGGTTTATGATGCTGTTCTCGGCGCTTTTCCCCCAAGCGCACCGGTACCTACCAGACGCAAGCTTTCTCAACTGGCTTCCCCTTCCATCTCATCGACGAACTGAATGCGCGCACCTTTTTCTCCCTCCCGTCGTTCCCCCCCGCAGCCAATAGTAGATTCGGTAAAATGCGATGTTTTCGGCGTTTTGCCCTTCCCCTCGTACCCCAAATCCCCCCCCAAGTTGAGACCTTTTCCCGCGTGACTCGCAGCCCCTCCCCAACTTCCCCCCCCCCCTCCAATGTAGACACCGTCCATCCCGCGACTCCCCCGAAAACCCTCGATAATTTTTTTGGTAAATACAATCTTCAAGCACCACACCCCGCTCTTCCCTTTCGTTATCCCTCGATATCATCCTCCCCCCCAACCTTCCATTTTCTTTGCACTCTTTATCCTTCCACGGGTTGCTCTTTTTATTGGAACTTTCCCCTTTCCAATATTCCTCCAGAGGGATGCGACGGTACAATCCGAAATAGGTCCCCTTACAACGGTTTGCTCCCCTCTTTGCCGATGGATTTATTATAGGGCTTACTCCGAGCTAAGTATGCTCGGTACCTGCTCGAGCCACAATAACGTATCGCTTCCGGTGTGCTTTCTGGCCCCTCCCCTCCCCGTGCCATCATTCCCCTTTCCCCGGATTTTCCGACTAGTAACCCCACCTTCAGCGGACGCGTACCCCCCCCCCCTCCCAGTAATAACGCCGGATATTGTTTTGACATATCTGCCCAGTTTTTGTAGACCTAACTGTCCTGCCCCCAACCCTATCCTCAACCGACATTGTTGTGAGAGAGATTTTTATTCTGTGACCAAAACACAGAGACTGTTCCGACCCTTACCCTGCTTATAGGAGCTGACGGATGACCCCGATCCGCGCCCCCTTTGTTTACTTCTTTTTTTTCTTTTTTTCCTAGAATTGCGCTTGTCCATGAGGCTGGACAATCAAGAACCGGACGCTCCATTACGTGATTTCCGAGCATGCGCTCAAAACTCCCTATTAGAAGTTCCTCCTCCATTCTCAATTTGGCAGGTTTAGTCGTGGCCCTCCCCCTTGGTTTGCTGGTGATTTTATGATTACAGAGGAGCGTCCCTTTTCCGATCTGAATTGTAAGAAATCGTCCTTTCGGTTTTTCCCTTCCAGCGGTTTCCAAGAGAAAGTGGAGCTCTTGTTCCCTTATACTCCCTTTCCTGCATTTCTTTTTGTGTCAGCAGATGTTAGTAAACCCTGCCTCTTGCGGAAGTTATAAGTCTTTCTGGAAGTTTTGGCGTTTTGACTGTCCTCCGATTTACAGTGGAAGCTGGTTGTGACACTTTTGGGGATTTTTTTTTTCTTCAGTTGGATTTTTTTTTTTTGGTGAACCCCGCACCTAGCGGTTTTTTTCCCCCTGCCGATGTGGCTCTTTTTCCCTCTTGATGTGGTTTTCCTACGCTGAGAAACCTTTTCGTTCGATATGGGATGAATTTTTGTTCAGGATTGAAAATTCAAGTGCGATTTTCGGGCTGGCACTGGAAAGTGGCTTCTTCTCGTCCTTTCCTCCCCTTCAGTCGCCAAAGACGTGAGTTTCCCCACTCCTGGATTCCCTATTTCTGGTTTCCGGTTCCCCCTCCCCTCAAAAAACCTCATCGGCGCTGTGTCTCTCTATGGACTTTCTCTAATTCTATGTCCGTTTTTTCGACTGTCTCTTCAAGCGCTGTCCTTCTTCCTGATTTATTCATAGCTTCCTTTTTTCAGTCGTTGACATTCTGGCGGACGGGGTCGAATCAATCATGGTCCCTCTGTCCCCTCCCTTTGTGTTTTTCGGTGGAGGATGCTCGAGTTTTTCACTCTCCGCTGTTCCTCCCCCAGTTGTCTCGAGTGTCGGCTGCGAATGTTGCGTTCGTTTGAGGGTTGAGTTCACCCCTTCTTAACAGCAACCCCACCCCAATGGTTCGGGCCCGCCTGTCCAGGGAGATCAGTCTCTTCCTGCTTTATAAAGGTAGTCTTTGTCGACCGCGTCTTCAGACGTAGTAAAAAACATTTTCCTCTTTCGCGCTTGCCTATCGGATGCGTGCGGTTGGAAGGCTTTGGTTTTTTGTTTTGGTTCGTCGCCGACTCACTTTTGGCAGAATCCCCGCCCATTCTGCTCTCATCCCCACCCAGTTCGTCGCAAATTTTAGATATTCTACCCCCCCCCCTTTTTGTTTTTCTTTGTGGCTTTCAACGCCGTGCAATTCTTCATGATGTCCCCACCACTTCTCATCTTCCAATCATGAACATTTATGTTGCCCCTCCTCCTTCACGAGTCCCCCTTTCCCCCCCTTTCTTTCGAAGGAATCCTTGTTTCCCAAATTTTTCTTTTGATATTATTCGTCCCTTTTGGGGCAGGTGTCAAAATGAGGGATGTTTTCACCCCCCCCCCTCGCGGCTTCATTCTTTTAGAGCCGACTCTGTTTCAGACCCCTGAACAAAAGATGCCCCCCCCATTTTCACCCCCCGCTTTCTTTTTGGCTGGTGAGCACATTTGTGCCCCGTGCTTTCCCCCTCCTGGATCACCCCTTGCCATGCTTTCGGATTCCTTAGAAATTCTGAAGCTGCAACCCTTAGTAGCGGAATGCTTCCCCCAATGCTTCTCTCTTTTCAACCTATTAAAGAAGAGCTTACATTGCAAGAGAGATCTCCTTCGTTTTAGCCCCCCCCTTTCTTTTTACTCGCGGTTTTCTTGATAGGTTTCAGCCGGCAATACTGCAAAGAACTTGACGCCGATTAGCTTTTGAATGTCGACGCTTCCCACCTTGTGAATTGAAGGCACCCCATTTACACATCCCCCCACGGTTATTCCTCTTCCCCGGGGGTTGTAACTTCCAACGGGCATAAGCCAGGTGGTATTCTCTTGAGGATTTCCCGACATAGGGATTCTGTCAACCTTTTTGCTTCCTCTTTCCCGAGCTTCTGCTCTTTGGCTCTTCTTTACTGGCCACCCCCCCGCCGGATTTTTGACATCTACTCCTTTTGACCTTTTTTTTCCTAGATTCTGAGATCCTTCCCAAATTTTTTATTGACAGCGAGATTACCTCCACTTTTTCCTCCTGTTCAATCGTGGAAAGAGTTTTTGCGGTACATCCCAAGGACAGAATCTTTCCCCCGCCTCTTTTTTTCCTTCGGGCCACCTTGCGGTTCACAACGGAACCCTAACTTCCACTGCATTCATAGATTGAGGTTGACAGAACCTCTTTCACTTTACGCAATTTCATTCCCTGCTCTGTCAAAGACCCCCCCCAGTTGACTCCCCCGACCCCTATCTTCTTATTTGAGAAAAACCTCCTTCACCCTCCAAACATCAGACGTGAATATTCCCGCCCTTCTTCCCCAGATAGATCCCGGGATGCCGCCCCTGAAAAGACAGTTCCCTTATGTTTGGACGCTTTTCAAGTCCTTTGCTGCTCTCCTTAAATTTGGTTCTTTTTTTTCTTTTTACGGGGCTTTGAGATGATTGTAGGTCCTTTCCCCCCCCCTCCTCGGCTTTTTTGTCCCGATCTCTTGAATCATTTAGCGTCGCTTTTTTCTTGAGTGTCCCTTTCCCCACAAATCCATAGTTTTTGCGCAACGCCGCGTGAAAATAGGTTACTTTGTAAACCCTTGTATCCGACCTAAATTCCTCCCATTCCAGATGCTCCGGCCTTCACTCTTGCACTTTTTTCGATTTTTCAGGAGGTAAAACTTCTCTCCACAGCAAAGGGGCTTGACCATCCTGCCATCCCCCTGCTATTCAGCACCTTTTTCCTTATATTCTAAGTGTGCGCTATTGTCCCCTTGCTCAGGCATTTCCTGAAACGATTCTCTCCCTGCAGCTTTGATTCTTTGCAACGCATTAAAGGCGTGAGTTTTTTTTTTTCCTACTCATTGTAATTCCTAGTCGGCACGACGTGTTTTTGAGTTGGAGGCCTTTTTTTTTAAAACTTCTTAACCTCTGTCTGTTTCGTAGTTTTTTGGTTGCTGGATAGTGTCCCCTTTTAATGACGTCTCCTTCGGTTCTCGTTCGTACACTTGAGATTTTTGATTGCTGGGTCTGCGGTTCTTTTTTATTTTGTAGCTCTTTCCGAGTCTCTTGTGGCGTTGAGTGGCTTTGAGATTAAACAGAGTTAAAGATACCCTTTCGAATTTTTTCTTCTTGAACGTCCTGGTTTCCTTCGCGATTCCGTATTTTTTTAGTTTTATGCTGGCTTGTCAATCGTCTTTTGCCCCAGTCCTTCCCCCTCTTTATGCGTCCTTGTTCATCTCCCCTTTTTGTATTATCCGTGACTACTCCCTTTTCGTCGGCTTTATCCGGACTTTTTTTTTCCCCAAGGCTTGTACGTCGCGTTGTCGCGTACCCTTATGTGTTGCTGTCGACCCTTTTCTCTTTCGAGTATCTTCCCCCTAGTTGACAGGATTTTCGTTTTTTAAACGCTTCTGACGCTTTTGAATTGGGTTTTCTTCAATTGGAATCTTGTGAAGGACTGTTCGGTTTTCTTAGTTTGACTGTTTTTTTTTTTTTCTCTTTGGCGTGAAGATTTTTTCTTTTTTTTTTTCTCTCTTTTCGGAAGTTCTCTCCTTCCCCTTTATTTAAATTATTCGTTTTTTGTTATGTTAGCCCCTCTTCCCGCGAGATAAAGTTTTGTCCTAAGAGCGG
>Ga0179593_1338978_pt1 | contig 10808 bp, 11 predicted proteins | sample CZODoug2_1_08_16_FD_185931 | JGI IMG/M metagenome (GOLD analysis project Ga0179593, IMG submission 185931) | Vadose zone soil fungal communities from Angelo Coast Range Reserve, California, USA - CZODoug2_1_08_16fungal (PacBio error correction) | ecosystem: Environmental > Terrestrial > Soil >... | reverse complement strand
TCTTCCACTGTTCCTTGTCCCAATATGAGATGGTTTTTCTCCTTTCGATTAAATGCAGCATTCTTCGGGGTTTAGACATCTTCCAACCTTGGCGTGATTAGAAGATTTTTTACTTTCTTCCCCTCCCTGTATCATCTTTTCCCCCCACCCCCGTTCCTGTTTTTCCCACCCTTGGTCCGACCGGAAGTAGTTGTTTCCGGTGTGGGCAGATTTCTTGCTCTTTTCTCGATTTTTGCGCCTTCGGGGTCCGGTGAAGCACAGCTTAGAAGGTTTCTTTGGCTGGGCCCCAGTGTCGCCACGTCAGTGATTTTTTGATTAAGCCGACCATCCTTTTCTGTTTTTGGGACCTGCGGCCCCTCTTTGACGCCTTTCTAGCTCACAGACACAAAGAGAGCAGGTAGGATTTGGCTTGACTTTCGTGAGTTTTTTTCTCATACTGCGGACCCCCCTAATTCTAGAACTTGTTCGTCAGTCTTCTAAGGGTTTATGGTTCGCAGATATTTTAGCGCTTTTTTTCTAGTGTATTGGTTTTATGTGTTTTTTTTTCTGGAGAATGAGCTAACGGCCCTTTCCAGCACAGGGGTCGGAGACCCCGAAGGTGAGACCCCAGTCTTGCTCTCCCCTCTCCTAACTGTCAGCATTTAATTTCACTCTGTCTCGCTTTTTCCCATTTTTTGATCAGGAGTCCCTCCAGATATCGCTTGCAGATAAGTCTTCCTTTTTTTCTCGAGTAGTTCAGACTTCGATCGACTTCATCCGAGAACGAAACGTCCTCTGCGTCTAGATCGATGACCCCCCCCCAAACAAGATCACGGGCGATGAGCATTGCCCAAGACGCGGGTCGTGGGAGTAGCTCCAGTCTTTTCCTCCCCTCAGGCTTCTCTTTAACGACCGGCGGATATCCCTGATAGGGAGTTACGTTCGAATACCTCCCCCTTTTTCTCTCTCTTTTTCTCTTCCTGACTCCCCCTTTTTTTCTTTTTCTGGAGTCATCCCCTTTGATGTCTTACATCAGTAGGGCATAAGTTCGCCGGAACGCAGCGATTTTAAAGATTTCAATGCTCGGCCTTTCTCGACTCTGTAGATTACCGTTTATTTTTTGGGTATACACCAGCTGTCGAGGTCTGCGTGAGACATTCGATCCTTCCTTCCCCGCGCTCCCCCCCCCCCCGTTGCTTTCTCCACCTGGCTTGAAGCAGGACCCATTAGGCGGTCGAAAGCCGGTGGTCAGCCTTAGATTCTTTTTTGCACCACTTTTTTTTTCTCATATCTTCGGTGCTGCCAAGTGTCGTTCCTCAATAGAGCCATTTTTGTCTATTCCTTTGTCCCGACTCTTTCCCTCAGAGTACGGGGTCGCGGGTCAAAGGACTCTCTTCTTCTCCCCTCTTCTTTAGTCTTTTGCTCTCAACGCTCCGTCGCCCTTCCGGCGACCTTTTGTGTATCCCGTGGTTCTCTCCTTTAATAAGGAAAAGGCCATGTTCGTTCAAACGCCTTCCCCCTCCTTTTGCTTTCTAGGCCCCCCCCCTAGTGATTTCACTCGGTGTATTAAGGGTGCGCTTTAGTCGAATTTAACCTCGACCCCCTTTTCCGCCTTTTTTCTTTTTTTTCTTCTGTCTTCCTCCCCCTGTCCACCCTGGCCCCCCTCCCCAGACGAGCCTGTCCTTAGGGCTCCGCTGGTTGAAGCGATTTGTTTTTTAGGATTTTGCTCCCCCCTTACTAGGTGTATGACACGTCGTCCGTTTCCGGAATCTTCTCTGTTACTCATCACGTTTGTTTTTTTTGTTGATTGTTGATTCCCCTTTCTTTCCTCCTTCGCCGGGTTTCGACACTAGTCCGCCCGCCCAAACCCCGTCAACCAGGGCGAGCAAAGCTCTTCCGGCCAGGAGGGTATGTCAACAGTTTTCCTACTTGGCATCCCTCTTAAGCCCCCCAAAAGTTCCGTTAGTGTGATGTCGTCGTGTTGTTGGACTTTTTTCCTTCCTCGACCCTATCCTTGCCGAGTGTCCCTTTCCCCCAAACAAAAAACCCCCCCCACTTAATTTAAGGGTAGCCTTCCATTCTTTTTCTGACGGTTTGCCAGAAGCTTTGGCCCTTTTGGACCGGTTCATTAATGTAGTCCCCCCCCTGGTTCTACCCAAAGAGGAATTCCTCTCCTGGGAAGGCTTCTTCGAGTTGTCCCCCAATCGTCCTAGAGACTCAGCCCCTAGCCGTTTAAGAGTGAAGTAATCCTCTCGTGAGGTTGTTTTTCTAGTCGGTTTGACCCTTCCCCACTGACCTCGCGCGTCTGATTGAAAGACTTTTTGAATGAACGCGATATTATATTTAGGTTGACCAGAGATGTCTCCCATGATCCCTTCACCCTGATGTACCCTAAGAATGCATCTTCTTGAATTTTTATCTCATGGTCTCTCTGGTAGTCGTTAGAATGTATTCCGTTCTTTCCGCTCGCTCTTTCAGTCCCCGGGCGCGCTGAACTCGAGGATTCTGTCGCCGCTGCGTCTCCTTTTCTTTTTTACTTGCGCGAGTGCGACCCCCCTGTATTGAAATAATGAGATACCACGTTTTCCTGGTGGTAGCCCTCTCTCCCGCTTTTGGCCTGTCTCTCAGCTCCCCGACCCCGGTCGATGCGCTCGAACAGCCGTTTTTGATTTCTTTTCCCCCTCCGTTGTCCCAGGGTTTTCTCGCTTTCTCAGTCCTGGTCTTGTGTCCCCTTGAGGCAGACGTCGCACACGAACACGGTGGCGCCCTGGAGAATCGCGTCCTTTTTTCACCTATCGAGTAATCTCATTTCTATAGCCGGTACGCTCGTCATGAAACCTTCCCTGCGGAGAATTCGCGGACCGCGTGACTGGCTTCCTCTCTTCGGGTTGGTGAGTGAGGAGCAGCATGCACGACAGGGCGTTAGGGTTCGTTCTCTTTGTTACCCGACGCCCCCTGATGACCCGTCGTGAGGGCCTCCTTGCCGACGCCGCCGGCGGCTCTGTAGCGCGCTTCTTCCTCCCCGTGCTATGCCACTCCCAGCGCCCAGTAGCGCGGAAACCGTTCACCGTATCCTTCCTTTCTGTCAAGGTACCCTGTAGTAGTTGGCGCCTTTTGCCCAAACGCAGCTGCCTTAACAAGTCCTCCCACTTTCTCCCCTTGTTTGTGCCCCTTAAGCGAACGGGTTCAGAAGAGTTAATAAAGGCGGTTCCCATGGTGCGGAGACCCGCCTTCGTTCTTGGGGACCCGTTCCCCGCTCGCAAGCTTCTCGAAGAGGCCGCAAAGAAGCTCCCACCAGCCTCCGGACGCGCATCCTTCTTCCACCCCCCCCTTGCGGCCGTCACTTTTCGTCGCCATTTTCGAAGTTTTGTGTTTGCCATTCTCCCTTGGACTCCCCCGATTCCCAGCTCTAGCACTCGCCATTGTGCCGCTGGCCCGGTTTTTTCATTGATGACTCTGAGCCTGCGCTAGCTCAAGGGTTCGACGTCCCTTTTTTTTCCTCAGATCTGTGTCGAAAGCTTTATCAAAGATAGGGACCTCGAAGACCTACGCCCCCCAAAAAGGCCCGGACTGACTCCTTTCCGACGGCACACAGCACGACAACGAATTGACCACTTTTTTTCGCAGCAGAGGTGGAATGGAGTGCCCACAAACCCTATCAAAACAGTACGAATCTTGCCCATATCCCCCAGTGGGGTTGTTGTAGGGAAAATGGCGTGAGCGTTAATACAGAATGAAACCCCCTCCCCCCTAGACCATGAACAATAACCGCCCATTGAAGCCACCCTGCGAGAGGAAAGAATTCTCTTTAAGCATCATCCTCTGTGTTCTCTTGAGGGCGCATGCACGGCCGGTCGGTCTGAAAAGATGAGACAAACCCAGATTTCGTAAGACCAACCATGCAGAGGTTATCCTACGACAGCACGCAAGGAATTTTCCCCCCACTTTGTCCGCAGACCATTGACCAAAAAGACAGCATGTGCGCCCGCATCACCGTAGAGTGTACCCACCGCAATGGAGGGCCTCGGGGGCAGGTGGGGTTTTTTCCCAACCTCCCCCTCCCTAACGCATCGGCCACCCCCCCAACCCCACCAACCCACAAACGACCCCCCACGACCGACCCCCACCCCCCTCCCCCCCCCCCCCAGGACACACACCCCAACCCCCCAACCCCCCACCCCAGTAGTCCCCAAAACTGTCGGGATTCACCCCAGGCGGACCCACATCTGAGGACCTAGAACCGCTTGCTCATAGAGTGTAAGAGGCAAGGCTGACCCTTTTATCCATTATACAAAGCTAGACTTCGGGCTCCTCTCTTTTGAGCAAGATGAACCCTCCAGCAATCTCGAGGTTGTTCCTGAATCCTGTCGTGGTCCGCTGAGATCTTTTTTGAGACCCCTCGTCTCGCCCTCTTAAACCGTGACGCCCTCCGCTGGACTGCCTTCTCTCGTCCTCCTTTCCCGCCCTCGTGCTCTGAACTTTGTTCTGTAACCACTGTAACCATCTGACTCAGTTAGCTTAGTTATTTTTATTCCCGCATGCCCATCACCCTCCCGTGTGGGTACGAGTCTAAACACAGCAGACCCCACGAATCTATTCCCTTAGCTCTACAAACGATGCTATTGGTCCTTCCTCGTCTCTTACCCTTCCCCACTCTTTATGACTGATTCTCTTTGGCTTTCTTCACACTCCACACTCTAAGAAAAAACTTCTCACCTGGCGAGGGAAACCGAAAACACCATTTTTTTGCTCCATGCTATGTGGCTCCGATAATTTATACTCCCCGGCATGGGACTCTTCTCAGCTCATTTTCTTGCGCCGCTTCATGTCCCCACGTCAAAGGGTTGACCCCTTCGTGAAACACCCCTCCCTGGCTCTCCTTTACCCAAAAGTGACGCTTTGAAACAAAACCCCTGTAACTTGGCCGCAGAACTAATCTTTGAGAGCGCGCGGAGCCTGACCGTTGTTTACTCAGGACGGTCGCTGTCGCGTTGTTACTCCGTGGTTCACGTCTGGGCGTGTCACTTGATTGCGTTTCTGCTGCTTTACCCACCATGGGGTCGCAATTGCCGGTCTTATTAGTTTCTGCCTCCGGCCCTCGACTTTTTCTACTGCCCCCCCTGCTCCAGTTTCTCGGTCATCAGCCCAGGAGCCTCAGGCCTCTTGGCGGTCACGGTCGGCAAAGGAGACGCTCACAAGTTCCGCCGAGTGCATACCGATCAGCTCGGTCCACTTTTGGTGCTTTACACTCCTCCCAACGGGTTTCCCTTGTCTTAGTGGAAACGTTTTACAACCCCCTCTCTTGACCCTGACGAGACTTTTGATGTCCACCGCATCTCCTTCTTTCCTCCTCTCGTTTTTCGCCTATTTTTCGTTTTTTTAGAGAGCCGTCAAGTTCTCGTTAAAACCTTTGTGCTCGCATTCCCGGTTAGGTTGTCTCGCTCCGCAGCCCCCACCCGCCGGTGTTTCGCACCTGTGGTTTATTTAAAACTGCAGGGGAGAGCGGATCCCCTTGGCTGCTTTTTTGTCCTGATCCTGACGCGTCAAGGTGGGCGAATTGCCTCTCCAGAAAAACAAAAACTCCTCAAGTCACCTCATTTCCTTGACTTAAAGGGTCGGATGGGTCTTGCATGGGGAGGGGGCTACCTTTGCCTGAAGTCCGGTCACTTCGACGTGAGCCTCCAACAAGATACGCCTAGGCCTCGCCAACCCGGTCGCATATCTGGAGGATGACCCTTACAGAGATGCCACCCGCGTAGAGGAACGCGTACGTTCCTTAAAGAGTTTTCCCTCGCTTTGGCTGGAGAAGAGAGAAAGCCTTACATGACCAGCGGCCCTTCCAGACTATCCCCAAGTCAAGATCGGATCTCGCACCCAAAGGGTTTATCGCACCAGAATCGAAATCTCCCCGGAACGTTAGACTTCTTCTTTGAAGGTTAGCCGGAGTTTTCCCACTCTCCTTTCCCCTCTTTCCCCTCCCACAATTCCCCCTTTGCCTCTTCCCTACATTTCCCCCTTTCTCCTCGTGAAGGGAGCAGAGATCCGACGAAGAGTTTCAGGTGGGTTTTATTATTGGCTGGGGGGTGGACCTGTTCCTTGGGGATTTACCTGTTACTAACGTGCCCGCACGTTTCACGTTGTTTAGCATCCGGTTTTTTTTTTGCAGTGAACCTCTCGCCCCTTTTGCGTCCCCTCCCGTGTTTGGTCGAGACACTCCACAAGTTTTTTTTGTGTTTGTTGTGCTTCTCCCCCGTCGCGAACCCTTTTTGTTCGTTCCCCCCCGCCCCTAGCTTTTCCGTTTCCGCCGGTTGACTGTTTATCACCCCCTCCTCAGGATTACCCCGTCTCGCCCCCCTTGTCTTTTCGGCATGGTCTTTCGGACCTCTTTTTTCCTGAGACTTCCTTTTTTCCCCGCTTGAAGATTTTTTCCCAAAAGAATTGACAATGATCAATGATGTCTTTTGCCCAGAGAGGAATGCCTACCATCTATGAGTGAGCGGGGCCGACGCGTAATTCCTCTTTTGATCGATCACTATCAGTTGTTGGCTTCGGGTTGACGTTCTGGCTCAAGTAATGAGAACCAACTATGAGAATTATTCCAGGAGCATCCCGATGAACAATTTTTCCTTTTCGTATTTTTGCTGGATGTAGTTTGTTTTTTTGTTCTTTTTAGACCCTGTATCACCTGTGTTATAGCACAGCCCCCTTTGGGTGCGGTTACTAAGGGCGACGCCTTTGTGGTCTCCGTTTGGTTTCCTTTCTTATAGCGTGCGCCCCCCTGATGCGACTTTTCTCGTTGGTTTTTCTTTCGGGCCGAGCATTACCTTTTCTTCCTCATCCGTTTCATTTTTTGGTCCGGATTTTCTTCTTCTCGAACTCTTTTTTCTCCCTTGTCTCCCACTGTCTTCTGCCACTTGCAGTCGAACTTTCTTTCGCGTGTTTTTGGGTTTTTTGAGGACTGGGTTCTACATTCCCCCCCACCTTCCGGGGTCTCCCCGTAACCCCTTTCGCAGTGGCGATTCCCCTGTTGATAGGGCTGTTTACCCACCTCATGGCCGAACCACCCCCAAGTCCGCCCGTGGAGGACCACGGTCGTGGCAGCCTTTTCTGAAGTTGTCAGTGTTTTTTGCCGTCCTTTTTTTTTCCCGCCGGCGGGATGTGGCCCCCCAGGCCCCCCCCTTTTTCTTCGGCGCCCCGATGATGAGCTTACAAATTTCCCGAACCTGAAGGATTGCTGCCGTCCTGACCGGAAAGGTAGCGCTTTTGATTCTTCCCGAGGCGGGCTGCCGGGCCTTTTTCGCAGGAATTTAAAAAAGACCCCCCGGCGGTCTATCCCGGTGCGTCTTGTATTGAAGGTCGATGCTTTTGATTTTTAGGTGAAGACAAATAATTTGTATACCTTTGGCCAGTGTATTCTTTCCAGTGGTCGGTTTTTTTCCCTTTTGTCTTGCCCCCTCGCCTTGTTTCTCTCTTGGGTCCCTTGTCCGGCCTTTCGAGAAAGTTTGATCCCCCCAGCCGCCGAAGCGTCTTCCCCTTCAACTGCGCCCGCCCTCCCGCATTGTGCGCATTCTCCTTGGCCCCCACGCCCTCCTGGATACAGCACCACAATGGCCGCTGCATCCGATGTAATTTATCGATGAGTACAATAATTGCTCCCTCTAGAAGCTCGGGCCTCGAGAATTCCTTTCAGTTTCTCCCCCATGATTCGATTGATTGACAGAATTCAGCTAGGCGCGACGGCCTCTAGAACCTATACCAGGGGTCTCTTATCTGTCTCTCCGCGATAGCCTGGAACACCCATCCCCTCCCAAAGGAGCCCCCAGATGCGATGACCCCCCGAGACGAAACGTGTTTCGTTTTTCCAGGTGATCCCTCAAGAAAGGAGGGAGTGCATTTCCATAACGACCATTATATCGAGCAGCCACAAGTCTTTCGGTGAGTTGATAATCGTTCTCGTCCGGGTGATTTCTTTTGGATTAGGCTAGACCGCTTTGTCGAGAGTTATCTGGGCGTATCAGCGACACGTGGTGAGAGCGGAGTTTTCCTGAGGTTCGTATTTTAACTCCTTTCCTTAGGGCCAGACGTTCGCATCTCCAATCTCCTATTTACCTATCCTAACCTTCCCTCGTTCTTCCCGAGAGATCGGCGCTTTCGGGGGTCGTCTTCTTGCCCGCAGTCCATCTTACTCTCTCAGGCGGTTTCTCCCCCTTTTTATGCAGGGGGGATACGCGTTCTCCCCCCCCAGCGGCGGAACCACGTCGCTTCCTTGCGGGCCGAAGCGGCACGGCGTGGGTTTTTTTTCAATCCCCCTTAAAGTGTTCTTTTGCGCGCTTTTATTTATTCGTTGGCACGCGCCGGGTCGCTCCAGATTGGTCCTTGGCTTTCCTTTAGGTTTTGAAGAAGCCCGCAGGCAGGCGGTGAGATAAGGTGTCGCCCCGAACTGATCAGTCGGCCCGCCCAGGCAGGGAAAGGCGGGTACCACCCGGATCCTTCGACTCGATTGCCTTTCCTCCGATCCCCTCGGGGCGCCTGCCCAAAGCTCCGGACGCCCCGGCCCGTCGGCGTACTGGCGTTGGTGGACCGTGGTTTTTTGCTCATTTTGACCTCCCCCGTCCCCCCCATGCACCTGGTCCCAACGTTCAAATTTTTCTAGTCTCACCCAATATCTTGGTGGACACTTTCCCAGTTTCCCAAGGCTATTCCGTGGTTTGCGCTTGTCCTAGAATTCCGACCACGACGGACACCTTTTAAAACTTTTTGCTTTTTCTATTCGTAGGATTCCCCCGTCAGGCCCCTTTTGCACATTCCCCTTTTCCTGGCGTCCGTCCTCCATTCGGCCCTCGTCCTTGCTTGACGTCTTTTTTCTTTCCGTCCTCGGCTGATGTGGAGGTGTAGGTCCCCACTTCTTCGAATTCTGCAGGATCGCTCTCTTTCTATCCCGGGTAAGACCCTTTCCTCGATTTGAAGCGTTGTGTTGTTAAGATCCTATTTTGGGTTTTGGCAATTCGTTCCCGACGGGTGCGACACCTCCCCCCGGATGTCCTCTCCCCAACACGCGCCGTCAACCATTGAATCCCCCCGAGCCCAGATGTGAAGGCCCGGTTTTTTGGGAGCATCTACAGGTCTCCCCTCAGAAGAAGGACCCGCCAAAAGTGGTCCTCATTTGTCGGTCCCGAGGTAGGGGAAATTCGTACTGCAGGCCCCCACGGCCGTTAATCCGAGTGAATACCTGATAGGTTAGGCTCTAAAAAGGTTGGAGGCGCGTTTGTACCTTCCATCTGCTGGTTTGGACGGGGAGGGCAATTCGGACCCCGAGTCTCACTTCTCACGCCGTCCGGGGATTGCTTGGTTCCCGTTGGCCGCGCAAAATCTTCCCATCGCGCCCCTTGTCTCCGGGTGTTACCCCAGTTCCGAAGAGATTCGGCTGGAGTCTTTTTTTTTTTTTGTGCTCAACGGATTCTACCTCTCTCTTCGCGGCCCGACTGACGCTCCAGGACTAATTTCTATTTTTGCCGGCAGCGTTTGACCCCACGACTAATTCATGGACTTTTAGCTTCCCCCTCTATGTTACGATATGCTGCATCTCCTGGTCTCGATGTTGGCTACGCTCGCAGATAGGGCTCACCACGCTTCCCTATCTGACGTCGACTCTTCCTGCTAGATATGCCCGTTATTCGCATCATTCTGAGTAGTGGCTCTTCTAATTCTTGAATACGAATTAATATAAATGTTACCTCATTATCCTATCTTCGCCCGGCTGTCGATGATGCACGTTCCGAGAACTCGATTTTTTTTTTTGATCCTCCTCAGCCCGCCCTGAGCCCTGCAGGATAACGCCCTTTTGTTCCTCGCGATCCGCCGTTCCTTGAGGGCGGCGGGTGAGCCGCCGTAAAAGAACAATTTGCGCAGTTTTTCCCGAGGCGCATCTGAGCGCCTTTGAGAGGGAGGTTTTTTCAGTTATCTCTTCCGCATCCTTGAGAGGTTCGGGTATTAGCGCGTCGATTCCTCTTTGCATTTCTTAATCCTCCTCGAGACCTCCCCCCCCCTCTGTCCATGAGTGTTTTCTGGCGCCGTTTTTTAAGGATTCCTCCTTTCTGCATCTGCTACATGCAGTTTTTCGGTTGCGGTTTTGAGACCCAACTCTTCTGCGCCGTGTGCTTCGGTTACCCTCGCTCCGGTAGAGAGTTAGGGTCCTTCAAGGCACCCTGCGGCCCCGGAGAAATTCCCCGAATTCGCACAGTCGCGCTATCTCGCCCACACTTTTACAACGTGAAGAAGATGTCAACCGGTCTCCGTCTGTTCTGGCTGTGGAAATCACCTCCCATGCCTTCCATCCCGAAGCATGATACGTTTAGAAGGTTTTTTTTTTTGTGACGGTTCCGTTCGGTTTCGGTAGCCCCCCGACAGAGGCTTCATCCCATAGATAGGACTTTTTACTGTCCATGGAATTTCGTCTGTCTGGAGTCCAGGTTGGTTTCTTTGCTTGTGGAAAACCACTGATGCGAGGTTTCAAGCCGCCGGAGCGCCCCCCCTGCTAGAGAACGGGGGATCCGACCCATTTGCACATGGTCGGCTAATTTTGGAGCCCTTTTTCAGTCATCTTTTTCTTCCCAATTAATCAATTCTGGGGCATCCCAGATCCAACCCAGAGGAAAGATAGAATTTTTGGGCCTCGCCCCCTCGAGATTGTTTCCTTTTCGACCCGACCGCTGCGTCCTGACTCCCGAGGGCGACTTATTGGCAGCTCTCTCGTTGTAGACCGCCGACCCGAGATCCCCCCTTCTAGAAGTCTTTTCCCTGGCCCCCAACGGCCACGGATTTTTTTTTTT
>Ga0179593_1285344_pt1 | contig 10808 bp, 12 predicted proteins | sample CZODoug2_1_08_16_FD_185931 | JGI IMG/M metagenome (GOLD analysis project Ga0179593, IMG submission 185931) | Vadose zone soil fungal communities from Angelo Coast Range Reserve, California, USA - CZODoug2_1_08_16fungal (PacBio error correction) | ecosystem: Environmental > Terrestrial > Soil >... | reverse complement strand
TCTTCGTCCTCTCCCCATACCGTCGGCGCGCGACAGGGCCTTTTCCTCTGGGGTGGCCATGCGCAGCGGCGCCCTTGCTTTGACAGTACCTATCTCCTATTTTATGCGCACCGACCACTCTCCCCTCTACTCGGACTTACTCCCTTCTCTCGCCTGATTTTTCCCCTGCGTCCTTGCTGGCATCAATCTGCCCCACGGGCTTTGGGGATTGCACTTCGAGGCGCGTTTTCGTTCCACTTCTTTCCCTCTCCTTACCTCGCTTACTACGATTTTGAGCGCTTCTTTTCTTTCCCCTATTAGGATCCACGATGTTGTGTTTTTATCTCGCTTCCCGCTGTCATGTCCGAACGTTTCCCCTCACCCCGGCCATGGGTCGATTCCACTGCCTTCGCTTTTCACCCGGCCTACTCACTCTCTCCTCGGCACGTCTTCCAACGCCTTTCATTTCATACCCCGCTCGGTTGCACGTTGTTTGAGCAAGGGTGCTTCCCCTCCCTTTACGGAGGTCACTAGTAGACTCCTCTATTTTTTTTCCTGTCGGATCAACCATTACAACGGGTTCCTACCGGTCTCGTACTGTGTTCGCCTTTTTCCGAGTCCGTTTCCCCGGTGAGCGCAGATCACGCGATTTCGCCATGTACTTAGGGGTTTCTTGCAATGTTTTTTCATCCTGTTGGAGGGTTTGTGGCCTCCTCACCCACCACACCTTTCCACAATCCGCATTGGATGTGTTCGACGGCCGCTCTTGCTCTCCTCCGTGCCCCCCTTTTTTATTCAGCCATCCACGGCGAACCAAAGTTCATTTTAATTTTTCTCAGTGTCCCTTACTTCGGCTCTTTCAGCCGTGTCCGTGACGTCTCGGGTTTCATTTTAAGAAGGAGTATGACGATCGATTTCAGCTACCCTTCCCCTATTTTTTTCGAGATAGACGAACCATACCAAATTAAAAACGGGCCGCTCCGACCCATCACTTCATCTACCTGTTACTTGTAGGTTGCCCTCCCTTTCTTCCCATGCGTCACCCCCCTTACTCCCATCCCTGAGTTGTGGTGCATGTGTAACCACGTCTTTCTTGGTTTCTTTTCCTACTCTCTCGTATTTCGCCGGATTCCACTTAACCATTCGAGTGCTTTGTTCGCTGTACCTCCCGGCGAGGTGGGTTCTCCGCCTTCCCCTGGATTTTTGTCCTTGCCTTGGCTTTTACCCCGTTGCATTCGCTAAACAAGGGTCTTTTTATCGCTGCGTCACTCTCCACCGCCGTGATTTCCTCCCTTTTTCTTTTCACCCCCACCAATTTCTGCTTCCCTCTGGTCCTGACGGTGCCCCAGAGAGATTCCGATGACAACTCTACCACTCATATCGTTATTCACAAGCTGGCCTCGACCCCCGAGACCCTCTCCTTCACACTGCTTTGTTCATTGATTGCTGCCAGGGTATTTTGGCCTGTGACGGCTCTTCTCCGTCTGTCCTTCCTAAAACTATGAACCGAAACAGTCCACCGTCGGGCGGGACGCCGCCCGCCGCTTCCGACCACTTTTAAGATTGTAATGGTGATCCCCCCCTTCCCCCCCCGGTGCGTTTCTTGGTCTATTTCCTTCTTTTGTTTTTTCCTTACTACATCGTTTGATTTGGTGTTTGCGCCTACTCTTCTCTTCCTACCAGATCGTTGAATTTTTGACAATCATCGAAAGGGTTCGGAGCTGGCGTTTCATTTCCCCTGTGGTGCCTTGGCTGGGTTAATAGGTTTTTTAGGATTATTCGCCCTTACATGTCTAAAGCCACCCCCCCCCACCCATCCGAAGATGATTCAGCCCCCCCCTTGTTCTTACTCTGTCTGCTGCGAGGCGCCAGTATTACCATCGGATCGCGGTGGTAGATTATCTAATATCCTTCTCGACGTGCAGGACACGAGCATGTTTTAGCCCTTTGGTCCCGATTGTATTCTTTTGAATCCCTCGCGATCCTTGCTTGATCTCTCCTCCCTTTTTTTTAGCGAGAAGCCCCCTTCCTCTCCTCACTCGTTGCCCTCCACTTTGGCCACGAAGGAGTCCCCTCGCATGATTCTTTGCTGTGTCTCTCCCCTACCGCCCCTAAGCAGGATTCGGATGTAGGACTTCCCCTCTCCACTAGTGGTGTTCGCCTCCGTCTGCCACCCCCTCTTCTTGCATTTTGACTTGAGCCGTGGTTTCTCAGTTGTCCCTTCCTATCCCTGGCTCCCGTACCTTGTCGACTTTGTTCGGTTCGGAGCGTCTTGGGCTTTTTTTCCGGGCATATCGTCATTAGATAAGCCACATGGACGTTTTATGAACTACTAGTGTATTTTCCGTCTTTTTCCCTTCTTACTCATTCAGGCTGGTCCCACTTACCCATCGGAGGTTATCCTTAAGCTCCTGTACCTCGAGGAAAACATGTCCTTTCTTTTTCTGCGTCTTTTTTTTTGAGGCCTTGCCCTTTTCCTTCCTCATTAGTTCTTGTAGACACCCTGTGTCTCCCAAGTCGATGTCCAAGGGGAGTTGTTGTCTTTGCCCCTCCTGTGGCTTGCCCTTTAGATGCCTCTCTCCAGCTCGGTACGGATTCTTTCCGGCCGTTGTACCGTTTGATTTTTCGTCCTTTCCCCGTGTGAATAGTACTTTCTCTTCCCCGGTTTGCGTTGATTTATTGCCCTCTCTCCTGTACACGAGGAGGCTAGCGGGGATCCCTTTTTCGCCCTGTTGCCCAGTCGTTTTCCGGACCCACCGATGGTCGCCCATTCCCCCTCCGCCATTTGTTAAGATTTTTTTCCTTCGTTCTTGATGGTCTTGACGCTTTTGCTCCCTGACAGGATCCTCTCATTTTGCTGGGCAATACCTCGTCCCATGTAGTTGGTCGACAGTCTTTCGTTTGGTGGTCGCGTCTTCGATCACCCCGCTTGTCCCAGTCTGATTGATCTTGTAGCAGAGCCCCCCCGTTCCCCTATTTTTCTTCCGCTTGGTTATTTCTTGCCCTGTTTCATTGACGAAACCTCAGCTTCGGTTTCTCCCCTCACGTGTTCTATCGTGTATGCCCATTTGTACCTCTTCGCTTTAGTTGTATTCCCCCTCCAGCATTTGTGACGTCGGCCGAGTTTACGTCCCCGGCACATGTGCTCTACTACTTGCGGGTTCGTTTCCTTTCATAACATGAAGGTATTAGCGTCGAACAGATTTTAAATTGCGTTCACGCCTGCTCCCATTTCCCCCGCCGGCGCGCTCAAGCTGCCTCGAATTTTTTTCTAGCTCATTGCCCTATCGTTTGTTCCAGTTCATCTGTACTTAGAGTTGTCTTCTTCGAGGCTTACCCGTCGAATGGTGTCTTCCCCCTTCTGCGCCAAGGAAGATCATGAATTTCCTTTCCCGTTCATTTCCCTCAAGCAGGGAGAACTTGAATAAGCTTTCTGTTCCGCCTTCCCCCTCAGGTTCTTGGGCTGCGGGAGCCGTCCCCATCTTTTTCTTATGTTATCATGCTTCCTCTGACACCACGACAGTTTCCGACATCGCAGCGATTGCACGTGCTTTTTCTTTGCTGCTAGTCAGACCGGACCATTATCCCTTCTTCATTTTTTTTTTTAAGACAAGGTGTCTTATTTTTCCTAGCCCCCGATTTGCTTTCCGCCTCCCGTGTCTCGTCGTTTTGGCCCGGAGCGTTAGTTGTCGGCTCTTGTACCCGCCCGACGTCGCTAGAAACATGTGTTCCCTGTCCTTGTTCCTCCACTTAAGGCGCCCGCTGATTTTCCTCCGATCCGTTCACGGTCTCTCTGTTTTCCTTCGTACGTCCTATGTCTCTCGTTGTCCCCCCTCCCCTAACCTCCCCTTTTGATTGTTGTTCTCTAGAGCCTTATTCTGACACGCCGACCACGCCCTGTTTCTCCCAGATGATGCAATGTACCCGACCTTGTACCACTAGGGGCGACTTTCCGAACCTACTACTCCCCCCCCTCGTCGCGGGTTCACGCTACCTCTCTCCCCATGGACTTTCCACTTTTTTGACACTACCTCCAGCCCGTCCGCCGTCGGGATTGGCCTGCCCCCTCGCTTGGCTTCTGCATCACGCTCACCGTTAGCCGCGTGGCTTCACCCAACCGTTCCTCCTGGGCCCATACCGTCTCTTCGTTGCACTCTTTGGCGTATCATGTGATATGTTCTATCGCCCGTCGACCCAACGTGTGTGCCTGCTATCTTCCTCCTTCATACCTTCCCCCCTTTGGGACGCCGGGGTTGGGGGTTCCCCCCACCGATTTTGGTCCCTCCAAAGGAGGGGAGACTGTATTCCACTTGCTATCGTTCAGTGCCTTGTAATCAGGTTTTCCCTCGTCATTCGCCCCTGCTTACAATTTCAAACTTCCCCCCAGACACCTCTCATCACGTCTCTTAATGTTTGAAGTTTTATCCCCCCCCTTCTTCCTCCTTTTCTGCGTGTGACGCCCTCCTCCGTTGAACAACTCTTTTTTTGGCCCCCGTGCTCTTAAATTGAGCTCGCGTGGTCTAGCTTCCTCTGACCCGAAAACCCTTCGTCGGATCGGCTTTCCAGAGGTTGACATTGCGCCTGTAGTTCCCCCCATTCCTTTTTCTTATTCCGATCCTGAGCTAGCCCTCCCCTCCACATCCGTTCTTCTTTCTTGACTTTGTATTTACCTCTGGACGCCTTCTCCCTTGACCGGTTCCCACGCGCAGGCTTTACCAGAGCCCAGGGACTTTTATTTTCTGAGGACCGGCGGTTTCGCCTACCGTTTTTTCTCCCCAATACCCGCGACAGAGAATGGGTCGCTCTGGCCGAGCAGATCCTTCCTTCTCCTTGTTCGTAGCGATTAGCCCCACAAGTCCCCTCCCCCCCTTGCCTCCCGCAAAGACCCAGCATGTTGCGGGTTGGCCTTTCGACTCTTTTCCCTCCTCCCCTTCCGGACCGGCCGGCCCTGCACTATCCCTCTGCTGCCCGTGCCGTTTTCTCTCCCCGGTCGTGCCGGGTTTCCTCCTGGTGTTGAGTTCCCCCCCTATAAGGTTTGTCGTCTGTCCCCCAACTTAAGACCTACTTTTGTTCTGGAGCCTTTTTCTTCCCCCTTTTCCCCCGGGTTCATCTTTTTTTCTTCAATGTTCACAGTGTTCCGCTGAGACGCTCCCGGTTCCCTTTGGTCCCCAGTGTTTTCATTCCATTCTGTTGCCTCTCCTGGTCAACATCTTGTCACAAAAATACACCTTGCACAGCGACTTCGCTGCGCGCGTGTCTTTCTGCTGTCTTTTTCCTCTCCCTCCTGCAGTCTTGCAGACCCGTTTCCCCACATCCTTCAATTTTTTTACTCGAGGTTCGTCTTTGGATTTCAAGCTGTCCTGGGAAGGAACGTTCCTCCTCCCCTTTTTTCTACTCTCGATGTCAGTTTCAGCCAGGGCTTCATGACTGATTGCCCCCCTCACCTCCCCCCCTTTCAAGATACCGCAAAGAGGCAAGCCAAATGGACTTTTCTCTCCCTTGCCGGAGGTCCTGTCACTGTCCACTTGCCAAAGACGATGGGTTTTTTCCCTCTCCCTTCCCCCATCTCGTGCTTGCGCCCTACCTCGCTCCGGCGGATTTCGATTGCGAGGTGTCGCGCACCCTCCCCCCGGTCGTCGCCGGCGACTGGTGAGCACCCTTTTTTCCCTTTCCTTTTTTTTTTCGGGCTTCCTTTTGCTCCCCAACCATTTCTCGGTATTTCAGCCCTTCCCCCTCTTATCCTACTCGAACCAGCAAAGTTTTGCGACACTTACGCTTTTTCCTGAGTTCTTAGACGTCTTGATTCAATCCGTCCGTTGAACGACTGTGACTCTATCTCCCCTCCCAATGATTTTGTCAATGGGGCGGCAGCTGGATTTTTTCTTCTTCCTCCCGGTTACGGTGTACCCCTACTGAACCAGCCCCTAACTCTTTCTGCACTTCCTCTCCCCTCCTTTCCTCTCAGCTGGCGAGGTGCGTCAATTTTTCACTTCCCTCTTTTTCTTCTTCCTAGCACGCCTATAAGTGGTTGTCCACTCTAGATGGGAATACCGCCTCTTTCTCTTCCTCCCCCCTCGACAAGATATAGTGTTCTGATATTCTTTGTCCATATTCCTATGTCTTTCTTTTTTCCTTTCTTTTTTTGTCTTTTCCGCGACGAGTTAAGTTTTCTCCCATTTGCCCCCCACGCATCCTCACTCTTTTCTCCCCGAACCATCTTTTTTTGAGTACACTTGTTCTGCTTCCCGTTCTTCTCCCCCTTGTTCACGTGATCGCTGGTTATCACACCATTCTTCTGAGATCCTTTTCTATACTGACGTCAGGACCGGCCTTCTTTTCTATCCCTATGGTGATGGAGAGCTATTCGAGTTCTTCTCACCGATCCTGTTTTGTTATCCCCACCTTTCCGCCAGCCATCTCCTTTTGTTTTCCTTTGTGATCAGTTCTCGCCGAAGTTGTTCCCACTCCTGCTTCCCTTTTCCTCAGACCAACCTGGTCGCCCCCTTTTATTCTCGCGTAGGCTTATAAGGAACCGTGGTTCAAGCTCGTTCCCCCCCCAGAACAGCGTCTTTTCAGGTTTTTTTTTGCTTCCCGGTAAGGCGTCGAATCTACCCTCCCCCTTGTCCTCTCCAGTTCTTTCTTCGTTTGTCGGCTGGTTTTCTTTCATTTGTTTTCACTTTTACCCAGGAATGGCCGGGGGCGATGACGATCTTCGCTCAACGTAATTTCCCGAAGGAGGACTACCGACAGGCTGGCCCCTCTACAATCTGGCTGTATTACCTCCGTTTATTTTTCGCCATGGCCTCAGTTCTGCACCTTCTCGTTCGATTCCGGGACGGTGCGGTCCTCATCTTCCGGCCTCCCCCCACAACTGCGCGCCCTGGCCCTAAAGTCGTTTCAAGTTTTTCTTTTAATTCTCTCCACTTTTAGACTGGTTTGAATTTTCCTTCTTCCCCCTCTACCTTGGCGCTTCCCGGTTGCCGTTACCTTTAGCTTTTTTTCCCTTCAGCTTCCCCCCCCAAAGGAGGAAGAGATGAACCCCCGGGCCGGCACTTTTCTTCTTCCTCGTTTTTCCCAGGTAGTATGTGTGGAATTGTTTTTTACCCCATTGCTTTTTCCCTCGTTAATGGCCCCCTGTTACGATTGTTCTCATGTCTCCTGGTGACGAGCTGGCGTTTTCCCATTACCTTTTTCTTTTTTTCCATGTTTGCATTTATTCGTAAGGTTTCATGTGATCCAGGTCCATCTCACTTTAAATAGTTCTGGACCGCAACTAGCTCCATTCTGTAAGTGTATTTGATTCTAAAAGTTTCGGGACGTGTTTGCCCTTCGCCACCTAGAACCCCTAAGAGCATACGGATCTGTGCTGGACGTCCATCCTGCTCCAGGCGTGCCCCAACCCCCCCCACCCCCCCCCCCCCCCCCCCCCCCCCCCCCTCTCGATGGTTATGTCTCCATAGAGGTGAGTTTTTTTTCTTTCACTTGCGCCTGTTTTTCACTTGTATCCCAGTCCGTTCGAATTCGTCTCAGTGCCGTCTCTTGTTTTGGCTTTTTTTCCCTAATGTCTTCCCTTCCGCAGTGATGACAGTCTATCTTAACCTTTATTTTTATATGGGGTGGTCACGCTCCGTTCCTTTCCTCCTTGAACATCTTCCTGTCCCGATGTATGCGTCCCTGGCACGTCGGACCTTGCTTCCCCTCTCCTCCCTTCAAAGGTGGTATTCACATGTCTTCCCCCCTGCTTGCTCCCCGTTGATTTTCGGTGTGCTTATATAGTTTCCCTAAATCCTCGCGGCACTGAGACCTTTTCGTCGTTTTTTTTGCCTATGAAGTCTCATGCATTTTCCTTTGATTCAAGTGTTTTCCCTGTCCTGTCGGACCTTAGACCTCTCAGCCCAGCCGAATGCCCGCCGTTTCATTTCTCTTCTCCCTATTCCGCCCAGTCCCGCCTTCTTCTGTTTGCCGCTACCCTCCGCCCGACGCGCCACATGGTTCGCTCCCTAGCCCTATCAACCTGTTATTCTTCCTGGCCGTTATGACGTACCTCCTCTCCCTGCGACCTCACCCGTGTTATCCCGTCCTTGAACTTGTAATGATACATTTCCTCGTACAGTTGTCATCGCTGCTGCGGCCGGCTCGCCTTACCTTTCTCAGTGTTCTGTCGTTCGTTTGTCCTTCGACACGCGTTCCCCCCTAAACGTATATCGAAACATGCTCAACCGTTCGTCGAATCTTTCCCCCCTTTCCTTAAACCTTCCCTTGCGTTCGTGCACTCTATACCTAGGTCACGTGTGTCGGTTCTCACACGACCGACTCCCACCCTCTTTTTTTCCTCCCTACCCCCTTAAGTGCTGAGTAGATTATTTTCCCCTTCCGTACCCCGTCCTCTGAATCCACCTCTTTACTCAAGTCATCCCTTTTGTCATTGGATCGCTCGTCTATTAGACTTCTTTTTATGTCCTGCTTCTCCCGTTTTTCTTGGTGGACCCCCCTTCATAGCACGCATGCCTCACCCTGAGATTCCGTTCTGCAGTCTTGGCCTCCAACTGACGTCGCACGTCCTTTTTGTTTTTGAACCGCCCGAGACTGTGTTCTTTTGTTAACTGCGTACCACTTTTTCTCTATCTTGGTATAATTTTTCCCTCATATGCATCGACCTTTCCTCGCACTCTACGCATGTCTCGATTACTCTTTTTTGGCATACCCCCTTCGTGAAGATATCGCTTGTGATGCTTTAGCCTAACGTAATTCTTTTTAGCTGGTGCCCCAGAGTCCGCCCATCTACCTTCTTCTTGCACTAAGCCCTGTGTGTGTACATACGCTATCTTTCTCCCTGAAAATACTATGGCAATCTCCAAGTTCGCCTACACTCCGCGTGAGATTTTTCCCCTAGTCGACCCACATGCGTTACGCCGCTTACCTTTCCTTCGGACCCATTAGCCTGTATTTTCCGACCTTTTCACCAACATCCCCCCCTTCATCCACCAGTGCGCCACCGACTCGCACTGTCGTCTCCTGTGCCTCCCCCACCATCTTCCTGAGGCCCCGCCGGGTTTGTGGCCATGACCATTTTGTTTTACCTGAAATGCCCCAAGTCTTTTCACTACGCTGCCCCCACCTCCCCTTTGAGAATCCGCGACCTCCCTCTCCACAATCTGCTAGTCAGATTAACGTCTTTTCTCCCGCGGGGACGCATTATCGCACCTGAACCACTCCGGTTTTGTGTTTTAGCCAACACGCATGACTTCTTCCCCCTTTCCTCCGATGGGAGTCTTTACTTGTTTCCTTTCTTGCGCTTTTCTCCTTATAATCGCGGTGGAGGTGAACCTGCCACCCGAGCCGGATTATTACTGAGCTTCGATTTTTTCCTACGGTCCAGTCCCCCGCTGATAGATGCTCAGGACGTTTGGTTATCGACTAGTCCCCAGTCCTAACTGTTCCTCCTCAACCTCCCAGTCCCGATGGTCTGTCCTAGTATGACGAAACTGGTTTCAATTGCTGGTACACTATAATCCCATTTTCTTTTTCCATCCTTCCGTTCTCCGCTGCGAGTAAGCCGACCAGCCCTCGTATCCCTTGAATGTGTTACTGGGTTGCTCCCATACTAAACATTGATTGACTACCTGACGGTATGGCCAACTAGTGTTTTTATGACCTTTCTCCAATCTAGTTTTTGTTCGTCCCTTAGTATTTACACCAATAGCTGTTCAGCTCTACCTGTCACGATTTCCCTGTCCCGTGCCGCTTCGAATTTTAACTTTCAGTCCGGTGCCGTTAGTGTTTATTTCTCCTTCTTGGCATTACGTTCTCCACCGTTCTTTAGGGTCACTCCCCCCCTCTAAGTATTAACCAGCCCCCTGTCCTTTGTAATGGCGCGCAGTGGGCGGGCCCCTTCCTTTTGCTGTACACTTACCGCTCTCCCCTCCCCCGTTTAAAATGACTTCCCCGCGCAGCACATTCTCCAGCTCCCTGGCATTCTCCTTGAGGTCCCACGTGTGGGCATTCATACAGCTTGTGTTCTTTCTCACGCTTTCTCGCTGAATGACGGAGTTAGACGAGACGTCTTTTTTCCCTTCCCCCTTCCCATTTTTTAATGGATACTACGACGCTTCAAAAGTCCCCCACCTTTGTGGTCTCCCGTACCGTCCGACTTTTCGTGTTTCCCCATTGCTTGATATTTCGATTTTGTTCCTTCCTTGCGGGGTGGCAGGTGATCTTTTCATTTTCCCCCGGCCCCCCACAGGATAAATACTCTTTATTGAGTGTTTGCGATGAACCGATTCTTGTTGCTTGAGTCCCCTGTACTCTCCTTCTTTTTATTTCTTATCTTTTTGGCTCAACACTCCGTTTTAGCCAGATGCAAGGCCGCTTTTTCCTTCCTCCTTTTGTACTGTCAACTGAGGTTTATCTTATTATTCCTTGTTGCATGTCTGTCCATGCAACACTTCTTCTTGACTACTCCTTCGTGACGAGGTTCCAAAAAGATTTGGACTTCCTTTTTTCTTTTTGAGACATGTCATAACCCCTGTGTCTCCTTCGTCTGTTACCTCTCGAGATCTCAACTACCCTCTCCTTCTTCCGCTCTTCCTGCACCAAGCGTGTCCTTCAGCACCAATTTGTTTTCCCTTGGTGTGGCATGCCATGACGTGGATTTTTTGGGGTGCCTCCTTTTTTAATTATTTCTCAACCCATACCCCTTCGTTCGCCGCCCGCCCCGGGCACCATCTGTCCTAGGACGCATGTTTCAACCTCCACTGTGATTCAGCTTTTTCTAGTGATGACGCAAATCTTACATGCAAAACGATCTTATGGTTCGTTGTATCCTTCTC